>Ga0181520_10000539_pt1 | contig 82582 bp, 81 predicted proteins | sample PEATcosm2014_Bin_29_FD_132451 | JGI IMG/M metagenome (GOLD analysis project Ga0181520, IMG submission 132451) | Peatland microbial communities from MTU Mesocosm Facility, Houghton, MI, USA - PEATcosm2014_Bin02_30_metaG | ecosystem: Environmental > Terrestrial > Soil > Wetlands > Peat | place... | reverse complement strand
TGCCGCTTGAATAACACTGCCCGCCTTGGCTTTTGTGTTGAAAGCATAATCGAGCGTGCAAGGACTGGATGAGGAACAGGTTGTTCCACTACCCGATGCACTGGCGTAGAGAGTCGGCGTGAAATTCCAGCCGCTCCAAGTGCTACTTGCGCTCGAGGGGGGTGGTGTCGCCGCCGCCTTGATGCTTACAGTGGCCGAGGCAGATGCGGCGGCATCGTACGAACTGAGCGCAGTCACGGTAGCTGAGCTGCCGGATGGTACGCTGCTGGGGGCTGTGTAGAGACCGCTGGATGAGACAGTACCAACCGTTGCGTTACCGCCGGTGACACTGTTTACCTGCCAAGTAACGCCGGTACTGGTGGTGCCGCTCACGCTGGCGCTGAACTGTTGAGTTGTGCCGGCCGTGACGCTTGAACTGGTTGGAGTGATGGAGACCGAAACCGGCGCAGGGACAGCCGAGATGCTCACCGTTGCGCTCGCAGACTTAGTGGTGTCATCAGTGCTTTGCGCCGTGATGGTGACGCTGCCGCCGGAAGGGACGCTGGTGGGTGCTTTGTAGAGCCCAGCTGTGGATATCGTCCCGACTGCGGAGCTACCGCCCTTAGTTCCATTGACGTTCCAAGTTACTGCCGTATTGGTGCAACCGCTTACGCTGGCGTTGAACTGTTGAGTTAGTCCGGTGCTGACAGCGGCTGCCGTGGGGGTGACGCTTACCGCAACCGGAGTGCTCGGAGTACTGGGAGTACTGGATGTCGTCATCGTGACGCTCAGTGACTTAGTGGCAGTGTTGCCAGCCGCGTCAGTAACCTTAAATCCGAAAGTGCTGGTTCCTGCATTGGCAGGCTTTCCCGAGAGGACGCCAGAATTGGACCAGCCGAGACCAGTATTACAGGAGCCGGAGCAAGACGTGATCGACCACGTGTAGGGTGATGTTCCACCGGTTGCTGTGAGCGTGGCGCTATACGGCGCAGACACCGTTCCAGATGGAAAGGACGCGGTGGAAACGCTAAGTGCCGTGGCGCTATTGGTGGTCGTCGGGGCTGGCGTAGTGGTTGCTGATGCTGAAGCTGGCGAGATCGTAACAGATGAAGACGTGGAAGCAGTATTGCCAGCAGCATCTGTAACTTTAAATCCGAAGGTACTGGTGCCTGCGTTTGCGGGCGTACCGAAAAGGATGCCAGAAGTAGACCATCCGAGGCCTGTATTGCAGGAGCCCGAGCAAGAGGTAATCGACCATTTGTAGGGTGATGTTCCACCGGTGGCACTGAGCGCCGCACTGTAGGGGACAGATACGTTGCCGGAGGGAAGTGGGCCCGAAGAAGAAATAACTATACTAGCGAACAGGTTCATTGCGCAGAGAGTAATGGCGGACAGAAGTGCCAGAACCCTCAATGTGCGGTTGATCGATGTCATGCATGCTCCTAACTTATGGAAGGGGGTTTCGTGATTCTAGAAAGTAATGTCTTCAACAAGGCGTTTTTCTTCGCAGATTGCCGGCCCAATTGATTACGGTCGGCCAATATCGAAGTGTGCGGGCGGGGCCGGCGGCAGCAAGGTGTTGAACTGCGCGCCTATCACTTCTTGAACTCATCCGTTTGTGGTTATATCTGTTCACTCTGGAGAAGATAACCGCTGGCAACCGCAGTCACCATACAGGGAAGCTCTAAGGGTGGAAGATAAAGCGTCCTGAGTGAGGGGTTCTGAGTGTCTCGAAGCTGAGAGGAAGCACTGAGTTCGTGTAGGGAGTATTGCTTATTAATTTGTGCGCCAGCTTTGTCCGAATCGCGTAAGGTTGTACCGGTCATTTGTGGCGATGCTAGCGCCCATGCTCTGCCTGGAGCTTTTTCTTCGTCTCGATCAAGAACACCGGCAATCGACTGCTTTGGCATTCGCCTCGGTCATGCGTGCCTGAAGGCGCGCGAGTGCGGCCCCATCTAGACGGCTACTCTGCTTGCGAAAGCTGGATCGTAATGCGGACGATTGAGCACCTTTCCTAGCCGTACGCCGCGGTAGGCATTCTTCGAGACGCGACTCAAGGGTTGCGAGACTGGTGCTTCCGAGTGGCGGCTGCCCGGACGCGAGCGAGGGAGAACGATCTCGCGTGTCGACCATGTCAACTTCGAACAGCAAGTCCGCATCGTAGTAATTCGAAAATACCGGCACGTATGAATGTTTCATCAAAGACGAAAAAAAGTGAGCTGATTCCGGTTCACCTTTCGCCGCAGAACGAAGCTCTGGCGGTAAGTCTGAGGAGGACAACGAAACCCTGAGACGCTGAAGTTCATGAACACAGGGGTTGAGAGGGGCGGCGTGAGGGGGCGGTTATGAGAGTTGCTTGGTTAGTCAACTCAGAGCAGCAACTTTGCATCATAAGCAAGCATGAAAATACGGTTCGAGAGCGTGGTTACGATGGAAGATGGACCGTTAGGTTTGCTGGTTTGCTGATCGATGACTCACCGACCGCAAGGTGGTGAGTCAACATATTTAGTTTCATTGGGTTAGCTGTTTGGGGTTGTTGTTGAGATGGCGGAGCCACGCGCGGCGTTCGACATTGGTAATGAATCGAACCTGAGTTGGTCAACTTGGAAGAGAGACTTCGCATCACAAGCAACACGGGTGTCTGGCCTAGGAGTCGTTAAGATATTCGCGTGAAGTAAGGTGCTAGAAAGAAAAGTAAGCGTGTGATTTCAATAGTTTAGCATTCGAGATTGTCGTTGAGATGGCGGAGCTGCGCTTCGAGGAATACTTCGGGATATGGTCACCACGGAACTCATTGTCATGCAACCCTCGCCTCGATGGTACGCGGCCTACACCGCGCCTCGACACGAGAAGAGTGCTCTGCAACATCTGGAAAGCAGAAGCGTGGAAAGTTTCCTCCCGCTATATGGCAGCACGCGGATGTGGAATGGCCGGCGGGCCATCGTGCAAATGCCGCTATTCCCGGGCTACCTGTTTGTTCGCATCTCCGCCGACCAACGCGTGAGGGTTCTTGAAGTCCCGGGCGTGCTGAACATCGTGAGCTCCCACGGCAAACTGATTCCCCTGCCGGAGGGCGAGATCGAGGCTCTTCGCGCCGCCTTGGTGATACGCAAATCGGAACCCCATCCGTTACTCACCAGCGGCAGGAGAGTACGCATCAAGACAGGCCCTCTGCGCGGGTTGGAGGGAGTCATAGTAAGGCAGACACGCAAGTTAAGGATGATTGTCTCGATAGACTGCATCATGCAGTCGTTTGCGGTTGAGTTGGAAGCGAGCGACCTTGAGAGTCCCATTTCTTCCGCGTCGAGCGTGGCTGCATAAACAAAGATCACACGGGGCGGCGCGCTTGTGTCTCTAATGCTGGAATTCTACGGACTGCGGGAACATCCCTTTGGGGTGTCGCCCAACCCGCGCTTTCTTTACCCCAGTGTTCAACATCGCGAAGCCATGGCTTCGCTGATCTTCGGGATCGAGAACCAGGTCGGCTTCGCAGCGCTGATTGCAGAGCCCGGCGCCGGCAAGACGACGCTTTTGTTCGACATCCTGCAGCGCTATCGCGAGCGGGCGAGCACGGCCTTCGTTTTCAATACGCAATGCTGCAGCGGTCAGGATCTACTTCGCCAAGTCGTGATGGAGTTGCAGGTTCCGGGGGGAGAATCCGAGCGCGATTCGATTCAACTGCATCAATTATTCACCGCGTTTGTAGCTGACCGTCTGCGCACAAAGCCCGTGGTGATCATCATCGACGAGGCGCAGAACCTTGAGAATTCCGCACTGGAGACGCTTCGCCTCTTATCGAATTTTGAAGCGGCTGACCACAAGCTACTGCACATCATTCTTGCCGGACAGCCACAGCTCGGAGTAAAGCTCCGCAGCCCCAGCCTCACACAGCTGCTGCAACGCATCACGACGATTGGCCGGCTGGACCGCTTTTCGCCGGCACAGGTCCAGGAATGTATCGAATTCCGCTTACGCGTCGCTGGCAGCACAGGGCCTCCTCCGTTTACAACCGAAGCGATGGCCAAGATCATGGCCGCAAGCGGAGGGGTGCCGCGCGAAATCAATCGCATCTGCATTAACGCCATGCAGTTGGGATTTGCCCTTCGCCAAAAGAAGATAAGTATTGAAGTCATCGAGGAGGTCCTGTCGGACCTGTTTCTAAGTCGTGGGCCGCAGTCAGAAACATTGAAAGAGACTCCCGCGGCAGCGTCGCAATTTGCTGAGATCGAAGCGAAAGCGCCAAGCCCTCTTCCCGAACCGAAAGCATCGAGCACTGCACCGGAACCGATAATCCCGAGGATATTCGACGAGCCATGGGCTTCCAACACTCCGATCGATTCAACCTGTTTGGGCGCTCTGACACCGCGTGAGGAGCGAAAGAACTCTCCTGAAGATGGCCGCCAACAGCAGCCTGTGGCACAGGTTCCGAAGCCCGGAATGGGGAATGAAGAAGACCAAGCAACAAAAACTCCCCGCGCTAGGTTTCCTTACACCTTTGCCATGGGCTGCATACCACGACCAGTGCAGGTCTCCGCGGAAGTTCAAACGGCACCGCCGGGCTCTCGCGTAGCGGCACCGCCAGTAGCTACCAGCCTTTCCACCCGAACGGATGGTGTAGGGCCTAGCCGGCGAGAAACAGCAGAAGTCGCGGGTGCCGTGGGCGTGGCTCGAACCGTCGTCCCAGCGAGTTCCAGTTCCAGCAAATAGATATGATCGCAGCGTAGTTTTCAGCGGCATTCTCGGGCGGCCGGGCTCGACCGAACTCATGGAAGCAGCGGAAGAAGAGATCATCTTCAGACACAAGAGACCTAACTATCTTCAGAAGGCTGGAGTAAGAAGCGAATGGCAACAGCGACAATTCTTGATGGCCTGGATTTAAGAGTACAAACTCGTCAGGCGCGCATAGGTGTGATTGGTATGGGTTACGTGGGTCTACCGCTTGGACTATTGTTCAGCGCTGAGAAATTCACTGTGACCGGCTTCGATACTGACCGCAGTAAAGTCGACAAATTGCTCGCCGGCGGCTCATACATCGCTCGCATTGGTTCCGCGGAGATCGTAGATGCGCAGGCACACGGGTTTTCGGCGACGGATAATTACAGACAGATCGAAGAGATGGATGTTGTCATCATCTGTGTACCTACTCCGCTGGATGAATTTCGCGGGCCGGACCTGAGTTTTATTACCCGAACCGCGGAGTCCATTGCACCTCATCTGCGAGCGGGGCAGCTGATCGTACTGGAGAGTACGACCTACCCGGGAACGACCGAAGAAGTGTTGGTGCCAATCCTGGAAAAGAACGGCGGAGGATTGAAAGCTGCCCGCACCGGGGGAGAATTACAGGATGTTTTCTATGTCGCTTATTCCCCCGAACGCGAGGATCCCGGCAACACTACGGTCGCCCGGCAAGACGTTCCCAAGGTAATCGGTGGTCTGGACGAGCGTGCGGCAGACCTGGCGGCCGCAGTGTATGGAACGATCTTTCATCGTACGGTACGGGTCTCGTCGCCTGCCGCGGCCGAGATGACGAAACTGCTGGAAAACATTTACCGCTGCGTGAACATTGCATTGGTCAATGAGCTGAAATTGCTGAGCCTGCGGATGGGAATCGATATTTGGGAGGTAATCGAAGCCGCCAAGACAAAACCATTCGGATTTCAAGCGTTTTATCCGGGTCCGGGGTTGGGCGGGCATTGCATCCCGGTGGATCCCTTTTACCTATCATGGAAGGCGAGGGAGTTTGATTTCCAAACGCAGTTCATCGAGTTAGCGGGGCAGATCAATGTCGACATGCCTTACCACATCGTTTCGGCGGTTACGTCAGCCCTTAACGAGCGCAAGAAAGCACTGAATGGCGCTTCAGTGCTGGTGCTGGGAGTGGCATATAAGAAAGACACCGACGACCTGCGCGAGTCGCCCGCTCTTACCATCATAGAGCTGCTGCGAAAAGCCGGTGCCATGGTTTCCTATAATGACCCTTATTTTCCCGTGGTGGGTAGAGGACGCAAGTACGATTTACAGATGGAAAGCGTCCCGCTGGACAACCTCCGCCAGTATGATTGCGTGCTGATTCTCACCGATCATTCCGACGTCGACTATGGGCGCATCGTTAAGGAATCGCAGTTAGTGTTGGATTCACGAAATGCCACACGGCAATACAAGGCTGACAACGTTGTCTACTGCTGATGACTTAGCCGGCAGGCCGGAGAACGACTGATATCCCGGCCAACCTCTTCTCGGAACAAACCACTGGTGATCGCCTCGTACACGTAACCGACCGTTGGGGCGGGGAAGATCTGTACCCATGCTTACGTATCGAAAACTGTTGATTCTCGCGATTCAGGGTGCACTTGTCATCTGCACCTACTACTGCAGTTTTCTACTGCGGTTTGACTTCAGCGTTACGCCGGCGATGCGACACGTTTTCGCGCTGACACTGGGCGCGGTGGTCGAAATAAAACTACTCGCCCTGGTCTACTTCGACCTCGACAGCGGGTGGTGGCGCTATGTGGGAATGAGCGACTTGCAAGACATTACGAAGGCGAGCCTGTTAAGTTCGTTCGTGATTTGGCTGTTCGTGACCTTCGTAACGCGTCCCAGCAGTTTTCCGAGGTCGGTGTATGTAATCGATTTTATCCTGACGATTTTCGTGATTGCAGGAGCGCGGGTTGTAGTCCGTTCCTACACCGAAGATGTAAAGAGGGGAACAGCGCAGAAAAACACACTGATCGCGGGCGCGGGAGGGGCCGGAACGGAACTTGTTCGCCAACTAAAACAGAATCCCGATCTCGATTATTCGGTGGTTGGATTTGTGGATGATGACCCAACGAAATTGGGCATCAAGATTCATGGGACTATCGTGCTGGGCACGATTGAAGATATTCCCGAGCTTATCGAAAAGCACGCGATCCAGTGCGTACTCATTGCAATTCCAACAGCCACCGGGCGAACGGTAGAGCAGATCGTCAGTAAGTGCCGCAGTGCCAAGGTCGAGTTTAAGATCCTGCAGGCACTGGGGACGCGCCTGAATGGCCATCATTCCAACTCCACACAAGTAAGTAATCTTCGACTGGAACATCTGCTTGGAAGGCCGCCGGCGCGGCTGGAAGTCGCAAAGATCTGTTCCAAGCTGCAAGGGAAAGTGTTGCTGGTCACGGGCGCGGGAGGATCGATCGGCTCTGAATTGTGCCGCCAGGTTGCGAAATTCAACCCCAAGAAGCTGGTGCTATTTGAGAGATCTGAGAATGACCTGTTCAAGATTTCCACGGAGCTCTCCGCAACGTTTCCCGGCCTAAAGTTTGTTCCAGTTGTGGGAGACATTCTAGATGTGGCGAGGCTGCGTGAGACGTTTGCGTTGCACCGGCCTAGTTCGGTATTCCATGCAGCCGCCTACAAGCATGTGCCGATGATGGAATTGAACTGCTTTCAGGCGGTTACGAACAATGTCTTTGGTACTTACAATGTCGCTCTCGTAGCCCGTCAATTTGAGGCAGAAGACTTCGTACATATCTCATCCGATAAAGCCGTCAACCCAAGTAACGTGATGGGCGTGACGAAACGAATTAGCGAGTTAGTTATTCTTGGGTTGCAAGATCAGCAAACGCGGTTTGTGGCGCTGCGGTTTGGAAACGTACTGGGCAGCAATGGGAGTGTCGTGCCACTCTTTGAACGCCAGATAGCGAACGGCGGCCCAGTGCTCGTGACCCATCCAGAAGCGACCCGCTATTTCATGACGATTCCAGAAGCCGTGCAACTCGTTTTACAGGCTTCCACTATGGGCCGCGGCGGAGAGATTTTCATTCTCAAGATGGGCGAACCGGTTCGCATCGTAGAACTGGCAAACAACTTGATTCGCCTGTCTGGATACGAACCCGAAAAAGAGATCAAGATCGTGTTCACCGGGTTGCGACCGGGAGAAAAGCTGGTCGAGGAGTTGCTTTTGGCCCAGGAAGGCATTTCGTCTACTTCCCACGAAGACGTTTGTGTTCTCACCGGGGGATTTGTTGATTTTCGCCGCCTGCGGAAATCGCTTGATGATCTGGCGAGAATTGTGGAGACCAGGAACGTCAATGCGCTGGTTGCTAAGCTGCGAGAGATTGTGCCCGAGTACAATCCGAGCGATGAGATGCTCGCCTTGTGTGAAGTGGATAAACACGATCTGACCTCTCAATACCGGCACGCGAGCAACCTATTGTCCTCTGACGCCGTGGCGTAATCCCTTGTCGCAAGGCGTCTGGCCCACCTAGTTCAGGGCTGCATTACTAGACCAGAAGAATCAAGACATCTCGTCGTCCTCCTGTTCGATTCTGAGGGACGAGCGCGAGTGAGACGGAGAATCAATGAGCAGGAACTTTGAACTCTGGCAACGAACGGCAGACCCGGTTCAGTTGCCGGCAACCGTTGTTGTCCCTCCCGAGTTGGGCCGGCATGAACGCCCCAAACAGACTCGGACGGCTGACTCTCGGACCGAGGGTTCGGAGTGGCTGCGCGGAATCGAGATCCTTAAGAAACGCTGGCGGCTATCAGCATTGTTCGCGCTGGTGGTTATCGCGAGCGTGACCATATTCACGCTGATAATCAAGCCGGTGTACGAGCCTGAGGCACGTTTGGAGGTCGATCCTCCGGGAGCCGAGATCTTTAACATGCAGGCTCACGACAGCGGCGCGTCAGCCGATTACGTTGAGACGCAGGCGCAGAACCTGCAGAGTGACGGATTGTCTCTGGAGGTGATTCGCGCGCTTCACCTGGACCAGAACCCTGACTTCGCGGGGAAAGTGAACTCAGGTGGCGTGACGTCAGGAAAGCCGATTGATCCGGCTATCCAGTTGACTCCGGCCGAAAATCACGCGTTGGCTGTCTTCAAGGATTCCAGAAAAGTGGTTCGCGATACAGCCAGTCGGCTCATTACGGTCAGCGTTGCGACCCATGATCCCGAGGTCGCGGCGTCGGTCACCAACACTCTTGTGAACCTTTTTATTGAACGCGATTTCAAGACGCGGAATGACGCAATCTCGCAGTCTTCCCAGTGGTTGCAGCGGCAACTGGATGACATTCGGCAGCGCATGGACGATTCCAATCGCGCGCTCGCCAATCTTCAGAACGCCACCGGAATCGGGGCAATTGGCGATAACCAGAACACGTTTTCCGAGCGGATGTTGGAACTAAGCCGGCAGTTGATGCAGGCGCAGGCCGATCGTATTCAACTGCAGGCGTATTTGGACAAGTTGAATTCCGTTCAAAGTAGTTCGCTACCGCAGATCAGCAGTAACCCGGTGGTGCAGCAGTTGACGACGAAGCTCGCGGAAACTAGGGCGGAGCTTGCGCAAACGTTGGCGGTATACGGAGAGAACCATCCCAACACAAAGAAGCTGCAGAACGAAGTGAATGAGCTGCAGTCGCAATTAAACACGCAACGAACGGCGATTCTCAGCGATTTGAAGACGAGCTATACGGCATCGCGGGCGCGCGAGGGCATATTGCAATCGCAGATGGATGGCGCCAATAAGCAAATGACGGTGCTGGCGCAGTACAACGCTTTAAAGAAAGAGGCCGATGCCAATACACAACTCTATGCCGTGTTGTATCAAAAGATTAAAGAGGCCGCGATCGCAGCCGAGACTAAGTCGAGCAACATCCGAATCGTCGATCGGGCACGAGTCCTGAACGCTCCAACCAGACCGCATCGCGAACAAAATATCGCCTTCGGTGTATTGGCTGGGCTGATTGGCGGCGTGATGCTGGCATTCCTGCTGGAAGGTTTTGATACCCGGATTCGCACGCCGGAAGACATCAAGCGCTGTCTGGGGGCGGAATCGGTTTCGATCGTGCCTGTGATCGGCAGAGGCGACCGCTATGCGCTGGGCAGGTACGGCATGAAATTGTTGCCCAGCCAGTTGCAAGAAGATTCGCCGACGTTTCTATTGGACCGGCCTAATTCCCCAGAGTCAGAGGCGCTGCGGGGAATCTACACGGCGGTACGCTTATCGTGGCGGAACGACGGCAATGCGGCGCGGGTGCTGATGATTGCTTCGCCGCTCTCGGGCGAAGGCAAAACCATGCTTTCAGTCAACCTGGCTCTGGCACTGGCACAGCACGGATCCACCTGCATTGTAGATGCGGACCTGCGTAAAGCCGGGGTCGCGCCGAGGCTGAGAGTTGTTGCCGAACACGGGCTCGCGGACGTGCTATCGGGAAATATGGAACTCGACGAGGCTCTGATACCGCAGGTGCTTGTGCCTGGGCTGTCACTGTTGCCTGCGGGCAGAGGATCGGGCGAGCCCGGAACCTTGATCGCCTCCAGTGCTATGTCCGACGTAGTCAGAAAATTAAGACAAAGATTCGAGTTCGTTGTAATTGATTCGCCGCCGATTCTCCCGGTGGCTGACGCAAGATCAATCTCCGCACTGGTCGATGGCATTCTCATGATCGGACGCTCCGGCGTAACCACGCGGGCGAACATGAAACTTGCGCTGGAGATGCTGCGAGATGTCCGCTCCGCACCGGTGCTCGAATTTGTACTCAACGCAGCAGAATATCCCGCCGTCAACTACGGCTATTACGGGTACGGTAAGACTGTTTAGTCCGTTCGCCGAAACCAGTACAACTATCCTTTGAAGATGAACCAGCAGGGGGCGTGATGCAAGGCAAGCCGAGAATTGCTGTTGTTGGCGCAGGTTACTGGGGCAAGAATCTGGTGCGCAATTTTAACGAACTGGGCGCGCTCGCCTGCGTGTGCGACACGCGCGAGCAGATTCTCGCCGGTGTTAGTAAGGACTACAACGTTGCCACCAGCAACGCATTGGATCCGGTGTTAGCAGACCCGGAGATCGACGGCGTAGTGATTGCGGCGCCTGCTGCGCAGCACTTTCAGATCGCACGCAAGTGTCTGCTGGCGGGCAAAGACGTTTACGCCGAAAAACCGCTGGCTCTACACGCCGAAGAGGGAGAGCAGTTGGTTGCACTGGCGAATCAACGCCGCAAGATTCTGATGGTTGGGCACATTCTTGAATACCATCCTGCCATCCTGGAATTGAAACGGCTGATCTGCGAAGGGGAGCTTGGGAATATCCAGTACATCTACTCATCGCGCTTAAACCTGGGCAAGCTGCGCACCGAGGAGAACATACTGTGGAGTTTTGCTCCGCACGATATTTCGGCTATTTTGTATCTTCTTGGCGAGAGCCCGACCCGCATTACAGCTCATGGCGGTAACTACCTGAACCATAATGTGGACACTACCCTAACTACGTGCGAGTTTCCAAGCGGAGTGAAGGCGCACATTTTTGTCAGTTGGCTGCATCCCTTCAAGGAACAGAAGCTTGCGATTATCGGCGGCAGGAATATGGCAGTATTCGATGATATGGAGCCGGAACGCAAACTGGTGCTGTACTCGCACCGAATCGACTGGGTCGACCGCGTACCAGTGGCCCAGAAAGACGGCGGGCACGTGGTGCCGCTGCTCAAGTGCGAGCCACTGCGTATCGAATGCGAGCACTTCTTGAATTGCATAGAAACCCGTCAGCAGCCCCGCACCAACGGCGAGAGTGCCGTGCGCGTACTGCAGGTGCTGGAAGGATGCGAGCAGTCGCTGAAGGCCAACGGACAGCCGATTGAAATCGGGGGCGCAAAACCCAAGTATTTTGCTCATCCAACGGCGGTGCTGGACGATGGCTGCGAGATCGGAGAGGGTACACACGCCTGGCACTTCTGCCACATTATGGCCGGGTCCAAAATTGGTAGCAACTGCAACCTGGGACAGAACGTAGTGGTCAGTCCTGGCGCGATCATCGGCAATAACGTAAAAATTCAGAACAACGTCTCCATCTACACAGGAGTGGAACTGGAAGACGACGTTTTCTGCGGACCTTCGATGGTGTTTACCAACGTAATCAATCCGCGAAGTCACGTGCAGCGCCGGCACGAATATCGCCGCACGCTGGTCAGGCGAGGCGCAACGATCGGTGCGAACTCCACTGTGGTATGTGGTGTCACGCTGGAGCGTTACTGCTTCATTGGCGCCGGCGCAGTGGTTACAAAAGACGTACCGGCTCATGCGTTGATGGTCGGCGTACCGGCTGAGCGCATAGGCTGGATGTGTGCTTGCGGCATACGGCTACCGGATCACGCAGAGCAGGTTACGTGCACAGCCTGCGGGCAGCGTTATCAGATCGTGGACGAAAGCTGCAAACTGGTCGAATTGGCCGACGATGAGTTGCGGAAGACCATTGCTGCCTGAAGCTTTTGCTGTGCTTCCATCAACCTCATTCCTCAGGTGACGACATGCATGTTAACGGCAGCAACGATCTAGCGATTGCCGGGGGAAAGCCCTTGCGAACCCATTCCTTTGCGCCCTGGCCGTCGCCGTCGCCGGAAGAAATTGAGGCGGCGAGCGCGGTCCTGCGCTCGGGAAAACTTAATTATTGGACTGGTGACGAGGGTCGAAGGTTCGAAGCTGAGTTTGCTTTGTTCGCTGGGTGCCGACACGCAATTGCCGTGGCCAACGGCAGCGTGGCTCTGGAATTGGCACTTTACGCACTTGGAGTTGGACCGGGCGACGAGGTGATCGTTTCCAGTCGCACATTCATCGCATCTGCAAGCTGTGCAGTGATGAGGGGTGCGACCCCGGTGTTCGCGGATGTAGATCCGATCAGCCAAACTATTACGCCGGATACGATCCGGGAAGTTCTGTCCTCGCGGACTAAAGCGATCATTGCGGTTCACTTGGCGGGTTGGCCGTGCGATATGGATTCCATTGTGGCGCTGGCCCGCGAACACGGGATCAAGGTGATTGAGGACTGCGCTCAGGCCCATGGTGCGACCTATAAAGGAAAACCAGTCGGATGTCTGGGCGACGTGGCGGCGTTTTCATTCTGCCAGGACAAGATCATGACCACCGGCGGAGAAGGCGGCATGCTCACTACCAACGATGAGGGGCTGTGGAGTCGGGCGTGGAGTTTCAAAGATCACGGCAAGAGCTACGATGCTGTCTTTGCGGAGCCCGCTTCGCTGGGCTTCCGTTGGCTGCATGAATCGTTCGGCACAAACTGGCGGCTCACGGAAATGCAGTCAGCGATTGGGCGGGTCCTGCTTTCAAGGCTCCAGGGCAGCGTCGAACGACGGCGCAGGAATGCCCGCATTCTCACCGAGCGGTTTCTCGCCAGCCCGGCGCTACGAGTCACCGTTCCACCGGAGGAGATTGGTCACGCATATTACAAATACTATGTGTTTCTTCGCCCGGAATTGTTGCGTGACGGATGGAACAGGGACCGCTTGCAAGAGGCGATACTGGCGGAGGGGATTCCTTGTTTCAGCGGAAGTTGCAGCGAAGTATACCTGGAGAAGGCTTTTCCGGAAAGCTCGCGGCCTGCCCGGCGGCTGCCGGTAGCTCAACGGTTAGGTGAGACAAGCGTCATGTTCCTGATTCATCCCACGCTCTCCGAACAGGACATGCGGGACACTGCGCGAGCGGTTGAAAAAGTTCTGCAAGCCGCCGCCATTAACGCGACTGCCACACGGGCAGCCTGAACCAACACACACAGGATCGTCCCCGAGAACAGTATGGCGTCTGAGGCACTGAACCTTGACGAGAGTAGCGATGAACAGGCAGGCAGCGGCTCTACGGATGTTACTCGCCGCCAGATTCGCGGCTCCAGTTTGCTCTTGATTGGGAACCTGATTTCCCTCTCCATCACGTTTCTGCCGCACATACTGCTGGTCCGCTATTTAACTACGGAAGCGTATGGCCACCTAACCTACGCACTGTCCCTGATCGCGGTTTGTAAGACGTACTCGCTCGGCTTCAATGAAGCGATGAGCCGTTTTGTCCCGATCTATCATGCCAAGCATGAGCCTTCGAAGGTGCTGGGCAGCATCGTTGTAGTATTTGCCATAACGCTATCAATCAGTAGTTTGTTTATCGTGGCTTTCTGCGTAGCCTCGCGCCAGATTCTCGGCCTGCTTACGCATGGCAGAGAGCCAGTCGGCCTGTTATTGATCCTGATCTTTCTGGTTCCACTGGAAACCCTGGAGATCCTGATCATGAACTTGTTTGCTTGCTTCGCGCGGGCCAAAATAATTTTCTGGGGACGGCACATCCTTTCTCCGGGGCTGCGAGTTATTGTTATTAGCCTGGTTGTGCTCAGGCACTACGGGTTGGCGTTTCTTGCGATCGGCTATGTGCTCTGCCAGATCATTGTTGTGCTGCCGTTTGGTGTGCTGCTGATTCGAGAGTTAGGTCGGCAGAAGTTGTTGCGCGCTTGGGGGAGTCTCACGCTGCCGGTGCGCGAGATCTTTAATTTCAGTGCGCCGCTGATGGCTTCCAATGTAGTTGGCCTGGTAGGGAACTCAATGCCGGTGTTGCTTCTCGGTTACTTTCATCCCATGTCGACGGTTGCCTTCTATCGCGTTGTGCTGCCGGCCGCGGTGCTGAGCAACATGATTCTGGGAAATTTTATGCCGCTCTATATGCCATCGGCCTCGCGCCTTTTCGCGGAAGGCGATTTGCGCGGCATGAACCACCTCTTTTGGCAAACCGCTGTTTGGATGGGGCTACTGGAATTTCCAATCTTTGCCGTCACCTCTTGCTTTGCGCGGCCAGTCACGATCTTTCTTTATGGTCAGCGATACGCATCGTCGGCTCCGATCCTCGCCTTGCTGTCGCTCGGTTACTTTGTGAATGCGATCTTTGGTTTCAACAGCGTGACCCTCAAAGTGATGGGAAAGATTCGCTTGATGGTGATGCTGAACATTTTCACCCCGATCATCATGGTTGCGCTGAACCTGCTGTTGATCCCACATTTTGGTGCGATCGGCGCGGCTGTCGCGACCACCGCTGGGCTGGTTCTGCAATGTCTGCTCCGGCAACTCGCGCTGTGGCTGGGGTGCGGCATCAACTTTTTCGAGATGCGCTATGCCTCGTTTTTCCTCCTGCTTGGCGGGTGCGCTCTCGGCCTTTACTTCATCCAATTCGTGGCACCGAGCAATGTCTATTTCGCTATCATCATGGCCACGGCTGCTTCCGTTCTTGTGTTATTGATGGTCAAAGAGCAACTTAAGATTGCAGACACCTTTCCGGAAATTCTTCGCTTGCCACTGGTTGGCAGACTTCTCGCGTAAATATTTCCCGCAGCACATGAGCCCGCTGAGATGACGCAGAACACATTCAATATCCGGTGCAGTCAAGAGGTAATCGGCATCGCGGAAGTTGAGGCTCCGTGCGTCGGCAGTACACGGCAGAGCCAGAAGGGCAAGCCCATCTCGGTCTGCCATGTGGTTGGGGGCGGCGAATGGGCAGGGGCGGAAGCGCAGGTAGCGACTCTAGTGAGAGGCCTCTCGAGGAGCACGGGCGTCACGCTTCACGCGATTGTGTTTTACGACAAACGGTTGGCGAGAGAGCTGCGGAGCGCTGGAGTAGATGTGCATGTTGCCAGCGTGCAGGATAAGAGCTTTTCGCGGCTGATCTCCGAGTGCTCGCAGTTTGTGAAGAGCCGCAAAATTCAAATTGTGCACTCACATTGTTATAAAGAAAACCTTCTCGCTTTGGCACTCTCATGTGTCGGCAAAGTTCCGCATTTAGTCCGCACCGAACATGGTCATCCCGAGCCATATTCCTTGGTTCGCAACTTGAAGCATTGGTGCGTCTTGGCAGCGGACCGCATGGCTGCTAAGTACACACCTGAGCGGATTATCAGCGTTAGTTCCGATCTGGCTGAATATTGGAAAAGGCATGCGAACCCGGAGAAGGTGATGGTTCTTCGCAACGGAGTAGATCTGGAGAGGACTGTTTCCGGGTTTACTGCCGACGAAGCGAAACAGCGGCTCGGGATTCAGCGAGAAAGTTTTGTCGTTGGGATTGGGGCTCGGCTGGAACCAATCAAGCGGCTTGATTTGTTTGTGTCGACCGCTGCCTATCTCGCCGGGAGAATACCCAATTCCAAATTCATCATTACCGGTGGAGGTCGACAGGAGCAATGGTTGCGGCAGTTGGTCGGCGATTCTGGTCTGCGAGACCGCGTGATTCTGTTGGGTGAGCGCAACGATATGTACGACGTGCTGCGCGCGATGGACGTATTGCTCATGTGTTCTGACCACGAAGGCGTGCCTATGGTTATGTTGGAAGCGATGACCTTGGGGACGACGGTGGTATCCAGGAATGTGGGTGGTATTTCTGAAGTGATTGACCATGGGAGCACTGGAGTTCTTGTTTCCTCAGGGAATCCCAAGGCCCTTGGCGACGCTTGTATGGAACTTTTCGAAAAGCCAGATTTGCGAGCCAGCCTTGCGCAAGCCGCGCGTGCGTTAATTTGTCAAAAGTATTCGGCGGAGAAGAACGCCGAATCCGTGCTCCAGGTGTATCGAGCCATCTGCCCTGACCCTGAGTAAGACAATCAACTTAATACCGACGGTGGATTCTCATGGCGCACGGTTTCAATACGTTTTTCCCCGCTCGCGATTCACGGGCTTTTCTTCCGTTGGGAAACTGGCGTTCTGGGCTGCTGCCGGTGGCTGTGATGGCGGTCGCGTGCGCTCTGGGATGGACGATAGCGCTGGAGAAATGGGTGTTTGTCTCGGCTGCGCTTGTTCTCTTATTGCTGCGGGTGTGGCCTTTGGAAGTAAGTTTAGGAATTTACGCGTTTCTCATTCCCTTTGAGACGATGACGGCAACGGAGAGCGGCACGGCCCCAAGCGCTACTCTGCTGAGGTATGTGGGATTGGTCACGCTCATAGTGGTTCCGTGTGTGGCGTGGTTGCGTGAGCGCATGGCGAAGCCGCCGCGAGCCGCCATGTTCTGGTCATTGTTTGTTTTGTGGTCCGCGGTCACCACAATGTGGGCGATTAATCAACAAGATGCTTTGCGTCGGCTTCCAACCGCGGTCGGCCTGTGGTTGCTTTATCTGGCCGTGGTCTCAGTTCGCATCACGGACAAGGAGCTTTCCCGGATCGTATTCCTCACCGTACTCGGCGGATCGAGCGCTGCGATATTTGCAACCTACCTGTTCTTTTCATCGGGAAGTGTGGATGGTCGCGCCTCGATGGCAGAAGGTTCAACTCAGGCGGATCCAAATTTCTTTGCTGCCACGCTTCTGCTGCCTTTTTCGTTGGCCTTGGGTGAGGTGCTCGCAAGCCGTACGCTGTGGCGCCGAGTTTTTTACCTTGCCGCCATGGGAGGAATAGCATTGGCGATCCTTCTATCCATGTCGCGCGGTATTATGGCGGCGGCAGCGATCATCACATTGGTGTTTGTTCTTCGACTGCGCTTGAACTGGCGCTTGCTGTTTCCTGCAGCCGTCCTCGGCGTGGCGCTGATGTTCATGCCAACTATGTTCTACGAGCGCGTGCATGAGGCGACGAACAGCAGGGTTTCCGGACGCTTGGATATCTGGGTGGCTGGCGTGCACTCTCTGACAAGGTACGGGATGTTCGGTGCGGGCCTGGATAATTTCTCCAATGCGTATCAAGGATTCGCCGGCACCTCGCGTTTCTTCCTAGGAGAGAAACGAGCCTCTCATAACGTCTACCTTGCAACCTCGGTTGAACTCGGCATTCTTGGAATCTTAGCTTTGATCGCCGCTGTGAGATCGCACCTGCGGGAGTTTTCCCGTCCGGCACGAACCTTACTTGCACCCGCACGGGTCATCGCCCTGGAGGCGGCGTGCTGGGGAATGCTGGTGGCCGCCTTATCTCTCGACCTTCTCTGGCGCAAGGCGTTCTGGTTTGTCTGGGCATTGCCGGTAATCGCGATACACGTCCAGCACGAAAAAAATGACCCACATTTTGAGGCCGAGCGAGTTGAATAGTCCAACCTTAAGAAACACATCAGCGTCTACAAGTCCGCAAGCCCAAGTCCGTTTGCGGCTGGGAGTGCTGCTGGATTCTTACCAGGTGCCCGCATGGATCTACGATCTGTTGCGGAAGCTGTCCAGTTCTGAAGCGATTGACCTGCGCCTTGTCATGGTGGATCAGAACTCACAGGCGGCTGCCGGTACGAATCGCACTCCTATTCTCTTCAAGCTCTGGGCGGCGCTCGACCGGCGGGTTCGTCGATCGGCGGCCGGCGCGTTGCGTCGACGAAACTGCGGCCCGTTGCTGAGCAGTCTTAGTGAGCCTCCAGTTGTACTCCGAGTGAATTTGGCCGACGGCTTAGCCAGAGGCGATGTCGCATCGATCAAAGCGGCGAACCTTGATCTTCTTCTACATCTGGGCCACGCTGCCCTCCAGCCCGAGGTCGTTGACTGCACGGAACTCGGCGTCTGGGAGTTACAAGATGAGTCCGGAGCCCTGGGCCAATTTTGGGATATTTACGATGGACATCCAGTGTTTGAGCATGGACCGCAAGTCATCGAGCGCACCCGAACCCAGACCCGAACCGTCTATAAATCCCGCGGCATCACAGGTTTCCTGTCACTCGCGCTGAATCAGAACGAGGCCTGCTGGAATCTCGCAGAATTCCTGGCCAGAAGCCTCGCGGATGTTCCAACTTTGCGCGAGGAGGGCAGGCAATTACCAGCTGTTCCGGTGACGCGAAGGACCTTGAGCCCTCGAACCTTGGGCAATGCCCGCATGGCGGGTTTTTTGATGCGATGGGCAATGCGAGCCTTTCGCCATGAGCTTCAAAAACGTCTATTTCGGGAACAATGGTTGATTGTTCTGCAAGCCGCGCCGGGAATGAAAAAATTCAACACGGTGAGCGGTGCCCGATATGTCCGGCCGTCTAAAGACCGCTTCTATGCTGATCCATTTTTAGTTGAGCGGCATGGGCGTACTTACCTGTTCTTTGAAGACTATAGGTTTGCGACCAAGAAAGGCGTGATCTCCTGCTGCGAGGTGGACAACGCAGGAAACTGTGGACAGCCGTGTGTAGTGCTGGAACGTGAATACCATCTTTCGTATCCCTTTCTGTTTGAATGGCAGGGAGAAATCTACCTGCTTCCAGAGAGCCGGGATAACCGGACGATTGAGATGTACAGGGCAAGTGATTTTCCCCACTCATGGACGCGAGAAGCGGTTCTGATGGAGGATGTCGCTGCCGTTGACTCCACTCTTTTGGAGTATTCAGGTAAGTGGTGGTTGTTTGCTGCAGGGATACAGGAGGACATAACCTCACCGAACGACGGTTTGTATTTATACTTCGCCGACTCGCCGCTGGGTCCTTGGACGGCGCATCCGAAGAACCCAATCGTTTCCGACGCTCGCCGAGCTCGCCCCGCGGGACGCTTGTACTTCAAGAATGGGGCGCTGATTCGGCCGGGGCAGGATTGTGCGAATGGTTACGGCTACGCGATTCAACTGCATCGGGTGGATGTGCTCTCGGAAACGGATTATTGCGAGACACCGCTATCGCGTATTACACCTAGCTGGATTCCCGGAAGCCTTGGCACTCACACCATCAATCAGAGTGAAAAGCTCCGGGTTATGGATGCCCGGTTCTTGATTCCACGCTTTCAGTTTTTTCCATTCTTATCACGGTGGCTGACTTCGGCCAGAAGACGTGACTTTGGAGGAATGGATCTCGCTGCGGACCAGGGCCGACGCGGCGCAACAACCGGATCTACGGACGTATTCGTCCGTGAATCAGGGAGGAATTCGAGGTGACTATGGGTCCCGTCGTAAGCGCGGCAAAGCAAGCCTTCCGATTCAGCGCCATGTTCATGCTAGTGATACTCGCCTCATTCGCAATCGCCCAAACGAGCACAGTGCAAGAGCCTACCTCGCCAGGACGAACTACCCCATTGAGGTCCCCGGTCGCCCCGGGGCAGAACGGCACCTCGGTTCGCGGTACCGAGGCCGGCGCAAGCAGCGGCGGGATTTACCCGGCACAGGCCATTGCCGGCGCCCCTACCGTGGCCGCGTCACCGGATGCCGGCGGTTTTCCTAGCTCCGAAATGCTAATTGGACCGGGAGACCTGCTGGAAGTCAGCGTGTATGGCGCGCCAGATTACATCAAACAAGTCCGGGTAAGCTCGACCGGAGAGATCACACTACCACTGTCGGGCGCCGTGAAGATCGGGGGGTTGACCACAGCGCAGGCCGAAACGATCATCGAAAAGAAACTTAGCGACGGCAAATTCTTTAATGATCCGAAAGTTTCTGTGCTTGAGAAAGAGTTCGGAACCCAAGGCATTTCCGTGCTGGGTGAAGTGCAAAAACCAGGAATTTATCCATTGCCCGGTACGCGCAACTTATTCGACGCACTGTCGGCCGCAGGCGGTACTACTGCGAGAGCCGGGAGCATCGTGTCGCTCACCCACCGCAGTGATCCGCAAAATCCGAAGATCATTAACCTGTCATACGAGGGCAAGACTAACGATCAGGCCAATGTTTCCGTGTATCCGGGAGACACGGTGATGGTATCGAAGGCGGGAGTAGTGTACGTGACCGGGGACGTGAAACTGCCGGGCGGTTTCATCATGGAAAATGCGCACATGACAGTTCTTCAAGCAATTGCCATGGCGCAGGGCGCCAATTCCTCGGCTAAGCTTGACGGGGCTAAACTGATTCGCAACTCTGGGCAGGGAGGCAAGCCAGAGGAGATTTCGATCCCGCTCAAGAAGATCCTCTCGGCCCGCGCGCCCGATGTGAATTTGCAACCCAATGACATCGTCTTTGTTCCCAACAGCGCTGCCAAATCCGCAGGCGTCCGAACCCTTGAGACGATTGTGCAGACCGCCTCGGGAATTGCTATCTATCACCCGTAACCACACAGGTTGCCATCGCGTGGGACGCGAATCCAACTGCTGTTCGCAATAGGGCCAGGTTATCCGCAATTCGGGGCAGGGAAGCCAGCCACAGGAAATCACCAAGCTTACTTGATAGAAGCCTGTCTGCAAAGGCACCCGGCCTGAATCTGCAACCCAACGGTATCGTTTTGGTTCCCAATAGCGACGCCAAATCAGCAGCACGGCGCATGCTCGATACTGTGCAGACAGTTTCAGGAATGGCAATTTATGGCAGAGTGCACTAATCCTCTCGTGTCGCATCGGACTAGCGCGGCGCCGAATGATCCCGGCACCAAGTTAAAGATCCTCTGGATATATCCGGAACTGCCTTATCCGCTGACCACCGGCCTATTGCGAGGATTCCACCTTTTGCGGGGTCTGAGTGAGCGACATGCTGTCACTTTTCTGTGCCTCACACGGCAGGGGCCAGTGCCTCCAAAGACCCTCGAAGTGCTGAGCACATGTGCCGAGCAGGTGATGGTCTTCAGCACCCACGACGCGCCGAAGCGGCGATGGGCCGCCATGGTACGGCACGTTCCGGTTATCGGCTGGCGGCTATGCGGGGCGCGTGAGTTCAGATGGGCGATGGATCAGATGAAACGCGCCGTGCAGAAGCTGCTGAAGGAGCAGAGTTTCAACGTATTACTCTTCAATGGACGCGAGACCCTTCCTCTCTTAGAGGGAATCAAGATCCCGATCGTGGCCGAGTGTGGTGACACGAATTGCACACGGATTCTCCAACAGATGCACTGCGTGAGCCTTCTGCAGCGGCCGAGGATCTACTACCGTTATTTAAGGGAATTGCGACAAGAGAAGAAACTAGCAGGCTTGACGCCATATCGATGTTTCATCTCTGAGAGAGACCGCATCAACCTCCTCGGTCCATCCGACCAAAGCGAGATCGTGCCGCAGGGAGTTGACTGCGAGTACTGGACCCGTAATTCGCCGCCCTCCGGGAAGAACTGCATCGTCTTCTCCGGAGTGATGAACTATCCTCCTAACGCAGACGCGGTGATGTTTCTCATGGAAGCGGTTCTCCCGTTGGTCAGGCACACAATCCCAGCACTGGAAGTGCTCATCGTGGGCCGTGATCCTTCGCAGAAACTGCGGGATGCAGCCAACGCTTACCCCGACACAACCATCGTCGGAGCGGTTCCTGACCTCAGACCATATTTGGAGCGAGCTGATGTTTTCGTGGCCGCGCTTCGTTTTGCCTCCGGAGTCCAGAACAAGGTACTTGAAGCAATGTCCATGGAAATACCTGTCATTACGACCCCGGTGGTAGCAGCCGGGCTGCGTATCGACGGCACAGAACCGCCATTGCTGAAAGGCGATGACGCGCGCGGCATTGCGGATTGCATCGTCCGGATGTTGACCCACCCTGAGGAACGCGCGCACCTTTCCACGGAAGGCCGCCGATTTGTCAGAACGCACTACTCGTGGTCCACCAGTGCAGAGAAGCTCGCGAAGCTGTGTTTGGCTGCGGCTCAATCCGGAGCGCTGGTCGCGGAGCGTGACCGAAATTCCAACCACTCATTGTCGGCAGTTCTCGACAGAAACCTGTAGTAAACAAGGAGAACCCAATGCGCGTATTGATCACCGGCGGTGCAGGATTTATCGGCTCTCACCTTACAGAGGCGCTCCTGGCTCGCGGCGACGAAGTTCTGATCCTGGATGACTTGTCCACTGGCAGCATGGAAAACATCCGTCATCTGAAGAACATGCCAAATTTGCACTATTGGATCGATACCGTGATGAATCGGGCTTTGCTCGCCGAACTTGTCGACGAGAGCGATCTCGTTGTTCATTTCGCCGCCGCCGTCGGTGTCCGCCTGATTGTTGAGAGCCCGGTCCGCACCATCGAGACGAATGTAACGGGGACCGAGTTAGTACTGCAAGCTGCGCGCAAGAAAAACAAGAAAGTGTTCATCGCTTCGACGTCGGAGGTCTATGGCAAGAGCATGGACATTCCGTTTCGCGAGGATGGCGATCTAGTTCTGGGCGCCACGAACAAAGGACGATGGAGCTACGCCGCCTCTAAAGCGCTCGATGAATTTCTGGCCTTGGCATACTGGAAGGAGAGAAAGCTTCCGGTGGTTGTCTCCAGGTTCTTCAATACGATCGGCCCACGCCAGACTGGGCAGTACGGGATGGTCGTTCCGAATTTTGTGCGCCAGGCGTTAGCCGGCAATCCAATCACCGTCTTTGGTACGGGTAAGCAAAGCCGCTGCTTCTGCTATGTGGGCGATACGGTGGCCGCGGTGCTGAAGCTTCTGGATGCTCCGGCGGCCGTCGGTCAGGTGTTTAACATCGGCAGCTCTGAGGAAATCTCCATCGAGGACCTGGCGAAGCTGATCCGTGCAAAGCTCAACAGCAGTTCGGAAATTCGCTACATCCCCTACGAGCAGGCTTATGAGGAAGGCTTCGAAGACATGCCTCGACGGGTGCCCTCGTCCGTCAAGATCGAACAATGCGTTGGGTGGCGCCCTACAACTTCACTCAATACGACCATTGATCTGATTGCGAACTATTTCCGCCAAAAGCAGCAACCGCTGGTGAGTAGCGCGGCTGCAAATAGCCAAAATCTCGCTCATCCACAGGTGGCCAAGGCCGAGATAGCGGCCTAAGCCTGGAAGCAATCTCAAACTTCATCAACCGTCCGCCATTAAGTCACCGAGGATAACGATCAACATGAATACGCCGCACATTGTGCATCTCTCGACATACCCAGCCGACGACGGGCGGATATTTCAGAAGTCTTGCAAGTCAGAGGTTGCGGAAGGGTATCAAGTCACACAGATTGTGTGCCACGACCGCGATGAGACGATCGATGGCGTCAGGATCATAGCTCTGCCTGAACCCAAAGGACGTCTCTCGCGAATGATCGGTTTGTCCTGGAAGATGTATCGCGTGGCAATGCTGCAACATGCCGACATCTATATGTTCCATCATCCTGACCTGATGCTCGCCGGTTTCCTGCTCAAACTCGCGAGAAAGAAGGTGATCTACGAAACCCGCGAATTCTATCCTGACAAGATTCTTTCCATGCGATGGATTCCGGTAAGGTTGCGTCCTTTTGCCCGCGCAGCGTTCGCGCGCTATGAACGAATTACGAGCACGTTATGGGATCACGTGGTTGTGGCTGATCGTCACACGGCGAAGGCATTTGGCGGTCGGCCTGTCAGCGTGGTGCCGAACTATCCGTTGCTGCTCCCGGTAGAGCACGTCGCAGCCGGTCCAAGCGGGAAGCGTACGCTGCTCTACGTCGGTGGACTGTGCGACGAGCGCGGCCTGGGGGTGATGTTGAGGATTGCGGAACTGGCTCAAGACTGCGGCGTAGAGTTACAACTGATGGGGCCCTGTCCCTTTCCAGGGGATGAGGCACGCATCCGTAATGCCCCAAATGTTAAGTACTTCGGTAACCAGAGCCTGGCGGCGGTGTACCAGCGCTTGGCTATGGCCGATCTTGGCCTTCTGCTTCTTCAACCCGTGCCGGCCTACACCTACGCAGGGGAAAACACACTGAAGTTGTTCGAGTATATGTGGTCCTCGCTCCCGATTGTGTCTTCCGACTTTCCTAATCTGAAGCGAATCATTGAGGCCGCTCAGTGTGGAGTCTGCCTTGATCCATGCAACGCGGAGCAGGCCGCCAAGGTCATCATGGACTTGGTAGAGCAGCCCGACGTCCGCAAAAAGATGGGGGCAAATGGCCGCAAAGCAGTTGCTGAAGCCTACAACTGGCCCGCCGCATGGGACGTCCTAAGTCAGGTGTACAGGCACGTGCTCAGCGGCGACCGTACTTCAGTGCAAACGCCGCCTCTTTGGGACGGAGAATCAGCCAATGCTGTCCCGTGCAGCACCGGCAACGCCGCATAACAACTTGCTATTCTGGAAGGTGTTTCCATGGTGCAAAAGCTAATGAGTTCCATGCGACGGGTGTTGGTGCTTGCACCACATACGGATGACGCCGAACTCGGCTGCGGTGGAACAATTGCGCGCTTACTGAAGGACGGAGCAGACGTCTTCGTCGCGGCCTTTTCCACCGCGGAAGAATCTCTCCCACTTGGCGCATCGCCGACCCTATTGCGGGACGAATTTCTTTGCGCCATGGAGACGTTAGGAATTCCGTCGAGCAATACCTTTGTTTTCGGCTACCCCGTCCGTCGTCTCTCCTACCATCGTCAGGAGGTTCTGGAAGAGCTGGTCAAACTTAGAAAGCAAATAGATCCAGGGCTGGTGTTCCTGCCTTCCGCCAGCGACCTGCATCAGGATCACCAGACCCTCAACATGGAAGGTTTGCGATGCTTCAAGGACATGACAATCTGGGGATACGAATTACCTTGGAATACGATTTCGTTTCCCGCGCAGGCGTTCGTCACTCTCGAGAAATGTGAGTTGCAGGCGAAGTGGAGCGCCCTGCAGGCATATAAATCGCAGTTCGAACTGGGGCGTCCCTACTTCTCATGGGAGTTTATCGAAAGCTTGGCCAGAATTCGCGGAGTACAGGTGAAGGCGCCTTATGCTGAGGCCTTCGAAGTGATGAGGATCAAATGGTGACCAAAGCGATAACAAACGCGCAGTCGCAGAAATCGTCTCCGGAACGTCTGAAGGCAGGCAAATGCACGGTTGTGTCAATCCACCAGCCCAACTATATCCCATGGCTTGGTTACTTTTTCAAAATTGCGCATTCGGATAAATTTGTGCTCCTGGACTCGGTGATCTATCCGAAAAGCAGCTTTGTCAATCGAAACGCGATTAAGACAAATAATGGTTCATCATTGCTTACGGTTCCGGTGCGAACCTCTGGTAGGTACTGCCAACTCATCAATGAGGTGCAAACTGCCGACAATGACCCCTGGGCGTACCGCCATTTGGCTACTCTCCAATGCAATTACGCCAAAGCCCGGTACTTTGCAGAGATTATCGCGCTACTGCGGCCGCATTACGAGGAAGCGAGCGGAAACGAACGCTCCCTTGCAAGCTTCAACATCGGGCTGATCCGTGCAATCGCGGGCTACCTTAATCTCAGCACACAGTTTGTGAGAGCGAGTGATATGGGCCAAGTTCCCGGGCATAAGACTGAACTTATACGTGATATCTGTCTTGCTCTAGACGCAACCGCATATCTGGCTGGAACAGGGGCAAAGTCATATCAGGAGGACGCAATATTGGAAGAAGTTGGAATAACTGCAATGTATTCAACCTTCTCGTCACCTACATACCAGCAGCAGTTTGGCGAATTCGTCCCAAACTTATCAATCATTGATGTTCTGATGAATTGCGGTGCCCTTGAAACCAGACGATTATTAGGCATCGAACCAGAAGTCGCCTGAATATTCTCAAAGGTAGAAAAGTGCTAACAGGCAAGCATCTTCAAGATTCGTTGCATGAAGCTGTGGAGACACGCCGAGACGTGGTTGTGGCTATCCACCAGCCGAACTATATCCCATGGCTAGGCTACTTTTTCAAAATCGCGCACGCCGACAAGTTTGTGTTTCTGGATACCGTGAAGTTTCCCACGCCGGGCTTTGTCAACCGCAATTCAATCAAGACGAGAAGCGGTGCGGAGTGGCTCACGATCCCGGTGATTCGTACCGGGCGATCGAGCCAATCGATTGCGGAGGTCGAAACCGACAGGGTTCAACCTTGGAGACGACGGCACTTGATGGCGCTTCGAAGCAACTATGGCAAAGCGCCACACTTCAAGGAGACATTCGCGCTGCTTGAACTCCACTACAAGGAGCGGACCGGAAGCGCGAACTCTTTGGCAGGCTTCAACATTGGACTGATCCGCGCCATTGCTAGTTACCTCATGCTTAGCGCACAGTTCGTACTAGCAAGCGACTTGAAAAACGTCTCCGGACAAAAGACAGATCTGATCCGCGATATTTGTCTTGTCGTAGGTGGGACATCGTATTTGGCTGGGACCGGAGCAAAGTCATACCAGGAAGATGCGAAATTGGAAGAGGTTGGTATTACTCCGTTGTATTCAACCTTTTCGTCTCCAACGTATTTGCAACGGTTTGGTGAGTTTATTCCCAACTTATCGATCGTCGATGTTCTGATGAATTGCGGCGGCTTCGGAACCAGGAAACTGTTGGGCATCGACTCGAAAGCGGCGAAATAACGTTTTCGTCGTTTGGTCCAAAGTGCTGCGCTGAAGAGTAAGTACCGCACGTTTACCGCTGCGAGGGTGTCGAAATGCATGTGTGGCTGGTTAATCATTACGCCCTTCCGCCTACCGAGCCTGGAGGCACACGGCATCACGCTCTTGCCCGGTATTTAATCCGTAGGGGTCACGAGGTAACCATTATCGCGGCCAGCTTCAATCATGCCACGGGTAGACAGCGGGACTGCACCGCCGGGAGGTTGTGTACGTTCGAGCAGTTCGACGAGGTGCCTTTTCTGTGGTTGCGCGTTCCCGGTTATCGCAATAACGTGTCCCGCCTTTGGAACATGCTGGTGTTCGCTTTTGAACTGTGGGTCGGGATGGGTACCCGGAAATTGCGCAAGCCAGATGTAATAATCGGGTCGTCACTTACGCTATTTGCTGCCGCCGCTGCGGAGCGTCTGGCTAGGCGGAAAAGCGTGCCTTTCGTTTTGGAGATACGCGACTTATGGCCGCAGACGCTGGTGGATATGGGCATGCGACCACAGCATCCTGCGGTCCTAATGTTCGGCTTGATCGAACGTTATCTGTACCGCCATGCAGATAAGATCATTACGCTTTTGCCCCATGCTTCAGAGTACATGGTCGCGAAGGGTGCGCGGGCAACTGACATCACCTGGATTGCGAATGGTGTGGATCTGGAATTGATGCCGTTTCCGCAACCGCCAATATCGAACGATGTTTTTACAGTGCTGTATACAGGCTCTCATGGACTGTCGGACGCGTTAGATTCGGTGTTGGACGCTGCAGTGATTCTTGATAAAAAATCGCCAGACAGATTCTGTTTTCGCTTCGTCGGAGATGGACCAGGCAAGGCTGCGCTGCGCAAGAGAGCGCGAGCTGAGAAAATCAAGAACGTAGTGTTCGAGAACCCTGTGCCGAAGCAGGCGGTCTTCGCTCTTTTGCAAAAAGCCGACGCGTTTATCATCACAGCAAAAAGAACTGATCTGTATCGCTACGGCATCAGCCCGAATAAGCTTCACGAATACATGGCGGCCGCGCGACCCACGGTTTTTGCCGCAAGCTCAAACAACAATCCAATTATGGAAGCATCCGCCGGCATCACGGTCGCGCCTGAGGATGCCAAGTCCATAGCGCAGGCGATCGTTGACTTGGCAGCCATGTCGATGGAAGACAGATGGAAGATGGGTTTGCGTGGGCGTGAGTATGTCGAAAAGCACCACGACTTCGCATCGCTTGCTGTGAGGCTCGAAGGCGTATTATTCAGTGCTCTTAACAGTCGTGTAGCGGAAGTTCAGGACGATAGCCAAGATGTCCACGCGGGCTCTAAAGTGGCATGGAGAGCAAAGTAAAGCGGAGATACTTATTACCATGAGGCCTCGGAGAATCATCGTGAATGCCGACGACTTCGGGATGAGTCCGGAAAACAACCGGGCGATCGTAGAGGCCTTTGACAAAGGCGTAATCTCCAGCACCACGCTGATGGCCAACATGCCAGGCTTTGAGGAGGCGTGTAAGTTAGCCAATTGCCATCAGCTTTCGGGCAAGATTGGAGTGCACCTGAACTTGACGGAGGGAAAGCCTCTGTCAACGCCTATCAAAGGCTCGCCACTGTTCTGCGATGAGTTCGGGTTGTTCCGTCCTCGACAGACTCTGTTCCACTTGGAGCCGGAGGAAAAGCACGCCGTTGAAGCGGAGTTCGCGACACAAATTCAGGCGTGTCTGGATCGTGGTATTCATCCGACGCACCTGGATTCTCATCAGCACATCCACACAGAGTGGCCGATCGGTGAGATCACCATCAGGGTAGCGCGTCAGTATGGGATAGGGGCAATTCGCCTCACGCGCAATTGTGGGACGGGTATCGGATTGGGCCATAAGCTCTACAAAGCGGCGTACAACGCCAGACTGCGAACGTATGGTTTGGCGAAGACTCGATACTTCGGGTCCGCGAAGGATGTGGCGACCGTACTTGCTACTACACAGGATGACGTTGAAATTATGGTGCACGTCACGGTTGCGGAGACGGACAAGTTGCTTGACCGAGGTGAGGCAATTAGAAGTTGGTCTCCAAACGGTCAGCTTACGAGTTATGCGTGAAGGGAAAGCGCTGCTGTAATCCCAGCAAGTGGTCGGGCCTCGGAATGAACGGGATACTCACATCAGAACGTAGCAAAAGGTCGAGAATGGGGAAGTTCTGGGAAAGTCACGCGGCTTCGGCAATCGTAACCCTCCTAGTCATCGTGGCTATGCCGGCAGTGGGCTTCCCTGGCCATCACTCGGCTGCGGCGGGGAAATCCATGCGCGACTTCTACATTTCTGCCCAGGGTAGCGATTCAAACCCTGGTACGAACGCAAGACCGTTCCTAAGCTTTGCTAAGGCTGATGCGGTCGTCCATCCGGGTGGCATCGTTCACGTATTACCAGGTACCTATCGTGGATATACAGCGCAGAAGACTATCAAGGTCACAACCAGCGGATCAGCGTCGGCGCCTATTACGTGGATTGCCGAAACAAAATGGGCGGCTCGGATCGTTGGACACGTAAACCCGGATAATGATCTCGGATGGGGAATCCTAGTTGCTGGCGACTACGTCGATCTGGTCGGATTCGATGTTACCAGTGACGCCAATATGGGTATTTGGGTGACAGGCAATCATGTGCGCGTCATCGGCAATCACGTCCACGATATTCCCGGTCAACCGGGATGCACCAGCTATGGCGCCAGCGGCATCGAGCAAGGGAACTATTCTGGTGGCTCGATGGAGGTGATCGGAAATGTAGTGCACAATATTGGCGCAGGTGGCCCCGGTAGTTGCAACAAGTACCAGGGTATCTATTTAGCCGCGCCGTACGACAAGGCGGTAAACAACATCAGCTACCACAATGCATCGAAGGGCATAGCAGCTTGGCACGCTGCTACCCACAATACAATCAGCAACAACACCGTGTTTGATAATGACGTCGGCATTCTGGTTGGCGCAGGCGATAGTCCTTGTTTTCAGAACTGCTCCGCCGACTACATGGTCGTGTCCAACAATATCATTTATCACAACAAGAGCATTGGGTTCTGGCAGTACTCCGGCGTGGGCCCGCATAATACTTATAGCAACAATCTCATTTTCGCGAATGGCGTACAGGACGCGTTTCTACAGGGAAACTGCGGTAACACGATGAGTGCGACATGCAATACTTTCGCCAACGCACTTCATCTGGACCCGCAATTCGTGAATCCAACGGGCGACTTCTTTACCGGAGACTATCATGTGAGGTATACAAGCCCTGCACGAAAGTCCGGTACGGTTCTGGGCGCTCCGCAGACCGACTTTGATGAAAAGCCAAGGGGAACTGGTTTCGCTCCCGACCTAGGTGCCTACGCGAGTGGTTCGAATTGAAGCTGGAGCCTGCCAGTCTGATGAAGAATGAGTCCCAACCCGTTGTTGAATACAGATGCAAGCGGCTATTCGACCTATGTGTAGCGGTGCCAGCCCTGTTACTGGCGTTGCCGGTTATGATCTTGATCTCGCTCCTGGTGGGTGCATTTCTCGGCACTCCGGTTCTGTTTCGGCAGCAGCGACCAGGGCTGCATGGGAAGGTGTTTACACTTCTCAAGTTTCGCACCATGATTGGTAAGTTCGATGCCAAAGGAGACTTGCTGCCGGACAGCGAACGGATCACTTCATTCGGACGTTTTCTTCGTAGTACCAGTCTGGACGAACTGCCCGAACTGCTCCAAGTGATTCGTGGGGATATGAGCATCGTCGGCCCCCGCCCTTTGCTTGTCTGTTACCTCGATCGCTATTCTTCCTTTCAGATGCGACGCCACCTCGTGCGACCCGGAATCACGGGGTTGGCACAAGTGAATGGCCGGAACTCACTAACTTGGGAGCAGAAGTTTGCCAATGACATCTACTATGTGGAGCATCAATCCGTGTGGCTTGACCTAAAGATCATCGCACTGACGATTGCGAAGCTTGTTAAACGGGAAGGGATCGATCAGTGCGGTGCAATCGGGGCACAAGAGTTCACGGGTAATGAGACCATGGGAACCGCTGAGGGGATCAGCGCAATTCCATCTTGCGACCAGCGTGATAGCGCGAAACCGCCATATCTATGAGGCATTCGCGAGAGTAGGTTAGGAACAACCGGATTTGAAGAGATTCAGATTGACCGAACAACGCACAAGCGATCGTGTGAGCTGATGGATGCGCCAAGAAGGCATGGCTTATTGGCGGTATCAATCGCGTATGAATTCCTCGGCTCGCGACTTAAAGTTCCGTGAACGATTTCAGCACCCATCCCGCAAGTATTGACCCAGAAACTGAGAAGGAGTGAGTATGGAAACCAAAGCGTCCAAACCGCGTTCGGCAGAAATGTTTCCTGGTCCTGGCTTTCGTGTGAAGACCGAATTTAGTCGCCTGGAGTCGGTCTTCATGAAACACTTTGCTGATTTTGATACCCCTGATATTTCTGACCTGCTCAACCGTCTCTATGCGGTGGATCCTGCGATTGCCTGTCTGACCGGACGCCATCATCAACTGTGCGGTCCAGCCTGCACGGTAAAGGTGTTCCCAGGGGACAACCTGATGGTGCACAAAGCTCTGGACGTGGCCCAACCGAATGACATCGTGGTGATCGATGCTCATGGCTCTTCGATGAATGCGGTGTTGGGCGATCTGATCTCAACCAAGGCGAAACATCGAGGTATAGCTGGCTTCATTGTGGATGGCTTCGTGCGTGATTTGCCCGACATTCTTGAGTTGGACTTTCCTGTCTTTGCGCGCGGTACCACATCCATCGGTCCGCTTCACCGCGGACCAGGGGAAATCAACTACCCGATAAGTTGCGGCGGAATTGTCGTTAACCCCGGAGACATTATCGTTGCGGACGGCGCTGGCATAGTGGTCATTCCGCAGGAAATCGCGTCGGAACTATTGGAGAGACTGCGTAACCAGAAGGCCGGTCAGGCGGCATATCTGGCCGGAGTCAAGCGGGGCGAGTTCTCGAATGATTGGGTAGACAAGATTCTAACTGAGGCAGGCTGCATTGTTCCGCCTCCGGCGCATAGCAAGATAGCTGCATAATCCGACGAAAGGAAAGCGGTGTCGATTGAATTGCCATTTTGGCGCGCTCAAACCTGTTTACATTGCACAGAAAGATGGCCCCATGTCAGCATGGATTTGTCGTCCAGGGGTGCTCAAGTCTGTGTACATCGCATACCGTGTCAGGGAGTATTTTCGTACACGCCGTGCTGATGTGCGCCGGGCTCGCGAGCATCGATCCGCTTTTTACACTGAGTTGTGGCGCGATGCCGCGAAGCAACTCGGTGCTAGCTTTGAGGAGTTAGGGAACGACTTTGTAGAGATCCGGCTCGGGAACGCTTGTACGCGCGTACAGCAGAATTGCACTTCGATCGACGACGCGGTAACGCTCGCGGTAGCTCGGAACAAGGGATTCGTGCATCGCCTGTTAGCTCGCGAGGGGCTGAGGAGCCCAGCGTACTGCGAGTTTACGCTGGAGCAGATAGAGAAGGCCGTAGCATTCACCAAGTGGGTCGGGAGCGACTGTGTAGTGAAACCTGCGAACGGGGGTGGCGGCGAAGGAGTCACTACGGGTGTCGCAAGCACGTACGATCTAGTTCGCGCCGCGGCGCTGGCCTCTCTCTATGATCATAATCTCTTAGTCGAAAAGCAGGAACAGGGAGAGGTCTACCGGCTCCTGTACCTGGACGGAAAGCTGTTGGATGCGGTGCTGAGAAAGGCGCCAACAGTGATCGGAGACGGCAGGTCTAGCGTCCGGGAACTAGTGGGTTTCGAAAATCGAAGAAGGCTGGACTGGGGAGCTAAACTGGCACACTCCGTCGTTCAGATCGACATCGATATGCGACGTACCCTGGCGAAGCAGGGACTGGAACTGTCTTCGGTTCCGGAGCAAAACGCTGTGGTAACACTGAAGATGGTTATTAACGACAACTCGCAGAACGACAATGTTTCGGCCACCGATTTGTTGTGCAAATCAATTATTGATGATGGTGCGGCAGCGGCTGCCGCCGCGGGGGTGCGCCTGGCTGGTGTCGATATCATCACAACGGACCCCAGCGTGCCCTTGGCGCAATCGGGCGGTGCGATCCTTGAAGTCAATGCAGGCCCCTCGTACCATCATCACTATTACAAGCGCGACGGAAGCTATCCGGTGGCAACTCACATTTTGCCCCATCTATTTGCCGTGCAGCACGAGCGAAGCAGTTTCAACTCAGTTGTCTGATGAAGGAAATCCATGTATGTCGAAGATGTTCAATTTCCATGCCAGTAGCTATGCTCAGGAGTTTGCAGAACGTGGGTACGTTCACATATCACAAGGATTGAGCGAAGAATTCCATGCTCGTCTTGTCAAATACGTCGATGAATCGTTCAACCGGAATCACCTGAAAGACTTCACTCGGGGCGATAAGCAGCAGGCGATATTCGAATTCCTTGATCCAGAACACTTTGAAGAGTTACTTGAAACGGTGGCGGAGATTTGCAGAGTGACTGCGAGTAGTCTGACCCTTTCAGAGCGCCACATTAAAGAATATGAAGCGGGAGCTGATCCGTATCCGTTGGCACATAAGGACCGGTTTGGATCCGAAGTCGCGGTTGGCTTTTCTATCAGCGTGCCGAAGGGCTCTACGTTAGTGCTTTATCCGGAACACGATGTGAGTGCCAACCCTTTTAACTCCACGGCCGAACTGCGCTCCAGCTTTTCCAGGCGGGCGCTTCCGGAACCTGGACTCAAGAACGCGAGTCGGGTAGAAATCCAGGATAAGGCGGGCGACGTGCAGGTATTCCTTGGCAGTGCAATGTGGCACTTGCGCGAGCGTGGGGCGGGAACTACCGTACTCTACCTGAAACTGAATACTTACAACTGCGACACATTGGGCGAGGATCCACAAACAACGGGTGTCCGGCAAAGCACACTGTCTCTGGTCGACGCTTCTCCTGCAGAGAGGGCGGACAGCATACCGGTAATTGCCCGAAGGGTGGATTACATTCATCGACGCTATTGTCGCGACTGGAGTGAGATATTCGGCGTTGTTATCTTTGGCCAGCCGCACGCCAGTATCAGTGGGCTGGAATTCGAAGCGCTGCAGTTGATGGATGGAGTGCGTACGGTGAATGAGATCGCCGTACAATTGGAAGCAATAGGCATGGGACAGGACGCTCGTGATGCAATTCGCGAACTGGCTCAACGCGGCATCGTAGATCTGCTCACGGAACCCATGGCGATGGGGCAGATCTGCCGTAAGCTTTATCGGCTTGCTGCATAACCGTTAGCGATCAGTAAAGCTGGCGCAGTGCTCGGGTCTGGCCGCGCTTGGGGGATGACTTGTCACAAGCAAAGTTGCCGTCCGCTATCATCGTTGGGGGAGACGATAACGCCCTTTCGATCGCTCGAAGTCTGGGTGGTGCTGGTATTCAGGTTTTCGCGCTCAACTACACTAGGGCGTTAGTTCGATATTCGCGGTTCTGCCGGTGGATCGATCTGTCTGGCAACGGTCACATCACCGCACAGACTTGGGCAACATACCTGCTGGGGCCACAATCCAATCATTTGCAAGGCTCAGTTTTGCTGGCGGCCAGCGACGAGGCCATTGAACTCATCGCCGAGCACCGTGAGGAACTCGCCGCAAAATTCACGCTCGATGTTTCTAATCCGGCGGCGCAGCTCTGCATGTTGAACAAACTGAGCACGTATCGTGCCGCCGTGGCCGCGGGAGTGCCTACACCGAAATTCTGGGTCGCCGGTACCCGCGAGGAAGCTGAAAATCTTAAGCACGAACTGGTGTTCCCGCTGATCGCCAAGCCGCTTATCGGCCATGAATTCAGCCGAAAATTCAGCGGTGCGTATACTGTTGCCCACCATTTCGACGAACTGGTCGATACTCTTGATCGGTTCAATCGCGCAAACGTCAGAACCTTTCTGGTCGAACTGATTCCTGGGCCCGACGACAAGCTTTGCAGTTATTACACCTACCTCGATGACAATGGGAACAACCTGCTCGACTTCACAAAGAGGATCATTCGAAGATATCCAGCTAACATGGGTGGATCGACTTATCACATTACCGATGACGTTCCCGGGGTGAAAGAACTGGGTCTGGCGCTATTTCGACAGGTTGGATTGCGCGGCATCGCAAATGTCGAGTTCAAGTTGGATGACAGGGATGGCCAACTCAAGCTAATAGAATGCAACGCCCGCTTTACTGCGGCGGATTGCCTGCTCGCAGCGAGTGGCTTAAACTTGCCATTATTCGTGTACAAGCGTTTAACGGGAAGTCCGCAGCCTCAGGCAACCGGTTGCCGCTCAGGAATGCGGCTGTGGAAGCCATTCGCAGATTTGTGCGCTTACCGGCAACTACATGGCATGGGACAACTGACGTTCGCGGCCTGGGTGAAAAGCATTTTTCATCCGCAAACATTTCCTGTTTTTCGGTGGACTGACCCAGTGCCGTCCATCGTGAACGGCGTTCGCAAGGCACGGTACTTATGGTCTCGTCTTATGAAACCCGCGAAGAGAGATGGCGACCAGTCGCAGTCCGCACGCACAGGTCAGGCATCCGCTCCTTTGTTAGCGGCGAGAGTGGCGCCTGAAGTTCAAACGCCGAGTTCTAAAGCGGGCAAATGAGCCGGCAGTGGACATCTTTGTGAAAGACCGTACGCGCAAAGACACGATCGGGATACTGTACCCCGGAGAGATGGGGAGCAGCCTGGGGAGACTGTTGCGCGAGGGCGGCTTCCAAGTCATTACGACCGTCGAGGGGAGAAGTCCTCGTACCCAACGCCTTGGGCAGGAAGCAGGCCTCACTCTGGTCAATTCGACCGAGGAGGTTCTTGACCTTGCGGATGCCGTCATTTCACTCGTTTCTCCGGCGGCAGCATTAGAGGTGGCCACGGAAGTTGCGGCTCTTCTGGACGGGGCATCGCGGAAGCCGCTGTACATCGATGCAAACTCCATTTCGCCAGTAACCGTTGCTCAAATTGAGGCTGTGCTACGTCACGTCTCGCTTGATCTTGTCGATGCATCCATCTTTGGCTTGGCCTCGCAGCTTCAGCAACGTGGAACCCTATACCTGAGTGGCTCGCGTGCCAGTGAACTATCGAGCCAGCTTGCGGCACTGCTGCGCGTCAAGGTTGTCGGAGAACGCCCTGGGCAGGCCTCTGCGTTCAAGATGATTATCTCCGGGATACCGAAAGGCTTGTCCGCATTGTTTATTGAGACGATGGTGTTCGCCCGGGATATGAACCTGCTTCCCGAAGCCATTGAAGCCTGCGATGAGATTTATCCCAGCATCACGGAAATCACGAGGCGAATGCTGCCAACATATCCCAAGCATGCCGGAAGGCGGTGCGAGGAAATACAGGAAATTGAAAAAACGATGTTGAGAAACGGGTTGAAGCCGCAAATCACGCATGCCGTCAGAGAAGTCACATGCGGCCTGACGGGCGTGCCTTGGACAGCAGACAATGATCGCCAACAACTGACTATGGAAGAGATCATTGAGGCAATTTACCAGAGCACCTTGCAACATACGCCCAGGATTAAGTCGGAGTGAAATCAAAATAAACTATTTCCACTTGTGGTCTGCTAACAAACCCCACCCTTGCGGTGGGGTTTGTTGTTTGTGCCACTTTCCTTGCTTTTGAACGTTGGCTTTGCACGAATACCGCGATGGTTGAGGATGTCCGCGCTTTTGTTGAAGGGAGTGCCGAGCAATCACTTCGATCCGAAGTGGGACTCTGGTTCTGTTTTGAAAGCCCAAAAAGGGAACCTGTAGATTGCCGCGAAAGATGCATACGAAAAGAGGCGGTTTTCGAAAGAATAGAAGATCGTGTGTTTGGAACCAGTCTTGCAGAAAGTAAGTTGCGTGACACAACCGGGAGGAATAGATGCAGGAAGCGATGGGGACGGAATCTCCTGTTGTCCTGAACACAGATCGTGGGGGATGCACGAAGCAGACGATACTGTTGGTAGAAGACGAGGAGATGGTTCGGACGCTGATGTGCGAGGTGCTGGAGAGAGAGGGATATCAAGTTCTGTCTTGTTCGCATCCCCGGGAGGGAATTGAGGTCAGCCTGCGGCATAGTGGACAGATCGATCTGCTGCTGACCGATGTTGTGATGCCGGGAATGAACGGTAGGGATATGGCGAACCAGATTCTTCAGAGCCTGCCGGAGTTGCGCGTTGTTTTTATGTCGGGTTACACGGAACACGTGCTGACCCGCGAAGGAGAGGTCGATCAAAAGCTTGAATACTTACAGAAGCCTTTCACGCTGCAGACATTGATGCGAAAGCTGGAGCAAGTGTTGGGGAATGTAGAAGAGACGGCGCAGTAAACCACTAGATTGATGGGCTGTGATCTGGCTGCGACTCTCTGTCTTCCCGAGTTGAAGGCGTGCGGCAGCGCTATCGCGCTCTGGCGTGGGTTAGGCGGAAGTGATGGTGTCGCGGGGGAGTATGGCGCTTCCGGCGTCGAGGCTGCGAACGATTTCTCCGGGGATGGCCTCAAGGGCGAGCACGTTATGGAGGACCCCGAACTCGGAGCAAGCGCGGGGCATTCCGTAGACGGCGCAGGTCCGTTCATCTTCGCCGAGGGTGTAGCCGCCCGAGCGGAAGATGGCCGACATACCGTGTTGTCCGTCGCAACCCATGCCGGTGAGGATAACGCCCATAGCTTCTTGGCCGAACTGGTCGGCTGCGGAGAGCATCAGTATATCCACGGAAGGAATGTGAGGGGTGTTGGTTGGCATCAAGGACATGTGTGCGAAAGCGCCGGAACTGCGACGAAGCACGCGAAGCTGTCGTCCGGCGCTGCCAATGTAAACGACGCCGGGACGAAGCGGTTCGTTGGGTTCGGACTCTTTGACCCGAAGCTTGCTGAGGGAATCCAGACGCCGCGCGAAGGGGCCGGTGAAACCCGTGGGCATATGCTGGACGATTGAATTGCGGGAATCGAGGGCAGTTCGTTGAGTCCCTCGACACGGCGGCGAAGATCGGTGAGCGACAGGGCTGGCATGGATCACCTCTTAACCGGCGTTTTGATGTACGCCATGGCACCGGGAAAGTGGACGAGCCGAAAGTCATCGTGAATGCCGAACAAGGACTCGGCGTGGCCGAGAAACAAGTGGGGGTGAGGAAGGAGATTGTTATGGAAATGCTGGATGACCCGCTTTTGCTGGTTGCGTTGAAGTAGATGAGGACATTGCAACAGAAAATTACGTCGAGGGATTTTACGAAGACCATGCCCGAATCATCAAGCAAGTTCAGGCGGCTAAACCTGATGTGCTTGCGCACCTCATCACGCACGCGAAACTCGCGTGAGCCGGGAACCAGTTCGAAATACTTGCGGAGGATTTCCGGAGAGACGTTGCGCAGAGCGTAGTCGCCGTAGATTCCTTCCTGTGCACGTTGGAGAGACTGGTCGTTTAGATCGGTGGAAATAATTTCAAAGGTGAAGCCGCGCAGAAAGGGAGAGAGGCGCAGTAATGGGACAGTGCTGTCGCGCAGCACGAGGACCTCACACCCATCGACACGGTGAATGGCGGTATGATCCATGCGCACGGTTTCGACGACCGAACGCAAGGGGATGGCATAGACCTCGTCGCTGACCTGCACCAGGAGCACAGGGAGGATTGCAATGGTAAGCGGCACCTTGAGCGTGATGGTGGTTCCCTCACCAATCGCGCTTTCAATTTCGACACTGCCGTTAAGGCGCCGGAGATTGGTGCGCACCACGTCCATCCCCACGCCACGGCCGGAGAGGTTGCTGACCTTTTCGGCCGTGGAGAAGCCGGGGAGGAAGAGCGCTTCCAGTAGTTCTCGGCGACTCAGTGCGGCGGCGTGCTCGGCGGAGTGGAGGCCCTTCTCGACGACCTTTTGGCGAATTCTCTCAGGGTCGATACCGCGTCCATCATCACGGATGGTTACGATGATCTGATCGCCTTGCTGCTGGGCGTCGACGGCGATATTGCCCACGGGACTTTTGCCAACCGCGGTGCGCTGTGCGGCGCTTTCGATGCCATGATCGAGTGAGTTGCGCAGGATATGAACGAGAGGATCGTGAATGTGCTCGATCATCGTTTTGTCGATTTCAGTCTCCTGACCGGTGATAAAAATTTCAATCTCTTTACCGACATGGTGAGAAAGTTCGCGAATGAGGCGGGGCAGTTTGCGGAAGATGTTGCCGATGGGCACCATGCGGGTGCGCAGGCTGGCGTTCTGCAATTCATCGGTAATGAAGCTGAGGCGTGCAGTGGAAGTTGCCACTGCCTCAATGAGCGCCAGATCCTTGCCTTGCGGGTCGGCCAGATCCAGCGACAGACGGAGCAGGCGATTGCGCTCGAGGACAAGTTCGCCGACGAGTGTAACAAGATAATCGAGCTTGCGGATCTCGACGCGCATGGTGTCAGAGGAATCGGGACGCGCAGCAGCCAGCGCTCGTGCAGCTTTTTTGGTCGGAGGCATCAACGGCGAGCGCGGCGGCTGAGTCTGGCTGTGGCAAGGGAGAAGACAGAGCGGGAACCGGGGCGCTCGCCTATTCTGGGAGGCAACTCTCCAGCATTTCGATAAAGGGTGCGAGATCGTACTCGGGGGACAGTCCGTTGCGAATGTCGACCATCATGAGGCGAACCTAGTCATTGATTTTGAGTAAGGCATCAATAATTGCGCGGGTGATGGCGAACTCGCCTTTGCGTAACTGATTGAGAAGATCTTCCGCGTGGTGGGTCAGGTCGACCAGCTTTTCAAGCCGAAAAAGCTGGAGGTTCTCTTGATGGTGTGCATTCCGCGAAAAATGCGGTTGAGCACTTCGGTGTCGGAACAGTCTTCGAGAGTGAGCAAATCCTGCTCGACCTGTTGAATAAGTTGATCGCTCTCGGTAATGAAATCTTTTAATAGGTCATCTGGAACAAATTCTGCCATAACGATTCCGTTTTGGCCCCCGTACATAGATTTAATCGGCCGAATCGGAAGTTTTCTTTACCGGCTGGGAGCGTGGGACGGGGCAAGAACTGCGACCGGAGGTGCAGGACTGATTTCATGGCGCGCAAGAATGACGATATCGACGCGGCGATTGAGTCGCCGGCCATCTTCGGCAGAGTTGTCGGCGACCGGGTGATATTCCGCGTAACCGGCAGCCGAGAGGCGCTGGGGACCAATGTTTTCGCGGGTGAGCAAGAGGCGGATGACCTCGGTAGCGCGAGCGGAGGAGAGCTCCCAGTTCGACTGAAACTGGGCGGTGTGGATGGGTACATTGTCCGTATGGCCTTCAATGCGGAGATTGTTTGTAGTTGAGGCGAGAGCAGAGCCGATACGGTCAAAGGTGTCCATGGAGTTGGCGCGCAGAGTCGCCGAGCCGCTATCGAAGAATCCAACCTCGCGAAGACTGAGGACGAGACCTTCGGAAGTGTCGCGCAGGGAAATCGTGTTGCGATCAAGGTCCTCAGCAAGGCCACTCTCAAGTCTGTTGCGAATGACTTCGGCGCTCTCGGCGGAGTGGGCAGACGGAACGAAGGGAGTAGGCGTAGTGCCAGGGATAACGACGCGCGCGCCACCCGAACCTGCACCAACGCCGAGCTCCTGGAAGCCGGCGGTGATGGCGCTGGACAGGCTTGCCATTCTGGTCTTATCCACTTGAGAAGAAGAGTAGAGGACCACGAAGAAGGCGAAGAGTAGGGTCATGAAATCGGCATAGGAGACCATCCACCGTTCCTGGTTGCCATGTCGTTTTGGCCGCTTCTTCATTACGTTCCCCGCGCGTTGCTTTTCGAAATAAGTTCGGGTGGCGCGCCGGACTCGTGTTTTTCGGTGACTTGCTGAAGGAACCCGTTGAGCTTGGCCTCTAACATGCGAGGGTTGATGCCCTCGAGAATAGAAACGACACCTTCGAGGATGAGTTCGCGAAGAATCTGGCGAATGCGTAGCCGGTGGCGCAACTTGCCGGCAATGGGCAGGGCGATGAGGTTTGCAAAGCCCACGCCGTAGATGGTGGCCACGAAGGCAACGGCAATGCCTCGGCCCACCTCGTCGATCTTATCGAGATGCTGCATGACCTGAATGAGGCCGAGTACGGCACCGATGATGCCGATGGTGGGAGCAAAACCTCCAGCGGCTTCATAGACACGGGGCAACTCTTCTTCGGCCTCGGCGCTGGCGTCGAGTTCGAGCTGCATGATGGCGCGCAACTCACCGGACTCAGTGCCATCGACGGCCAGCATGAGAGCGCGGCGCAAGAAAGGATCGGCGATGCCAAGGAGCTCGGCGTCAAGTGAAATAATGCCGTCGCGGCGCGCCTTTTGCGCAAGTTTGGTGAGCCGGTTGATTTCGTCACTGGCCCGGTAACGCGGCTCAAAGAAAACGATGCTAAGGTTGCGGGCTGCGGCAAAGACGGTTCTGAGCGGGAACTGCAGGAGAACGGCGCCAATCGTGCCTCCGGCGACAATCAGCGCGGCCGTGGGTTGGAGTATCTGACTGAGCTTTCCGCCTTCGAGCAGAAGTCCGGCGGTGATGCCTCCAAAGCTGAGTGCGATTCCGGCAACGGTTGCCTTGTCCACGATGGGCCTCTACTCCTGGGATGGTGGTTCGCCTGTGGGATCAGGCTGCGGCGAATCGGGGCAGGACAGGTAAGCATCCGCATGGAGAAGATCGCGTCGATAGTCGAGGACTCGATGCATTACGTCGGGTGCCGCTTCGCGCACAACCATCTTGTCTCCGGTGACGAGAGTGATCACAGTGTCGGGATTTTGTTCGACGAATTTGATGAGCTCGGCATTGATGATGATGGGATGTCCATTGAGCCGTGTGAGTTCAATCATCGTTTGCCTGCCTTTCATAAGGAGCTATCGGCTGGATTAAGAGAAGTCTTGAACGGAGCAAAATCCGGGGGCAACGATTGACTGAGGGGGAATCATTTCAGAAGGCGAAATTACCACTTGGGCAATCGTTGCGCGCGGAGCGAACGATTGCCTTCCCAGGGATTAGTTTTGTGGAAACTGGTTGCAGATTAGTAACGTTGCGAGCCGACCTGCCAGAAGTGGGAGACAACTGCTGAAGATTCACCGAAACGATCAATTAAGTGACAGGGACAGATTAACTCGTCCGGTAACTCAGGGGAGTAACTCGATCAAAGATAAAAATTATTGTGAGCGGAGTAAAGGTTGCGGAGGATCGGTCCGATAACTGTGGTGTATGAAGCAACGGCCCCAGCGGACAGACCCGGCAATCTGGCCGGCGCCGCAGAGAGGCAAGAAGGAGACAAATCATGTCAATGAGCATCCTGAACAATCTTTCCGCGCTAACGGCAGAGAATAATTTGAACGCGACGCAGGCCAACCTGCAGTCCACGCTGACCAAGCTCTCCTCCGGTTTGAAGATCAACTCCGGTTCAGATGATGCCGCTGGCTTGTCAATTGCTAACGGAATGAACGCCAACATCGCGGCGCTGACGCAGTCGGTACAGAACGCCACCAACGGCACGGGGTTATTGCAGACCGCCGATGGCGCGTTGTCGGAGGTCACCACATTGCTCAACCGTGCGGTGACGTTGGCGACGGAAGGTTCTACCTCGGGTATCACCACCAGTCAGGCGACCGCGCTGAACACCGAATTCTCCAACATCATGACCGAGATCAACACGATCGGCAGCCAGACCAAGTTCAATGCCGGCACGGTCTTTCAAGGAGCGACAAACGGATCGAATAACACCGTGAACGTGTTCATGGGTGATGGCACCACCGGAACCCATATGCAGACCTCGGTGACGATCGACAATCTGTCTAGCCAGCAACTCGGCCTGGGCCAGACCGCTAGCAACACCATCTCCGGCAGTCAAAACGCCAGCAACGGCGATCAGGTTACGGTCGGAACCACCACCTACACGTTGGCCACCGCCGCAAGTTTCGCCACCGACCAAGCTGCCGGCACCGCCAACGTTATCGCCATTGGCGGCACCCTTGCGCAAACCATGCAGAACCTAGCGGAAGCGATTAACGGCTCCGGGACAGCAGGAGTTAACTACACCACCGGCACCGCCGCAAACAGCTCGGCTTACGCTTCCAATGTCAGTTCCACCGGGGTTACGGTGACTGCCCTCACTTCAGGGTTAACAGGCAATAACATCAATACCACGGCTACATCAGGCACTCTTGGGTGGAACAACACCCAAAGTACCATCGCCGGCAATGGTACCGCTGCCGATTTAACTGGCGATACCGTTACAATTGGCGCCCAAACCTACACGTTTGGGAATAGTGCTGCGGTTTCCGGCGCGACTGGTAGCTCCACTGGCACCACGGTCCTCCTTGGTGGCACCGTTCAAGCGAGCTTGGCGAATTTAGCGGCTGCGATAAACGGTACCGGTGTTGCAGGGACTACATATGCCACCGGCACGGTGGTGAACGCATCCGCAAGCGCTGGCACCCTCGGCGGTTCCGGCGAGACGGCTAGCCTTGCGATTTCAGTTAAGGCTGGGCAACCCCCGCTCGTTCCCACCTCAGTAACGGGCACGAGTGCCGCGTGGTCCAACCAGAACGGTCCTTTTCTGAATAACACAATGACCGGTGGGTCCGGAACTGCCCTGGACTTGAACAACACGACCGATGCCCAGGCTGCTCTGGCCGCCATCAACACCGCCATTTCGACAGTGGCGAGTATGCGCGGCACGATCGGCGCAACCGTCAACCAGCTGCAGGCCGCAAGCAACGTCATGAACAATCAGGTGCAGAACCTGACCAGCGCGGCCAGCGGCATCACCGATGCCGATATCGGCAAGACGGTGGCGGATATGTCGAAGTACAACACCCTGTCACAGACCGGCATTGCCGCCCTGCAGCAGGCTAACCAGGCTTCTCAGGCGGTTCTGAAGCTTCTCCAGTAACAATTCTCGCGGCGATGGCGGGGCGTAAGAGTCCCGCCATCTTTTCTTACAGCAATAGCTCCCTATGTGAGGTATCGCAATGAGTTCGAGTTCCGTAGGCCTGTCGTCGTCCGATCTGGCTTCGTTGCTGGGATCGAGTTCATCTTCTTCGTCGAACGGCATCGATCTAAGTTCGTTGTTGGAGGCGGCCACCGGCTCCAGTTCGGGGGGCATCGATGTAACCGCGGCGGTGAATGCTGCGGTTACCGCGGCACGCGCACCGGAGGTGCAGTGGCAGGCGCAGCAGGCGACGATAACGAGCCAGGAAACGGACCTGACTACGATCAATTCCGATACCACTACATTAGAGAGTGATCTAAGTACGCTGGACAGTGCATTCTCGTCGCTCTCCGCAACCTCGTCGGATGCGAGTGTTGCCACCGCGACAGTGACGGGCACAGTAACCGGCACTCACGTGGTGAACGTGACCCAACTTGCCAGTGCCGACGCGTGGTACTCCTCGACTTCTGTGACCAGCAGCAGCACCGGGCTTGCGGCCGGCAGCTTCACTCTGCAAGTGGGCAGCGGCACGGCGACTCCGATCACCATTACGAGTGGTGAGTCGCTGACTCAACTGGCGAGTGCCATCACGAATCAAAACCTCGGCGTTACTGCGAACGTAATTAGTGACGCTAGCGGTTCCCGCCTCTCGATTGTCAGCAACAACTCCGGCAGCGCGAACAATATTACGATCGAGGACACCTCCCCACAGCTCACCCAGGCAAGCGACGGTTCGTGGAATTCCGCTTCCGTTGCGGACAGTACAGGATTTTCGACGACCGGGAGTTTCTCGCTGCAAGTGGGCAGCGGTACAGCGGCTGCGATCAGCGTAACCAGCGGCGAAAGCTTGAGCGCAGTTGCCAATAGCATCAATGGTCAAAGTCTTGGCGTGGCTGCCAGCGTGGTGAGCGACGGCAATGGATATTCACACCTGAGCATTGTGAATAACAGCGATGCCAGCGCTGTGACGATTACCAACACATCTCCGCAGTTTACCGAGTCGGCGACGCCCGGGCAGAACGCAGAGCTGACCGTCGATGGGGTTCCGATCAGCTTTGCAAGCAACACGGTGACCGGAGTGGTGTCCGGGATGACCATCAATTTGAACAGCGCCAATCTCTATGAAAATGTAACGCTCTCGGCCACAGCGGACACCACCGCGGTCACCTCGGCCATCAATCAGTTTGTTACCGACTACAATACCGTGATCGGCGCGGTGAATAATGAGTACACCTACGATTCGAGCAGTTCCACGGCGCAGCCCCTTGCCGGAGACAGTACCTTGGGCTTACTGCAGAATGTATTGCTCGGGGCAGGTGGTTATTCCGCCAGCAACAATGGAGGCATTTCGACGCTAGGGTCGCTCGGCATTACCATGAACGACGACGGCACCCTTACGGTAGATAGCACGACCCTTAACAACGCGGTTCAGAACAGCTCTTCCGCAGTGCAACAGTTTTTCGAGGGAACATCGCTGAATGGTTTCTCCAGCTCTCTGAATACACAATTGCAGAGCATGACGGATTCGTCCATCGGTGCTTTTACGGTTGACCTCAGCAGTCTGCAGAGTAACTACAACGATCTGCAGGACAACGTCACCAACTTTGAAGATAACTACATTACTCCCCTGCAGACGAGCCTGACTGCCGAGTACAACTCCGCGGAAATCGCTCTGCAAAATATCAATACCATGAAGCAACAGATCGACGCGGAGTTGGGCTACAACACTTCATCATCGGGGAATTAAAACAATGAGTAATAATCGGGAACTCACGGCATATCGTGAGGCGGCAGTGCAGGGTACCTCGCCGGTCGAGCTGGTCATCATGCTTTACGATGCACTGGTCAGGGACATGAAACGCGTGATGGCCGCGATCCAGGCGGGGAACATTGAGGATCGCGTCAACCAATCGAACCACGCCTTCGACGTGCTTCAGGAATTGGACGGCTCGCTGGATATGGAAAACGGGGGAAGTACCGCCAGGGACCTATCGCGTTTTTATTCTCATGTCCGAGCGAAGGTGATGGAAGTGCAGTTCAAGCAGGACCCGGCTATTCTGGAGAGACAGATAGAGATGGTGCTGGAACTTCGTCGCGGTTGGGAGCAGGTGCTGGCGCTGCCATCGAACGCAGCGAGCCAGGCGGAGAGAATTCCCGTGATTGCCGAATTCGCGGCGGCTAATCCTTACGCTGGGGTTGAAGAAGGGCGATGTTGCGGTTGGTCAGCCTGAGGTTTCCAGAGCCCGGCAAGAGTTGTATTTCGAAGCATGCAAATGCCCTCGCAAAAGTGAGGGCATTTGCACGCTATCAAGAAGCTCGCGTGGGGCACCCGGCATCCCACATTTGCGTCGAAAGACGTGACGCAGATGTGGGCCACCCGAAATTGGCCCATGACTCGGCAAGCGCGTTGTGAGGCGCGGATTAGTGAAGATAAGTGAGGAGATTGACCTGTTGGTCGATCTGGGCGGTGGCGGCGACGGTGGTGGTGAGGACGGTCTGAGCTTGGGCGGCATCCGCGGCGGCAGTTGCGGTGTCGGCCGAGACCAGAGTGTTCTCGTAAGTTGTGATGTTGAGTTTTTCCTGAGCTAGGTAGTTTTCATTGGTGGTGAGCTCGTCGACGGTGCTGCCGTAAAAGACTTGCGCGGTATTGACCGCATTGAGAGAGTCGCTGACCTGGCCCTCCGCGGCGGTAATGCCGGAGGAGTTTCCGGATTGCAAGGCGGTGATCAGCGATTGCAAGGCGGTGAAGACAGTGGTGTTGGGGTCGTTGGGTTGGGAAAAGATACTGCTGCCAGGTAGATTGGTGGCCACCGATAGACCGGTCCCGACCTGTACCTTGTTCTGGCTACCATTGCCGACGTAGGTGATCGCGCCGGTGGTGGGATCGGCGACGTACGGGGCAGTTCCAGTAGCGGTGCCGGCGAAGAGGTACTGTCCGGCATAGGAAGTATTGGCGAGGGAGAGCATCTGGCTCTGGATGGTGGAGACTTCCGCGGCGATGGAGTTGAGGTCGGTCTGATTGTTGGTACCATTGGCTCCCTCGACGCCTAGAGTGACGGCGCGCTGCAGGAGGGTAACGACGGAGCTCAATGTACTATCGCCGGTGTTGAGCACGTCGGTAAGGGAATCAGAGTTTGCGGTGTACTGGTCGACGGCGGCGGAGAGCGAGTTTTCCTGGACCATGGCGGCTTCGGCGGCAGGATCGTCGGAAGGTTGGTTGACGCGGCGTCCGGTGCTGAGTTCCTGCGCGGCGTTGTCCTGAGCCTGCTGCGCGTAGTTGAGCAGGTTTACCATGTCCGCGCTGAAGTTGGGATTAACTCTCATAGCTTAGTACCCCGGGTCAGTGACGCCCATATCGAGCACGTTGCCCATCAGGGTATCGATGGTGGAGATGACTTTTGCCGCACCCTGGTAGGAGCGCTCGTAGAGCATGAGATTAGAAGACTCTTCATCGAGCGAAACCCCCTCGACGGAGCTCTGCTGGTTTTGCAACTGGGTGAGGATGTTGCTCGTGGCGGTGGCAGTGGTGTTGGCTTGCGAGATGGCATTTCCGATGGAAAAGGTGAGGTTGGAGAAGGCCTCATCCGGAGTGCCGCCGTTGGTGATGGATTGATTCTGCAGGGCGATCATCTGGGTGAGATTGGAGTTGTCTCCGGAGGCTCCGCCGGATGCCGCCGCCGCGATTTGTGATCCGCTGGTGAGGGCGACACTGATGGAAGAAGCTGCGCCGGTGGCAGTTCCGCTGGTGGTGTTGGGAGGATCGAAGAGCGCAACGCCAGTGTTTCCGGTGGCATCGGAGCCAGCGGTCTGTACGGTGTTGACGGCCTGGGCGAACTGAAAGGCAAACTGATCCAACTGGGTCTGCATGGTTGCCAAGTGCTGGTCGCGGCTCTGGAGATAGCCGCCGAGAGTGCCACCTTGGATCGTGCTCGTGATGTCGGTGCCTCCGGCATAGACATCGTTGAAGCCGCTCTGGTTCAACTGATTGGTGAGCGCGTAGGCTTTGTTGCCGACCACAAGGGGAGTGCCGTCGCTGGTGGTGAGGGTGAGTCCGTCAGAGCCGCTGACCGTGTTGTAGCCGACGATGGCAGAGAGCTGGGTGAGGAGGCTGGAGAGCTGATCCTGGTCAGAGTTACAGCTCTGGCCGAGATTCTGTGCCGTGGTGATCTCACCGTTGGTGGCGGCAATTTGTTGCAGCAGGGAATTGGCTTGTGCGGTCTCCTGGACGACGGACTGGTCGGCTTGTTGCTGCGCCTGGGTGACGACCGATGCGGTGCTCTGGAAGGCGGAGGCGACATTGCCGGCGGCGGTGAGCACGCCGGCCCGCAGTGAATCGGTTGCGGGAGCGGTGGAGAGCTGCTGCAGCGAGCTGAAAAAGGCGTCGATGGTGGAGCCGATCGAGTTCGCGGCGGTATCGGCGAAGACGTTTTGGACCGGGGAAAGGGAACTGGAGACAGTGCTGCTGAGATTCTGCTGTGCGGTGGCGGCGTTGATGCTGAGGTCGAGGACATTGTCGCGGATGCTCTGAATTGTTTTGACATCGACTCCGGTGCTGGCGCCGTCGTCGACCGGAGCGGCCTCCTCCAGGACGACGGTACGGCGGGCATAGCCGGGCGTGTTCTGGTTGGCGATGTTGGTGGTGGTCACGTCCATCGACTCGGTGCTGGCGAGGAGGGACTGAACGGAGACGTTGAGGTCAGCGGTGAGTCCCATGACTAACCCCTGAAATGCACGGAGGCGCTGGGGAGGGTATGGCCGCCGGCCTGCAAAATGGATTGGATGGTGCGGGTCCAATGAACGGAGTGCCGCAGGAGGCGATCATAGACGCGGTTAAGTTCCTGAACCTGGCGTGCGGCTGCCGCCGTACCGGGTTGATGCCGCCACTCGGGCTTGAGGGCGAGGTGCTCGCAGATGGCGTTCTGGCGCTCGATTGCAGACTGAAACGCGGTTACATTCCAGGCCACCAGAGCCGCAATGGCGTCAGAGATGGCGCACAACAAGGCGTCGAGTTCGCCGGGTTCAGCCGGAGGAACGCTGGCGAGGGTGGCGGGCGGGTTCATGCTTAGCTCCGGAACAGGTTCTGGAACATAGCGGTGGCGACGGCGCGGGGATTGACCGTGTAGGTGCCAGTTTCCAACTGGGAACGCAGGCTATCGACGCGGTCCTGACGGATGCCGACATCGCCCGAGAGCTGGGTGGTGGCAGAGCTGATCGAGGTGGTGTCCTGCGCCGCATTGAGGGCCGTGAGGGTGGAATCCGTGGGTGAGTCGCCGACTCCGGTACCGGTCTGCGCGCTGCCGCCTTTGGGCGTGGCAGGGGAGTCGATTTCGGGTTGACTCTGGTTCTGAATTCGAAGGTCCATGACACTCCTTTTACTTTCTCTAAGTATTCATCGACAACCATTCGAAGAAGCTTGAATGGCATGAGTGGAAACCTTTATTTATTTTCTCCCGGGCTTATAGCAGGCGAGCTTCCCGTCTTGGGAGGGACGGCTGCAGATTTTAATCCGAGAGAGTGTTCGATCATGCTGGCGATTCCGAGGACGTGGCGTTGGGCGAGCGCCTGCGAGACGGCGCGCACCCCGAGTGCGCCCCAGGTGTCGTGTCCGGCATCGTTGTTCTGCTCGTCTTCGATGGAGAGATTCTTCTCCATCTTTTCCAGGACGGAGGCGAACAGCGATGCCTCAAACTCCTGGGCGCCGCTGCTGGCGCGCTCCGACTGCAGGTGCGCGGCAAGTTGCTTGGGATCGCGCAGGAGTTCGGTTGCGATGGGGGTAATTTGCGGAGTGCTCATTGGGCCTCCGAATCGGAACCCACATTCGCCAACTGCGGGCGGATGTGGGCCACCGGGGATTTGTGGATGTGGGGCACCGGGGACTTGCGGCTGGGGCTCATAGTACCTCCAGTTCGGCTTGCAGTGCGCCGGCGGCTTTGAGTCCCTGGAGGATGGAGACGACATCGCGGGCGCTGGCACCGATGGCTTGAAGTCCGTTGACCAACTGCTCGACGGTGGCTCCCTCGGTGAGTTCGATGCGCTTGACCGGCCCGTCCTTCGCATTCAGCGTGGTTTGCGGCACGACGGTGGTTTCGCCGTTTTTACTGAGCGGATTGGGCTGCGAGACCTCGAAGGTGGTGGCGATTTCGACTGACAAGGAGCCTTGCAGAATCGAGACCGCGCCGAGGCGGGCGTCGCGTCCCATGACGATGGTTCCGGTCTTCTCGTTGATGACGACGCGGGTGGGAGAGGTCACCTCTACGGGCAAGGATTGGATACGGGCGAGCAGGGCGGGAATGTTCTGCCCGGCGCAGGAAATCTCGATGCGGCGGCTGTCGGCGACGGTGGCTAAAGGTTGTCCGAACTCGGCATTGATGCGTTGCGCGACGAACTGAGCGTTGGCGAAATCGGCCTCGCGCAGGAGCAGGGAGAGCGAGGCGAGATGGCGAAGATCGGGGGCTACATCGCGCTCGGCGACGGCACCGTTGGCGATGCGTCCGACAGTGGGATGATTGAGCTGCTTGCTGACTCCGGCACCTCCGGCGCTGTAGCCTCCGATGACCAACGGGCCTTGGGCAGTGGCGTAGATCTGTCCGTCCTCAGCGCGCAGAGAGGTCAGCAGAAGCGTTCCTCCCTCGAGCGATTTGGCATCGCCGATGGAGGAGACGATGACATCCATCTGGGTTCCGGCACGGGCGAAGGCCGGTAGCGATGCGGTGACGAAGACGGCCGCAATGTTTTTGACCGTGATGCTGGCAGGAGCGATCTGTATGCCCATGCGCAGCATGACATTGGCAAGCATCTGGGTGGTGAAGACCGTCTGTTTCTGATCGCCGGTGCCGTGGAGTCCTACGACCAGGCTGTAGCCGATGAGCGAATTCTCGCGCACTCCCTCGACGCTGGTGATCTCGCGAATATGTACCTTGCGCGAGGAGGGCGGAGCATCCGCGGCGGCGAAGGCGAGGGCCGCGGAGAAGAGCAACAGAGTTGTGCAGAGCAGCCTCATAACTTTTCACCTCTTCGCTAACCGCATGGTTGGTCCGCATGGACCGATTATCTGTTGCCTTCGGCCCATGGCTAAAACCCGATGAACTTCAACAGCGTGCGCATGACAATGTTGGGCTGGCGCACGGAGTCGCTGATGACGCCCTTGCCCTTGACGTCAAGCTGCAGGTTGAAGAGTTGATAGGAGAAGACGGTGTTGTTGGAGGTGATGTCGGCGGGCCGCACGACGCCGCGCAACACCACATTCTCGTGCTGCTGATTGGCCATCACTTCGCGGCGTGCTTCGACCACCAGCGAGCCGCTGGGCAGCACGGCGACGACCTGGGCGGTGAGCATCGTGTTCAGCGAACTGGCGGAGGCGGCGGCTCCCTTGCCGGTGAGCTTGGTGGTGGAGTTGGCGGCGAGCAGCGGATTGAGGAACGAGGGCGTTTGGCCGCCCACGCCGGTGACGGCGCTGGAGTGCGCGAAGTCGCGCTCGGTGGCAACGTTGCCGCTCTGCGAGATGGTGGTGGATTCGACGATTTGAATGGAGATGGAGTCGCCGACGAGGTGAGCCTTGACGTCAGAGTAGGGATCGGCCAGCAGACCACTGCTGCTGAACAGGCTTCCAGTGGTGGCGATCAAGGGCGCGGGGGCGGCGACGGCAAGCTGCCTTACATACTGATCGAGCGAGTCGTGTTGCTTTTCTACCTTCGATTTCTTTCCGGCCGACGCGGCGGCGGAGAGCACGAGGAACGCGAGAACAATGGCGACGAGGGAATTGCGATCCATAGAGGGCTCCAGGTCAGACTCCAGCGACAAGGATGGTGACGTCCTGAGCACTGAGAATACGGGCGCGCAGGACACGGTTGGTGTTCACGATGCGGACACGAATCTCGGCGCCGGAGACTCCAGCGTCGAGGGCGACGACCGGAAGTTGAGCATGCAGCGAGGCCGTACGCCAATCGGCACGGAGCGCGGCACCGGCGCGCACGATGGGTGGAACCTTTACCGCCAGCCCATGCGGCGAATCATGCGACGGGTGGTGCGGTGGTTTGTTTCGCGATGCGCTCAGCAAAGGGTTCTCGGATATTCCACCGGCGCTGGCGGCGGCATCGATCGACAAATGGAGCAGCACGAGGTGCGGCAAAGCCAGGGCAGGACAGCGGAGAGAAAGCGCCGTGGCGCCGATGGATGCGCGCCGGGCGCGCGTAATGGTACAGCCTTCAAGCGCGGTGCCAGGGGGAGAGACGAGAATCTGCGAGGCTTCTACCGGACGATGGAGCTGCCGCGAGAGCCAAAGCGCCGCCGCCTGCTGGGGCTCGGGCGCAAAAGCGGCAGCGGCGGCAGAGCCCAGGCTGAGCAGCAGGAAGAGCGGGCAGAAGATCGCAGATGATGGGCCAGGGCGCATGATTACTTTCCGAGCTGATTGACTTCCTGGAACATTTGATCGGCCGCCTTGGCCACCTGCGAGTTTGCTTCATAGGAGCGCTGAGCGAGGATCATCTGGATGAACTCTTCCACGGTGTTGACGTTGGATTGCTCGAGCGAGCCTTGCAGCAGGGTGCCGAGTCCCTCGGAGCCGCCGGGATTGCCGACGATGGCGTCGCCCGAGGAGCTGGTGGGCAGAAGGAGATTGGCTCCGACGCTGTTGAGTCCGCCGGGATTGGGGAAGGTGGCGAGCTGAATCTGACCGATCTGCTGCGACGCGGTCTGATTGGGCAGGGTCACCGAGACGGTTCCGTCGGCACCGATAGTGACCGAGGTGGCATCGGCCGGAATGGTGATGGACGGCTGGAGGGCATCGCCATCGGAGGTGACAATATTGCCCGTCGAGTCGAGATGGAAGCTGCCGCTGCGGGTGTAGGCGGTCTGTCCGGTGGGGGTGAGGACCTGGAAGTAGCCGTTGCCTTGAATGGCGACATCGAAGGTATTTCCGGTGGTCTGGAAATCACCTTGCGACTGTAGGATTTCAGTGGCGGCGGCGCGGGTTCCGAGGCCGATCTGCAATCCGGCGGAGACCGTCTGCTGAGTGGCGGCGGAGCCGGGAGTAATCGTGTTCTGGTAGATGAGATCCTGAAACTGCACCCGCCGTTTGCGGAATCCGGCGGTGTTGGCATTGGATAAATTATTGGCAATGTTGTCGAGATTGGTCTGCTGCGCGGACATTCCACTGGCGGCGGTATAGAGCGAACGGAACATGGGTGACTCCTAAACTTTCGAGGCCTAAACCTTGGGCAGATCTTCGGCTGCGGTCTTGTCGAACTCGTTGTGAAAGGTGGCGAGCGCGCGCTGCATCATCTCCGCGTTGCGCTGGATTTCAATCAGGCTGACGGCGCACTCCACTGGATTGATATTGGAGCTCTCAAGCGATCCCTGGCGCACGGTGAGCTGGCTGGCGGGAGTGGCTGCCGCCGCAGGCGCCGAGAAATAGGCGTCACCCAGGGAAGTGAGCGGGACGCCGGCATCGAAGGCAGTGAGTTGCAATTGTCCCGCGATGTCGCCGTTCACCGAGATGACTCCGGCGGAGCTGATCTCGGCGTCGCCCTGGGGCAGCGCGATGGGACCCTGGTCTCCGAGAACCGGAAAACCCTGCGCCGTAACCAGCGCGCCATCCTTGGTGAGATGGAAGTTGCCGTTGCGGGTGTACTGGACGCCGGTGGGAGCCCGGACGGCGAAAAATCCGGAGCCTTCGAGGGCAAGGTCAAGGGGGTTGCCGGTCTGCTGCATGGAGCCTTGCGAGAAATCGGTGCGCGGGGAGCCGAGGACTCCGAAGGAACTGACGGCGCGGGTGGATGCGTTGGATGAGGCAGTCATCATCTGCGTCTTGAAACTGACACGCTCGCCGCGAAATCCACTGGTGTTGGCATTGGCGAGATTATTGGCGGCGAGATCAAGCTCCTGCGTACGAGCGAGAAGACCGGTGCTGGCAGCATAGATGCCATTCATAGCAAACTCCGCGGTTAGGGAGAGCAAGCGGAGTGCCATGGCAATTGGAGGATTCTTAGGAAGAACGCGGGAGAGCAATCCGGAAGGCAAGCTTGCGTTCCAGTGAGGAAGTAAAGGAAACAAGCGAAAGGCTAAGTCAACAGCCCCACCCAAGCCCAAAAGAAGGGATGGAATGGGGCTCCCTCGGCCATTTCTGAACCATTGGGCACATTCGGGATCGGGCTTATTCGTGGAGTTCGAGGGTTACCCAGAAAGGCCTTTTCTCGAAATCGAATACGGCTTCGATGATGTTGCCGCCGGTGATCGAACGAGCCTCGTAGTCCGTGCCGACGATGATGGTGGGCACGGACAACATGCAGTGGTTGCCGACTCCACTGAGTTTGCCCTTGAAGTTGCCGGCGATCATGTTGGCGATCTCGCCGAGTGCGTCCCAGCTATTGTTGTCGACCTCTTCCGGAGGAATGTCGAGCATCTTGCCGGCCATGATACGAGCGGATTGGTCGGCGCAGCGAATACTGAGCACGCCACACAGGCTTCCGGCGAGCCCTACCAGGGCGGTGAACTCTCCCTCGCTCGCGGCGACGGCAGACTGGTAGGGGCAGAGCTGGGTGGACAGCATGATGTCGAAGACTTCATGGACCGAGAGTTCCAGGAGCGGAGTCCACCTGGCGCGGTCGAAGGCGGCGGTAGCGAATTTTTTTTCCGAGAGGGTTGTCATCGTCACAGTCCCAGCACCGGCAGCACGTGTTCTTTGACCTGATCCGGCGTGAACGGTTTGCGGATGTATCCTTTGGCGCCAAGCGAGAGGGCTTGGACCACGTTGGACTCACTTCCCTCAGTCGTAATCATGACGACGGGGATGCCGCGAAGCTTTTCCACGGTCTGTAACTGACGGACGAATTCGAGGCCATCCATGACCGGCATATTAATGTCGCTGAGGATGAGATCGACCGGATTGGCGTCGAGGATTCCGAGGGCTTCGGCACCATTGCCGGCTTCTCTCACGGAAGACAGGTCGAGTCCGGCTTGACGCAGAGAGCGTTCGACGATTTTGCGCATGACGGAAGAATCGTCCACGATAAGGGCTCTGATTTGGCTCATTTTGTTTTCCCTTGGAAGTACTCCGACCGGCGCGGTTTGGCCGCCGGAGCGGTATGGTTGCGAAAGAGGGCGCGGCGGAGCCAGCGGGCAGAACGGCCATGCTGGTCCGGATTGGAAAGAAGCGCGCATAAGCGCTGGCGTCCCAGCGACACGATGGCGTCCTCGAGGCTGAGCCATCCGAACTCCTGGCGGGCGGCTTCGGTGACGAGATCGCAGAGATGGCGGTCGGCTTGGAGGGATCGCGCCAATTCGGCGAGGTCCATGGCGCGCGAGCTGAGAATTTGTGCGAGCACGGAGCGGGATTGCGGGGCTCCGGCAAGGCGGGCTGATGCGATGGCAATGACTCTGGCCTTCGATTCTCGCGGATACGTATTCATAGGTGACGCTCACTGTATGTATCGGTTGGCGGAGCGGCACACTTTAGTGAAAACGCGATCAATGGGATGAGCGCTCGAAGATGAGATCGAGGTGCGAAGAGCGCGAAAGAATACGGACCCAGATGTTGCCTTCGACCGCGCGGAGACGGATGTCCTCGGCGCTGGTCTGCTGCGCGTAGCTGAGAATCATGCGCGCGGTTTCAGTGGCCGAACTGGGGCGGCTGACGGCGACTTCGCCATCGGTGTCACGCTTGCGGTATTCCAGGACATTGAGGAGCTTGGGCTCGGGAATGATGCAGGCTTCGGTATCGCAGTCCAGCATGTGTTCGACCGCGATGAGGGCGGTGTGATTGACCTTGTCGCAGAAGCCGATGAACAGGCGGTGACCCTGGCTGACCAGATGCACGGGCGCCATGCGATAACGTTCCATGAGACTGCATGGGACCAGCATGGAGCAGCCGAGTTGGACGCTGGCGGCGGGGAACACCGGGCATCCCCACTGAGCGGCTACGACGGAGGCAATGTCATCAAAGGAGATGTCGCTCAAGCGCTGCAGACAGGCTCCGATTTTTTCTCCGGAGCTGCGCTGCAATTCGAGGGCATTGTGCAGTTGCAGATCGGAGATGATGCCGCGGGCCAGCATCATGAGGCCCATGGGCATGGTGGTGCGAACCGGCGCAGGGCGGTGATCTTCGTGGAAACAAGCGAGCAGATGCTGCTCGATGGTTTCCTCGAGACAACGTGGGCTGCAGAACCATTGCTGTTCGAACCAGAATCCGGAGGTGCGGCGCAGCATGTTAGCCCAACTTGCACCGGTGCTGCATTGGGGATGAGAGCAGCGGGCAACGAGCTGCTTCCATGCGATGGGACGTTTCCACTTGACTTCCGGAACCCTGTACACGGCTCTCTCCTTCAAGAAAAATAAACGAGCGCAGTTATACGAAAGGCAGACAGGCGAGTTTTTCGCCCCGGCCTGCGACCTGAGTGACCCGCAGGCCGTAATTACCTTCCACGATGACGACTTCGCCTTGCGCGATCAGGTGGCCATCGATCAGCAGATCGACGGGCTGCTCGACCCGGCGGTCGAGTTCGATGACCGAGCCGGAGCAAAGTTCGATAATGTCCTGGAGCAACATCTGGCGGCTTCCGAAGTGCAAGGTCACGCCTAGTTCGATATCCAGAAGAAGCTCAAGATTGCGATTGCTGGACGGAGCGGCTGGCTCGGCGGCCACGGCTGGGCTGGGCTGCGTATTGGGCTGCGGGTTAGGCTGCGACGTATCTTGCGACCCAGCTTGCGAGCCAACTTCGGGTTGCCCTGCGGCGGCTTGGGCTTCGGGTTGCGCTGAGGGCGGCGGTTCGGCCGAAGGCTTAGCTTCGGGAACGAGGCGCAGGATATGGAGTTCGAACTCAATCGTGTCGTTATCGCGAGCGATACCGAAGATATGGCGTGCGCCGGTGGTTGGATCAGGATCGGCTTGGGGATCGCGTTCGGCGAGTTGAGGTTTGAGTTCCAGCGGGCCAAAGGCACGGCGCAGGCGGTCGGCGGCATTGCCGCAGATCTGCTGGATGAGTTCGGCTGCGGCCTCGCGGGTGTCACTGTTGATGGCGGCCGCCGGGTCTGCGGTGTCCCCGGTGAGCAGGGCGGCGAAGTGTGCTGACATGGGCGCCGAGAGGGCGATTTCGCACGCACCCTCAAGTGCTCCGGTCAGCTCGATACGGATCAAGGTTGCGGCATCGACGGCGGTGTCGAGCGCGACGGGCTGCGCCTCGAGAGCGCTGCCGGCGATCTGCGAGAGTACGGCAGAGGCGGCTTCAGCGAGGTGATGCACTAGCGCGGAGGCTTGTTCCTGGGCAATATCACTCATGGATTGTTCGGCTCGTCATCGCTTGAAAGCTGGGAACGGGTTGGGGATGGAATTGGCAACATCCCCACGATTCTGGATGCACGCTGGTTTCCGGTGCGCATTGGAAACGCCTCATAAAGCGTTCGTCCGGCGACAATTCCTTCGATTGGAGAGCCGGCCCGATGCGCGAAGGAGATGACGTCTCCGGGATTGAGATCGAGCAGGGCGCGAACCGGAGTCTTGATGGCGGGCATGCCGAGGGTAAATTCGAAGGCGAAGCCGAGCGCGTTTTCGGTCATCCGTTCGCGGGCGCTGCTCGGGGCGCGATGATGGCGGCTGTAGCCACCTTCCTGATCGAGGCGGCGTAATAATGCGTTGGAGGCGACGGCGGGGAATGCCACATTCATGACGCCGTGCGACTCCGGCATGTGAATTTCGAAGCTGAGACAGAGGGTCTTATCGCCGGGCGGCATGAGGCGCTGCAACTGCGGAGGCTGTAGCCGCTCATCGAACTCGAAGGTGGAGTTGAGCGAGGACCAGGCAGTCTGCAACTCTCCACAGAGAATGCGGACCACGCCCTCCATGATGCCTTCTTCGATTTCCGTAATGTCGCGCTCCTGCTCGTTCATGCGGCCGACGCCACCGAGCAGCAGGTCAATGATGGGGAAGACCAGGGAGAGTTCGAGGTCGAGCGCGGCGGTTGCGCCCAGCGGGTTGACCTGAAAGGTCGCGAGATAGGCGAGGTCAGGAATGCGTTGCAGAAATTCGCGGAAGGTGAGCTGCTCGACCGAGACCAGGTTTACTTCAAAGATGACGCGCAGGTAGGCGCCCAGCGCATTGGTGAGGTTGCGCGCGAAACCTTCATGGAGATTGCTGATGGCGCGCACCTGGTCTTTTTTAATCTGCCCGGCCTGCTTGAAGTCGCATGGCTTGCAGGTGGGAGCCGAAGGCTGCGCCGTCTGGCTGCGACCGAGCGCGGCCCGAAACATGGCATCGATTTCCTCCTGGTTCAGTACTTTTTCCATGTTCCCTCCAAGGCAGAGCGGACCGCTTGATCGGCCAGGTGTGCCGGCATCTGCTTGTTCGCAAGCAGAGATTGGAGGCGGGTGCGAAGACGGAGAAGGGCGAGCGAGTGAATCTGCGAGACCCGCGATTCACCGACGCCGAGTACGGCTCCGGCCTCCTTCATGGTGAGCTCTTCGTAGTAGTAGAGCGAAAGCACCTGCTGCTCTTTTTCGCTCAGCTCCTCGATGGCGCGAACGAGGAATCCGTGGAGCTCGGACTTCATGGTGAGGAAGTAGGGACTCTCCTCGGGATTGCCGGGCAGGTATTCACAGAGGTCATCGTCGTGATCTTTGTCTCCGCCCTCGACATGAAAGCTGCCGAGATCAAGGCCCTGGAGTTCGCCGAGCAAGCACTGGAAGGACTCGAGCGAAAGGCCAAGTTCCGCGGCGATCTCCTGTTCGGAGGCCGGACGGCCCAGTTCCTGACTGAGGCGGCCAGAGGCAGCTTCGATGAGGCGAGCTTTGCGGCGCAAATCGCGCGGACTCCAGTCGAGTTCGCGAAGGCTGTCGAGAATGGCGCCGCGGATGCGGAACTTGGCATAGGTCTTGAACTGGACCTGGCGGGCTTCGTCATACTTGGTAAGCGCATCCATGAGACCCAGGACACCGGCGTGGACAAGGTCTTCGATGGGAACGTGTTGGGGTAACCGGTCATGGATGTGGCGCGCGATGTAGCGCACCTGCGGCATTTGCTCCATGAGGATGCGGTTCCGTACCTCTTCGTCGAGGGTGGGAGACGCGTAGTTGTTTTTCGGATTCTTCATGGGTGGCCTCAGTGGATGATTGGTCATGGGTTGAGACTTCCGATGGAATGCACCGGAGTGAGCGCAGGAATTTCACCATGCGAGATGACGATGATTTTGGGAAGAAACGGCTCCAGCAAACGCCGCAGATGAAAGCGCGTGTTAACCGAACAGAGAATGACCGGTGTGGCCACGTCGGCGTTCTCGCCGACCAGTTTGCGCAGCCCTTCGAGCAGGCGGCGGACGAAGGTGGGTTGCAGAGCAAGCGAGCCCGAAGCCGGCATCTGCGGAGTGAATGCCTGGTTGAGTTCCTCCTCGATGCGCGGATCGAGCGTGACCACGCGGAGCGCACCCTGATGGTCGAGCAAAGGCTTGATCAGGGAGCGTCCCAGGGTCTGGCGACAGGCTTCGACGAGCGCGACCGGATTCTTATTCACGACCGCGGTCTCAACCAGGGTCTCCAGGATAGAGCCGAGATCGCGGATGGAAACCTGCTCGCGGAGAAGCTGTTGCAGCAGTCGCTGTACCTCGCCCAGGGTCATCAGTTTGGGCACCAACTCGTCGAGCAGCTTGGGGTGTGAGTCATTGAGGCGTTCGAGCAGACGCTTGGTTTCCGAGCGAGTGAGTAACTCATGCGCGTATTGGCGGATGATTTCAGAGATATGCGTGGCGAGCACGGAGGTCTGATCGACTACGGAGTAACCGGCGGCGATGGCCTGGTCGCGCAGCTCCGGGGCGATCCAGCGGGCAGGAACACCGAAGGCTGGCTCCTTGGTCTCAATGCCGGGAAGGCGCGGAGGTTCGGGATCAGAGCTGATGGCGAGGACGCGGTTTTCCAGCATCTCCCAGCGGGCGATCTCAACGCCGCGAAGCGAGATGACATACTCGCGCGGCTTGAGCCGCAGGTTGTCCGTGATATGGACGCTGGGAATGATGAAACCAAGTTGGCTGGCAAGATGTTTTCGCAGGGCGCGGATGCGGGGCAGCAACTTGCCCCCTTGATTGGCATCGACCAGCGCGACCAGGGCATAGCCAACTTCGAGGGAGAGATCGTCGAGCGCAAGCAGGGCTTCTAGCGAGTCGGATTGGATGGTTCCAGGCTTGTTGGCTCCCGCCGCTCCGGGCTTGGCGGGGGTGGTGGCCTCGGCGGGCAATTGCTGCAATCGCCACGCCATCATCCACAACACGGTGACCATGAGAAGGAAGGAAAACTTGGGCATGCCGGGGATCATACCCATGGCAAACATGGCGGTGCCGGCGATCCAGAGGACACGAGGCTGCGCGAAGAGTTGCTGGCCGAGATCTCCGCCGAGGGTTTTGTTGGAGGAGGCGCGGGTGACCACCAGGCCTCCGGCGATCGAGACCAGCAGCGATGGGATCATGGTGACGAGGCCATCGCCGACGGTGAGCACGGTGTAGGTCTTGAGCGCGTCGCGGAAGGGGATATCGAGTTGAAAGACGCCGATCAGGAAGCCGGCGATGATGTTGATGGCGGTGAGCAAAATGGTGGCGAGCGAGTCACGCTGACTGAAGCGGGCGGCACCGTCCATAGCACCGTAGAATTCGGCTTCGCGGGCGACGCCCTCGCGGCGGGCGCGGGCCTGGTGTTCGTCGATGAGTCCGGCGTTGAGGTCGGCGTCGATCGCCATCTGCTTGCCGGGCATGGCATCGAGGGTGAAGCGCGCCGTGACCTCGGCGGTGCGGACCGCGCCGTGGCTGACGACCAGGAACTGAATCGCGATGAGCGCGATGAAGAGTACGAAGCCGATCACGTAGTTGCCGCCGACGACAAACTGTCCGAAGGCTGCGATCACGTTACCGGCCGCGGCGATACCTTCATTGCCGTGGAGCAGGATGCGGCGCGAGCTGGCGATGTTGAGCGCTAACCGGAAGAGCGTGAGCAGCAGCAAGAGGCTGGGAAAGACGGAGAATTGTACTGGGCGAAGAATGCTGACCGCCGAGAGCAGGACGATCACCGAGGCGGTAATACTCATGGCCAGCAGGAGGTCGAGAAGAAAGCTGGGCATGGGCACCAGCATGACGAAGACCACCGAAACGGCGAGGGCGGGAACGATCCAATCGAAGTTTGCGTTCTTCAGAAACCCGGGCTTGCTGGCTTCGGCCATCAGGAATTCCTCCGCGCCTGTTGCTGCGCGTTCATGCGGAAGATGTAGGCGAGGATTTCGGCGACGGCGGCATAGAGTTTTTCAGGGATCGCCTGGCCGACCTCGACGGTGCGATAGAGGCTCTGGGCGAGCGGCGGATTCTCGATGATGGGAATGCCCTCCCAGCGCGCGATTTCTTTGATCTGCTGGGCGAGCAGGTTCTGGCCCTTGGCGACGACGGTGGGCGCGGCCATTTCGTCGCGATACTCCAGGGCGACGGCAAAGTGGGTGGGGTTGGCGATGACGACGGTGGCGTTCTTGGCGGCCTGCAGCATGCGTCGGCGGCGGGCTTGGCGCTGCAGGCGGCGAATGCGCCCCTTGGTGGCGGGATTACCGTCGTTCTGCTTGAGCTCTTCGCGGATCTCTTGCTTGCTCATGCGGAGGTCGCCTTCGAATTTCTGGCGCATGGCGATGTAATCGATGACCGACCAGGCCAGCAGGACGAGCGACGACTTCCAGAAGATCTCAAAGACGATATTGAAGAGGTGGGACGAAATCTGGCGTGGCGATGCCCACAGGCCCAGGCCTAGAGTCGGCCACTCGCGGCGGAAGATATTGATCGCGATGAAGAGAATGGCGGAGCTGGGAACGAGAGCCTTCAAGACTTGTACGAGGGTGGTGATGCTGAAGATCTGAGCGAGTCTTTTGGCCGGATTGATTCGGTTGATGTCCGGGGCGAGAAGTTTGGGAGCGAAGACGATTCCGCCCTGCGCCAAGGAGACGAGGGCAGCGACGCCCCAGGCGGCAGCCAGTGGCTTCCAGGTCCAGAGGAAGACCAGTTGGGCGGTCCAGGGGAACAGTGGGGTGGCGATGGAGAGTTCGTTGCGCACGGCATGGTCAAGCACGGCGCGGAAGAACTGGCGCCAGAGCATGAGCGCGGCGGGACCTTGGGCGACCAGAACGCTGATGCCAGCAAGCATGGCGGCGGTGGCGCTGAGTTCGCGCGAGCGGGCGACCTGGCCGTCTTCGTGAGCCTTCTTGCGGCGATGCTCGGTTGCTTTCTCGCTTTTGTTGTCGTCAGCCACGGTTGAATTCCTAAGTAGTCAGGTGCAGGGTTTGCTCGCTCCAGCGAATGGCATTGGCGAACTGGAGCGAGAAGAAGCGCGGCCAGGCCGTCATGGTCGCGACTAATACGAGCATTCCTAAAACCGATTTAACCGAGATGCCGATAAACAGTACGGGTAGTTGCGGCGACGCTTTCCCGATAAAGGCCAACACAAAATCTGCAATCACCGTGGCGATGAGCGCAGGCGCGGCGATCTGCAAGCCGAGAACCCAGATGGCGGCAGCGGTATGCAATAGGTTCGCGACGCGTCCGGCGCTGAGAATGAAGTGTCCGGCGGGAAGGTAGTAGAAGCTGGAAACCAGGGCGCGCAATATCCAGTGGTGGACATCGAGGGCGAAGAAGATGAGCAGGACGATGGTTTGGTAGAAGATCGAGAGGACGGCGGAATCGGCCTGGGATTGCGGGTCAATCATGGTGGCCAGGGAGAAACCCATTTGCATGCCAAGGATCTGTCCGGCGAACTGCGCCGCATCAAAGATGAAGCTGAGCAAGAGCCCGACGATGATTCCGATCAGGAGTTCATTGAGCGCAATGCCAGTCCACTCGAGAGGTGAGACATGCATCGGCGGAACCGGTACTACGGGCCAGAGAAGCACGACGAGAACCACCACGAACGCTGCCTTGGTACGCGCGGGGACGGCGTTGTTGCTGAGGCCGGGAGCAAACAGCAGGAGTCCGCTGACCCGTAGTCCGATGAAGACGGCGGCGGCCAGAATGGATTCGAGCGTGGGCGGCTGAATCATGGCGGCGTTCATGGCGGCGTTCATTGCAACAAGGGCCTGAAATCGGAGAACAGGTGAATGGTGAAGGCGGCCAGATGACGCAGCATCCAGGGCAGAAGGTACATGGCGCTCAACGCGGTGGCGAGCAGTCGCGGAACGGTTGACACCGTCTGGTCCTGAATGCTGGTGAGGACCTGGAGGATGTTGATGACGATTGAGACCACGGTCGCAATGCCAAGCAGGGGAAGTGCCGCCAGAATGGCGTATTCAAGGGTGGTGCGTCCGAGTTGAATTACCTGTTCGAGAGGCATGAGGTCACCGAAAGTCAAGCATCGTTATCCGAAACTGCGCGACGTTATCCGAAACTACGCATAAGGGAGCCGACGAGAAGGTTCCATCCATCGACCATGACGAAAAGGAGAAGCTTGAGCGGCGTGGAGATCACCACTGGCGGAAGCTGCATCATGCCGACCGAGGTGGTGATGGAGGCCACAACCATGTCAATGACCAGGAACGGAAGAAAGAGCACGGCGCCGATCTGAAAGCCTGCCTTCAGTTCGGAGAGGATGTAGGCGGGCATGACAATGCGCATGGAGAGATCTTCCGGACGCTGCGGGCGCGGTTCCTTGGCGAGTTCGAGAAAGAGCGCAACATCCTTCTGGCGGACATAGTGGAGCATGAAGGTCTTGAGTGGCCGTGAGCCAATATCAACGGCGGCCATCGGGGTGATTCGCCCCGCCTCCAGGGGAACGATGGCCTGCCGTTGAATGGCCGCGCCGACTGGCTGCATGAGAAAGAATGTCAGTACCAGAGCCAAGCCGATCAGGGTTTGATTGGTGGGGGTGCTCTGAGTGCCGAGCGCCTGACGAAGAAAATGGAAGACGATGAGCAGGCGCACAAATGGCGTCATCGACAACATCAGCGCGGGGATCAGGGTGAGAAGGGTCAGCAGGACAAGAATCGTCCAGGGGGCTTGGCCGGCGCCGAGATTCACCAGCGGAGCCGCCGGGGCAGCGATCTGCGGGACAGCCGGGACAATCGGGACCACCGGCACCGGATCGGCGAAGGCGGCCGAGGCCGCCAGCAGCAGGATGCAGGCCAGGCTCAGCAGCCGCTTCATGCACTCTCCTGACCGAGGGGGCGAGAGGCAATGGCCGGGGTGGTGTGCGGGGTGATCTCCGCCAGGAGTGCGACCGAGGTGGCCGCGCTACCGATCAGGAATCGCTGTTTACCAACCCGCACGATCGCGACAAAGCGCTTCTCGCCGAGCTGCTGAATTTCCAATAGCTGGAGCTTGCGCCGGGTGGTGCGGCGACGGAAGAAACGCTTGGTGAGGCGCTGGATCGCTTGCCCCAACCAGGCACGAATACGAATGCCTGGGCCGGGGCTCGGCGAAGGCTTGGATACCTTGAAGCGCCGCGTTACGGTGATGCGCCGGTTCGAGACAGGGCTGCGGGCGATGTTTATGGAGCTGCTCTGGCGAGTTTTTCTGCTGGCTGGATTGCGTTTGCTCATGCGATTTGGGTGAGGCGTGCGGCGAGATGGTCGTCGATGACTTCGAATTCGGTCCAGCCAATCAGCTTTCCGTTCACGTGCAAGGGAACATCGGACCCTTGCAGCCAGTGGGTGTCGATCACGTCATTGCAAGAAAGCCGCAGCAGCGCAGCGATGGTAAAGCCGGGTACCGGGATCTCCAGTGAGAGTTGGCAGGGAAGGAGTTGAAACGCGCTCCAGTTCTTCGGAAGCGACGGTGCGTTGCTGTCGACGATGGTGAGAGCGGTGCTTTCTTCGGTTTCGTTCATACGCCCTGCGTGCGTGATAGGAATGTGCGTGATGCATGGTAAGCACGTGCAATCCGCAGACCGAAGCGGAGGGGTGTTGGTGAAAAGACTCTTAGATAGAGCGGGAAGAAGTGGCCTCGCGCTGGAGTGCGAGGCCATAGCTGGAGGGGGCGTTAGCGAATCAGCGAATCAGATTGATGGTGTCCTGGGCGATCTGGTCGAAGGTGGTGACCGACTTGGCGTTCGCCTGGAAGCCGCGCTCGGCGATGATGAGATTAGAAAACTCCGTCGACATATCGGCGTTGGAAAGCTCCAGCGAGCCGCCTGTAAGGGAGCCGAGGGAGCTGGTTCCCGGAGTGCCGATCACTGCCGAACCGGAGGAGATGGTGGCCGCGAAGTTGCTATCGCCCTGTTTGGTGAGACCTTGGAGATTGGCAAAGTTGGCGAGCGCAACCTGGCCGAGAATCTGGGAGCCGTTGGTAAACGCACCCGTAATAGTGCCGTCGGAGCCGATGGAAAAACCGGTCAAGGTGCCACTGGTGTTTCCGTTCTGGCTGATGCAGTTGGTGGCGCTGGCTCCGGAGACCTGGGTGATGACGCCCTGGCCGGAGGCGTTGGTCAGATTCCAATTGAGCGCGAGACTGCTTCCATCCGCGAGACTTGCGACGTTTATGGCGACGGGAGTGGTGCTGGACAGGTTGCCGCTGCTGTCGAAGCTGAGATTGCCGGTGGCAACGGTGGTGCTAGTGCCAACCCCGCCTTTGATGTCGCTGCTGGGCAGGGTCGCGGTGTAACTCCAACCGGAACCGGGGCCGGGGGTGGAAAGACCGGTGTAAGTGAAATCGACGTTGAGCACGTGCGAGGTGCCGAGCGAATCGTACACCGTGACGCTGGTGTTGTAGGAGTCTCCGACGTTGGCATTGGCGCTGAGGTTTGCTTGAATCGAGAAGTCGGTGGTGGCACTGGGCGGACTGGTCATGCCGATTGGCAACTGAATCGGCGTGAGCCCGCCGTTGGTATTTACCGCGCCGTTAGTGGCGGGATAGCCCATGACTTGGTAGCCGTCGGCGGTGATCAGATTGCCGTTGGAGTCCTGGGTGAAAGCGCCGCTGCGGGTGTAGCAGGTGTTGCTGCCGTTCTGCACGACGAAGAATCCGTTGCCGGTGATGGCGACATCCGTATTGACTCCGGTGCTCTGGACACTGCCGCCGCTGAAATTGGTATCGATCGAAGCGACCGAGGTCCCCGAGCCGACTTGGAGTTGATCGCCCGAGCCGTTGCTGCCAAGCAGGTTGTAGAACATATCCTGGAAGTTGACAGTGGTGTCCTTGTAGCCGGTGGTGTTGAGGTTGGCCAGATTGTTGGAGATGGTGGCAAGGGCGGTGTCACTGGCGTTCAGTCCGGAGAGTGGTATGGAGAAATTTGGCATTAGCTGCCTCCCAAGGTATTTTGTGCAGGCTGGCTGGGACTGGAGGTAACGGCGCTGCTCGGGCTGGTTGCCGGAGCACTGGTTGGCGGAGCGCTGGTTAGGTTATCGGCTGCGCCGCCCGCAGTTTTGCTGACGTCGCTGGTGCTGCTAGTACTGCTAGTGCCGCTGCCTTGCAGAATCGAATAGATGCCGGCGACATCGTTGAGTTGATTGATCTGGACCATCTGGGTCACCATCGTGGTGGGGTCCATGGTCTGGGTCGGATCTTGCGATTGCAACTCGGTTGCCAGTAACTGCATGAACATCGAAGTGTAATCAGTGGCGGTGCTGCTGGCGGCGCTGCTGCCGCCGGTCGAATCGTTGGCGTTGGGGGTTGCCGCGGCTACGGGATAAATACTCATCTTGTGTTCTTCTCCTTGAAGTTAAGCGCGAACGCTGATGCTGGAGTAATCCGGGAGGAAGCCGGCGTTGCTGGCTTCAGTGGTTGCCGAGATTGTGGCTGCGGTGACAAGCGATGCCGTGCCATCGGAGGAATGAGCGGAAGGAGAACCTTGCTGACGTTGCTGTCCGGGGGACTGGCCCTGGGCTTGGGAATTCTGCGCATGCGCATTCAAAGAGCCGAGGATCACATCCCGCGACTTGAGCGCCTGTTCAAGCCCGGTACGCTCGGCCGCGAATACCGGTAACGCATCATGACGGAACGCGGTGAGGTGCGCCGTGGTGACATCATGCGCGGTGACGGCGCGTACATCGACCTTGCCGAGTTCGGGAAGCTGAACACTGATTTTTAGTTCGCTGGTACTGGCAGTTACGCGGAGCTGACCGGAGTCCACTGCGGGTGGTGGATGGGGAATCGCAGCCGCCGGAACTTGCGCCGGCGGAGGAGTTGAGGCCGGGGCAGAGTTTGGCGATGGTCCGGCGAAAGCTGCCGATTGGGCTGCCATGGATTGGGTTGCCGCTGGCGCCCCGGATGTGACGTCTGGAGTGATTGCGGCTGCCACCCAGGTGGGTTGCCCGGCGGCGGACTGGAATCCGGAGGGATGCACGCTGACGGCCGACGCGGCGCTGATGAGGCTGGCGTCGCGATCGCTGGATGCGTCGCTTTTCGGTTGCGTGTCTGGCGTGGCCGATGAACTCAAAGACGCCATCTGCGATCCAGTGCGAGCGGAGTGTGGTGCTTGGCTGAATGTGAGTTCGGCGCTGCTGCGGAGCACGGATTGATTGGTAACCGAACTGCCGGCCACGATGTTTTCCCGCGCTGCCGTGCGAGTGCTGGGAGTGCGCCGGTCAGCCGTTGCATCGTCGGGGGTGTCCGTAACCGAACTGCCGGCGCTATCGGCTTTGCCAAAAGAAATTGCGGGTTGCGGCTTGGCCTTGGACTTTGCCGAAGGCGTATTGGAGGCGGACGCTGCGGCGGTGGAAGATGCCGTACGCATCGTGGGCTCCGGCACAAGGGCGGGAGCAGTGGCGGAAATTGCGCACGTAGCCGTCGGACGACCGCCGCTGGCCGCAACGGAGAATGCATCTGTGGTGTGGCCGATGGTTGCGGCGGTTGCGGCGCGGCGACGGATCACGTCAGTTGATGCGACGATTGCCGCCGGTTCAATTGGTGCAACCATGGCTGCGGGTTCAAGGGTGAAGTTGTCCGATGGTTGCGGGCTGGCGGATTGCTGAGCCTTGGCGGTCACGAGAAGCGCGTTGGAGAACGCGCTCGAGTCAGGGGTTGAAGGGACGACGGCCGGAACAGCGATCGGGTTCGCGGCGGATTTTGTGCGCGCTTTTGCCGTCCCCGGAGTCCCGGTGTCACCTGCTTCTTTTGTGTCCTGGTTCGGGCCGATAGAGTTCTTGCCGACCGTGTCTTCTTGCTTGATCTTGGCGCTGGGCGAAACATTGGTTGCGCCGGACTGCGGGGGGGGCGCCGTGAGGCCGGCGAGCAGATTGGCTTCGGCCGAACCAGCGGCCGAGCTACGGTTTGTGCCCGCGATGGCGGCGGATGTGGCGGCGGGCGTGGCGGGGGAGAAATCGCGAAAGGCTGTTGTCAGGGCTTGGGCGGGCACGACGTCTGCGCGGGCGGAAGCAGTCGCATTCGCAGGTGGCGCAGCGGTCTGGGGCGCATCGGCATTGGCACTGGAGCCGTTACCGGAGGCGGCGGCGGGACGCAGTTGTTGCAAGACCTGATGAAAATCGGAGCAGTCGGCAGCAGCACCGGGGTTGGCAATTGCCGGTGACGGGAACGAGGCTGCGGCGGGTATCGGCGAGGTATTCATGCCCCATGAGTCAATGCACTTCGGCGGCCAACCACGCAGCTTGCGGGTTAAATTCCTGTCATGGATTCAGTTCGGGATTCGTGCTGGGCGGGCGTTGCGCGGCGGCGTTGCGGGCGTGGATTAGTTTGGCGAGAAACATTTCATCCAGCGCGGATTGGTCGCGGCGGGATTGCTCGGCCTGGAACTGGCGAAGCGCATTCTCCCGCAAAGTGCTTACGGTCTTTCGTTCGCGCCGGGCATCCAGATAGCTGGCGCGGAGTTCAGCGGCGCGTTGTTCTTCCTCCTGCGTCTGGCGCTGGCCGAGGGTGATCGCCGCCGCAGTCTGGCGCAGAACGGATTCGATGAATTGCACTTCGGCGGCGGGAAGTAATTGGTTGGATGCGCGGGTGGCCGCAGTGTTCTGACTCCATTGGGTGGCTTCGGTCAGGCGGTGCTCAAGGGTGCGAAGACGCATCATCGACTCATCAAGACGCTCACGCGCCTGGCGTTCGAGCAGGCGGCGGATGCGCAGAAGCCCTTCGAGCTGAAAGCTGAATCCCATCACTCGGCCATGGTGAGCAGAGCGGCAATGGTGCGCTCCAGTTGTGGAGTTTCGTCCTTTCGCTGGCGGGCGAAGGCGCGCAGATTTGGCATCACCTGCATGGCGCGGTCGAGATCGGGATCCGAGCCCTTCTGGTAGGCGCCGATGCGAATGAGATCCTCCGAGTGGGCATAGTCGGCGATCATGCGGCGGAGGCGCTGGGCCTTGGCCAGGTGCTCGGGCGAGCACACCGCGGGCATCAGACGGCTGAGACTTTCGAGCAACTCAATGGGCGGGAAGTGACCCTCGGAGGTAAGACGGCGGTCGAGCAGGATGTGGCCGTCAAGCAGCGAGCGCACGGCATCGACGATCGGGTCCATCTGATCATCGCCTTCCATGAGTACGGTGTAGAAGGCGGTGATGGAGCCGGTGCGAAAGTTTCCGGCCCGCTCGACGAGCTGCGACAACAGGGTGAAGACCGAGGGTGTGTAACCCTTGGCAGTGGGCGGTTCTCCGGCGGCGAGTCCAATCTCGCGCTGCGCCATGGCAAAACGGGTAATGGAGTCCAAGACCAGCAGAACGTGCTTGCCACGCGCGGCGAAAAACTCGGCAATCGAGTGCGCGGATTGCGCGGCCCGCAGGCGCAGCAACGGCGACTGGTCGGAGGTGGAGACCACCACAATGGAACGGCGCAGTCCGGCTTCGCCCAGCGCGTCTTCGAGGAACTCGCGCACCTCGCGGCCCCGCTCACCGACGAGCGCCACCACGGTGAGGTCGGCGGAGGTGCCGCGCGCCATCATGCCCATCAGGGTGCTCTTGCCAACCCCACTGCCGCCGAAGATACCGACGCGCTGGCCGCGTCCGCAGGCAAGAAACGCGTCGATGGCACGAACTCCGGTGCCGACGGGGGCTTGGATGGGTTCACGCTCAAAGGGATTGGGCGCGGCGCGGACGACGGGCATGAGATCGCCTCCGGTCAACGGCGCCCCACCGTCGATAGCGTGACCCTGCGCGTTCACCACCCGCCCGATCATGGATTCGCTAACGCTGATGCTGGGGCGAGCGTTCCACGTTGAGATGAGGTCGCCGAAGCGGACTCCGCTGGCTGGATAGAGTGGCATGGAGAGAACGGTGGAGCCGTGAAAGCCAACAACCTGGCCTTCGACTTCGTGGCCGGCATGGTCGCGGATGATGCAGCAATCGCCCAGGGCACAGTGTGGGCCGACGGATTCGACCAGTCCGGCGACGGCCTTGGAGATACGGCCGCTCCAGCGCCGTTGCGGAATCCGCTGGAGCGCCTGGTGGTACCGGTCAAGGTTCATTGCACCCGCGCCGTGGTGGTCTCCGGGGGCGCAGGACGGTGGGAGAGCAGGTCAAAAAAGCCGCGTTCAATTTCCTTTAACTCGCGATCGAAGCTGACCACGGTGGAGCCGAGAACGGTTTCGATACGCACCGCACCGGCGGCCAGCGTTTTGTCGGGAGCGACCTCGACGGGGCGAGACATGGTGGGGGCGGAGGCGTTCCAGTAGCTGAGTGTATCCGGGGAAACGAAGAGGCGCACGCTGGTCGCAGCATCAAGTTGATCGAGTTCGTAGTTGACCAGGCCGGAGAGCAGGCGGGGATCGATCTGGGTTTCGCGATGCAGCAGGCGGCGGGCGATGGCCAGCGCGAGGCTGACGACTTCGCTCTCGGCATGGCGGAAATACTCGTCGCGTTGCTGCGCGAATTGTTCGATGGCGCGCGCGATTTCGGCGCGGACGCGTTGGATTTCCCGCTCTGCATCCTGACGTGCCTGGGCGGTAATGGCGCGGCGCTCGGCTTCGAGGCGAGCGGCGAAGAGCGCTTCTGGATCGGGTTTTGGCTCCGCGGCCCGTGGCTGGACGGCGAACATTCCCGGCCCGGACTCAGGAAATGCGCCCGGCTCGCCGGTCTCGCGGTACTCCAGAGGCGTGTAGGCTGCGGGCTCGACGGGCTCAGACGACGAGTTCATCTTCATTCTCCTGCTTCAGTTGAATCTTGCCCTGGGCTTCGAGTTTGCGCGCTACCGACACACATTCCTGCTGTGCCTTGTTGACATCCTTGGAGCGGACCGGGCCGAGGGTTTCCATGTCATCCTTCAACATGTCTACGGCGCGGGAAGACATGGACTTGAACAAATGATCGCGTAATTGATCGGAGGCACCCTTGAGCGCCTGCGCCAGAGTCTTTTTATCCAACTGGGCAAGCAGTTCGCGAATGCCGACTTCCGGTACGCCGAGCAGATCGTCAAAGGTAAACATGAAATTGCGGATGCTCATCGCCAGCTTGGAATCATCGCGTTCGATGAGTTCGAGGATGACCTTGCCGGAGGCGGGGTCCATGCGGTTGAGCAGGTCGGCGACGCCTTTGAATCCGGCGTAGGCACGGCGGCTCTGTTCGCCGAGGGTCTGGAGGCGGCGGTGCAGTACGACCGACACCTTCTGCGCCATCTCCGGCGAGAACTGCCGCAACTCAGCCAAGCGCTTAACGGCGGCAGCGCGGGTCTCTTCCGAAAGCTTCATCAGCAGCGCCGAGCCCTGCTTGGGATCGAGATGGGCCATGATCAGAGCAATGGTCTGCGGGTGTTCGCCTTGCAGGAACTTGGCGAGCTGCTGGGGATCGGCCTTCTGCAGCGAGTCGAGCTTGCTGGCGCTGACCTCCTGGGCGCGGCTCACCGCTTCCAGCATGGCGCGCGCGCCTTCGGGGCCCAGGGTCTTGATGAGCAGGCGCTCGGCGTACTCAGTGCCGCCTTGCGCAATGTAATCCTGGGTCATGGCCAGATTGCCGTATTCATTCAAGATCGCTTTGGCCTCGGCCGGGTCCACCGTTTCCACCTCGGAGATCTCCTGGGTTATTTTTTGCAACTCGGTTTCGTTGAGATTTTTGAAGATCAGGGTGGCGATCTCCTCGCCCAGCAGGACGAGGAGGATGGCGGCCTTGCGAATCCCTGAGTGCGCAGTTGCAGGAGCAGGACTCATCCTCGTTCACCGTCCTTGATCCAGCTTTGGACGAGGCGCGAGGCGGCGACCGGCTCGTGTTTGACTCGAGTGGCAATGTCATCTTTAAGCCGAGCCAGCTCGGGACGGGCACCGGGAACGCGCTCGGCGAGGTCATTGCCCTCCGGCAGGCTGGCGGCGTCGCCTTTGGCCAGCCGCGCGCGGCTTCTTGGTTGGACCGCATTCAGCGAGCGGATGAGCTGCGCTTTGACCGGGCGCAAGATCAACAGGTAAGTGATGCCGAAGAGTAGCAACAGGCACGCGATGCGTACGTAACTGCTCCAGTCCACCAGCGTGGTGCGTACCTTCTCCAGACGCGTGGGTGGCGGCGGAAGCTCGACCGGCACAACCTGAAAGCTGATGTTTTCGACGGTAAGGATGTCTCCGCGGGTGCTATCGAAGCCCACCGATGCCTTGGCGAGGTCTTCGATACTCTTCAACTCTTCAGGCGATCGTTTCTGGTGCGGGCTGGCTTTGTTGCCGGGATCGTAACTGTCATCGACCAGGACAGCCACGGCGAGGCGTTTGAGCCGTCCGGCGGGCTGGAGGGAATGACGCACCAGTTTGTTGACCGCGTAGGTGCCGTTTTCAGACTTGGATTGCGCCAGATTCTCGCTGCTCGCCGTCTTGGCCGGGGCTCCCCCGCCGGGCACATTGGAGGCGGTTCCGGCCGCACCGCCGGGCTGTGGGCCGCCGTTGATCTCCTCGGAGCGCTGCATGGTGAGGGCCACCGTCTTTTCAGGATCGTAGCTCTCCTCCTGCTCTTCCACCGTGCTCGGGTCAAATTCAGCGTGCACTGTGGCGCGGATATGATCGCCGCCGACGACGGGTTCGAGAGTATGCACCAGACGGTCGGCAAGATTCTCCTCCGCGCTACGCTCCTCGCTGGCCGACTGCGCGGTGGCTCCACTGGAACCGCCGGCTTCGGCATCGACGACGGCGACACTTTGCGGATCTAGCTTGTCCACCGCACTGGAGACCAGACGTTGCACGGCAGTGCGCAGGGCGGCGGAGAGATGGTGGTCCTTGAGTTTGAGGATCACTCCCGCCTTGGCTGGACGGTCCTGTCCTGAGTAGATGGAATCGGGCGGGATCGCCAGATGAACCCGGGCGGCTTCGACATCGCTCATTGCCTGAATGGTGCGCTCAAGCTCGCCTTCCAGGGCACGTTGATAGTTCACCTTGTCGTCAAAATCACTGCTGGCCCAGTTCGTTTTGTCAAAGAGTTCGAAGCCCAGACGGCCGCTGCCGGGCGCACCTTGCGAAGCAATCTCCAAGCGTGCGGCATCTAGCCGGTCGGCTGGAACGAGGACGGATTTGCCGTCCGGCGAAAGCTGGTAACTGATGTTCTTGGCCGCCAGGTGCTGGCCGAGAGACTGGGCGTCGGCCGGCTCCATGTTGGAGTAGACGGCGGTCATCTCCGGCTTAGCCAATAGGTGCACGAAGGTGAACAGGACGACGGCTACGAGCAGGGCGCCTCCGCCGAGCAACATGCGCTGCCGCGCCGTGAGGCCCAATGCGAAGTCGCGCAGTTGATTGAACGCTTGCCCGGAGTTCGTGGAGTCACTCATGGGATGGCCTTAGAACTGGAGCTTGGAAATTTCCTGATAGGCGCTGACAACTTTATTGCGCACCTGCAGCATGAGATCGAAGGCGAGCGAGGCGCGCTCGACCGCCAGGGTGGCAGCATGAACGTCCTGACCATTCCCGGCAAGCAGACCGGTAACCTTTTGCTCGGCGGTGGCCTGAAGGGTGTCTACCTGCTGCACCGCGGAGCTCAGCACGCTGGCAAAATTTCCAGCGGGTGCGGCGCTTCCGGCAAAGGCAGTGCTGGCTGCACTGGCGATGCTGCCCAGTGACGATGGCGTGATGGCCATGACTTCCGTGCTCCTATTTCAAGAGTTCGATGGACTGTTGGATCATTTGCTTGGCGGCTTGAACGGCCGATGCATTCATCTGATAGGCGCGTGCGGCGCCCATGAGGTCGGTCATCTCCAGCACAGGGTTGATGTTCGGGTAGGCGACGAAGCCATCGGCGTCGGCGTCGGGATGCGAAGGCTCATAACGCATGATGGGCGCGGCGGTGTCGGAGACGATCGAGCGCACGGCAACGCCTCCGGCTACTCCGTTGGCGACCGAGCCGCCAGCCGCACTGGCCAGTTGCATGCGAAAGCTGGAAGGCGCCTCGCTCTGAAATACCACTTCCTTACGCTGATAAGGTCCGCCTTCGGCGGTATGCGTGCTCTCGGCGTTGGCCATGTTGCCGGCCACAACCTCGGCACGGGTGCGCTCGGCGCTAAGCCCGGAGGCGCTAATCCCCATCACGCCAAACAAATTCATTGCGCAGCTCCTTCATGAATGGCCTGGTTGAGGCGGTGAATCTCCGACTTCATGAGCGCGATGCCGGTCTGAAATTGCAATTGCGCCTGACCAAGCGCGAGGCCCTCGCGATCCATGTTCACGTTATTGCCGTCAGGACGTTCGCTCAGTCCGGCGACCTCGGTGACACGCGGCGGGGCGGGCTGCTGCTCCTCGCTCATCAGCGAAGTAAGCTGGCTGCGAAAGTCGAGATCGCGGGCGTGATAGCCGGGAGTATCGATGTTGGCGATGTTCTCGGCAATGATGCCGCCGCGATAAGCGGTCGCATCCAGAAAGTGCGAGAGGCGCTGCATCAACGGCGTATCAATCAGATTCATTGCACGCTCCCGCCCTCGGGCGGTGAGTCGAGAGGGATGAAGCCGGTTTCGATTTGCGGCGAGCCGGGACGGAAAGCGCCCTGCAACATGGCGAAGCAGCTCTCATCGCGACACATCAGGTTGGCGAGGTTGCGCACATCGAGAAGCCCGTCGTGGGGCTCCAGCAGAAGACGCCGCAGAGTGGAACGCAATTCGGTGACATTGCCGGGCCAGTCGTATGCGCAGAAGCGGTCGATGAGCGCCTGGGAGCAGCGAATTCTCTCAAAAGGAGAGGCGTTGCGCAGGAATGCTTCCGCGATGGCGCGAATGTCCTCCGGACGCTCGCGCAGAGCCGGGATGTGTATCCGCAGTAACTGTCCGGCAAGATCGGGATGCAGGGCGAGAGGCGCGTGGAGCGCCGGGCCACAAGTCATCAGGAGCTGAATCCCCTCTGGGCGCAGCCGGCAGCGGCACTCATCGAGCAAATGAGCCAGACGGCTCTGCGTTTTGAGCGGGAGAAACTCGGCGTGCAGGAGCAGCAGACCGCCGCCCACGGCGAGCTTGAACTTGCCGGCATGAATGGTGGTGTGAGGGCCGCTGGAAGAGCGCTCGCCGAAAAGCAGCATCTCGGCACCATCGCTTTGAAACATGCGGCAGTCTAAAGTAAACAGGGAACGGGCTCCAGGACTGCGGCGGCACCACGCGCTGCGTGCCAGGAGACGGCGGCCGCTTCCCGGTTCGCCTTCCACCACGAAGTGACGCTCCAGTTCGACGGCGTCGATGGCCTGCATTGCGGCCATTCGCAGCATCGCATTGCAGCCTACGATCTCAGGAATCACTTGCCATTCTTTCATCGAGTGACCTCAGTCAATGGAGTTACCCAGCATCCGGTGTGTGTGCACGAGAGCTGCCAATTACCGTGTGAAGTGTTAAGAACTTTCTGATGGAAAACGAACCGAAGCACAAGGCTTGCGTATGAGTATCTGTTCGGGGGCAATCGATGAGCGGCCGTCGGCGAGCACGAAGGCGCGCTCGATTACGTTGCGCAATTCGCGTACGTTTCCCGGCCATAGGTGCCCGGTAAGTTTCGCTTCGGTGTCGGGACCGAGACTTACCTTCGGGTTACCGGTAAGCCGCTCAATGAAATGGCGCGCCAATAGTGGCACATCCGACAACCGCTCGCGCAGGGGCGGTAGTTCGATGGGGAAAACCGAGAGCCGATAGTAAAGGTCTTCACGGAATGCTCCCTGCTGAATGCGTTTTTCCAGATCGACGTTGGTGGCGGCAATGACCCGGACGTCGAGGCGAAATACATCGCTTGTACCGAGGCGCTGTACCTCTCCGCACTCCAGGAAGCGCAATAGTTTGGACTGGCTGGGGAGCGGTAGTTCGCCGATCTCGTCAAAGAAAATGGTCCCACCCTGGGCTGCATGGATTTTCCCGAGGCGTGACTGCACGGCTCCGGTGAAGGCGCCCCGGGTGTGGCCAAAAAGTTCGGCTTCAATCAGTGCTTCCGGGATCGCTGCGCAGTTGACGGTGACGAACGGTTTGTCCGCCCTCGGGCTGAGCTTATGCACGGCTTCGGCGACCAGTTCCTTGCCGGCACCAGTCTCTCCGGTAATAAGCACGGAGGTGCAGTGCCGGGCAACGACCCGGACCAGCGCGGCGAGTTGCTGCATGGCTTGGCTACTGCCGACCATTCCGGGCAGCGGCATAAAGGCACTGACTGCGGCAGGACATACTGCCGACGGCACAGGTTGAACCGGCCCCAAGCGCGCTGTACTGGCGTTGAACTCCTGAAAGCATCGATAGGGGGCTTCGGCGCGCAGGTCCTCTGGTACTTCGATCTGGCCGCCTTCGCCGTCCAGCAGAACGACATCGGTGCATGGAAACTGACGTTCGATAACTCCGATCAGCTCCTCGCAATTCAGATCAGGAAGCTTGCGGTCCAAGACGACGATACGGGCACCGCGGTGCTCCAGGACACTGAGAGCTTCCGCTCCCGTGCTCGCGTATTGTACGGTGCAAACCTTGCGCAGGTTGTCGCCGAGACGTTTGCGCAGAATCGAGTTCGGCGTGGTGATCAGAATCGATGCAACACTGCATGGATCGGGAATAATGTTACGAAGCGCGGTCATGAGATGTTGGTTGCAACCCCCGGAGTTAAAAGTCGTTGATCCGATGAATGAATTGCTGGGACGTATGAGTAAGTACTGTTCCGGAAGGTTACGGAAGTGCAACCGGAGTCAAAATGAATGCCGCTGCCGCCGGCGAAGCGCATGAGTTTGTGGCCGAGCTTCTGGCGTTGTCCTGGCGGCGTGCCGGGGATCATCTCGAGGAGAAATTCATCTTTGCGGGGGTGCAGGGAAACCAATATCTGGCTACCACCTGCTGCGCCGGCGATCATCTCGTCCAGTAGAACGAAGATTGCCCGCTGCAACAGCGCTGCGTTGCATCGCATGAGGGAGCGCTCGGCATTCAGATGGAGAGCGATGCCGCGGTCTTCGGCAACCGGCGCTAACTCCTCCACACAGCCTTCGAGAAGCCCCTGTCCATCGCAGAGCTGGAGCGGCGATTGCTCGTCGAGGCTGGCGATCTCGCGCAATAAAGCCAGATCCTGCATGAGGCGATCGATAAGCCCGAGGCAGTCCTCAAGGACCAGATGCGAGGCATGCTCGCTGAGGTTTTTGCGGAGACCAAGTTCTACGGTGGCGCGCAGAGCTGTGATGGGCTGCGCTAAGGTGTGGAATGTCTCACTCATGAACTCGCGCTGCGGGTTCATGCGGCCTCTCCGCGCTTATCGCTAAGCTCGTAGCCGACTCCGCGGATGGTGTGAATCAGCCGATAAGGCGTGCCTTCGTCCACCTTCTTGCGAAGGTAATTGATGTAAACGTCAACCACGTTGGTGCAAGTATCAAAGCTGATATTCCAGACATGCTCGATGATCATTGAGCGGGTGATGTGCCGTCCGGCATTGCGCATCAGGTATTCCAGCAGGGAGAACTCCTTGACGGTCAGTTCGATGTTGCGGCCCGCCCGCTGCACCCGGCGTTCGACGCGGTCCAGGTGCAGGTCGCCAACCTCCAAGGTCGCTTCGACCGAAGGTCGGCCGCGGCGCAGCAGAGCGCGCACCCGAGCGGAGAGTTCGGAAAAAGAGAAAGGCTTGTTGAGGCAGTCGTCAGCTCCGCTATCCAGAGCGTCGACGCGGTCCTCGACGCGGGGGCGCGCGGTCAATACGAGGACCGGCATTTGGGGCTTCACCGGGCGCACGCTGCGCAAGACGGAAATGCCGTCCAGTTTGGGAAGGTTCAGATCGAGCACAAGGAGGTCATAGTCAGCATCGGATGCCATGAGTGCGCCCTGTTCTCCATCCAGCGCCACATCCACTGCATAATGTTCTGACTCCAGACCTTTGCGAAGGTACGAGGCTAAGGCTGCGTCATCTTCAATCACCAGAATACGCATTCGTTGAACTCCGATAAGTATTGTTCGGAGCTAACAATGACGCGGCCTGGCTCACTTGTTGAGTAATTCTTTAGTTTTCTGGGTGTTACCAGCGGACGTTACTTCCCGTTCCGAACAAATTCCCATTGTGAGCCTTTTTATCGCGGCCAAAGATTAAGGCTGTGAGTGGGTGCCAGGTGAAAGAAGGCATGAGACTTATGCGGCCTGACGTCCGACTAGGGGCGGAGGGATTAAGGCTGAAGTGACCGGAATTAGTACCGCAGCCCGATTGTGAAAGCTGCATTCGAGTCTTATGCTGACCACACTCGGCGCACAACAAGGCAATGCTGCATTCATGGACTCATCCCGTACGAAGCTACGTAGCAATCCGTCTCTGATACGAAAAGTCCTGAGAGTGGCGCGCCCCTGCTGGCCTCATCTGGCTGGGATCAGCCTGCTGTGTTTGCTTTCGACGCCGATGACGCTGCTAGCGCCGCTGCCGCTGAAGATTGCTGTGGACAGCGTGCTTGGTAACCACGCTCTGCCGGTCTGGCTGCAGCGCCTGCCATGGCCGCCCAGATGGTTGACCGCGGCCAATGGCGGATTGGTGATATGCGCGACACTGCTGGTGGCGATTGCGGTGTTGAACTGTTTGCAGTCCCTGCTAAGCTGGCTGCTTTCCACCTACACGGGCGAGAAGCTGGTCCACGATTTCCGCGGCCAACTGCTCTTTCATGCGCAGCGGTTGAGTTTGTCGGTGCACGACCGCCGCGGCGCCAACGACATTGCCTATCGGATACAGTATGACGCGCCGGCGATCCAGAATCTGTTTCTTCAGGGGATGGTTCCCATTCTCTCTTCGGCATTCACATTTGTTGCGATGCTGGTGGTAACGATGCGAATGAGTTGGCACATTGCATCGATCGCCGCCATCCTTTCGCCGGTGCTGTTTGTACTGGCGCGCAACTCCAGTCGCAGTGTGCGGCAACGCTACGACGAGGTCCGCGAGCTTGATAGTTCGGCGATGCTGGTGTTGCACGAGGCGCTGAGTTGCCTGCGTGCGGTGAAAGCCTTTGGTCAGGAGGCGTACGAAGACGAACTGTTCCGGCGCAAATCGCGCCAGCGAATGGCAGAGCAGGTAAGGCTGGCATCGATCCAGGCAGGATTCCATGTGCTGATCGGATTCTGTGTGGCGATTGCAGCGGCGGTGGCGCTGGTGATGGGCGTAACCGAAGTTCGGCAGCAGACGATGACCGTGGGCGAGTTTCTGCTGGTGATGGCCTACATGGCACAGTTGTACGAGCCGTTGCGCACCATAAGCACGAAAATTCCAGAACTGCAGTCGTCGATGGCCAGTCTGCATCGCGCCTTTGCGCTCTTGGAAGAGACTCCAGAGTTGGAGGATAAGCCGATCACGAGCAAGCCGCTGCGCACTCGCGGCGAGGTGGAATTCCGCAACGTCTCCTTCCAATACACGGCTGGCGGGCGCAGCGTGTTGAACGATATCTCGTTCCACGTTCGTCCCGGAATGCGCGTGGGAGTGGTGGGGCCCAGCGGATCGGGCAAGAGCACTCTGGTGAATTTACTGACGCGCTTCTACGATCCATCGGATGGATCGATCCTGATCGATGGTACCGATCTGCGGGAGTACAACCTGGCTGATCTGCGGCAGCAGTTCTCCATCGTGTTGCAGGAGCCGATGTTGTTTTCGACAACCGTGGCGGGGAACATAGCCTACGCCGATCCGCAAGCTTCGCGGGCGGAAGTGGTGCGCGCATCCAAGCTGGCGAATGCGCACGAATTTATTGAACGCCTGCCCCAAGGTTATGACACCCCGATGGGGGATGGAGCGGCGTCACTTTCCGGCGGAGAGCGCCAGCGTCTGGCGATTGCGCGAGCCTTTCTGAAAAGCACTCCTTTGCTGATCCTTGATGAACCGACCAGCGCGGTGGATCTGCGAACCGAACAACTCATCATGGAGGCGCTGGATAACCTGATGGCCGGACGCACGGCATTCATGATCGCCCACCGGTTGAGCACGCTGGAACGATGCGATGCGGTGCTGGTTCTGCAGAATGGGTCTTTGCAGACGATCACGAGTACCGTGGATGAGGCCAAAAGGCATTTGCTTGCGACCTCTGGACCTCGTTCCGTTGACATGCCAACGCCCGGTCCGGTGCTGGTGCGATATGAGAAATGATCTTTGAGATATTTGGGCCACGCATTGGCTCAGGCTCAGCAACGCTGGCGGCAAGAATCTGTGTACCACGGAGACGGGGGATTGATATTTCCATAATGAGAAGCGTTCCCCGGACAGCTTGTGGCGACGCAGGATAGCTACCAACCCAGCCGTCAATGCCGAGGAGATACCGAACGGGTACCGGCAGGGGGTGAGCGAACTGCTGGCTCCCGACCAGGAGCGGCCATGTTCAGAAAAGGAACTGATTAGGCGAATTGGAAAGGACTTGCGAGACAAATTTTCACCACTGGCAACGGCCGATGACAAGACCCGTGGCCGAACCCCGCGAGTGGGCGACATGCTCGTCGCGGACTATGTCTATCCGGCAGCGGTGAAGGCTGGTGTTGTGAAGGTCGAGAGGGTAAGAATGGCAAAGAGGTCATGTACTTCGACAGGATGGGCGAGAAGGTGACGCGTTCATGAGCGCCGGAGTAAAAATAGGCCACAGCACGCCGCGTGAGCGGGGTGTTGCGGCGGAGTAAAAGTAGTCCGCCGGATTTTGGTTTTGTGAGCTGGTTGCGTTAGCAGCAGAGTTCATGAAACACCGGAGGATGTTCAAGGTGGAGCTTTATGGGCGGGTTCGGCGAGCGGTACTGGTAGAAGGCAGGAGTCAGCGGGCAGTAGCGCGCGAGTTCGGCATTGCGCGTAAGACTATTCAGAAGATGCTGCGCTATTCGGTGCCTCCCGGCTACCAGCGGCAGCAAGCAGTGAAGCGGCCCAAGCTGGGGCCGTGGCTGGGCGTGATCGACGCCATCCTGGAAGAAGACAAGGCGCGGCCTGCCAAACAACGGCACACAGCCACGCGGATCTTCGAGCGGTTAAAAGCAGAGCATGGATTTTCCGGCTGCTACACCATCGTGAAGGACTACGTTCATGCGGCGGAGCTGCGGTCGCGTGAGACTAACGGAGACGAAGATGCGCCATATCGCGACTGCCGTCGCTACCACTGTGCTGCTGTTAACCTCGGTTTCAGCCGGGCAGCAGTACCGGTCTGCCGATTGGAACCAACTCCGAAGGCGCATCCTCACCGACCAATCCTGCAACCTCGGAGGACAGCATGGGGTCGCACCGAACGCAGCCAGGCACACCCGGGTTCCGAGCGTTCCACCGAACCTGGCTGAACGTCAGCAGCGTGTCCGTGAGATCGCCTGTCGTGCCGACGTGGATCCTGCGCTGGCGCTGGCATTGATTCAACACGAGAGCGCCTTCGACGATCCTCTCTAGTGGGCGCAGCCGGGGAGATTGGTCCGGCGCAGATTATGCCGTCTACCGCAGCGCTATACGGACTCGACTTGCAACGCCTCAAAACCGAGTTCGACTACAACGTGGCAGGCGGCATGATGATCCTCAAGGATCACTTATCGCACTTCAATGTGGATAATGCCCTCCGTGCATACAATGGAGGTCCGGCATTTCAACTCTCTCCGTCAAGCGTGCAGCAGAAGGTTCGGCAGTACTCAGCAGCCGTACTCAGCCTAAGAACTTCGAGGTTTGCCTATGCTCGATGCGATACAGCGACGGAACATCGGTGACATAAAGCAACACACGATCGATCGCCGCGTCCATCAGCGCTTCGCTGCACGTCATCGTCGTGCTGCTTGCGCTCGCGCCGCTTCTGCTGCCGTCATCAGCGTCAAAGTCAACCATCGCGCCGAGGCGGATGGTAAACGTTTACCTGCCGCCGTCATCACCAACGCAGCGAACCCCGCCGCAAAGCAGTGTTGATGGCGCGGGTAGGGCGGTCAGAACCGAGATGCGGCACCGCGTATCCAGTCCGAAAGTGAACGCTTCTGCTGTCCTGCTGACGATCGCACCGGACACCAGCCATCAGATGATGCGGGTGTTACGAATGAAGGAGGGTAGCATCGGCTTTGCTGCGTCTGACTCCCCCCGGTTCATCTTTGCCATGTTTTCCGGTACAGACTGGACCCGCACCCACTCGGACCTCGTGCCCATCGACATCTTCTTTTGTGTCCGAATCGCTGAGCCCGAGCTATGGCCCGAGATTCGCTACCTGCTCTCTCGGAATCACATCGATTCTGAAGCTGTCGTGTATGCGCTCTTTCCGCCTGCCTTTCGCTCGAGCATTGACCGGCAACTTGCCGCTGCTTCCTCCAGTCATGGTGGTGCAGCGGTCACCTCGGCGGTCGTTGCGTTTGATTCGTCCACAGCGGGCGTTCGTCTCCAAAATGTAGTGTTCGCGCGGTGAAGTCGTTGCCCCTAACGCCTGTTTATATTGCGGGGTAACTGGCTCGCGCGAGGGCAAGAGCCGGAAGTTGCCGGTTAACAGGAGCAAGATTGGTACCGTGTACCTAGTGTGCTGTCCCGGAAATACGTGAACAAAGGCGTGCAATCTTCTGCAGGATAGAATCGGCAGTCGCGGTCCAGACAAATGGCCGGCTGAATCGATTGTAGTGCTGGACGAACGCGTCA
>Ga0181520_10000538_pt1 | contig 82642 bp, 58 predicted proteins | sample PEATcosm2014_Bin_29_FD_132451 | JGI IMG/M metagenome (GOLD analysis project Ga0181520, IMG submission 132451) | Peatland microbial communities from MTU Mesocosm Facility, Houghton, MI, USA - PEATcosm2014_Bin02_30_metaG | ecosystem: Environmental > Terrestrial > Soil > Wetlands > Peat | place... | reverse complement strand
CACGATCGGAATGTCCTGTTCATTTGAATTAGTTCCGCTCTGGATCAGCGCGCCGGTGTCGGCGTAGCGCCAGACGATGACGCCGTCCAGCGGCGCCACCACGTTGGTGTAGTTCTTCAGCGCTTGCACCCGATCGTTGTCCGTGTGGGCCACTTCCGCGTGCTGTTGCGCCGCGGCCGCGGCTGCCTTGGCGGCATCCACCTGCGACTCTGACGAAAGATCCTTGCTTTCGGCATCGTCCAGTTCCTGTTGCGCAATCAGGCCCGGCTGCGCCCTGGAGGTATCGAGCAGACGCTCATATTCGGCGTGCAGCGCGGAGTGAACGGCCTCGGCCCGCTTGATCTCATGCTGCGCGCGGAGCTGATCGTCCTTGGCGCGCTGCATCTCGAATACGGTGCCCTTCAACTGCGCATTCAGCTCCGGAACTTCCAACACCGCCAGAGTCTGGCCCTTGCGCACTCGATCGCCAATGTCCACATTGATCCGGACCATGAAGCCGGTCACCTTGGGATGGACATCCACCACCTGGTAGGGCTGGAACTGCCCGGCGAGGCTCAACGTTTGCGCGATGTTTCCCCGCGCAGCCGACGCCACCTTCGCCGATGGCATATCCGCGGCTTTCGTGCCCGCATGATGACTCTTGAGATTCCAGGCAACGATGCCGGCCAGAAGGGAAAGTAGGATTCCCGCGGCGACGATGAAGGAGGTTCGCTTTCGCATATCTCGAATGCACCTCGAAATGAATTTGTGATTACCGGGTCCACGACGCATGAACACGTTCTCCAGCGGAGAATGTGTCATGGCGCATCCGGCCTTTGAACCAGGCCGCATGCTTCAACGATGATTGGGGAGATCGAGCTAGACGAGAACGGGAGGGGCGCGTACGAAGAGCTTGTTCAGAAATGCGCGGCGCAAACGCCACGAGCGGCTGGCCCGCTCTTCTCGTTCACCCGATGCTTGCAGCTTGGGCAGGCCGGGGAGCAGCAAGAGAAGGAAGAATGCGGCGATCGAAACCGCGCACAAAGCCGTTGCGGAGGCGTTCGCGCGCACTGCCGGCGAACCTTCCTCCGGTCCCGATCGCTCATCCCTAGATAGGAGCTTGGCGATCGGAATCCGATGCGAGGAAACCTGAGACGGATCGTAGAGAGAGAGCTTGTATTGCAAGCCCCACGTGAAAACGCAGATGGCCAGCCCCAGGAGCGCAAGCGTTCCCAAGCGATTGAACGGCCGGTCTTTGCTCCAACGATGCACAGTCCTCACAACCTGAAGGTGTCTTGACGCCTCGGCCGTTGCAAAGAATCGCCGCGGCGCACAGCACAAGACCTCCTACTCTTTGATAGCACAGTTGCGCGAGCGGGTTGCTCAATTGTTTCTTATCTTCGAAAAGGAATACCGCTCTGCCCTCCTGCGCCCGGCGGAGAACAGGAGGGACAGAGCAGTGTCGCTTACTGCTTCGGCACAACCAACAGGGTGATCGACTGCGCCGGGAAGGTTGTGGTGATGGCGCTGGTGGTGCTTCCCGTTGCCGGCGGCGTCACGGTCAGGTTGGGCTGGGCGACGATCCCCGCCAGATTGGCATTGCTATACAGGAAGGCCTGCGCCGCTCCGTTCGGCGTCAGGTTGGCAAGCGAGAGCGTTGCTGTCAGGTCGCCATAGGTCTTGTTGAGCACCACCACGGTCACCATGCCGTCGGCAGTGCGCTCCGCGCCGTAGACCGAGAGCTGGCCCTGATTGGCGCTGGTCGAGGCCAGAGCCATGTCGCCGAACATCGAGTTCTTGCCGTCGTAGTTGCGGTAGATCTCGAAGGCCATCAGGCCGGGGACTTGCGTGGTGGGACTCGGAGGTCCCCAGAGAGTCGCGAGGTCGAGCCCATAGCTCCCGAAGATGCCCAGTACATCGGCCTGCGCCACGGCTCCGTTGATATTTTCCTGACCGCCCCAGTTGTATTCCGTGAAGGCTGTTTTGGTGCCGGGATAGTCCTTGGCAACCCAGGATTGCGCCATCGAAATCAGCTGCGGAGCTTGCAACGGCAGAGTGCAACTGGAAGTGTAATTTGCGTCGGTGATGTAGTTCGGTTGCGGAAAATTGGGATCGGTATACGTGGGGTCCCAGAAGACGCGTGTCGAGTTGAGCCGCGCCTGCTGCGCGCCAGTATCTCCCGCGGTGGTCAGGCCCACGCCGTTGCCGTTGTAGGTGGCCGCGAAATAGGTGTGCAGATCGAGATAATCGAGCAGACGGGCGCCATACGCGGTTTCAGCCAACTTGAACTGCTGCAAATAGTACTCGATGAGCGGAATCCCGTTGTGCGCCTTGCGATCGAGGGGATTGCTCCACGGCTGGTAGCACGGTCCGCCGCCCACGGTCCATCCGGCCTCGACATCCTTCTTGGAATAGAAGAAATCCCACCAGAAGGACATCACCGGCCCGCTGACCGCGGCGGTTGGATCGCTGTTCTTGATTGCCGTGGCGTAGGCGATTCCGTTGCCGGTCACCTCGTCATAGGTAAAGGGCTTTGGATGCACGTCCATGTGCACTCCGTCCCACCAGTCGGGCTCGTTGTCGAGGTCGTAGATGGCCACACCACCATTGGCGGCTGTGCCGAACTTGCTCACCAGGTAAGCAACCCAACCGCTTGTCCACGAGGGGTCGACCGCCGTGGCCGTGACGGTGGGATCGTTGCCGGTGATATTGGTGGGACTGCCCGGATTGGAGGGATTGGGCAATTCCCCATCGCCGCACTTTGAATTGTAGGGATCGAATGCAAACTGATTGGGGTAGGTCGATGCGGAATAGCTGCACGATGTGCCGTCCTTGGCCACCCAGCCCAGCAAGGGTACGGTGCCCAGGGTTTTGGCGCCGATGGCGGCATCGCTCTCAATCTGGGCGTTGAAGCCGCTGGTAGCCTGCTGGCCGGTTGCGTTCACCCCGTTTTCAAAGTACCAGTCGCTGCCTGCGTTGGAAACATCGAGCTGGTAGTTGTAGAGCGAGGTCGCGTCTCCGCCCCAGCGATCCACGGGCAGGTTGGCTGCCTTGGCCGCGGAGGCGCTGAGAGCGTAGAAGTTCATGCCGTAGATGTAGGGGCTGATGGGATGGGTCTGGTTGCCCGCATCCACGCTCAGCGCCGGGCCGGCGGCAGAGGCCGGCTGGCTAAGGGTCACCGTGACACTGCCGCTTTTGCTTGTGTTCTGGGTGCTGGTGGCCGTTACCGTTACGGTAGCCGGAGCCGGATAGGGTGTGGTGTAGAGGCCGGTCGCCGTCAGCGTCCCTGGGCTCAGGCTGCTGCCCGAAGGCCCAACCAGCGACCAGGTGACCGCATTGTTAAAGCTGCCCGTGCCGGCAACCGCAGCCGTAAACTGCACCTGGGCTCCGATGGTTGCCGTCGCGGGATTGGGCGTCACCGTGACCGATGTGATCGTGGGTCCGGTGGGTGTAATCACTGGCGTGGATGCACTTCCGCCGCCGCCGCAAGCCGTCAACAGCAGGCTCAGCCCGCCTGCCATCCATACTGCCGCGCTCCAACATACGTTCTTCATACTGGCGCTCCCGACCCGCTCAAGGACTCGGCCGCTGCCAGATTTGCCATTGCACAGAGTAGCCCCACGCGCGATCTTTTCTAATCCGGTCCATCGCAGGTCCGGAGCACGGAGAATGTGCTCCGGACCTTGCACACTGCGCACAGTTTCCGCGCGCTTACTGCTTCGGCACAACGAAGAGCATGATCGACTGCGCCGGGAAGGTTGTAGTGATCGTGCTGGTGGTGCTTCCCGTTGCCGGCGGCGTCACGGTCACGTTGGGCTGCGCCAGGATCCCCGCCAGATTGGCGCTGCTATACAAGAAGACCTGCGCCGCGCCGTTCGGCGTCAGGTTGGCGAGCGAGAGCGTTCCGGTCAAGTCGCCGTAGGTCTTGTTCAGCACCACCACGGTTACCATGCCGTCGGCAGTGCGCTCCGCGCCGTAGACCGAGAGCTGGCTCTGATCGGCGCTGGTCGAGGCCAGAGCCATGTCGCCGAACATCGAGTTCTTGCCGTCGTAGTTGCGGTAGATCTCGAAGGCCATCAGGCCGGGAACTTGAGTCGTCGGATTGGGAGTTCCCCAGAGCGCGCCCAGATCGAGACCCTCGCGACCGAAGATGCCCAGGATGTCGGCCTGTGCCAGCGCGCCGTTGATGGCTTCCTGTCCGCCCCAGTTGTACTCGTCGATCGCCGTCTTGGTGCCGGGATAATCGTTGGCGACCCAGGTCTTCATCATGCGAATGACTTGCGGCGCTTGCAGCGGCGTCGTGCAGCTTGCCGTGTAGTTCGCATCCGTGGTGTAGTTCGGCTGAGGGTAATTGGGATCGGTATAGGTGGGGTCCCAGAAGACGCGCGTCGAGTTCAATCGCGCCTGCTGCGCCCCGGTGTCCCCGGCCAAAGCAAACCCCAGACCGGCTCCGTTGTAGGTAGCCGCGAAATAGGTATGCAAGTCCAGGTAATCCAGCAGGCGGACATTGTTCGCCGCTTGATATGCCGCGAACTGCTGCAGATAGTACTCGATGAATGGGATGCCGCTGTGGGCCTTGCGGTCCACCGGGTTGCTCCACGGCTCGAAGCAGGGTCCCGCGCCCCATCCCGACTCGACATCCTTCTTGGAATAGAAGTAGTCCCACCAATAGTCCATCACCGGCCCGCTAACCTCGGCCGTTGGGTCGGCGGTCTTCACGGCCAGCGCCGTGGCAAGGCCGTTGTTCGTCACCTCGTCGTAGGTGAAGGGATTGGGGTGCACGTCCCGGTGCACGCCATCCCACCAGCTGGGCTCGTTGTCCAGATCGTAAATGGCCACGCCGCCATTCGCCGCCGTGCCAAACTTGCCTGCCAGGTAAGAGACCCAGTTGCCCGTCCACGCAGGGGTCACGGTCAAGCTGGTGACGGTGGGATCGTTGCCGGTGATGTCGGTCTGATTGGGCAACTCGCCGTCGCCGCATCCGCGCGAGGTGTCAACGGCATACTGATTGGGATAGGTCGCCACCGGAAAGCTGCACGAAGTGCCGTCCTTTGCCACCCAGCCAAGCACGGGCACCGTGCCCAGCGTCTTGGATCCGATGGCGGCGTCGCTCTCGACCTGCGTATTGAACGCGCCCGTGGCCTCCTGGCCGGAGGCGCCCACCTGGTTCTCGAAATACCAGTCGCTGGCCGAGCTGGTTACATCCAGCAGATAGTTGTAGCGCGAGGTGGCGTCTCCGCCCCAGCGGTCGACGCTCAGATTGGCCGCTTTGGCCACGGATGCGTCAAGCTGGTAGGCGTCCATGCCATAGACGTACGGGCTGATGGCGTGCGTCTGGTTGCCCGCATCCACGGTCAGCGCAGGTCCTGCCGCTACGGCCGGCGCGCTCAGCGTCACCGTGGCGGTGCCGGTCTGGGCCGAGTTCTGGGTGCTGGTGGCTGTTACCGTAACGGTTGCCGGAGCCGGATAGGGCGTGGTGTAGAGTCCGGTAGTGGTGATCGTGCCCGGGCTCAAAGTGCTGCCCGCAGGCGTTGCCACTGCCACCGTCCAGGTCACCGCTGTTGTCGCCGAGCCGGAGATCGCCGCCGAGAACTGCACGGTGCCCCCGATCGTTGCGGTCGCGGGATTGGGCGTGACGGTGATCGGAGGAACCGCGTACTTGGCCGTAACCGTCGTATCGGCGGTCAACGTGACGTTGCAGGTGACGGTGCTGCTCGTGGTGCAGCCGGTCCACGAAGAGAAGTTGTTGCCGCCCGAAGTCGCCGGCGCCGTAAGAACCACCGCGGAGCCGGATGCGTAAGAGAGCGTGAAGCTCGACGTTCCGCTGGTGGTGCCGTTCTTATCGGCGGGGGAGGCGGTGATCGCGACGCCGCTGGCGGGGTTCACCGAGTCGACCGTCAGCACGTAGTAGGTTACCGGCGGCGTAGTGTTAGTGGAAGTCGAGCTTCCGCCTCCGCCGCAGGCCGTTATCAATAGACTCAACCCGGTTCCTAGACAAACCGCCGCATTCCAACCCAGGTTCTTCATGTCCCAACTCCCGATCCGCTCGAAGACCCTGAATTTGTCAGACCATTCCGCTGGCAGAGACCTCGCGCGCATTCCCTTCACGAATTTCGTACCATTCTACAGCGCGAAAGGCAGGCTGGTATGCAACCGATTCGCAGCCGACTTCAAGAGAAAAGCCCATGCCGATTCCGGGCGATCGGGAGCCCCGAATCGGGAGGGTGCGCCGTTTCCCGCGGCCTAGCGAACGGCTGTGCAGAACCGTCTGGCCGCGGCGCCCATCTGCCGGCTTTGCCCTGGAAACTGCTACTTCGGCGGCGCGCCGGGTTCAATCGCCGCGGTTTCCACGCCGCGCGCGCTTACCTTGAGCGGAATCTCCAGGGTTCCAATATTGCCCGAGGCGGGATCGTAGAGCCCCGTGCGCAGATACACTTCTCCCGCGGGAAGATCCAGCTCTTCACGAATCGGCAGGCCGCTGCTCAGGAATTGGGCGTAGTTGGCCCGGTCCAGGTTGAAAGAAATGCTCTTGCCGAAGGAATTCAGCCGACTCCCGTCTTTGCCGTAGGCAATCGCGGAAACCACCATCGTTCCGTGGCGCAGGCCATCGGGAGCCAAGCTGAGTTTGAAACCGCGCAGCGCGGCCGCATAGTCCAGCGTGTAATGCGTGACCGGACCTTTGAGTTTGACTTTGCCGCCCGAGACCGGAGTTGCGGGCGGTTGGGAGTCCGCGGGCACGGCGCGCACTTTGAAGACAATCTGCGTCGCCATCGGCAATCCGTAAACCATCGCGGCGCCGAAGGAATTGTCCGGAGCCAGCCCTATCCCCTCCGGCGCTCCCGGCGCCTGATCGGAAAAATACGACCGGTGGTACGACAGCTTGTACTTGCCCCGATCGAGCTTGATCTCGATCTTGCGCAATCTCCCGTCCTGGTCCTGATTGGTCGGCGTGTAGGCGATCGTGTAGTAGTTCGAACCCAGATGGATGGCGCGGGCCACCGCTTCCGCGATCCCGTTGGTGTTATAGAACGGCTCGCCTCCGGTCTCGCGCGCCAGCATGTCCATGGTGTCGTGGTTCTGCGCCTGCTGCTGCTCGAAATTCCGGTTTTGGTCGCCGCCGACTTTGGGGGACGGATCCATCGCATTGTTCACAAAGTTGGTGTTCACCGCGGCCTGAAACATGGGATTCAAGCTCACGCCGTGCGCATCCAGCGGATAGACCGCGATCTGAGCCTTGGTGAGCAGATTGGCGGTCATCCGCAGAGCGGAGTCGTAGTCGTACGCCAGATTCGAAGAGCCCGGAAGAGTCCCTGCCGCGGCGGGGAGAATCGTTGTGCTGGCGCCCGGCGCGTTGGGCATCACGGCGAGAGGAAACGATCCGGAGAGCCAGATCAGATTCTTGCGGCCGGGCAGGACGCTGAGATAGCGCGCGATCGCCTGCATGGCGCGGATCGTCGTCAGGATTCGATAGTCCGTTTCAAAGGTATGGGATTCCACGAGGAAGTTCTGCAGATCCAGCATCTGCCCCTGAATGGTGGCCTCTCCGGGGGAGAGGGTCGTCTGATTGGCCTGGGCCGAGTTCTCCGCCTGGGCCAATTCCTCCTGGAAAACTTGCGTAATCTTGTTCTCCGTCGACGCCTCTTCCGCGCTGACGAGCAGCGCCGGATTTTGCAGCATGGCTTTGCCTGCCTTGCTCTTCAGAGCCGCCCGCAGCACCGTCGGATCGGCGGTAAATCCCTGCAGCAGGCGCAGCCGCGAGCCCAGCGTGAAGATCGCGATCCGCATCCCGGGAGGTTCGGCCTCAAGAAACTTGAGCAACTGCTGGCGCACGTAAGCCTGGTCCGCCAACTCGGTGTTCAGCGAGTCGACCAGCAGCACATCGATTGAACCGGAGGGCTGGACGGTGGGAATGTTGTTGTAGACGCCGGGCTGCTCGCGCGGCAGATGGGCGACCGGGCCGGGCGCCTCGTCGATATGCGGCTCGAAGAAATCCACGGTCTGCGGCGCGCCGTCTTCGGTAACCCGGAAGTTGTCACTGGTCAGGCCGGGGACAAGGTTGCCTCGCCCGTCGGTGACCACAACATCCAGAACGACGGAACTCACCGTGGTCCGGTAAGTGTAGCTGGTATCGGGCGCGGGTTCAGACGCTGAAGGCGTCTGCGGTGGGAGCGCGCTGAGCGGGGCGGCAAGACCGGCGCACAGGAGGGATGGCAACAACGGGGGAAGGCGCAGTCGCATAGGGGACCTCTCTCGACATTCCGAATTCTCAGGGAACGGCTTTCGTCTTTGACCCTCGCTTTCACATTCGAGTGCCCATCATCTTCCTCGCTCGCCGCCGCAAAGTCAAGCGGCGGCTGGAGAGTCCTCCAGCCGCCGCCTGCGCGCATGACGCGATTTCCGAGGTTAAAGACAACAATCCGCTAAGGTTTGTCCACAGGTTTGTAGCCAAGGATTTTCATGTTCGATCCGAAGCGCTTGTAATCGCGAAACTCCATTTCGTTCAGGACTGCCTCGCGGCGGCCCTGCTTCAGGCTCACCTCCGCTGTGATCGGCATCAGATAGTCGTGCGCGTTGATCACAACGTAGTCGTAGTCCACGGCCATGGCTGTCGAGCGAACCGAGAAATCGCGCGGAATGTCGTCCGCCTCCAGCGTCACCCGGCGTACGCTCCGCGTGGCGCTGTCGATGAAGGCCTGGCCATGGAATCCGACCGTGATCTGCACGCCGTTGGCTCCCGTGGACTTATCGCTGCCGGTAACTTTGAAGCTGGCGTTCTCTTTCGCGACCCGGTAGCTGAAGACCTGCACCGTCCCGGTGCCCAGCGCATCGGTTTCCTTCCACTGAAAGTCCGCCTTGGCCGCGGGGTCGAAGACCGCGTTCAGCACTCCGCCGAACTCGCCGCTTGAGAACTGTCCTTTCATCGATTCCCGGTCCACATTGACGGGCTTGCCGTCCACTTCCAGCGTGGAGCGCGTTTCCGTCTTGTCGCGATAGACCAGAAGTTCCATCACCGTGTCCCTGTGCTTCCAGCGTCCCTCGCCGGCCGGATCCACCGAGCGGTTGGTCACTTCGACGCACATGAAATTCGGCAGCCCTTCGGCATAGCTGACCGCCCGTTTTCTCGCATCCTCAATAATGGACTTCAGCTCTTCCGCCGAAGGCGGCGGAACGGCCTTGTCGGGAACGGTAATCTCCAGTTGGCCCGCGGCATGCGAGTCGATGCCCGGCATCTGCAGCTTTGTGTCGCCTTCCGGCGCCGCATTCCCGGCAATCAGAGGCTGGTTGCCTTCCACGGTGAACCCGATGGTGCTCTGCACCTTCTTTCCGCCCTGCATCAACTGCGCCGTCACATCGTAGAAGCCGGGAGCAAGTGCGCTGGTCTGCAGGGTCGCCATATACGGAATCGGACCCGCTCCGTTGCCGGGGTGATACGGCAGAGGCGTATGTCCCGCCGGCCTTCCATCGCGAAGCACTTCCATCTCAAGCGTTGGAGGTTCGCTGACCTTGGGATCGGGATGGAGGATGAAGAACAGAGAGACGGTCTTTGCGTCGTGCGTCACCTGGCCGGAGAGATTCGGCGTCACCTTCCCGTTTTCATAGCGTAGCGGCTCCATGGAATCCGCGTCGGCGGAGAAGGTGTTGATCCGCCGGACAAGAATCATATCGCTCAGCGCGGGCCCGGCCGGCGCTTCGGGAACGTCGAAGCTGACGCGCTCCGCGGCCGCATCTCCGCTGAAGCGGTCCATGACCGCGGCCTCCAAGACGTACTCGCCCGGAGGAGCGATGAAATGCCGCTGCATCGTAATCGCCTCCGACTTGGCCTTTTCAGCCGCATCGAGCGCACCGTGCCGCGGAATATCTTCGCTGAAATGCTCGATTACCGTGCCGTTCTTGTCCTTGATCTGGGCCACGATCGAGACATGCGCCGAATAGAGGTTCGTGTGCGTGTCCTTCTTGATTTGCAGTTCCGAAACCGGCACCTCGACCACCAGCGAGTTGGTGTATCCATCGGGCAGGTCGCCCAGCCGCAGGATCGAGGCGTTGAACTTCAGGTCTGACGGCAGCGGCGATCCGCTCAGAGCCTTCAACAGCGGCGCCTCGAAGGGCCGAATGCCTTCTCCGCCACCCGGAGGCAGCGCAAAGTAACCCGTCTTGGAGCGCACCGCCAATCCCACCCGCAGCGGCTTGATGCCGATCGCACGAAACTTCCCGTCGTAGTCTTCGATCGGAGGAACATACGTCGCTTCGTAATAGACCGTCATATCCTGGAACATCCGTTCCAGAGGCTTCTTCACGCTGTCCTGGCCGTCGATGTAAATGCCGCCTGTGCCAGTGGCCAGTTGCGCGATGGGGCTGTTGTTCTCGTTCCCAATTCCGTCCCCTTCAAACCGGGTCGTATTGTTGGCAATGAAGGTTCCCGCGCCGGGTCCGGCTGGGTCGCCCGGCTGCCCTTGTCCCGGAGTCCCGATCGGATTCCTGCCGGCAATGGCCCCCATGGCGCTCATGGTCATCAATTGGTCCCTGGCGCCCGAGCCCAGACCGTTCATGTCGATGGTGTAAATGCTCACGCCGGCGCGGTTGGCCGCTCCCACAATCGTGTGCATCATATCCTTGGCGGTCGAATCCACCTGCGCGCCCAGCGTGAAGTAGATGATGGTCTTTCTCTCCACAATCTGCTGCTGCGAGCGCGCCAGGGCCAGCAGGCCCGCGAGCGCCGGCCGGGTGTGCTGATCCTGCACAATCCGCTGCGAACCCTCCAGCGCCGCCGCCAGCGCTCTGGCGATGGCGCGATCCTTCACGTTCACCATCTTGCCCGATGCATCGACGCCGGTCTGCGCCTCGGCGATCAGGTTCTTCTCGGCGACCGCGATCACCAGCCCCTGCTGCACCTCGCCTTCGCCCGTCGCTACATCCAGGGCATGGCCCAGCGCCTGGCGATCCTCGGTGTAGCTCTGAATCATCCGCAGACGCGATCCAACGCTCAGCACGGCAAAGGAAAAACCGCTTCTGGGTGCCATGCGGAGAATCTTGTTCGCGATATCCTGCGCATTCTTCGCCGCCGGACCTTCAAGATGATCGAAGACCATCGTAATCAGGTGGCCCGAAGTCGAGTTCCCATTAACAAGGTGAAGATTGCTGAGCGTTACCGGAGCATCGTTGTCGGTGACCGCAAGGTCTCCCGGCTTGAGATCGAGAACCAGCTTGTTCTTCTTGTCGTGAACCACCAGATCGAGCGAAACCTCGTCTGCATTCGTGCTCACGCTGGCCGCTGGCTCCGCCGGTTTTTGGACCACTTGCGTTCCCTGAGCCGCTTGCGTTGCCGAAGCCGTTTGACCGTGAGACCACGGTGCAAGGAGAACCAGAACCAATAGAGCCAATAGCCTGCCTGCGGTCTTCTTCGACGGCGTTGCCTCTGGCGCGCGCATCCCAGCATTGCCCATGAATAACTCTCCGTTTCTCAGCAGTCGTGGACCCGGTAACTTGCCGGCTCAGCTTGAAATGAGAAATGAAAACATTTGCATTTCAATCGTTTTGAGCCTGTTTTTTAAGGGTCCCGGAACTTCACGGCGATTGTAACTCCCCAACACAACTTTGAACAGGACGATTGAATCCGCCGTGGTCCGGTCTGGCTGTCCCGTTGCGCAACATGCACTTAACCGTCGCCGAAGATCCGAATGCCGCCGTATATCTTCACTTTGGCCGGCTGACCGGAGCGATTTCATCGGACGCCCGGGCTTCGGCTTGCTCGCGCGGCCATTCTCAAAAAGCGGCTTCGGCTCTCCATCGAGCCTGCTCGCCGGTTTTGCTACTATCGATAGATGTAGTCTGCATGCTCTGACATCTCCGAACCTGACCCTCACGGCAAGTTCTGGGAAAGGCTTCGGATATGAACTCCGGAGCGGCCGACGAGGGGGTTGCAATGGAACGGATGTTTATGGTGGCCGCGGCTCTTCTGTTTGCCGCTGGCGCAGGCGGGTCGGGCGTGGGAGTGCATCAGGGACCCGGTTCGGAGAGCTCCACGCCGCCGGCGGCGGCATCCCAGACGAATCCCTCCCCGGCTCCTCCAGGCTCCGCTCCGGCCCCATCGAGCACACCAGCCAGCCCCGCGCTGACCATCGATGTTCCGGCCAATGGTTCCGTCTATCCGCCCGATATCATCCCGCCCCAATTCGCGTGGCGCGACGGCAACCCCGCCGCCGCCGTCTGGCGCATCGAAGTGGTCTTCGGCGACCATTCGCGCCCCATCAAGCTCTGGTCGCAAGGCGAGAAGATGCAGGTCGGCGCGCTCGACACCTCCTTGGTGGGATATGTGCCGCCAACGCTGTCGCCGGAGCAGGCCGCTGCGCATACCTGGAGGCCCGACGAGAAGACCTGGGCCGAGATCAAGAAACATTCCGCGCAACAACCGGCTACGGTGATCGTCACCGGCTACGCGAGCCAAAAAGGCTCTCAGCCGCTCTCCCATGGCCAGAGCACGCTGCAAACCTCAAAGGAGCCGGTCGGCGCACCGCTCTTCTATCGCGACGTTCCCCTGTTGCCGCCTCCTCCGGAGACCGAGCAGCGCGGGGTCATCAAGCCCCTGCCGGACTCCGTGCTGCCCAAAATCAAGTGGCGGCTGCGCTATGTGAACGAAACGCAAAGCAAGACCGTGATGGAGGGCCTGCCTACCTGCGCCAATTGCCACTCGATCTCCCGCGACGGCAAGACCCTGGGAATCGACGTGGACGGGCCGCAGAACGATAAGGGGCTCTACGCCATGATCCCCATCAAACAGGTCTCGAGCATCAGCAACGACTACGTGATCCACTGGAGCGCATTTTCCGAGGAACGGTCGCAGAAGCGCTTCGGATTCATGTCGCAGATTTCGCCGGACGCCAAGTATGTGATTACGTCCATCGATGTGCCGCACGCTCATGGGACCCGCGTGGTGGACCGGCTCTACAACGGCTTCTATGCCAACTACGGATTCGGCCAGGTCTTCTACCCCACCCGCGGCGTGCTCGGCTGGTATAGCAAAGACACCGGCAAGCTGCAGCCGCTGCCTGGCGCCGACGATCCCAACTTCGTGCAGACCGCCGCTTTCTGGAGCCCGGATGGGAAGTACATCGTCTTCTCCCGCGCAACCGCCAGAGATCCGTACGTGCGTGGGGCGCCGAGATCCACCTACGCCAACGATCCCAACGAAACGCAGATTCAGTACGACCTCTACCGGATTCCCTTCAACGACGGCAAGGGCGGAACGCCGGAGAGAGTCGTCGGCGCCTCGGAGAATGGGATGAGCAACAACTTTCCCAAGGTCTCTCCCGACGGCAAATGGATCGTCTTCGTCGAATGCAAGAACGGGCTGCTGATGCGCCCCGACAGTAAGTTGTACATCGTGCCCTTCGAGGGCGGCGAGGCGAGGCCGCTGGAGTCCAATCTGCCGGTCATGAACTCGTGGCACACCTTCTCGCCCAACGGACATTGGCTGGCCTTCTCCTCCAAGAGTCCCTCCCTTTATACCCACCTGTACCTCACGCACATCGACGACGCGGGACACGCCAGCCCGGCAATCGTGGTGGAAAACGCCACGGACGCCAATCGCGCCGTCAATATTCCCGAGTTCATGAACATCGGCCGCGACGGCCTGGAACGCATCGACACGCCCGCGGTGGATTTCTACAAGGCTTTCGATGCCGCCTCGCAACTGGACGACAAGCATCAGTACGCCGAGGCGGTTCCGGCCTGGAAGCAGGCGCTGGAGAAGGACCCGGACGACCCGCGCACCCACAACAACCTGGGCGTCGCGCTGGCCGCCACCGGACAGGCGGCGGAAGCGATCGAGGAATACAACAAGTCGCTCAAGCTCAATCCTGACAGCTCGCAGACCCACAACAATCTGGGCAGTGCGCTGGCTGAGACCGGCCATCTCGACGAGGCCATCGCCGAAATCCAGAAGGCCATCGAGCTGAATCCCGACAACGGCGCCGCGCACATCAACCTGGGTCATGCCCTGGAAGAGGAGGGCGGCCACCGGCAGGAAGCGATCGAGGAGTTGACCAAGGGAATCGAACTGGCGCCCAAATCGGCGGACGGCAACAACATTCTGGGCGTGATTCTTGCCCGGACGGGAAAGCTGGACGAGGCCGTCATCCACATGCAAAAAGCCGTCGAACTGGCGCCCAACTCCGTTGAATACCACTTCAATCTTGGCCGCGCATTCGCCGCCAGCAGTCGCTTTGCCGAGGCTCTGCCGCAGTTTGAAGAGGCCGCCAAGCTCAGCGGCGGGCAAGATCCCGTGATCCTCCAGATGCTCGCCGGCATGTACTCTGAAACCGGAAAGTATCAGGATGCCGTAACCACGGCGGAGCACGCTCTCGACATCGCCATCCAGCAGCACAACGATCCTCTGGCGGCCTCGCTGCGAGGAAACATCGCACGCTATACGCGCCAGGCCAGGGGAGAAAACCCGGACACCGCACCGAAGCCTTGACCGTCCAGATGAGACAGGGGTGAGCCGTACTCTCGGCTCGCCCCTCGATTTTTGATCGTTACGACCATTTCAAAGAGGCTTTCCCGGAACGCCGCAGGGCGTTGAATGCCGGTTCAGGGAGAAACAATGCCCGATCCACGTTTACCGTCTTTCCAACGGCCCAAGCGCACGGTCCTGGCTGTTCTCGCCACGCTGGTTCTTTCGCTGCTCTCGATCGGAGTTCTGCCGTCGCGCGTGCAGTCCATCGGCATGAGCGGAATCCCGCTCGCCTACGCCGCGCAGGATTCCGCGCAGCCTCTCTCGCCCATCTCGATCGACTACCCCGAGGACGGCTCGATCTTTCCGCCCGGCATCACTCCGCCTACATTTCTGTGGCGCGACGCGGCCGGGACTTCCTGGAGCATCGATATCTCGTTTGCCGGTCAGGCGCCCCCCATCCACATTGTCACCAAAGGCGAACGCATGAAGGTCGGAACCATCGATCCGGATTGCATCGCCAACACCGAAGACCTGCCCAAGCTGACTCCGCAGCAAGCCGCCACCTGGACCTGGACTCCCGATGCGGCCACCTGGACGGCCATCCAGCAGCGCTCCACCCTGCAGCCGGCCACGCTCACCATCACCGGCTATCGCGACGGCCAGGTCGCCTTCTCCCGCTCGCACATCGCCTTCTCCACCTCCACTGACCCGGTAGGCGCGCCCATCTTCTACCGCGATGTTCCGCTGATGCCGAGCGCCGGCAGGAACGGAGTCGTGCAGCCTCTGGCGCCGGGCACCATCCATCTGATTCATTGGCGTCTGCGCGATATCCGCAAGCCGGAGAGCCACACGGTTCTCGCGAACATGCCCACCTGCGCCAACTGCCACTCCTTCTCCGCCGACGGCAAGACCTTTGGCATGGATATCGACGGACCGGCCAACGACAAGGGACTCTACGCCGTTGTCCCCGTTCAGAAGCACATGACCATCACGGGCAAGGATATGGTGCATTGGAACGTGGATGGCCGGGTTGGCACGGTGAGGATCGGCTTCATGTCCCAGGTCTCGCCCGACGGCCGCTACGTGCTCAGCACCTTTGCCGGCCCCTCGCTCAAGCTCATCGAAAGCTATTACGTCACCAACTTCATGGATTACCGCTTCCTTCAGGTCTTCTATCCCACGCGCGGCATCCTGGAGTGGTACAGCCGCGCCACGGGCCTGCGCCAACCCTTGCCCGGAGCCGACGATCCGCGCTACGTCCAGACGGATGGAGCCTGGAACCCCGACGGCAAGTACATTGTCTTCGCCCGCGCTCTGGCCAGGGCTCCCCGCGTTCCGGGCCAGAGGCCGGCGCTGCGCGCCAACGATCCCAACGAAACTCCCATTCAGTACGACCTCTACCGCATCCCCTTCAACGACGGCAAGGGCGGCACGCCGGAGCGCATCGTGGGGGCTTCGGAGAACGGGATGAGCAACAACTTCCCCAAGATTTCGCCCGACGGCCGCTGGATCGTCTTTGTCCAGTGCAAAAACGGCCAGCTCATGCGCCCCGACAGCCAGCTCTACATCGTTCCCTTCGGCGGAGGTGCGGCGCGCCGCTTGAGAGCCAATACCCGCCTCATGAACTCCTGGCACAGCTTCTCGCCCAACGGACATTGGCTGGTCTTTTCCTCCAAGGCCCGCTCGCCCTATACGCAGATGTATTTGACCCACCTGGACGCGAACGGCAACGACAGTCCGGCCATCCTCATCGACAACGCCACGAACGCCAACCGCGCCGTCAACCTGCCCGAATTCGTCAATATGCCTGAAGACGGCATCGAGGAAATTCAGGTTCACGTCGCCGATGCCGGCAACTAGGCAGGACCGGCGAAGCAAGCGGACGCAATAATCAATTTGTGCTGCAACCTGCGCGCCATCCGCATCGTCTCCTGAGAGAGAGGGCGCGTTCTGCGATCCGGGCGGTCCGTCCCGGAGTGTGCGACCGGTTCCAGGCTCCATTCCCGGTCCGTCACAATTCGCCATAACCCCGCCCGAAGTTTTTCCGTCTAAGTGGTAAATCGGTTGAGGAGCTTCCTTGTCCGAAGTTCCTCGGCACGTTGCGTCGGGTTTTCATTCCGCATTTTCTTTCTGAGTTTCTCGTGCGCCCTGAGCTCGCGGTTGATTGGTTTGCAGTTTTTTCTTGTATAGGGACGACTTAAATGAGTTGCTTTGACTGCGGCATACCCGCCGCTGGATCTTCAAAGAAGATGGCTGTGCGCGCCGGTGCGCAAGCCTGGCGCCGGGCATTATGCTGTTCGCTTTGCCTTGTGCCCTGGTTCTGCCTGGCGCCGGCATCGTTCCTTTGTGCAGCTCCGTGCGTCCCTCCCGATGCAATGAAGGCGGCCCTTCAGCACAACCCCGCCGCTTCCGCATTCACCGATCTCGGCGTCTGGTTTGCCGACCAGAAGCAGTACGCCTGCGCGGCCGACGCCTTCGCCACCTCCATCCAGATGCAGCCCGACCAGCCCGATGCGGGCAATGTCGACTTCATGTTCGGGCTGAGCCTGTACCTTTCCGGCGACCCCAAGGGAGCGGTGTCCGCGCTGCAGGAAGCGGAACGCCACGGCTTTCGCGCGCTCAAGCTCCATCTCATCCTTGCCGCGGCATCCGATCAGTTGCATTGGACCGGCAGCGCGGAGGCTGAGTGGCGCGCCGCCCTGGCCATCGACGGCGAATCTCCCGAGGCTCTGCTGGGGCTCTCCAACGACCTGCTCCTCGATAACGACTACGCGGGAACGATCGCCCTTCTGGACAATCCCGTCATCGCCGGACAAAGAACCTCCGCGCAAAGCCTCAACCTGGGATTGGCGTATGCCAAATCGGGAAAGCTCGAAGATGCGGCCAGGGTTCTGCGCGACGGACTGAATACCTCGCCCGACTCGCTTCCCCTGGCCAATAAGCTGGCGGATGTCCTGGTGGGGCTCGGCCGATTCCCGGAGGCGATTGGAGTCCTCGATCTGGCCTTCGCGCAGCACCCGGCAGACCAGGACACCGGAGTTCATTACCTGCAGACGCTCCTGGTCGCCAGCCCGGACAAGGCGCCGGAACTGGGCCGCAAGCTGCTCGCCGCCTTCCCGCAAAACTGGGAAGTGCTATACCTGAACGGCGTTCTTGAAACCAAGGATGGCGAACTGCAACAGGCGCGCACCCATCTGGAGCAATCCGAGACCCTCCACCCCGACTTTGCCCTCGCGCACGATGCCCTCGGGTTTGTGTTGGCCCGGCTGAACGACATGGCCGGCGCCCGCAAGCAGTGGGAAGAGGCAATCGCCCTGGGAGATAACGACCCGGAGGTTCAGCAGAACCTGGCCAAGGTAATGCAGATCCTCGGCGCGGCGAAATAGGCTCCGGAGGCAACAGCGGATTGCGCTATTCTTTAGTTATGTTTGCCGCAGTCCTATTGATTGCATTGTCTGCCGCTCAGGCGCCTGCGCAGAGCCCGAATCCCGATCAGCTTTATGACCACGCGGTACAGGCGCAGTTGCGCGGGGACTATGAAACCGCCATCCGCGACTATCGCAGCCTGATCCAGGTGCGCCCCAAGATGGTGGAAGCGCGCGTCAACCTTGGCGCGGCGCTGGCCCGGACCGGCCAGTTCGATGCCGCCATCGCCGAGTACCGTGCCGCGCTTCCCCTTATGCAGGACAAGACCGGCGTCCAGTTCAATATCGCCCTCGCCTATTACAAGAAGGGCGACTGGAAAGATGCGCGGGAGCAATTCACTCCGTTGGCTCAGGCGCGGCCCAAGGACGTGCGCATCGCCATCCTGCTGGGCGACACCGACCTCCGGTTAGGCGAAAGCGCCGCCGCCGTCGATCTGCTCACGCCGCTGGAGGCCGCTAACTCGCAAAACCCGGATTTCGACTTCGTATTCGCCTCGGCGCTGATCGGAGCCGGCAGGAAGCACGACGGCATCGAGCGCGCCGAAAAGGCCGCCCAGATCGGCAATGGCGCCGATGCCTACGCTCTGGCTGGAGCCACGCTGCTGCAAATCAATGAGTACGAACGGGCGCGCAAGTATCTGGATGCGGCGCTGCGAATTGAGCCGAAACTCCCCGCGGCGATTTACAGCCTGGACGGGGTGGCGCGAGACAAGACCGGCGAACCGCAGTTGGCGGAACCGGTTTTCAGGGAAGCGCTGGCGCGCGATCCCAACGATTTCGAAGCCAATCTCTATCTGGGCGCCATTCTCTACAAACGCCGCCAGATGGATGAGGCAACGCCTTACCTCGAGAAGGCGCTCAGCCTTAACCCCAAGTCCTCCATGGCGCGCTATGAGAACGCCATGCTGAAAAGCACCTCGGGACATTTGGACGAGGCGGCCCAGGAACTGGAGAAACTGGTCAAGGACGATCCCGATTGGCTGGAGCCGCACGTGGAACTGGCCTCTTTGTATTACAAGCTGAAGCGGCCCGCCGACGGCGCCAGAGAACGCCAGATCGTGGACCGCATCACCGCAGAACAGCAGAAGAAGGGACCGCAATAGGCCAACGCCGGACCATCGCCTCAGTGCGCCGGTTCGGTGACCTTCACGATCCTGTCTGCCGCCACGTTTTCAAGCTTTTGCACGATGCCCGAAGGCCAGTGGATTTCGATCAGGTCCGCGTGGTCGTCTGTACCCATCCCGAAATGCACCGGACCGTCGCTCGATGAAGCGTAGCCCACGCTGGTGGTCATGTGGTTGTACTGGGTGATGCTCTTCGACACCACCTTGATGCGCGCGCCGATGCCGTCGCGGTTGCTCTTGGTGCCCTGCAAGGCGATATCCAGCCAATGGTTGGAGTTATCGGTCCGGTTCATCCATATCTCGGCATTCTTTCCCAGCGCGGTAACCGCCACGTCGATCCGCCCGGTTCCTTCCAGGTCGCCGAAGGCGCAGCCGCGGTGACGCGCGGGCGGCGAGGCATTGAATCCTGCCTCTTCCGTCAGCGCCGTCCACTTTCCGCTGGGGCCCGGATTGCGGAAGACGGTGTTGTATTCCTCGAGTTCCGTGGCCGGCAGAGGACGCGATTCCACGTGCCCCTTGCTGACAAACAGATCCTTCCACCCATCGTTGTCGAAATCGTAGAAGCCTACGCCGTAGCCCGACATCTTGTAGCTCAGATCGCGCATGCCGCTCGGCGTGGTCACCTCGACAAAATCGCCCTTGCCCGTGTTGCGAAATAGAGGAAAGGTCTGGTGATTCAGCGCCACGAAGGCAATGTCGGGATAGCCGTCGTTGTCGAAATCGCGGAAGTCCAGCCCCATCCCGGAAACGAAGTCTCCGTCTTCGGGCAGCGCCACTCCGGCCTCGAACGCAACCTCTTCGAACTTGTTCCCCTTGTTGTGGAAGAGCGAATTGTACTCTGCGTCGTTGGTGACGAAGAGATCCTGCCGGCCATCCAGATCGTAGTCGGCCATGCCCACGCCCATTCCCTTGCCCACGTGCTCGCGGATGCCCCACTCTTTCGATACATCCGTAAAGGTGCCGTCGCCATTGTTCAGGAAGAGCTGATTGGGCTGGCCCTTGTAGTAGCGGGGATGGCAATAATCCGACTGGCCCAAATAGGAGCACAGAGGCTGCGGGGAGTAGGACCACTGCATGTAGTTGACGATGAACAGATCCAGCAGCCCGTCGTTGTTCACGTCCACCCATGCCGCGGCTTCAGACCACAGCGGCCCATACTGCGGATCGTTCGACTTGTCCAGGCCGGCCTTTACCGTCACGTCGGTAAAGGTCCCGTTGCCGTTGTTGTGGTAGAGCGTATTGTGATGCACGCCAGCGACGAAGAGGTCCGGATGCCCATCGTTGTCGTAATCCCCAACCGCCACGCCGATGTCGAAGCCCGTGCCCGCCAGGCCTGCTTCTTTGGTCACGTCGGTGAAGACATCGTTGCCGTCGTTGCGATACAGGCGGTTGCTGTACTTCGGGTCGTCTTTCTGCAGGGTGGCGATATTCGCGCCGTTCGCGAAGAAGATATCAGGGCGCCCATCGCCGTTGTAGTCGAAGATGGCCACGCCTCCGGCCATGGTTTCGGGCGCGTTCCGGCTGGGAGTTTCGTCGTTTTCCAGGCGAAACGGGAGCGTCTTGAGCTCGAAGCGGATCGAGTGGGACGTTTGCGCGGCGTGCACCAGAAAAAGGCTGGCGGCCAGCAATACGCAGCAGACAACGGGCGCGGCGATGCGAAGGATCTTTCTCATAGTAAAAAAGGGGTGCAAACCACTCCCTCTAGTTATATCGCGCGAGGCCCGCGGGAAGAAGCCTTCTGCGTCGATTCGTCGCCATACAAAACGAAATGCGAAGGACCGAACAATGCAGAGGCCGTCAGCCGCGAACCGCCGCGCGGCAGCGCCCGGCGCGGCGAATCGCTTTGAACGAGAAACGGCGGCGAGACACTGATCGGACTCGCCGCCGCGGGCATGATTGACTTGAAACTGCGTGGGAAGGCTACTTTGCCGGGCTTGCCGATGCGCCTGTCGCCGTGCCGGCCTGCATCTGTTCCAGCTTCGCGATCTGCTGCTTCACCTGGTCCACGCCGGCGCCTTTGGGCAGATAGGTGAGACAACGCTGCAGGTGATCAATGGCCTCCGGGTAGTTCTTCTCCTCGGCCAGAATCAGGGCAAGAAGCTGTTCGGCGGGCACATTGTGCTGCGGGTCCAGAGCCAGCGAGTTCTTCGCGCTGGTTTCCCCGATCTTCAGCTTGGCCGCGGGAAGCGCGCCGGCCACGTATGCCTTCAGGATTCCCTCGGCGTAGACATACCAGACTTCGGCGGTGCCGCGCGGATCGAGCGCCAAGGCGTTCCTCCCATCCGTCAGTGCGTTCTTCCACTTGCCTTCCTGGGAATCCATAACCAGGAGCTGCTGATAGGGCCCGATGAACTGGGGATCGGCAGCAAGGGCCTTGGCATAATCCTCGCGCGCCTGATCCGGAGTGATCGCCTGCTCCTGTTTTCCCAGCTGATACCACGCTTCCGCGAACTTCGGATCGAGCGCCACGGCCTCCTGCAGATCGCCCTTCACGCGATCCGGATTCTGCGCCTGCCAATCGCCGCGCGCCTTCTCAAACAGCTTTACCGCCTTGGGAGAGACATCCTCGGTGGTGCTGCTCAGCGCGGTCCCTTTCGCATTGTCCGCCCGCCGCAGCGTAATGGTTCCAATCTCGGGCGCATCGCGGAAGTTGCGATGCGTGAGGGTAATGCTGGTGGAACTGAAGCCGGTCAGTGCGGCAGTTACCGTGCAATCCTCAAAGTGCGTCTCCATCTGCCGCTTGGCATCGCTATCCAAGCTCAGTGAGCCGTTGGCGTTGACCGCTTTGATGAGAAACGCGCCCTTGCCATTGGCGTACGTCGTAAACGCGACCTTGCCCGCGCAGGTCACGTTGACCGGGATCGGATCCCACGTCAGCGGATTGCCGGCAATTTCTACTTTCCCCAGGAGAGCTCCTCCAGTAAGCGAAGACGCATCCATGTCCATGGAGTATTCGTATATATTGCTGCCTTGAATCGAGTCTGGGTGAATCGCGGTCGAGGTTCCTCCGCCCACCGGGATGCTGCCCGGCTGCGCCTGCAAAATGGCGGAGGAGCTAAGTGCCATCAGCGGCAGAAAAAAAAGAATGAGGGCCACATTCGTCTTCATATCATGCCTCCTAACATGCCTTGTTGCATGTCTTACAGCCTCCAATTATACGCTCGCCGCTCTGCGCCGGCGACGGGCCCGCCGCCGCGCGCGGGCGCGTGCTTGCGGCCCCTCTGGCCGCTCAATTATCCTCAACTATTGGGAACCGTGCGCGATGCTGGTTCAAGGAGTTCAAGCCAAAATATGTCCACGTTTTCGATGCGCGCTAAGTCCGGGCTGATCCTTGTGGCATGTCTTGGCGCATCTTCAGCCGCATGGTCCGCGCCTTGTTCCGGCCCGCCCGCTTTGGAGGCGCACCTTCGCGCTCATCCCGATGCCGACGCCTATGCCGCTCTGGGCAACTGGTTCGGCGAAAACAATAAATCGGACTGCGCTGTCCAGGCCTTTCAGGCCGGGCTCAAGTTGGAGCCCAATTCGGCGCCTCTCTCCTATCTTCTCGGCCTCAGCCTGTACACCGCAGGACGAATACAAGAAGCCGTCGCGCCGCTTCAGCAATCCATCCGGCTGCATCCCGGCGAGGTCAAGGCGCATCTTGTGCTGGGCGCCGCGCTGGCCAGCCTCGGGCGCGACAAGGAAGCTCTCCCCGAGTGGCAGGCCGCGCTCAAGATCGACCCTGCTTCCATGATGGCGCTCGACGGGCTTTCCAAGGCCCTGATCGCGTCCGGAGATTACAAAACGGTCATCACTCACCTGCGCTCCGCGAAGCGCGACGAGAATCTGACTCTCGATCTGGCCGCCGCCTACGGCAAGGCGGGCATGTACGATGACGCCGCGCTGGTGCTGGGCGAGGGGCTGAAGGCCTATCCGGACTCGAACAGTCTCACCGATGCGCTGGTCACTGTCTATGTCCGGCAAACCCGTTACCAGGAAGCCGCCGCGCTGGCCGAAAAGCTCGCCCGCCGGAACCCGCGCGACATCGGGGCGCAACGCACCTATCTGCGGGTCCTGGTGCTCAACGGAGAAAACGAACAGGCCGAGCCGCTGGCCCGCAAGCTGCTGGCGCTCTCCCCGCACGATTTCGATTTCCTCTATCTGAACGGCGTCCTGGAGCGCACGGCCGGCAACTACGCTGACGCCCGCAAGCACCTTGAAGAAGCTGTGGCGCTGAACCCCCACCACTATAACTCGCGCTACAACCTCGGCGTGGTGCTGGCCCAGCTAAAGGATGCCGCCGATGCCAAGACGCAGTTCGAATTGGCCATCCAGCTGGGCGCAACCGAGCCGGAAGTCCGCTTCGAACTGGCCAAGGTCCTGCGCACCTTGGGAGAGACGGGGGCGGCGCAGGAGCAGGTCAAGCTTTACCAGAGGGAGCTGAAGCTGCGGTCGGACAGCACGCTGGCCGCGCTTAAATCGACGCAGGCCGCCCAGGCTGCCGAGGCCGGCGACAACAAGAAAGCCGCCGATCTGTATCGCGAGGCCTGTGCCGCGCTGCCGGACAATGCCCTGCTCTCCTACAAGCTGGCCCTGGTTTTGAACAGCCTGGGCGATTTGGCGGGCGAGCGTGCTGCGCTGGAGCAGTCCATCAAGGCCGATCCGGATTTCCCGCGCTCTCAATACCAGCTTGGCTATCTCGAATCCCGCGATGGCGACAACGCCGCCGCCGAGCAGCGATTCCGGCTCGCCGTCAAGAGCGCTCCCGGCTACGTTCAGGCATGGGTCGCTCTGTCGGCTACCCTTGCCACGGAGGGCCGAATCCAGGAGGCCCAGGACGCGGTGGCCGTCGCTCTCAAACTCGATCCGAACGATGCCGACGTTCTCGAACTCAGCAAGAATCTGGCCGCCGCGCAGAGCCAGCGCTAACGTGAGAAATCTCATCCCTTTCGGAGGATGCTGGCAGTTATGAGCGACAAACGAACCGGCCCGTGGACACGCCGCCGTCTGCTGGGCGCCATCCCCGCGGCGCTCGCTCCCGCGCTCATCCCCGCCAGACTCCGGGCCGCGCTCCCTGCCGCGCAGCCGGCCGCGCCGTTTTCCCGTTTCGTCGATGTAGCCCACGACGCCGGCCTCGTCGAGACTGTGGTCTACGGAGGGCCAGACCGCTTCACCTACATCGTCGAATCCATGGCCACCGGCTGCGCCTTCTTCGATTACGACAACGACGGATGGATGGATATCTTCATCCTCGGCGGCCGCCGCCTCAAGGACACTCCGTCCTACGCCACCAATCGTCTTTACAAGAACAATCGCGACGGCACCTTCACCGATGTTACCGCCAAGGCCGGACTGCTCGACACCGACTGGGCGCAGGGCGTCTGCGTGGGCGATTACAACAATGACGGCTTTGAGGATCTCTTCCTTACTTACTACGGGCAGAATCGCCTCTATCGCAACAACGGCGACGGCACCTTCACCGATGTCACCGCCAAGGCCGGCCTGCTTCACCCCAAAACCCGCTACAGCACCGGCTGCACCTTTGTGGACTACAACCGCGACGGCCTGCTCGATCTTTTTGTCTCCAACTATCTCGAGATCGATCTGGCTACCGCACCCAAGCCCTCGCTGGCCGTGGTCAACTGCAACTACGAGGGCGTGCCCACCTACTGCGGCCCCAATGGCCTGCCCAAAGCTCAGAACTACCTCTACCGTAACAACGGCGACGGCACCTTCACCGATGTTTCAAAAGAGTCCGGCGTAGCCGGCTTCCGCGGATCGTACGGACTCACAGCCGTTGCCTTCGATGCCGACGAAGACGGCTGGCCCGATATCTTCGTTGCCTGCGATTCCACGCCCTCCTTGTTGCTGATGAACAATCACGACGGCACCTTCCGCGAGGATGCCTTGATCCGCGGCGTCGCCCTCAGCGGCGACGGACGCGAAATGGGCGGCATGGGCGCCGGTCTTGGAGACTACAACCTCGATGGCCACACCGATCTGGTCAAGACCCATTTCCAGAATCAGGCCACCGGCCTCTACCGTAACGACGGCAAGGGCAATTTCGAGGATGTGACCACCGAGGCCGGCCTCAACCGCGAAACCCGCTTCATCAGCTTTGGCGCCGGCATCGTCGACTTCGACAACGACGGAAACCCCGACATCCTGGTCACCACCGGCAGCGTCTACCCCGAGCTTGAGCACCTCTCGCCCAAGTATCCCGCGCGCAGCCCGCGCATTCTCTTTCGCAACCGCGGCGACGGCACGTTCGCCGAGATGGGCGCCGAAGCCGGCCCCGGCATCGAAGCGCGCCACATGAGCCGCGGCATGGCCTTTGGCGACTTCGACAACGACGGGGACATGGATGTGCTCATCGTGAACGTGAATGAGCCGCCGACGCTTTTGCGCAACGACGCTCCGCCCGGCAACCACTGGATCAAGATTCGCCTGGAAGGCACAAAGAGCAACCGCAGCGCCATCGGCGCGCGCGTCCTGGTGCGCTATGGCGGAAAGGTGCAGGTTCAGGAGCTGGTGAGCCAGTCCAGCTTCCTTTCCTGCAGCGATCCGCGCCTGCACTTCGGCCTCGGCGCGGCCACCAGCGCAGAGATTGAAGTCCATTGGCCGCTGGGCGCCGTCGAGAAGTATCCCGCTCTCGCGGCCGGCCAGCTCGTCACCATCCGCGAAGGCCAGGGCATGGTGAAGAGCCGCCCCTTCCGCTGAGCGATCCTCACCAGCGGCGAAACCCCGCGGCGCCTGAAAGCGAGAAAGCGAAAAGCGCCTCTCCCGCGCATCGCGCGGCGCGCTTCCAGACTGCGAAGGCCCTGTCCGGACGGACAGGGCCTTCGCAGTTTCACGCGATTGCCGGCCGCTCGCGCATTGCCGGCTGCAAAAACGGAGGGGCGGCCTGAGCCACCCCTCCTGTGATTCCCACTTCAAGATACGGCTTAGAAGTAGTACTTGGCTGCAACCAGAAGCGTGCGGCTCCCTGTTCTGAAGAGCGGGGTGCCCGTCGTTTCCGTATTGACGTTGGTCGGCGAGATCGAATTAACCTGAGTGTTCGCGATGCCGTCGATCGTTTCGTGCTGGGTATTCTGGAAGTTGAGTTGGTAATCCTCGTTGCCCGCCAATCCATACTGCTTCAGCGGATGATTGAGGAAGTTCTGGGCCTGGAGGCGGAACTGGACCTTCTGATTCTCAGTGATCTTGAAGTTCTTGAACAATGCAAGATCGCTGTCGAAGTAGGCCGGACCACGCATGTAAGGCCACTCGAGAGTGCCTTGCTGCTGATAAGCCGGAGTCGTAAAGCACGCCGGGTTGAAGTACTGGCCCTTGGCCAGACCGCTCCGCGGGTTGCAGGTCAACTGAGGCAGCAGAACGCGCTGAGAGCCGGTTCCGAACCAGGTTGCCGGGTTGACTGAGGTCGAAACCATTCCGTTCGGCATCATGATGGTGTTATCGGGAATGTGAGGCTGCGAAACCGTAGGATAGCTGAGGCTGGCATACTCTGCGTTGAGTGTGCTGTTGGTGCCAGGCTGCAACGGCGCGCCGCTCTGGAGGGTCGTATAACCGGAGAACTGCCATCCGTTCACCGCTCCACCGACAATTTTGTTGCCGTGGAAGAATTTCGGCATGTTCCAGATGTACGACAGGTTGAGAATGTGGGTGTGATCGTACGCCAGAGGCGCGTAGTTGTTCTTCAGGTTGAAGGAATCCACGTTCGGACCGCTGCCGGCTCCGTTGTCGGAGACGTAGTCCAGGATGCCCAGGACCTTGCTGAACGTGTAGTTGGTGAAGAAGGTGACCGGACCGGACTGCTTCTGCCAGGACAACTGCAGAGAGTTGTAGTTGTCGTAGCCGGTATGGCTCATCAGATACATGTTCTGGTATCCCAGATTCGGGGCCCAGTCCCAAGAGTTGTAGCTGCCGGCGTAGTTCTGCTTGCCGGTCTCGTTCTGGCAATAGAGGCTTTCGCCGCTGCCCGAGCAGGACGGGGCATTCGGAGACATCAAAGTGCCCTTGTTGCCCGAAGTCGGATAAGGATCGGAAAGCCAGATAGCGCCAGGCGTCGTGTTGTTGAGGTTGTTGTAGTTGCCGTTGCTTCCCTGGCTATACAGGTGCTTGCTGAAGTTGCCGATGTAGGATGCCTCGAACACCGAGCGCCACGGGGTAGCCTGGGACACCGTGATGTTCCAGTCCGTGGTGTACGGATTGCGTTTGTCGTCTTCCTGCATGAAGTAGACGGTAGAGCCGTTCTGCGTGGTGGAACTCGGCGGAGTGAAGCCCTTGATGCCAGCGTAGCCAAGATCCATGCCGGTCGTCTTGTTGAACCCTGCGCCGCCGCAGCCTACGCCGCCGTCGGGAGAGCAAGGAGTGGTGTATCCGAACGAACCCACCGGGCCGCCCCAGGCATCGCCGATCTGCGACGTGACCTGATATTGGAAGGTGGCGAGACCCATGCGGACCACGGTTCTGCCGGTTCCGAAGATATCGTAGGCCAAGCCGATGCGGGGTGAATACTCGAAGGCCTTCGAGGGGAATCCGGATTCCGGAATCGACTTGTCGATGGCGTGCCACTCGATACCGGTATTTGCGGGAGCCGAACCAGGCACCACGTTGACGTAGGTAGCCGGATTCCAGACCTGCATGCCCTGGATGTCCGTGCCGCCGCCGCCCCACCAGAAGTTGCCTTTGGCCGTACCGCCGTACCACTGGCCTTCATGATCGGCGCGAAGGCCAACGTTGACGGTCATCTGGCGATTAGCCTTCCAGGAGTCCTGAACATAGAAGGAATACTGGTGGAAACCGATTTGGTAGACGGGAATGGAGCTCTGCTCTTGGTAATTGGAGAGACGGCCAAGCAGCAGGTCGGCGACGGTGTTGCCCGTGCCGTAGCTGCCCCAGCCGACGTTGTACGTGCCGTTGTCGGCGCTGCTGCTGGATTGAGTGTCTCCGGCGAAATCCCAATACACGCCGGCCTTGATGGTGTGCGAACCAATGACCTTGGTGAAGTTGTCATACAGGCCGTAGGCCAGTTTGGTGCCGCCGAAGCCCTTGCCGCCGTCGAAGCCGCCGTCGAACGCCTCTTCCGAGATGTTCGGCAGTGCGCCGCCCCAGGGTCCCTCTACGTTCGGGATCTGGGAGACGGTGTGGCCATGATCGAAGAGGGTGGGAACGTTGAAGCCGAGAGCGGTGCGGTCCACCTTGGAGGGATCGCCCAGGGTGCTGGGGTTGATCCAGCGGGCATAGGTGAAGACGAATTCATTCGTCGTGGTGGGATTGAAGACGTGGGTGAAGTTGGTGAAGACGAAGTTGCCAACCACGTCCGCGGTTACGCCGCCGGGATAGGGCAGCGTCCAGGGAGCGGCCCACCAGATGGAGAGCGGGTGCTGGTCGGTTTCATCCTGGCGGGCATAAGAACCCGTCAACTTGGTGTTTTCGCTGAAGGCGTAGTCAAGCTTGCCGGTTGCTTCCCAGCGGTTCTGGGGAATGGCGCTGACGTACTCCCAGTTGTTCCAGCCGTTGTTGGCGCTGGGCGCGACGTTCGGGGTCGGATACGCACCCTCCGCGATCAGGCCCTTGAGGCTGGAATCGAAATCGGAGGTAGGAATGTGATTGACGGTTGCGTTGGTGGGCAGGTTGTACTGCGCGTTCGAATACGCGTAGCCGTTGCTGCTGTTGTCAAGGTCGGTTACGTCCAGCCCCGTGTTGCTGAAGTCGCCGCCCATCTGCGCGGTGGTCGGCACGTTGAAGTTCATCGGCGTGGCGGCGGGGTGCTGGTTCATGTATTCATAGCCGCCCCAGAAGAACAGCTTGTCGTGCTTCTTGTTGAACTTGACGAAAGGCAGAACCACCGGGCCGCCTACGTTGCCGCCCATATAGTAATAGTGCTCGTCGGGGTGCAGCGAATTGGACAGCGTGGCTTGCTGCGAAGGATTGGTTGCAACGGCGGTTTTGTACTCGAGCTTGGAATATGCATCCCAAGAGTTGAGGGCGCTGTTGCGGGCGTAGAGGTAACCTTCGCCGTGCAGGTGCGAACCACCGGACTTGCTGAAGGCTTCGAACAGAACCGGGCCCTTGGCATATTCGGCGTCGTACGAGGAGGTCAGGACCTTGACTTCGGCGACCATGTCCTGGTTGATATTTGCGATCTGGGTTCCGAAGTTGCCGGGATCGACGAGGTTGGCGCCATCGAGCATGTAGGCCATGGTGCCGTTGGGCTGCGTGCCGTTCGACGAGTAGTCGCCGACCGGGCCGCTGTTGCTGCCGACCGCGTGGGTCGTATTGAAGCTGGACCCCTGGGTCAGTCCGTTGTTGAGCGCGAAGCCCGGCATCATCTTCATCAATTCACCGGCATCGCGGCCGCCAATGGGCAGGTCATTGACCATTTCGGTATTCAGCGTGTTGCTGACTTCGGCCGTGTCCACGGGCACTACCGCATCTGCGCCCGAGATCACTTCCACTTCGGCCGTCTTGCCGCCGACGCGGAGCTTGATGTTGGCTACCTGGCGGTTGTCGCCCTGGTTCATGACGATCCCAGGCTCCTGCCACTTCGCGAATCCCTCGGCGGAAATCGTGATGGTGTAGGTGGAGGGCTGAACAGCCGTAATGCTGAAGAAGCCGACCTTGTCGCTGACTGCGTGACGAAGATCGCCGCTGGCCTCGTTCTTAAGATCGATCTGGGCTCCGATTACAACTGCCCCGGTCTGGTCGTAAACGGTGCCGCTAAGTGTTCCGGACAACTGCTGCGCGTTGCCGGGGCTCGTGAAAATCGCCAGCACTGCCATCAACAGCAGACTGGGAACGAGGTACGCCAGAAAACGCCCTTGCAAGCGCTTCATAGGCGATAAACCCGTTTGATACATGTACATGCACTGCCTCCTGAATCGATCGTTTCTGGTAGCCACGCCCTACGTCTCCAGGGCTCGTGTGCTTGGCGCTCTCTTTCGCCCTCAGCCAATCTGAAAGCGATTTCAAACGCGTTATCGTTACCATTCACAAACCACAAGACGGCTGAGATGGCTACGAGCATCCGTGATATACCCCTGGAAATACCTCTGTCAAGAAAAAAGATCGCGAGGCATTCGGCCAGCATATCGCCAACCGGGAGGAACATCACAAGCTACTGATAATACGCCCTTTAAATCGGTGAGTCAATCTTCTCCAGCAGGCGCCTTCCTCGGCTCGTTCCGGTCATTTTCTTGCACTCCGAAGCCCTTCTCTTCAGCGCTGCGGATCGGCTCAAAAACGGACCCCGCACGCCGCCTCCGGCCGCCGCTCTTCGCCCCATCGCCTGGGAGCGTCGGAGCCTCGAAATAGATTCTGGATTGAAACGCGGACTCTTCGTTAATCGTTTTTCCAGAGCCAACTCCGCTTCCGGCGCCCGGTTCGGCGGCTGGCGCCTGGGTCTGCCGGGCCGCGGCTCGAGACCGCGTCGGATGGCTTTCCCTTCCTTCCGCCGAGGCATGGGAGGCCTTGCTCGCGCTCTCCCCGCCAGCAAATCCCAACGCCGCTCAGCCTCCATCCAGATTTCGCATGATCCATTATATTTTGCTCATATTAAACGATTTACTAAATCGCACGGCGCATCCTCCAGACCGCCGCGAGCCCTTCCGATCCTGCGGAAATGGGCTGGCTTCCGGCCTCTCGGCTTGCGATCTTTCTTCCATTTGCCATAGAAATGAGGTGGCAATTGTATTACAAATGGGAACGCTACCATGGTTTCCGTGCGCTCGACTCCTCTATCGAAGAAGACGCGGGACTCCTCATTTCTTCCCCGCCCCGGCGAGTTTATGCGCGCTAAATTCTCTCCTCCGCGAGCGCTGCCAGCCGGTCGGCGATCCGCTCGGCCGCGCCGGGATGGGCCTGGGTTTGCGCCGCCGCCGCCATGGCCGTCAGCCGATCCGGCGAGGTCAGCAGCCCGGTAAGCGCCTCGATCAGCCTGCCGGGAAGATCCAGATCCTGCTCCTCCAGCATCACGGCAGCCCCGGCATTCACCATCGCCTCGGCATTGCGCTTCTGGTGGTCGTCGGCGGCGGCTGCAAAAGGCACCAGCAGGCTGGGCTTGCCGGCCGCGGCCAGTTCGGCCACGGTCGAGGCGCCGCTGCGCGCCATCACCAGGCCGGCCCGGGCAAATTGGGCCGGCATATCGTCCAGGAAGGGGCGCACCTGCCAACGAGCGGGATCGGCGCCGCTCGCCTCATACGCCGCCAGGGTCGATTCGGCGTGGCGCGTCCCGCTCTGGTGCAGGACCGTCAGCCCCGGCACCGCATCGAGCAGCGCCGCAATCACCTGGGGCAGATGGATATTGAAGAGACGCGCGCCCTGCGAGCCGCCAAAGACCAGCAGGTGCGGCGCAACCGAACCGCCCGGCTTGAGCGTGAAGAACTCGGGCCGCACCGGAATGCCGGTGACCTCGCAATGGTTGAACCACTGGGCCGCCGCGGGAAAATTGACCGCCGCGGCCTGCACCTTCTTGCCCACCAATCGGTTGGCCAGTCCCGGCATCGCGTTGGGCTCAAAGGCCATCGTGGGCACCCTGAGCTGGATCGCCGCGGCCATCGCCGGGCCGGAGGCGTAGCCGCCCACGCCCAGCACCACGCCCGGCTTGAACTCGCGGATGAGCCGCTTGCAGGCGAAGATGCTGCGCGGCAGGTCCAGCAGGGTGCGCAGCCGTGTCATCAGCGAGACGTTCTTGAGCGGCCCCACATCGATCATGCGCAGGTTGAAGCCGGCCTCGGGCACCAGCCGAATCTCCAGTCCTCGTTCGGTGCCCACGAACAGCACCTCGGCCGCGTGGCGCTCCACCAGTTCGTTGGCCACGGCCAGCGCGGGAATGATGTGGCCGCCGGTCCCGCCACCGGCAATAAGTACGCGCAATTCGGACAATCTCTTGCCTTTCACCGACAGATGCGGACAGAAGACGGAACCAAGACTTCAGCTCGAAAGCAATTCCCTATTCCCTGCATCTCCCGCCCTTCACCCGGCCTTCTTGGTAATGTTGAGCAGCACGCCAATCCCGGCCAGCGTGCAGAACAGGGATGTCCCTCCGGAGGAGATCAGCGGCAACGGAATTCCTTTGGTGGGCACCAGCGACAGCACCACGCTGATGTTGAAGAATGCCTGCAGCAGGATGGCCGTGGTGATGCCGAAGGCAGCCAGCCGGGCAAAGGGGTCCTGGCAGCGAAAGGCCGCGCGCAGTCCGCGAACGCCGAAGGCCACAAACAGCAGAACGATGGAGATGGAGCCGATGAATCCAAGTTCCTCGGCGATGTTGGCGAAGATGAAGTCGGTGTGCGCCTCGGGCAGAAAAAAGAGCTTCTGCACGCCCTCCATGTAGCCGCGGCCGGTCAGCCCGCCGGTGCCCACGGCGATCAGCGACTGGTTGATGTGGAAGCCAGTGCCCGTCGGATCGGAATCCGGATTGAGGAAAACGAGAATGCGCCGCCAGCGCCAGGGGACAAAGAAGAGGAGGGCGCCCACGACGGGCAGCACCGCGCACACCGCGCACACGAACCACTTCCACTCCATCCCGGCCAGCATCAGCATCATGGCGGTCACGCCGCCCAGCACCAGCGCGGTGCCCAGGTCGGGCTGGCGGACGATCAGCAGAATGAAGACCGCGGGCATGATGGCTGCGCGCGCCAGCGTATGCTTCCAGTCCTGCATGGCGTCCAGCCGCGTGTGCAGAAACCAGGCCAGAAACAGGATCAGCACCGGCTTGGCGATCTCCGACGGCTGGAAGGTGAAGAAGCCGCCAAAGCGAATCCAGCGGTGGGTGTTGTGCGAACCGGGGAAGAAGTAAACCAGCATCAGCAGCAGCGTGGTCACGCACAGGGCGGGATAGATGAATTTGGGCGAGTTGTAGAAGCGGTAGTCCACGTGCATCAGGGCGAGCAGCGCCAGAATGCCGGCCAGCGCCCACAGCGCCTGCTTGCCCACAAACGCGAACTCGGAGTGATAGCGCTCCTGGGCCACCACGGCCGAAGCGGAGAAGACCATCGCCAAGCCCACCACGACAAGCAGCATCGTGATGAAGAACAACCACTTGTCGACCCCTATGCGTGCTCCCATATCTTCCAACTCCGGCATTCGTTGACCAGTTCCTTGAAAACCCGGCCGCGGTGCTCGTAGCTCTCGAACTGGTCATAGCTGGAGCAGGCCGGTGCCAGCAGCACCACCTCGCCCGGCCGCGCGGCCGAAGCCGCCGCGCTCACCGCCTTGTCCAGTGTCCCGCAGGAATGGATTGGAACCACCCCGCGCAGTTGCGACTCGATCTTGGCCGCCGCCGAACCGATGGTGTAGACCGCCCGGCCCCGTTCGCGCAACAGGGGCGTGAGAGACGTATAGGGGAACCCCTTGTCCTTGCCGCCCAGAATCAGGTGAATGCCCGAGGAGAATGCGGCGATGGCCTTGGCCGTCGCGTCCACGTTAGTGGCCTTCGAGTCGTTGTAGAACTCGACGCCGTTGATCTTGGCCACGAACTCCAGCCGGTGCTCGACGGCCTGGAACTTCTCCACGGCCTGGCAAATCGCCTCTGCCGGCGCGCCGGCCAGCCGCGCCGCGCACACCGCGGCCAGCACATTCTCCACGTTGTGCGCACCCTTCAGCGGGATTCCGCTCAACGGCATCACTTTTTCGGTCGCCGCGTCCGGAGCCGAACGATAAACCACAAAGCCCTGCTCCAGCCAGGCGCCCTGCGGCACCGCATGTTCCACCGAGAACCAATAGACCTTTGCGGCCGCGCGCGATGCGGATTCGGCTGCGCGCGCATTGTCGGCGTTCAGCACCACGCAGTCGTTTTTGTCCTGCGCGGCAAAGATGCGCTCCTTGGCCAGCGCGTAGTTCTCGAAGCTGCCGTGCCGGTCGAGATGGTCGGGCGTGATGTTCAGGATCACGGCGATGCTGGGGTGGAACTGATCGGTGCTTTCAAGCTGGAAGCTGGAGACCTCGAGCACCGACCAGGTTTCGTCCGTGCTGCGGTCGATCAGCGCCACCACCGGCACGCCGATGTTGCCGCCCACCAGCGTGGGAATCCCGGCCTTCTCGAGGATTTCTCCCACCAGCGCGGTGGTCGTCGTCTTGCCGTTGGAGCCGGTAATGGCCAGCATCCTGCCCTTCAAAAAGCGCGCGGCCAGTTCGAGTTCGCCGATCACCGGCAGGCCGAAGCTCTTCACCTGCGCCAGTTCGGGCGTATTCAGCGGCACGCCGGGGCTCACCACGATCAGGTCCTGGCGGCGGAAGGTGAGCAGACCGTGTCCGCCGGCCTCTACCATGATGCCTTCTTCGAGCAGCGCGGGAATGTCCTTGGCCAGCGCCTCGGCGCTGCGCACATCGGAGACCGTCACCTGAGCGCCGCGGTGGCGCAAAAACAATGCCGCCGCCAGACCGGATTTCCCCAGTCCCACGACCAGAACTTTTTTGCCTTTGAGTTCCATCATATGGGTCGATCCTCAGGCTTCCGCGACCTCTTTATTGTGCACCGCATGGCGCACCGCGCGGACCTTCTCTAACGGAGTTTAAGGGTGGTGAGTGCAAACAGTGCAAACACCAGGGCGCCGATCCAGAAGCGGACGATGACCTTGGATTCGTGCCAACCGCACTGTTCGAAATGATGATGCAGCGGAGCCATCTTGAAGATACGCTTCTTGTTGCGCAGCTTGTAGCTGCCCACCTGCAGCACCACCGAGAGGGTTTCAAGCACGAAGATGCCGCCGATGAATGGCAGCAGCAGTTCCTGGCGGATGGCGATGGCGACCGTGCCGATGGCCCCGCCCAGCGCCAGCGAACCCACGTCGCCCATGAAGATCTCCGCCGGATGCGCGTTATACCAGAGAAAACCGATGGAGGCGCCCACCATGGACCCGCAAAAGACAGTCAGTTCCGAAATCTGCGGCATCCGCTGCAACTCCAGGTAGTCGGCGAAGACCACGTGGCCGCTGACATAGGTGAGCACGGTCAATGCGCCGGCCGCAACGATCGTGCAGCCGATGGCCAGGCCGTCCAAACCGTCGGTCAGGTTCACGGCGTTGGTCGAGCCCATCAGAACCAGGATCACCCACAGGATGAAAGGCAAGAAGGCCAGCAGCCCCAGATGCGGAACCGTCATGGGCCAATGCCACAGCATGTCGGGGTGCCAGGTCTTGATGAACGGCACCGTCACCTGCGTTGAAAACTCTTTGAACTGCTGCAGCACAACCAGGGCAATGGCCACCGCGGCCGCCGCCAGTCCCTGCCATAGCAGCTTGGCGCGCGCCGTCAAACCCAGGCTGCGCCGCTTGACCACCTTGATGTAATCGTCGGCAAAGCCGATGGCCCCGAAGGCCAGGGTCGAAAACACAGTGATCCAGACAAATGGATTGGCCGGATCGGACCACAACACCGTGGGCAGCAGAATGGCAATGGCGATCAGCACCCCGCCCATGGTGGGCGTGCCGGACTTCTTCAGATGCGATTGCGGCCCGTCCTCGCGGATAAACTGGCCGATCTGGAACTCGCGCAGCTTCTGGATCACGTAAGGGCCGATGAAGAGCGCAATCAGCAGCGCCGTGCCGGAGGCGAAGGCAGTGCGAAACGTCAGATAGCGGAAGATCCGGAACGGGTGAAAAAACGGGTAGAGCTTTTGGTAGAGCAGCCAGTAAAGCAAGTGGCCTCCAGAGCCGGCATGAGGCGGGTTTCAGAATGATTTTACAGGGCCGGGGGTCACCGGGACCGTGGAAATCGCGCATCGCGAAAGGGTTCCCTGAGCCCTATCCCGATGGCGGCCATGCTTCAGCGGAACATGCGCTCGTCGTAGCGAAAGGGCTTGGGCGCGGCAATCCGGACCTTGCTGAAATCGGCATGTCTGGGATTCAAGAGCAAATTCCAGTCTCCCTCGACGACCGCCGACGGAACCCGGAGCGCCACCGAACGGCCGCTTGCGGCCCAGCCGGACCCAAGATCGCGGCAGACAAGGTTGTTCAATTCCCGCCAGTTGGAAGGCAGAAGGTCAACATCCAGTTGCTCGACCAATTCGTCGGGAATCGCCGCCTCAGCCAGCAGAAGATCGTCCGGCGCCTCGTTGGGCTCCAGGTTGACAAAAAACTCTAGAGCCGCCAGCGCCGGCGATGTTGCGCAGTAGACCATTGCCGTGCCCAGATGATTCCATCGCCTGGCGGCATAGAATCCGCCAACGCCGGTAAAGGCCGTGTCGCGAAAGCGCTCCGGGAAGAGCCTCCACGCCTTCATCAGCTATACATTCCATAGGCGATGGCGTAGAGAATCTCCTCCACCGAACGCACGCCCAGTTCCGTATCGAGTTGGTCGAATGGCCGCTTCCCGCCCAGAGCGCGGTTCGGAGCAACCATCCACCGCGAGGCTTTCTCTTCCGTCCCCAGAACTTCATTGGCCAGAGCGACCACTCTCGCCATGCGCAGGGTTCTGTCCGACTCATCATGGGTCAGGAGCGATTTCGTAGCCAGCCTTCGGCTCAGTGTGCGAGCCGGAATGTTGAGGCACTTTGCCACCTGCGCTCTTTGCAGGAAAAGCACATCTGCCAGCAAGCTAACGGTCGAAGCCGGAAGGCCCGCCCGCACCTGCGCCACCAGATCGTCCGCCTGGCGGATGGGCTGCTTGAAGGTCTTCTTTCCGCCCAGGACTTCCACAATCTCCGCTATGCTCATATCGGCCACCTGGCATGATTATCGCGCCATTTGGCGCAAAACGCAAGAGTGTGGTTTGACGTGCGGCAGGGAGCGGAACTACAGTCCTGAGGAATTCACTGAAGTGATCGTCAAAGTGCGGGATGACGAGGCGGGTTCGCCTGTGCATCTCTCCGCAAAAGTCAGTGCGCTGTTGTGTGTGGAGTTGGATGATGAAAATGTATTTTGATGAGGAAGCCGCAGGCGGCCTCGACGATCTGTTCCGCGGCTACGGCTCAGACGAATTCGCCTCGTCCACGCGTTCCACCGTGCCGCTTGTTTCGCTGCTGATGCATGGGGGTGAGGCGTGGAACAGGATTGCGGGAGAATTTACGGAGGAGGGTTGCGAAGCCCATCTTGAATACCAGGTGAAGCCTCCAAAGGGCAGAGGCACGGCCTCCCACACTGATGTCATGCTGATTGAGGGAAGACACGCCACCGCCATCGAGGCAAAATGGACGGAACCGCGCTATGAAGAGGTTGGAGACTGGCTCAGGCAAGGCAATTCTGTGACAAACCGCCGCGATGTAATGACCGGCTGGTTGTCACTCCTCAGCAAGCACGCAACCAGGAAACTCGATGTGGTTGCATTCTCCAGAGCCGTTTATCAAATGGTGCATCGCGCTGCATCGGCCTGCGCAGCGGGTAATCCTGCCATGGTCTATCTCCAGTTCTCTCCGCTGCCCGACGGGAACCAACCTGATATTCAACGCTTGAAGGACGACTTGATCTATTTGCATGGGTTACTTGGAGTTCCAATCGGGCTCCCTTTCTTCTTGGTTGAAGTCGAAGCGAAAGCAACCGCCAGATTCGCACAAATCCTGGGACTGCCAAAAGGTTCCCAAAGTACAGCCGACGCCGTGATGAATGCGCTACGGGAAGGACCCCTCTTCGACTTCACCGGCTACCATGTGCATCGCCTCCAAGGGGAGGCTGAGCGGGTAACGCGATCAAGGGATCATTAGGCCGGTTTGGATTACCCCTCAGCGCTTGAGCGCCTCGATTGCCTTCTCCAGATGCACTCCGCGCGACCCTTTCACCAGCGCCACATCGCCCGGCTCCAGATTCTGCTTGAGCCAGCGGCCGGCGGCCGCGGCATCGGGCAGAAACAGCGCCGCGACTCCGCCGGTGCAGGCGGCTGCGGCCAGGTGCACGGCGTTGCCCTGGACGCCGGCGACCAAGTCCAGGCCGGCCTCGGCGGCTGCGCGTCCGCAGGCGGCGTGCAGCGCCGGGCCCTGCTCGCCCAGCTCCAGCATCTCTCCGGCCACCAGGATGCGCCGGCCTGCCGGCCGCCCGGCCAGCGTGCGAATCATCGAGCGCAGCGCCTCGGGATTCGAGTTGTAGCTGTCGTTCAGAATCGTCGCGCCACCGATCTCCATCACTTCGCCGCGCTTGTCGCCGGGGGTGAGCGATTCCAGCGCCGCCGCCGCCGCATCCAGCTCGACGCCCGCCTCCAAAGCGACCGCGAGCCCGGCCAGCGCATTCGACGCGTTGTGCGCGCCCAGCAGGTGCAGCGTCAATTCACCTTCCTGCTTTCCAGCGCGAAACCTCAGGTGCAGCCCGGCCAGATCTTCGCTCACTTCGAGAAACCGCGGATCGGCGCAGGGTCCCGCGCCAAAGTAAACGGCCCGTCCCTGAAAGTCGCGGCCGAATTGCGAAACATAGGGGTCGTCGCAGTTGAGAAAGATCACGCCGTTGGCGGGCAATGAGGCCACCAGCTCGAACTTGGCGCGCGCGATGCCGGCCTGCCCTTCGGCAAAATTCTCAATGTGCGCCGTGCCCACATTGGTCACCACGCCCCAGTCGGGCGCGGCGATGCGGGCCAGCGCGGCGATCTCGCCGGGATGGTTCATGCCCATCTCGACCACCGCAAACTCGTGCTCCGGTTCCAGGCGCAACAGTTGCAGCGGCAGGCCGAAGCCGTTGTTCAGATTGCCCTGCGACTTGAGCACGTTGAATTTTGCGCCCAGCGCCGCGGCCACCGCTTCCTTGGTGGTGGTTTTGCCGGCCGAGCCGGTGATGGCCACCACGCGCCTGCCCCACTGGCGGCGCACATGCGCGGCCAGCGCCTGCAACGCGAGCAGCGGGTCTTCGGCGATCAGCAGCGGCGCACCCAGCGCCACGTCGGGCAATAAAGCCACGCGCTCCCGCGAAACCACCGCCGCAACCGCTCCGCGCTCCAGCGCCGCGGTCACAAACTCGTGCCCGTCCAGCCGGCCTCCGCGCACCGCAAAAAACAGCTCGCCGGCGGACACCGTCCGCGAGTCGATCGAGTAGCCGCGCGCCTCCAGCGCGCCGGCGTTGGCCACGCGGGCCGGAGCCTCCAGCACCGCGCCTGCGCCGATTGCCGCTTCTGCAAGTGTGAGCTTCATTGCTCCCCACCATAGCCCAATTCAGCCAGCGCCGAAAGAGCAATCTCCGCATCGTCGAAAGGAATCGTGCGCCCGGCCAGAATCTGCTCCTTCTCGTGCCCCTTGCCGGCGATCAGAACCACGTCTCCGGCCTTGGCCGCCTTGAGCGCCAGGCGAATCGCCGCGGCCCGGTCCGACTCCACGGTGTATTCCACTCCGCTGGCCTTCAATGCCGGCTCGATCTCGGCCAGAATCGCCAGTGGCTCCTCGGAGCGCGGATTGTCGCTGGTGGCCACCACAAAGTCGCTTCCCGCGCCCGCGGCCTGGCCCATCTTGGGCCGCTTGGTGCGGTCGCGGTCGCCGCCGCAGCCAAAGAGCGTAATCACCCGTTTGCCGGCCGGCGCCGTCATCTGCCGCGCCAGAGCCGTCAGGTTGCGCAACGCGTCGTCGGTGTGGGCGTAGTCCACGATCACCGTGAAAGGCTGGCCCGCATCCACGCTCTGGAAGCGGCCGGGAACCGGTTTGAGCCGCGGAACTGCCTCGACCAGATCGGCAAACGGCACGCCGCGCGCATGGGCAGCCGTCAACGCGGCCAGCAGGTTCAGGATGTTCACCTCGCCGGCCAATCGCGAACTCACTTTCGCCGAGCCCGCCGGCGTTTCGAGATCGAGAACCGCCCCGCCGGGAGTGAGCGTATAGCTCGCGGCCTTCCACTCGCCCTGCCCAATCCCGTAGGTGCGCACCTCCGCGCCTGCCTTGCGCGCCGCGGCGGCCAGCTCTTCCGCGCGCTCGTCGTGCGCGTTGATGATTGCCACCCGCGGAGCCGGATAGACCGTGCCGTCGAAGAGCAGCCGCTTGGCCGCGAAATACTTCTCCATCGTCTGGTGATAGTCCAGATGGTCGCGCGTCAGGTTGGTGAAGACGGCCACGTCGAAGTTCACCCCCGCCGCCCGCCCCTGGTCCAGCGCGTGGCTTGAGACCTCGGTCACCAGTTCGGTGGCTCCCAGACCCGCGCCCTCGGCCATCAGCTCGTAGAGGTCGCGCGACTCCGGCGTGGTGTGCACGCTGGGCCGCACTTCGCCGGCCACGTGATATTCGATCGTCCCCACCAGCACGGTTTTGCGCTTCGCCGCGTTGAGCAGTTCTTCAAGGAGGAATGCCGTGGTGGTCTTGCCGTTCGTCCCGGTGATGCCCGTGGCCGCGAGCTTGCGCTCGGGATGGCCAAAGAAGGCCGCCGCAGCCTCGGCCAGCGCACGCCGTCCATGTTCGACCTCCAGCACCGGCAGGCCGGCCTCAAAAACCAGCAGATGGTCGAACTTCTGCGCGGAGTCGGTAATGATGCCCAGCGCACCCGCGGCAATCGCCTTCTCCGCGTAGCGGTTGCCATCGGTCGAGCCGCCCTTCATGGCCACGAACACCGAGCCCGCCCGCACCTTGCGCGAGTCGTACTCCACGCCCGTCACCGGCTGCTCCGAGCCGCCGCCCGCGCCCACCGCCGTCACTTCTTCAATCAGTTCTTTCCACTTCATCTTGTGCTCCATTGTAGATTGCTGACTGCAATTTATTTCCAAAACTCATTTCTGAAAGCCGGCGGAGTTTTTGATCGCTTCAGAGACGTTTTCTTGACATGCAACCAAAATGTTGCATATGATGACCTCCATGAGCGCGGAGATGAACAAGGTGTTCAAAGCGCTCGCAGCCCCCGAACGCAGGCTCTTGCTCGACCGGCTGCGCGCAGACAACGGGCAAACGCTGGGAGAGCTTTGCCAGCACCTGGAGATGACCCGCCAAGCGGTGAGCAAGCATTTGAAGGTGCTGGAAGAGGCGACCCTTGTCGTCCCCCACTGGCGGGGCCGCGAGAAGCTGCACTATCTCAATCCCATGCCCATCCACGAGATCGCCGAGCGCTGGATCGGCAAATACGAGCGGGGCCGTCTGCGCGCTCTGGCCGAACTCAAATCGAAACTGGAGGGAGAAACCGATGTCTGAATCTCAGTTTGTGTATGTAACCTTTATCCGCACCACGCCGGAGAAGCTGTGGCAGGCGCTGACGCAGCCCGCATTCACGCGCCAATTCTGGATGGACACGACGCAGGAGTGCGCATGGAAGCCCGGCGCATCCTGGCGCATTGTCAAACCGGACGGAAGCACGGCCGACGGCGGCGAGGTCGTCGAGATCGATCCGCCCAGGCGGCTGGTCCTCAAGTGGCAGAATCAGATGTTTCCCGAGATGACCGCGGAAGGCTATTCGCGCCTCACCTACACGCTCGAGAAGCAAGGCGATTCCGTCAAGCTGACCGTCACGCATCAGATGGATAGGAGCGAGTCGAAGTTCATCAAGGCGGTTTCGAATGGATGGCCGATCATTCTCTCCAGCCTGAAGAGTCTTCTCGAAACCGGCGAATCGCTAGCAGAAACCCGTCAATGGCCAAAGGGCATGTAGAAGAAATTCTTGTGTCCCTTCATTCGGGCAAATAGAACACGTCTCACCGCCCGCAGCGCACCACAATCTGCGTTCCCGGCGCCACCATGGCGCCGGCGGCGGGAGCCTGTTCCCGCACTGTCCCGTTTCCAGACACTTGCACCTCCAGCCCCGCCGCGGAGGCCAGTTCGATCACCTTGCGCACCGGCAGCCCGATCAACGACGGCACCCGAAGGCGCTTGGAGTTGCCAACCATCACCGCCGTCGTCTGCAACGGGCCGGGTGCTTTGGCCGGCGGCGCGGCTGTCTGCGGTGCTTGCGGAACAATCTGCATAGCGGGCGTTTTGCCTTGGACACCCGGAGTCGATTTCGCGGGCGGCGCGGCTGTCTGGCTTGCGCTTGCGGTTTGATTTGTCCCTCCGCGCAGCGGATCGTCGTTGGGCAGATCGTTGGCCGCGGCATAGAGCGCGCCGATGTCGCCCGTGTGCTCCTGCGCGTCCTCGGCCACGGGCGCATTCGCCTTGGCCACGGTGCGCGCCGCATGCACATCGATGTCGTGCGGCACACCCAGATACTCGAGCACCTGTTGCGCCACCTCGGCAAAGACCGGCGCGGAGACGCTGGTGCCGTAGTAGTCGCCCTTGGGATCGTCCATCACCACGGCCACCGCGATCACCGGATTGTTCACCGCCGGAGCAATGCCCGCGAACGAGGCCACATGCATGGTCTTGGAATAGAGATGCGTGACCGGATCGATCTTCTGCGCGGTGCCCGTTTTGCCGCCCGAGGAGTAGCCGTTGAGCTGCGCCGGCCTGCCGGTACCGTAGAGCACCACGCCTTCCATCATCTTGCGCATCTGGGCCGCGGTCATGGTGGAAAGCACGCGATGCGCGCCAGCGGGCAGCGGATTGGGCAGATCGCCTCCCGGCTTGAAGGGCGATGCCTGCGGAACGGCGGACCGTTGGCCGTTTGTATCCACCTGCCCCGGCATCAGCACATGCGGCGGCAGATAAACTCCGCCATTGGCGATGGTCGAAACCATCGAGACCAGTTGCAGCGGCGTGACGGCCACCTCCTGGCCCATGGCGATCGAACCGATTGACGTCGCGCCCCATCTGTTCACCGGCCGCAGCAGCCCGCGCGTCTCGCCGGGCAGTTCCACGCCCGTGCGCTGGCCGAAGCCGAAGTCGCGAACATACTGGTAATAGCGGTCCTGGCCCACCTTGAGCGCCAGCTTGATGGCGGCCACGTCGCTGGAGTGCTCCAGCGCCTCGTGCACCGTGATGACCCCGAAGTGGTCGCCCTTGTCGTCGTGAATCACCCGGCCGGCCAGCGTGATCGAGCCGCCCTGGCAGTCGATCTTGTCGTCGGGCGTGGTCACGTGCTGTTCCAGCGCCGCTGAGTAGGCGATCAGCTTGAAGACCGAACCCGGTTCGTACACATCGCTCACCGCGTGGTTGCGCAGCAGCTCCTGCGTGGTGTGCCGGTAGGAGTTGGGGTTGAACGTAGGCCGGATCGCCAGCGCCAGAATCTGCCCCGTGTGCACGTCCTGAACCACCACCGTGCCGTTGGCCGCCCGCGTCCGCTGCATCGCGTGGTCCAGCGCCCGCTCGGCCAGGAACTGGATGTTCTCGTCGATCGTCAGCACCAGGTTCTGTCCTGGCTCGGGCTCGTGCTCGCTCGATCCCAGCACCTTGCGGCGCGCATCCATGGCCATGTACATGCGCCCAGGAACCCCGTGCAGTTGCGGCTCGAACTTCTGCTCCAGGCCGCCCAGCCCGTTGTCGTCCACGCCGACATAGCCCAACACCTGGGCCGCAATCTCGTTGTCCGGATAAAAACGCTGGAACTCTTTCTGAAAGTAGATTCCCTTCAGCGAGAGCGCCTTCACCCGCTCCGACACCTCGGGCGTCACTCTGCGCGCCACCCAGGCAAAGTTATGTCCCGAGGTGAGCCGGGCGGCAATCTGTTCTTCGGTTGTCAGCGTGTCTTCGGGGTCGGTATGCACCAGCGCTGCCAGGGCATGAGCGGCCGTCTGCTTGTCGTCGATCTCGGTGGGTTCCGCGTAGATCGAGTCCACCTGCACGGTCATGGCCAGCTCGTGCAGATTGCGGTCGTAGAGCACGCCGCGCCGCGGAGCTACCTCAAAGGTGCGCTGCTGCTGCTTCTGGGCGCGCTCCACATACTCCTGGTGCCGCACCACCTGCAGCCAGAACAGACGGAAGGCGATCGCCAGCGTCCACACCGCAAAGAACAGGCAGATCGCCCAGAAGCGCGTCCGCTTGAGGGGCATCATCCGCGCCTGGGTGCGGTTCCGGTTGGCTCGAATGGCTGCGTGCATCGCGAATTGCTCCGGGGACTTGAACTGCTTTGCTTCCAGCCTCTGGCCCCTGGCTTCCAGTCCCCTCACCGCATCCAGCGTGCGAATCGCCCTCTGTTCCTGACCGATGAAACTGCCAGGACAGGCAAAAACCTCGTTCTTCGCATGAAGAAGCTGATAGCCGGAAGCCAGGGGCTAGCAGCTTCCCCTTTGCTTACTGCGCGGCCAGCGCCGGAGGAACCGACTGCGCCAGCGCCGGAGCTCCGACATCGGGACGCGCCGTGGGATGAACCACCTGGCCCGGCTGCGGCTCCGCAAGGCCCAACTGGCGGGCCATTGTATCGATGCGCTCGGGCTGGGTCAGTTGCGCTTCGGCCAGGCGCAACTGGCGATTCTCCTCGCGTAACTGGTCCACCACCTGCTTCTCCGACTCCACCCGGTAACCGCTCTCGATGGCGCTGAAGTGCTGCAAACCATAGATCATGACCAGGGAAAACAGGATCGCAACCGCCGCCGAGAAGATGCGCATCTGGCGCATCCGCACCGGGTCCGGCGCCTTCACCAGCCGCGAGTTGTCGAACTGCTTGGGAAAGTAGAACTCCGGTGTGCGCACGCCCCGCCGGCGCAACGGCTGCTGCGCCATCAGCTCGGAGTTCCGCGCAGCCACCCGCGCGCTCCAGCCGCGGCCTGTCTCCATACGGCCTGTCTCCATATAGGTTGTCGTGCATGCCGCCATGGCTCGTCTCCTCTCCGCACAGTTGTCGGCAATCGGTCGTCCGTTTTCAGTTACCCATCTTCTTCAAGTGGAAACCTTCACAAAGAGAAGCCCGAATGCTGATAACTGATGACTGACTGCTGATTACTGACTACTTCCTCTCCGCCGCCCTCATCTTTGCGCTCCGCGAGCGCGGGTTCCGATCCATCTCTTCTTCGCCGGCGGTCACCGGCTTCCTGGTCAGAATCTCCCAGATTCCCAGCCGCGCGCCTTCCCGCAGGCTGTCTTTGGCGATGCGATCTTCCAGGGAGTGAAAGCTGATGACGGCCAGTCTTGCGGAGGGCTTGAGCAACCTGGGTGCGGCCTCCAGCAGAGCCCGAATCTCGTCCAGCTCGCGATTGACATAAATACGGAGCGCCTGAAAGGTCCTGGTCGCCGGATGAATGTGCCCTTGTTTCATTGGCGGAGCGGCTGAGGCTGCAATCCGGGCAAGTTGCCCCGTCGTTGTAACCGGCCGCCCCCGCACAATGGCTCTGGCGATTCTCCGCGACCTCCTTTCTTCTCCGTATTCGTAAATGAGGTCCGCAAGCTCTCGCTCATCGGCCTCGTTTACCACTTGTGCGGCGGTCGGGCCTTGGCGCGTATCCATGCGCATATCCAATGGCCCATCCGCCTGAAAACTAAATCCTCTGTGCGCCTCGTCGAACTGCAGGCTGCTCACTCCGAAGTCGGCCAGCAAACCGTCCACTGAAGCCGGCTCCACGTGCTCGGCTATCGAGCTGAAGGCCTCGCCCACCAGCGTCACTTGCGGCGCCTGGCTGCCCAGCTCTTCGCAAACCCGCTCCAGCCGCGCCTTGGCAAGTTCCAGTGCCTCGGGGTCCCGGTCGAATCCGATCAGCCGCCCTTGCGGCCCCAGCAACCGGATCACTCCCTCGGCGTGCCCCGCCAGACCCAGCGTGCAATCCACATACGTCCCGCCGGCGCGCACTCTCAAGAAATCGATCGCTTCTTTTAAAAGAACCGGCACATGGCGTTCCGTCGTATTCGTCATGCGCTCCCCCTGAGGGGTGTTGGCGGTCAACTCCGCCGCTTCAAAATCGTCGCCAGCGACTGGCGATTCTCTGCCGTCAGTGCGTTGCCCGGCAGACCCTCTTCCAGCTTCTGGAGGTTCTTCACTTCCAGAAAAAAGATCTTCCCGCGAACCGCAACTTCCGCGTCCAGCTTCGCCGTGCCCCGCAAAATCTGCGGCAACAGCACCCGGGACTGCGAATCCACCTCAACCTGCTGGCCGTAGTAGCTGGTCAGGTTCAAATACTTGTCCACGGCCTCGTCCATGGTGCTGGATTCGGCCAGCAGAGCCTCCTGCTTCTCCCACTCCGGCAGCGGCCAAATCTCCGCGCTCTCGCCGTCCGTCGAGGTGATGTAGAACTGGGTGACCTTGGCTTCATCCAAAAGCTGCTTGAACGCAGCCGGAAGCTTCAGTCTCCCTTTGTCATCCACCTTCGCCGGATGGTTACCGCGAAACGCTGTCATGCCTTTTTGCCTCTCGCGGCCGATTCCAACACCCTTGCCGCGGCCTGTTCCCTGCCCCGCATCTCCCCTTTTCCGTTGGCCAGCCTGATTCCCCAGCCGCTTTGGCGCCCCAATTCCGCGCCGGAAGGAGAAAACTCGAGTAAACTTGCCTTGAAAGTCAGTTGAGTTGCTACAAAAAACTCCACTGCACTACAGAATTTCCCACTACAAGGTCGAGAGTACCCCCGTTCCCTGTTCTCGGCAAGAGAAAAATCGTTGCAATGTCAGATGGGGAAATGGCTCTTGTGGGAAACTCGTCTAATAGATCACAAAACTTCAACCACCACTACATATAGTGTTTACCGCTTTGGTTATGGGGATGGACAGGAGCCGCATAAGGTGATAGGGGAATAAAAAGCGAAAATCCGGCAGGCCGTCCCATTTCTTGCTCCCCGCCTGGGGTGGAAATCCTCCCGCCCGCCGGCAGAATCGGTCCCATCCGCGCCGCCTAATCCATTTCCAGGCTCTCCCGCTGCTTTCCCCGCTCCACCACCAGCTTCAACAGATAGAAGAAGACCATTGCATTCACCGCCAGCAGGCCCACCCTGACCCACGTTACCTTGCGGTAGACCTCGAAGATCTCCAGGGGCAGGAACGAGGCGGTAATGGTCAGCGTCAGGTACTCGGCCCACGCCTTCTCCAGATATAGGCCGATTCCTTCCAGCAGGTCGAGGCCGGCATAGATGAAGACCACCGCGCCGATCCGCCGCAGCAGCCGGTCATCGAGCAACGATGCCTTATCCAAGATGAAGTTGACGAAGCGCGACTCGGGATTGAAGCGCAGGTGATCGGCAAGCCTGCCCAGCAGATCGCCGATGTCCTTGTGCAGCAGTTGCAGCGCGCCCACGCCGATCAAGACAAACAACAGCGCCTGGCTTAGCTTGAAGGCCGCGATGAGAATGAGCCATCGATTGTGGTGTGGTGGTCTCGAAGAGTACTGCGAAGGAGAATCGGTCATGATAAATGGAGGAACCGGGACAAACCGCCTGTCTCTTCTTACGTTAACCGATGCACCGCGGTTCTCCTAACCGCGGACCTGAGCCGGAAGTCCTGGCCGCGGCGTTTACCATCGATTTCATGATCCAGAGATTCGAAACGAGCCAGTGGATGCCGTATCCGGTCGAGCTGGTCTTTGCCTTCTTCGCCAATCCCGCGAATCTGCCCCATCTGATCCCGCCCGTGCTCGGGACCAGGGTCGAGGACGCGCGAATTCAGCCGCCGCCTCCGCGGCCACTGCATCCCGACGCGTCGCGGCGCTATCGCAGCGTGGCCGCCGGCGAGGGCTCTGAGATTCTGGTCAGTTTTTATCCTGTCCGCTGGTTCCCGCGGCGCGCCAGTTGGATGGCCCGCATCACCGAATTCGAGTGGAACAGCCATTTCTGCGATGAGCAGGTGCGCGGACCTTTCGCTCTCTTCCGCCATCGCCACGGCATCCGCACCGAGTTTCGCGATGGCGTCGAGGGGACGCTGGTTTCCGATGAGATCGAGTATGAGCTGCCTTACGGCCTCCTCGGCCGCCTGGGCGGCGGAATACTGCGCCGCAAGCTGGCCCAGTCTTTCGCCTACCGGCAAAAGCGGCTGCCCGAGATTCTTGCGGTTGCGGCGCGGCAGGCAGTCAGACAGGGTTGAAACGCGGAGTTCACCGCTTCAGATTCAGCAGTCCCTCGCGGTCCAGCACATTGCCGTCCATGATGAGCCCGGAGATGCGCCGCGCATTCCAGATATTCACCGTCGGGTCTCCATCCACAACCAGAATGTCGGCGCGGCGGCCGGGAGCGATCTGCCCCAGCTCGTTCCAGCCGAACTGAAGTGCGTAGTTGTTGGTGGCCGCGGCCAGCGCCTCGCGCGGGCTGAGCCCCAGCCGCACCAGCATCTCCAGCTCGGTGTGCATCGAGATACCAGGCATGGTGCCCTGCACCGGCGCGCCCGAGGCCGCCAGATAGTGAGGATAGGCGGAAAAGAGCGTCTGGTTGATATGCCATAGCCGCATGGCCGACTGGTCGGCCTTCTTGCGCAGGCTCTCTTCCATATAGCGTTGCCCCATGGCAGGCAGCCGGTGCGTCCAGGGCGGCAGCGGGTAGATCGTTTCGCCGCTCGCCCGGTCCGGCGGCTGCGACAAGTGGCCGGGATCGAGCAGCGCCGCGGCCGGCTCCTTCCATAGATTGCGGTGCTCCGGCAATTCCAGGTAATAAAGGCTGAACATGGGCATCAGCGCCGCATGGTGCGCGGCCAGAAAGCGGGCATACGTCCGCAGGTGCAGGTCGGTCGGCGGCAGCCGCTCGGAGTAACCGTAGGCCGTGGATGCGGCCGTCCCCTCGGAGTCTTCAACCAATGGCCGCTGCAGTTCTTCGGGAATCACGCCCAGTTCGTAGCGGCCCATCTCTGGCAGCGCGTCCACGCCGGCCTCAACACCAACTTTGTAGGGCGAGGAAACAAATTGCCCGTAGGTAACCAGCCCCATCTGGCGGGCATGAGAGATGATCCACTGCGTATTGGCCGCGGTAAGGTCGTGGCCCAGCCAGAGCACCCGCGTTCCCAGCCGCGCTGTTTCGTTGAGTTGCCGGGCCGTATCTTCAGGGCTCAATTCGGCCGGGCGCGCGCCCTGCCTCAGTTTCACCCTCCACTCCGGGCGCTTGGCCAGCAGGCTCCAGTTGTCCGTGGTGCCGATCGAATCCACAAGATAGAGGTGGGGACTGGGACGGGCGGCAAAATCGATCTGCCCGCGCCTTTGGTCGCTCGTGGCCACCACCGTGGTCACGCCCATGTAGAGATTGGCATTCGCCTGGCCCTGCGAGTTCATGCCGGCAAAGCCGTCCACCAGCCCAGGGATCAGGAATTTGCCGGTGCAGTCGATCACCCGCGCGCCTTTGGGGATGGTAACCGCAAAGCGCGAGCCGACTTCAACGATGCGTCCGTCGCGCACCACCACGACCGCATCCTGTAGATCGCGTGCCGAGCGGCCCCAGTCGGTCACGTCCACAACCGTCCCGCCGGCCAGCACCAGCGGTGTCCCCGACTGCCCTCTGGGGAAACCCGCAGACCCCGCTTGCGCCCAGACCAGGACGCCTGCCAGAGCCACTCCACTCATTCCCGCAAGAACGATACGAATAAGTCGCATAAGAAGCATAAGAAAATGGTCTGTTGTGGATTGTCGCACAGCGGCATGAATCAAACGGTCAAACGATTGACTCCACCGTAACGGCCGAAGGTAACTTTTGGAGTGGGAGACGGCCCCAATGCGTCTGCTATCTTCCGCAATTCCTTCCTCGCGGAGATATTCCCCAGGCTCCGCGTCCCTGCGCGGATTGGAATGGAAACACCCTAGCTGGCCACCAGCGTCGCCTTATGCCGGTGAGCCAGCAGCGGCAGCACCTGAGCCTTCGCCGCGTTCACGCTCAGGCCGTACTTCGCGCGCAGATCGTCCACCTTGCCGTGCTCGATGAACTGGTCGGGCCAGCCGATGCGCACCACCGGGACCGCAATGCCCAACTCCTGCAAAGCCTCGATCACCGCCGAACCGAAGCCGCCCATCTTCGCGTGATCCTCAAAGGTGACGAAGGCTGCCACGCGCCGGCCGTACGCTTCGAGCATTTCGCGGTCCAGCGGCTTGACGAAACGGGGATTGATCACCGCCACGGAGTAGCCCTCGCATTCCAGCCGCTCCGCCAGTTCCTTGGCCATGGACACCATCGGCCCCAGGCCCAGAATGGCTACATCCGAGCCGTCCAGCAGCACCTCGGCCTTGCCCACGGGAATCGACTGCGCCGCGGCCTTGCGGGCTACGCCGGCCACCGCGCCCCGCGGATAGCGGATGGCGCTCGGTCCGGGCAGCTCGAAGGCGGTCTTCATCATGTCGGCCAGCTCGTCCTCGTCCTTGGGCGCCATCAGCACGATCTCCGGAATGCCGCGCAGATAGCTGATGTCGAAGAGTCCATGATGCGTGGGCCCGTCGTCGCCGGAGAGTCCCGCGCGATCCATGCAGAAGAGCACCGGCAGCTTTTGCAGGCAGACGTCGTGCACGATGGGATCGAAGCCCCTTTGCAGGAAGGTCGAATAGATGGCGCAAACCGGACGGAAGCCGCGCGTGGCCATGCCGGCGGCGAAGACCACCGCGTGCTCCTCGGCGATGCCCACATCGAAGTAACGCTTGGGAAAGTGAGGCCGGAAGAGATCCAGTCCGGTTCCGCTGGGCATGGCCGCGGTGATGGCCACGATGCGCTCGTCCGCGCGGGCCAGTTGGACCAGCGTGTTGGCGAAGATCTCGGAGTAAGTGGGCTGGCCGGCAGGCTCGGTCATGCCCGTCTCGGGATCGTACGGTCCCAGCCCGTGAAACTTCTTCTGCTTGTCCAGCGCCGGCTGATAGCCACGCCCCTTTTGCGTCAGCACATGCAGCAGCACCGGGCGGTCGACGGTCTTGAGAAACTTGAAGCTCTCCACCAGCAGCGGCAGATTGTGACCGTCGATGGGGCCGAAATACTCCAGCCCGAACTCCTCGAAGAGGATCGAAGGCCACAACATGCTCTTGGCGGCTTCTTCGGCGCGGCGCGCCAGCGTCACGGCCGTCTTGCCGCCGATCTTCTCCACAATCCGCTTGGCCGAGGCGTGCAGGTTCTGGTAGTGCTCGTTGGTCACGATCCGGTGGAAATAGCGGGCGATGGCGCCCACATTGCGGTCGATGGACCATTCGTTGTCGTTGAGCACAACGATCAGCCGCTTGGTCTGTTCGACGATGTTGTTCATCGCCTCGAACGTGACGCCGTTGGTGAAGGCCGCGTCGCCGGCCACGGCGATCACGTGTTCGCTGCCGCCGGCCAAATCCCGCGCCACGGCCATGCCCAGCGCGGCGGAAAGCGCCGTGCCCGCGTGTCCGGCGCCGTAGGCATCGTGCTCGCTCTCGGTGCGCAGCATGAAGCCGTTCAGCCCGCCCGGCTGGCGTATCGTCTCAAAGCGGTCCAGCCGCCCGGTCAAAATCTTGTGAATATACGCCTGGTGGCTGACGTCGAAGAGAATCTTGTCCTGGGGAGTGTTGAAGACCGTGTGCAGCGCCATCGTCAGTTCCACCACGCCCAGATTCGGGCCCAGGTGGCCGCCGGTCTTTGACAGCGTTTGAATCAGGAATTCACGGATCTCCCCCGCCAGTTGCGCCATCTGCCCATAATTCAAGCGCTTCAGGTCGGCCGGCGAATGGATGGTCTCCAGCAGTGTTCCCATGTATTCCTTCCCCGGAAAACGCCGGCATCCAAGAAAAAGGCCCCCTCGCGCCGGGGCCATCGAATCCAGCTTTGCCAACCGATAGTATACCAATGCGGCAATTTCGGCTGCCGAATGGTTAGACGGTCGGCAAGCGGGCGTGGCCAGGGCCGTACCGGCCGCCGCAGGCGCGGAAAGCTCCGTCTCCCGGCCGCCGGCAGGCAAAGAAAGCCGGTTTGTGGGTGTCCGGAGCGCAAATTCCGCCGCCGCGCCCGGTCCGATGGATTCCTGTCCTCGCTTAGGGCGTATTGCTGGCGCCTCCGCTGAAGATGCCATTCAGCAGGTCGCCGGGGTTGGCATCGGGGGTGCCGGGCTTCTTCACCGGAGGTTTCCAGTCTGTCTGCGCCACCGTCAGCCGGACCGTGTCGAGGTCCGAGTCCCCCAGCATCGCGTCGATGGTGTCGCTTCCGTATTTGCGCAGAACCTCCGTATTCGGAAGGTTCATGCCCATGAAACTGCTGGCCGAGCCGCTGCTCTTGCCGTCGGCCGCGCCCTCCACGGTCAGAGTGTAGGTGACGCCTCCAGGGAGATATTCAAAGTGGAAGCTGCCGTCGTCGCGGATCGCCGCCATCATATGCAGCGCGGCGTTGCTCTTGGCCGTGAGAGTGACGCTGCCCACATTCAGCGTGTGCCCGTCGGACTTCGCGTAGACGTGGCCGACGATGTTGTGCAGGGAGTGCGCAGGAACGGTAATGTCCGCGCCCGTGTACTCCTCGCCCGTGGTTAGGCTGATCGGTTTGGCGTCGGCGCGGCTGAAGGTGTCGCCGGAATAGACGGCCAGGCTGATGCCGCTACCGCCGTCGCCGATATTCGAGGCGCTGATGCCGATGGGCGGGGCGATCAGCGTGGCCCGCACAATGTAGTCGCCGCCCGCAAGGCCGGGGATGCGATAGCGCCCGAGGTCGTCGGTCTTGGAGATTTGCGCCGCGCCGCTCAGCGCGAGCGCCTGCGTCATCAGCGCGCTGGCCGCATCGCTGGGGCTCTCGGGCGCGCTCGGCTTCATCGCCGCAAGAGTCCATCCGGCGGCGGGGCTGCCATCGTCGAAGAGAATGCGCCCGCTGACGGCCGCGCCCCGCTCCAGGCGCAAATCCACGCGGACCGAGTCCGTGCCGGTGACGGTGACCGTCGGTATCTGCGCAATGCGGGCGCGGATGGCCGGATCGGTGCTGGCAAAGTCCTCGTCGGAAAACTGCCCGAAGGGATCGATGTAACCGGCAAAGATGGCGTGGACATAATAGGTGCCGGGCTTGATGCCGGAGAAGCTGTACGCGCCATCCAGGCCGACGGTCGAGGAGTTCAGCATGTCGGTTGCCTGGTCCATCCCCTTGGCCGCCGCGGCCATCGCACGCTTCTGCTCTTCGTTGGGCGGCTTCACCGCCGCCGCATCGCCGCTCTTCGCCGCGGCCTTCTGCATATTGCCCTGAATCATCTTCATGAAGTCCGCGCCGGCGTGGCTGGGCTCGGTCGACTTCAGCAGAACCTTGGCGAAGCGGGCGGGAGCGTCGGTGTCGCCGCAGAAGACATGGCCGGTCACTGTGCTCCCGACCACATAAGGAGTCTGCTGCGCCGGAAGAACGCCGCCGAAGAGCAGAAAAACCGCGGCAGCGAGAAGAGTGAGCAGAGCGGAACGTCGCATCGATAGGCCTCCCGAGAGAGATTGAGATTGCAATCCGCCGATCCGGCAATTCAATCCTGTCTCTCTTGCGCGGCCCCAGTGTACCATCGCTCTTCTCGACTGAATATTGACGAAGGATCCAATAGAAAACATCGTGAAAACCGCGATCCGATCGATCCCGCCCAAAAAGACAAAAACCGATATCCTTCGTTGTACGATGGGCCAGTAGGTTTTTTCCACTCTGCGGGAGGACGTGAATCGTGACCGGGAACGGGTCTGCAATCTGGAGAAGAATCTTTTTGGCAGCCGTGCTTGCGGCAACAATGGCGGCGACGGCCGCCAGGCCGGCTTGCGCGCAACTCGCTTTTCCCGATACCGCTGCCGTTCCGGCCGCTCCCAATCCGCTGACCGATCCCACTGTCAAGCCAGGCAAGATCCTTCTCTTCGATCTCGAGGCGCGCTTTGCCAAGGATGTGCTCGAACGCGGCGGCAAGGCCTTTGCCGAGTGGTTCGCCGAGGACGGCGTCGCGCTGGGCAACGGTCAGGCGCCGCTGGTGGGCCGGGTCGCCATCGCCAAATCCGCCAACTGGGCCCCCAAGGACTACCAGCTCACCTGGACCCCAACCGAAGCCCTCATGGGACCGAGCGGCGACATCGGCTACACCTGGGGCCACTTTGAAGGCCACAGCAAGGACGCCAACGGCAATCCCGTCATCACCACCGGCCGCTATATCACCATCTGGCGCAAGCAGCCCGACGGCAGTTGGAAGGTGGTCCTGGATGCCGGAAGTAACGAGCCGGCGGCTGCCGGCGACTGTTGCCGCCTGCCCGCCGGAAGCTAGAGAAATTGTTTAGAATCATAAGCCGATCGGCGACGATCCCGCGTGCCAGTCGCCCTGCGTCGCACTTCCCTGCCAAGTGGAAGTTACTCTGGTAACTTCAAGCAAAACCCTCGAAGCCAAAAATCGGGTAACTTGGGTGGTATTGTCTCCTTCCCGAATTTGCCCCCTTTGTGTCAGAGTCAACGCCTCCTGTTTGTCCGATACTGAGACACGAGTGTGTGCCTATGTGCGCGATTCAGGGTCTGCAACTCGGGGAGTTCAAACGCATGCTTTCCCGATCCGAGTTCGACGTCTTTGACCGCAATCCGGACCCCTCTCTGGATGAACTGACTGAGCTCGCCGCCGTGTTGAGCGTGGCAGACTACGCCTACATGGGCTGGATGGACTTCAACCGGCTGTGGTTCAAATCGCAGTTCGGTTTCCAGGCCCCCGAGCAGCCGCGTTCCTCCACTGCCTGCCAGTGGATGCTGGAGAAGGGCGAATCCCTGCTCATCATGGATGCCAGCCTGGACCCGCGCTTCCCGCCGGACGGAATTCCCCTGGCCGGCGCAAAGCCGTGCCGCTCCTATGTCGGCACGCCGCTCATCTCCAGTAACCAGCAGATTGTGGGCACTATGGCGATCTTGGCCAGGGAGCCCAACGCTTTCAAAGAAGAACACATCACGTTCCTTGAGATTCTGGGCCGTCAGGCGGTGACCCGGCTGGAACTCTACAACCGCATCCGCGCCCAGGAACATGCGCAGCGGGCCCGTATGAGGACAGAGCGCGCACTGGCTATCGAACGCTGTTTCGTCGCCGCGACGCTGGACTCGATTCCCGCGCTGGTGATCGTGCTCGACACGGCCGGCCGCATGGTCCGGATGAACCACTCCTGCGCGGAATTGACCGGGCTCACGCTGGGCGATGCCGTAGGCCGGCCCTTTGTCGAGGAAATCCTGGAGGACGGCGACCGCTCCTGGGCCGCGGCCAAGCTGCGCGAGGCAGCCGCGGGACAGGTCTCCGGACCCCACGAAACCGCCTGGCGTGTTGCCGGCGGACCGGACGATCGCGGCTTCGCCGGCCCGCCTCCCGCCCATCTAACCCGGCGCATCGGTTGGACCCTGCGCCCTCTCAAGGGACCGAACGACGAGATCCAGTACCTGATCGTCAGCGGCCAGGACGTGACCGAACAGCGCGAGGTGGAGCGGGCGCTGCTCTCCAGCGAAACGCGCTACCGCCAGACGGTGGAAAACAGCCTCGGCTTCGTCTTTACCTGCTCGATGGAGGGCCGGCTGACCTCGTTGAATGCCTTCACCGCCGAGACCCTCGGATACCGCGCCGAAGCGCTCACCGGCCGCTCCGTTCTTGAGCTTCTCGATCCCGCCGGCGCGGCCGCCTTCCAGGAATGCCTCCACACCCTGGAAACCGAAGACGAGTGGCAGGGCTCCTTGCAGTTGCGGCGCAGCGACGACGTCTACCGCCGCATCGCCTTCCGCAGCCGCCGCATGGAACTGCCCGGCGAGCAGCCCTTCGTCCTCATCCACGGCATGGACATGACCGAGCAGCACCAGGCCGAAGAGGCGCTGCACAGTGCCACGCACCAGCGCGAGCTGATCCTCGAATCGGTCGCCGACGGCATCTACGGCATCGACCTCGACGGCCGCCTCACCTTCATCAACCTGGCCGCCGCCCACGCCCTCGGCTATACGCCCGATCAGTTGACCGGCTGCGACGTGCATGAAGTCATCCATCACAGCCACGCCGACGGTACGCCATATTCCAAGTCCACCAGCCCCATTCTCCAGGGCATGCGCCGCCGCGAGTCCGTCCGCATGAGAGACGAGGTCTTCTGGCGCAAGGACGGAACGGCCATTCCCATCGAATATTGCGCCAGCCCGCTTGTCGAAGACGGCCGGGTCACGGGCATGGTCGTGGACTTCCAGGATGTCTCCGAGCGTCGCCGCCTGGAGAAGATGAAAGACGAGTTCATCTCCACGGTCAGCCATGAGCTGCGCACCCCGCTCACCTCGCTGCGCGCCTCGCTGGGCCTCATCTCCTCCGGCACGCTCGACAAGCGGCCGGAAAAGCAGCGCCAGATGGTCGAGATGGCCATCGGCAACTGCGACCGGCTGGTTCGCCTGGTCAACGACATCCTCGACTTCGACAGCGTGGAAAAGGGAAAGCTGCCGCTCCATCGCCAGCCGGTGGAAGCCATCGACCTGCTCCGCCGCGCCGCCGACGTGGCCCACGGGCCGGCTTCCGAGGCCCGCATCGGCTTCCGCATCGATGCTCCGCCTGCGCCCGTCTTTGCCGACGAGGAGCGCATCCTGCAAATTCTCAACGAACTGGTGAGCAACGCCATCAAGTTCTCGCCCCCCGATACGACCATCCGTCTGGCTGCCCAGCCCACCGGCGCAAGCTCCAACACTCCCGGCTCCTTCCGCTCCGGCGAGGTCTGCATCATCGTCGAGGATCAGGGCCGCGGCATCCCTCCTGAGAAGCTGGAGCGCATCTTCGACCGCTTCCAGCAGGGCGACGCATCCGACTCCCGCGCGCTGGGCGGCACCGGCCTGGGGCTGGCGCTCTGCCGCAGCATTGTCGAACAGCACGGCGGCCGCATCTGGGCTGAAAGCGCGCCCGGCCACGGCAGCCGATTCCTCTTCACTCTGCCCGCGGCCTCCAGTGCGCGGTAGTGGGCTATGGCGGTTCTCCAATTGCTATACCCAGAAGCCACGACCGCTGAGTGGCTCGCCGCGGTGAGCCACCCCGCACAGATTGGCAAAGGTACGTGAATTGGAGAACCGCTCGAATGCGGCTACGCGGTGATTGCGGTGTCGAACTCTGTGTAATTGTCAAGGTGATCTTTGATGATCAGATAGCACTCGCAAGAGGCCTTCGTGAGCCCGGGGACGTCGAGGATGCGAATTTCTCCGCGGGTGTATTCAATAAGTCCTTTTCGCTTCAGAATCCCAGCTGCCGTAGAAATAGTGGCCCGGCGGCCTCCAAGCATGTCGGCGAGAAACTCATGCGAAATCTTGAATGTGTCGATGTGCGCGCGGTCCGCGCAGATCAGCAGCCAGCGGGCGAGCCGCTGTTCGAAGCTGTGTTTCGCATTGCATCCAGCGGATTGCATTGCCTGAACGAGTTGTGCCTGAACATAGCGCAGAGCCAGAGACTGAAAGTCGCCGCCAAGGCGGAATTCTCTTCTCGCGTCCTCCACGTGGCAGCTATAGCCATGGCCGGCGATCTGCGTGTAGACGCGATTCAGACTCTTCTTTGTTCCCATAAGAGATGAGATGCCGATGACCGACTCATAACCGAACATCCCTACCTCGACCTGAGACCCATCCTTGAATGTTGTCGTCATCGACGCCATCCCCTCTTCGAGAAAATAGAGGCGATCGATCGGCTCTCCGGGAATTTCGATTTCGTGTTTCAGCTCGAATTTCACCGGCTGCAAACGAAGACGCGCGACGATGTCCCCACCCAGAGCCTCCAAAAGAGTGTTCTTAAAGCCGTCCGTGCGCAACGTATCCTCACTTTCAGACAAAGCCTTATCCGGATCAGTATGCGCCAAGCTCACGGTATCTGACAAAGTTCTGCTTGTGTCAGGAACCGTACAAAGATCGCCAGAATAAGCGAGTAGCATTGCTTCGTTCATCGATCTTATCTTTCGAGGTGAGAAGCATGACCTTTGACCTCGCCACCTTTCTGGAAGAAGCCGGCGTGGGACGAAGAGTCGTCCAATTGCAGCCCAAGCAAGTCTTCTTTTCGCAGGGAAGCTCGGCTGACTCCATCTTCTATCTGCGGGCGGGCCGTGCAAAACTCACCGTCGTTTCGCATGACGGGAAGGAGGCCACCATCGCGCTTCTCCCCGCGGGGGAATTCATTGGAGAGGAGTCGCTGGCCAGCGTGGGCGGGCTGCACTTGGCCACTGCCAGCGCCATTACCGCCTGCACAGCGCTCAAGATAGAGAGGGGAGAGATGGTCCGCATGATGCACGAGGAGCATTCCCTCTCCGAAATGTACTTGAAATTCCTGCTCGTCCGGAGTATGCGTAGCCAGGCCGATCTTGTCGATCAGCTTTTCAACTCCAGCGAGAAGCGTCTGGCGAGAATTCTTCTGTTGATGGCCGAATTTGGCGAGCCCGGCAAATCGGAACACCTGCTTCCCCCCATCACGCAGGAGACTCTGGCAGAGATGGTCGGCACCACCCGTTCCCGCGTCAGCTTCTTCATGAATCGCTTTCGCAAGCTCGGCCTTATCGAATACAACGGCCGCATCCGGGTCCATAAGTCACTGCTTAATGTGGTTCTGCTCGACCAATTCACCGAGCGTAACCCAGAGAGACCGCCCGGCTCGGCCACTCCACGTGTTCGATCAAAGCCGGCCAGACGCTAGTGGTGTGTCTCACGCAGATGCTCAGTGATCCGGCATGAAGGGTACGGGCTTCAGCCCGTACATAAAGTCAGCAAAATCAACGTGGGCTTTAGCCCCTGAGGGAATACGGGTCAACCCAGTCTGCTCGTTCTCGGGTAATGAAGACTGACGCAATGATTGAGACACACCGCTAAGGCGGTTCGGGGTTGTGGGTAATTTCAATTCTCATCTGAAAAGGACCAAAGCCTCGATTGGGCTGTAAGAATAGCAATCAAAATGCAAGCGCCGAGGCTGCCGGTTTATCCCCTGGGTCGGCAACGCCGGTGGGAAACTCAGTTGCCGAAAACATTGCATCAACTGAGGGGCTCATCGGGCGCCTGACAGTCGCTGAATTAGCCAGTTCCCGAATAGTCGGCAAACCGGAAGCTGCATGGATACTCGAAGCCGAACCGACAGTGTCCTACCCTGATGCTTCGCCCCTGACCAATGAACCCCTGGTCACCGCACCATGAGACAATGCCCTCGGCGGCTTTTCCCTCCCCAACACCCCGGCTGCCGGACAAAAACCGCATGGCCTTATCCTCACGCATTCAGAACCTGCTCTTCGGCCGTCCGCTGGCCACCAGCGAGGAGCGCGCCGAGCACATCGGCCCCGTCGCGGGCATTCCCGTCTTCGGCCTCGACGCTCTCAGCTCCGCCGCCTACGGACCTGAAGCCGCGCTCACGCTGCTCATCCCGCTCGGCCTGCTGGGCGTGAAATACATTGTGCCGGTGAGCGCCGCGATCGTGGCGCTGCTGGTCGTCGTCTACTTCAGCTACCGCCAGACCATCGACGCCTATCCGCACGGCGGCGGCTCCTATACCGTGGCCTCCCAGAATCTGGGCGAGGGCGCGGGCCTGCTGGCCGCCGCGGCGCTGATGATCGACTATATTCTCACCGCCGCCGTGGGCATCTCGGCCGGCGTGGGCGCACTCATCTCCGCCGCTCCCGGCTTGCAGCCCTACACCTTGCAACTCTGCCTGCTGGTGCTGCTCCTCCTCACCATCGTGAACATGCGCGGCGTCCACGACACCGGCGTGGTCTTCATGATTCCCACCTATCTCTTCACCGGAACCCTGCTGATCGTGATCGGCGTGGGCGCCTGGCACGTGCTGCACTCGGGCGGCCATCCCCAGCCGGTCACGCCGCTGCCCGCGATCCCCGCGCCCGTCGCCCTCGTCGGTTGGTGGCTGATCCTCAAAGTCTTCTCCTCCGGCTGCACGGCCATGACCGGTGTGGAAGCGGTAAGCAACGGCGTGATGGCCTTCCGCGACGACACCCGCAAAAACGCCAAGATCACGCTGACCATCATCATTGTTCTGCTGGCAACGCTGCTGGCCGGCATTGCCCTGCTCTGCCGCGCCTACGGCATCGGCGCAACCAGTCCCAACGGTCCCGGATACGAGAGCGTGCTCTCCATGCTCACCCGCGCCGTGATGGGCCATGGCGCCTTCTATTACGTCACCATTGGCTCGGTGCTGCTGGTGCTGGCTCTCTCGGCCAACACCGCCTTTGCCGATTTTCCCCGCCTCACCCGCGCCATCGCTCTCGACGACTACATGCCCCACGTCTTTCTGCTGCGCGGCCGCCGTCTGCTCTACTCCTGGGGCATCTACGTGTTGGTGGCGCTCACCGCGCTGCTGCTCATCCTCTTCGGCGGCGTCACCGACCGCCTGATTCCTCTCTTCGCCATCGGCGCCTTCATGGCCTTCACGCTCTCGCAGGCCGGCATGGTGATGCACTGGAAGCGCCAGGGCAACGCTTCGGTGCGCATGTTCGTCAACGGCCTCGGCGCCACAGCCACCGGCATCACCGCCGTGGTGGTGCTGGTGGCCAAGTTTGCCGATGGCGCATGGATCACTGCGCTGCTGATCGTGGCCATGATCGTGCTCATGCGCGCCGTCAAACGCCATTATGTTCGCGTGGACCGCGACACCGCGCTCGACCGGCCCATCGTGCCCGCCGAAGTCACCCAGCCCATCGTCGTGATCCCCATCGACCGCTGGAGCCGCATCACCGAGAAGGCCCTCAGCTTTGCCCTGGGCATGTCCAGCGACATTCGCTGCCTCCACGTGCAAACTGTCGAGGAGCCCGACAGGATTTGCCAGGATTGGGAAACCGATGTGGCCGCCCCGCTGCGCGCCGCAGGCAAATGCGTGCCCAAACTCGAGATCCTGCAATCGCCCTTCCGCTACGTCCTGGCCCCGGTGGTCGATTACATCCTGACGGTGGAGCGCGAATCCAGCTTCCACAAGGTCTGCGTGCTGGTGCCCGAGCTGGTGGTGCGCCACTGGTGGGAAAACCTGCTCCACAACCGCCGCGCCGATATGCTCAAGGTCATCCTCCTCATGCGCGGCAATCGCCGCATCGTGGTCATCAACATTCCCTGGTATCTCGAAGAATAAGGCTCAGCCCGCGCAGCGCCGGCGGCCGAATTTTCTTCCTCCTGGATTCCCTTCCCGGCCGCCAGCGGTCAAAATGGAGTGGTGCACCCTCGGCCAACTCAGAAACGCGCGGGCGGCAGGCCTCGCTCTCCGGCAATCCCTCTCCGGCGAGCTCTGCGGGCCTGTTTCGTCTGTGGTCTGTACTCTGCCGCGCTGATTTATGCACCGGCTCAGGAGATGGAGCAGCCCGCGCCGCCCAACGCTTCCACGGCCGCGCTGGCCACCCTCCATGGCGAGGTCCGCAACGGGGCCACCGGCCAGCCGCTGCCACGCGCGCTGGTGCGGATTGAAGGCGACGCCGACACCGGCGCCCTCACCGACGGCGAAGGCCGATTCGAGATTCCCGGCGTCCCGGTGGGCCCGCAGGCGATTCGGGTCGCCAAGCCCGGCTATCAGGACCGCCCCTACGCCGCCGGAGCCGCCTTCGCGGAGAACGTAGTTGGCCCCGCGCACAATGTTCTGGTCGCCCTGGAGATGCCCGAACTGGTCTTCACCCTCGCGCCCACCTCCTCCATCCGCGGCCAGATCGATCTCTCCACCGGTGACCCGGCCCAGGGCATCGAGCTGAGCCTGCTCAAACGCTCGGTCGAGGATGGCCGTGCGGTCTGGAAGCCGGCTTCGGCGGCAAAGACCGATGCCGAGGGAGCCTATCGCTTTGCCGGGCTCGCCGAGGGCGTCTACGCCATCTACACCGGCCCCGCCATGGACAGCGAATTGGCGGCCACGTTTGTGGATGCCGGCACCGCCGCGAACGTCGCCCGCGCGGGATACGCCAGCCTCTTCTATCCCAGTGCGCGCGATCTGGCCGGAGCGGCGCGCATCCAGCTCTCCGCCGGCGAACAGGCGCAAGCCAATCTCACGCTGACCTTGGAGCCCTTTCACACCGTCACGGCCGAAGCCATTCTTCCCGGTGGGGGCCGCTATGGCAGCGCAAATCCCGCCTGGTCCGGAATGAATCTCACCGCCCTGGTGATGGACGCGCAGGGCCACATCCTCCCTTACAACGCCGAGTACGATCAGGCGACGAAGACCGTGCAGGCCATTCTGCCCGACGGCGTCTACTCGCTCCTGGTCACCATGACCATCTCCCGCTTTACCGCCAGCATGGCCGGGAATAATTCCACTTCCGCCGCCATGGATGCGGAACCATTCACCGGCTCGGTCGAGTTTTCCCTCGCCGGACACGCGCTTTCGAATCTGCGCATCCCGATGAGCCCTGCGCGCGGTGGCCCCGTCCAGACAACGGTGGACCGCTCCGAGCCGCAGCCCTCCGGTCAGAACGGCATGGTCATGGTGATTCTGAGCCAGGCCGGAAGCCAAAGCGGGGGATGGATCAACGACGGCATGGTGAGCGCCTATGCCACCGGCTCCGCGCCCGGCCCGCTGGAGACTACTTACACTTTGCCCGGCTCCTATTGGGTGCACACCCACGTCTCGCAGAAAGGCCTGTGCGAGGCATCCTTCACCGCCGGCGGCGCAAACCTGGCCCGCGAGCCTCTGGCCGTCGGGCCCTCCGGCGCTACGGCGCCCCTGGCGTTAACCCTGCGCGACGGCTGCGCCCGGCTCACGCTCTCCCTGCCGCAATCCATGGCGGCGCAGGCTTCTGGCGAGGAGCCGTTCTACACCGTCTATGCGGTTCCGGATTTTGACTCCACGGTGGACGTGGAGCCCGTAACCCTCCGCTCCTCGACCGGTGGAACCTTCACCCTGGAGGACCTCACGCCCGGCAATTACCACGTCTACACCTTCCCCGCGCCGGTGCGCCTGGAATACCGCAACCCCGCCGCGCTGGCTGCGCTGCCGAATCCCGGCCAGGCCGTCACGCTCTCTCCCGGCGCGTCAAGTAGCCTCGTACTGGAGGCGCCAAGCCGATGATGCCAAAAGCCTCTGCCCAACCCCGCACCGGTCGCCATCGACAAGGCATCGCTCTCTTTCTGGCGATGACCTGCGCGACAGCCCTGCCGCAATCCGCCCCATCGCCTTCAACCCGCGCCTCAACATCCGGTCTCTACCGCATCGCCGGAACCGTCGTGAATGCGGTCACCGGCGAGCCGGTACGCCGCGCTGCCGTGGCCGTGCTCGCGGAGGAGGACAGCCATACCGTCGAATCCGTCGAGTCGGACAACGACGGCCATTTCTCGCTGGAACGGCTGCCCGCGACCAAGTACCAGCTCACCGCATCTCATCGCGGCTTCCGCACCGCCTTCTATGACGAGCACGACGAGTTCAACTCCGCCATCGTCACCGGCCCGGACCAGGATACCGGGCACCTCACCTTCCGCCTTACGCCCGGCTCCGTCCTGCGCGGCGTGGTCACAGCCGACGGCGGCGACCCGGTGCAGGGTGCCAGGGTATTGCTTTTTCTCAAGCCGCGCGGCCATAATCCCGACGACCGGATCGTCCAGGTCAACACAGACGCCACCGACGACACCGGCGCCTACGAATTCAACAATCTGGCGCCGGGAGATTATCTGGTAGCCGTCCAGGCAGTTCCCTGGTATGCGCTGCACCACGCCGGCAGCGACGCCCGGCCGAAGCCTGCCAGCGATCCCAGCGCCGCGCTCGATGTGGCCTACCCGGTCACCTATTTCGACTCCACGGACGACGAGGCTGCGGCCACTCCCATCGTTCTTACCGGCGGCAGCCGCGAGCAGGCCGACATCGTTCTGCATGTGGTTCCCGCGCTGCATCTGTCCATGCCGCTCTCTCGCAATCCGCAGGATCAACGCATCTCCCCGCCCTCCGCGATCCGCCAGTCGATCTTCGGCACGCAGCTCCCCTCCGACTATTTCGTCTCATGGGCAGCCGCAAGGCAGGGCGTGATCGAGTTCACCGGCATGGCGCCCGGCCGCTATGAGCTGGCGCTGGACAATCCGCCGCGCACGATGGAGCTGGACGCCACCACCAGCCAGCAACTGGACCCCACGCTCGGCACGCCCACCCTGACCGTCGCCGGAACTCTCCAGACCTCCTCCGGTTCCCCGCCGCCGGATCAGGCAATCCTGACCCTCGAATCGGTCGACGGCATACAGCACCGAAACCCGGTACAGACCACCGCCGTCAAGGGCGCATTCACCTTTCCATCGTCGGTCCCGCCCGGTGCCTGGCAACTCGAGGTTGTGGGCGCCGGCGCCTCCTTGCCGGTCGCTTCCATCTCCGTGGCAGGCCGTGCGCACGCCGGAAACCTGCTCACGGTGCGCGATCGCCCGCTCTCCGTGGTGGTCACCGTCAGCCTGGGCGCCTCGCGCGTCCAGGGCTTTGCCCGTAAAGATGGAAAGGGACTTGCTGGAGCCATGATCATCCTGGCGCCCAGGAACGCGGCAGCCTTCCGCAGCCTCGTCCGCCGCGATCAATCCGACTCCGACGGCAGCTTTTCCCTGCGCGATGTGGTTCCCGGCCAATACACCCTCGTCGCCATCGAGGATGCCTGGGAGCTCGATTGGGCCCGGCCCGAGGTCCTCGCCCGCTACCTTCCCAGGGGAATCCCCGTCACAGTAACGGACGGCTCAGGCAAGGTTGTGCGCATCTCCGAGCCGGTTCCCGTGCAATCCCGTTAACCGGACTTCATCGAACCGGGGTCGAGAGGATAGTCTATGAGGGTACAGCATCCCAGTCACGGCGCCCGCTCCAGCGGAAGGCCACAGCATGGTTTTGAGGAGAGTCTCAAGTTGAAGAGGACGTTATTGCTTTCGATTCTGGCCGTGGTTCCGGCCGCGCTTATGCCCTTGGCGGCCAACTGCCAGGTTGCCCGAGAAACCACCCCCACCGAGCGGACTGAGCCCTCCTACAAATACGAGGCCTTCGCCGGTTACGGCTACACCAGCCTCAACCAGGTGAACCAGTCGCGCAGCGGATTGCAGGGCGTGAATCTTTCCGTCACCCGCGACTGGGGCAAGCACTTCGGCCTGACCGCCGATGGGGCTTTTTACAAGTACGCCATCGAGACGGGCAACCCCGGAACTCCGTCGGTCGATGCGGTTCTCTTTGGACCCGTGATCCGCGCGCCTCTCTTCGCACACACAACTGCATTCGTTCATGTGCTGCTGGGAGGCGAACATACCGGCGGCGAAAACGACACTCCCAACATCTCCTTTGCGGGAGGCGTTGGCGGCGGCATGGATTACACTCTCAGCCCGCGCTTTGCGTTGCGCGCCTCCGGCGACGAAATCGCCTCGTCCTTCTCCCTCATCAACAACACCCCGGCCCTGGCCTACTCGGCGCACGAGCACTGGAATTCGCGCGCCGCCTTCGGCGTCGTCTACAAATTCTGACCGCATCCGCAACCGGATGCACCTCGCTCGACGCGAAGAGGCGGATGCAAACGCATCCGCCTCTTCTGTTTTTGTAAGTAAGAAACATCGGTGCGGCAATCCCGGCCGGCGGAGCGTTGAATGCGCTCAGGCTTTCAACGCACGCTCCACACTTGCCCAGACCTCGGATGTGGGGATGAAGTTGCCGCGGGCAGCATCGTCCAACCCGGCTTGCACCGCGGCGCGAAAATGGGCTTCCTCCGCGATGTAGCGATCCACGGCTTCGCGCGCCAACTCATCCGCGCTCCTGCCGGTCTGGTCGGCCATCTGGGAGAGCTGGGCTGTCTGCTCGACGCTGAGTAGAACTTCCATGCTCTGAGATTAGGAGCCTCCGGGATGAGTGTCAAATGACGTGTGAAAGACAGGCAATCATTTCCGCTTGACCCATTTCCATTTCTTGTCAGCGCCTTGCATCAGGATCAAAACGTATCTTTTTCCTGAAGCCGAATCCACGGAATCGACAAGTAAATCTCCCGACGAAGACCAGGAAGGGTTTTCAAACTCTGCAAGGATTCCATCATTTTTACCGGTGATCCCACTGTCACCCGCCCAAAGCAAAATTCCCTCTCTTGAATAGAGCTTCCAGTCGGAAAGCTCCTTGCCATCCCATTGCGACGAAGCCAAATATCTCTTACCGTCGGGAGAAAAAATCACCGAACCGCCGCCCGGTAATAGTTTTCCGCTTGTGTCATCCAATAACACTCCCGTAAACAGATCGTCTTTCTCATGATTGATTTGATGGAGGTGAAACGACGCGTTATAGCCACAATATTCCCAACAAGATCCTCCGATTTCGTTGCCTGTACATTCGTTATCGACAAAACGCCGAACGCCCTGTGTCCAGTTGACCTCCAAGGTGTGTTTGCCGATTCTCTTTGCACCATGAGGGGCTTTCCGTAGAATCGCAATTTCATTGCGATCTACAAAGCCCGCAGAGCCGCACAATGGCGCGGTTTGACCGAAAGCGGCGTTTGTTGAAGCAACCAAGAAACAGATGAATATAAACACCGCGAACCTTTGCATGACGCCTTTATATAACATCTTCGGCGAGCGGCGCGTATGTCCAGACAAAAGTGAGCTTTCGGCACTGCCGAAAGATCACAATAGGCAGGAATGTTCAACGGGAGAGTGAAACCCGCCGATGAACCTTGTGCGAGCGATAAGCGAGCCGCTGGCCGCACCGCAGGTGCTACCCTTCTTCCGCCTCTCTCAGCTTGGCGATCACGGTAAAATCTTCCAGCGTCGTGATGTCTCCCTTGATCTCCCCGTGCGTGGCCAGTTCCCTCAGCAGCCGGCGCATGATCTTGCCGCTGCGCGTCTTGGGGAGCGCCTCGGTAAAGCGGATATCGTCCGGCCGGGCCAGCGAGCCGATCTCCTTCGAAACCCACTTGCGCAATTCGTCCTTCAGCTCATTGCTGGGCTGGTTGCTGCTCTCCAGCGAGACAAACGCCGCAATGGCCTGCCCCTTCAACTCGTCCGGCCGGCCCACCACGGCAGCCTCGGCCACCTTGGGATGCGCCACCAGCGCCGACTCCACTTCCATCGTGCCCAGCCGGTGGCCGCTGACGTTGATCACGTCGTCCACCCGGCCCATCAGCCAGAAATAGCCGTCGGCATCCTTGCGCGCGCCGTCGCCGGTAAAGTAGCTGCCCGGCACGTCGCTCCAGTAGGTCTTCCGGTAGCGCTCCGGATCGCCATACACCGTCCGCGCCATCGAGGGCCACGGTTTGCGCACCACCAGCAGGCCGCCGTGGCCAGCGGGCACCGGCTCGCCTTCCTTGTTGACCACCTCCGGCTCGATGCCGAAAAACGGCCGCGTCGCCGAGCCCGGCTTGGTCGGCACCGCGCCGGGAATCGGCGCAATCAGGATCGCGCCCGTCTCCGTCTGCCACCAAGTGTCTACAATCGGGCAGCGATTGTGCCCGATCTTTTCCCGGTACCACATCCACGCCTCGGGGTTAATCGGCTCACCCACGGTTCCAAGCAGTCGCAGCGATCGCAGATCGTGTTTTTCCACGTGCTGGTCGCCCCATTTGATAAAGGCCCGGATCGCCGTGGGCGCGGTATAGAAGACGCTCACCTGGTGGTCGTCGATGATCTTCCAGAAGCGCGAGAAATCCGGCCAGTTGGGCGCCCCCTCGTACATCAGCACGGTCGCCCCGTTTTGCAGCGGTCCGTACACCACATACGAGTGCCCCGTCACCCAGCCGATATCGGCCGTGCACCAGTACACATCCTCGTCTCTCAGATCGAAAACGTATTTCGTGGTCAGGTAGGTCTGCACCGCGTACCCGCCGGTGGTGTGCACCAGCCCCTTGGGCTTGCCCGTGGTGCCCGAAGTGTAAAGGATGTAGAGCGGATCTTCCGAATCCAGTTCTTCAGCTGGGCACTCGGTCGGGGCGTTGGCCACCAGGTCGTGCCACCACCAGTCGCGCCCGGTCACCATCCTCACCGGCGAGCCGGTGCGGCGGTAAACCACCACATGCTTCACCGTGGGACAGGCGGTCATCGCCTCGTCCACCGTGCGCTTGAGCTGGATCTCGTTGCCCCGCCGGTAGCTTGAGTCCTGGGTGAGAATCGCCACGCACTCCGAGTCGTTCACGCGGTCGGCGATGGCGTTGGCCGCGAATCCGCCAAAAATCACCGAATGCACCGCTCCGATCCGCGCGCAGGCCAGCAGGGCTATGGCCAGTTCCGGCGTCATGCCCATGTAAACCGCCACCCGGTCGCCCTTCCGGATGCCCAGCGCCTTCAATCCATTGGCGAACTTCTGCACCTCGACGTGCAGCTCGGCATAGGTCAGCCGCCGCACCTCGCCCGGTTCGCCCTCCCAGATCAGCGCGGTCTTGTCGCGCCGCGCGCCCAGCGCGTGCCGGTCCACGCAGTTGTAGCTCAAGTTCAGCTTGCCGCCCACAAACCACTTGGCCCAAGGCAAATCCCACTCCAGAACCTTGTCCCAGGGCTTGAACCAGTGCAGGTCTTTTGCTACGCCGGCCCAAAAGCTCTCCGGATCCTCGATCGACTGCTTGTAGAGTGCCTCATACTGCTCCAGGCTCTGGATGTGGGCCTTTGCACTGAACTCCGCCGGCGGCGGAAAGACGCGATTCTCGCGCAGTGTCGAGTCGATATCCTGGTTGGCAACAACGGAAACGGGCAAAGAAGACATGAACGATCCTTTGGGGGAAAGAAGAATCTGGACATCTCCCGGCCCGCCAGGGTGACGGTCCCGCGGAGACTCCGCGTGGGAGACACTCTACCGAGATCGGCACACAAACGGCAAGTCATAAACCGAAAGCAGGGATGCAACGTGGCGCAACGGATACGGCTTTCAGGATTCCAGCGGCGTCAAAGACGGGCTGGCAGCCGTCCGCTAAACGGCTTTCTTTTGCGCTTCCACATAGTCCCGAAGCGCCGCATTGATGCGGCTTTGATAACGCCGTCCGGTCGAGCGAAAGAACGCGATCACATCGGCATCCAGTCGCAGCGTGATCTGCTGCTTGTTCTCCGCCGGGACCAAATCGGAGACGCGCCGCCAGCCGGTGCGCGGCAGAGGCGGGATATCGCTGTAGTCGATATCCTCGTCGCGCAGTTCGCGGAGCGCCTGCATCTGCTCATCGGACATCGTGGGAGGGTTCGACGGATCCAGACGAAAATATACGGTGTCAGTGCCAGTAGTTTCCGTAGTCACTGCGGTCCGCCTTTCGCGCGGAGATGAGCCGGATCTTCGATCCGCGAAGCGTGTAAACAACGACCAAAACAACCTCGTCGACCCGCCCAAGCGCAATCCAGCGCTCTTCGCCGTACTCCTCGCGCGTGTCGAGTTGCTCCTGCCGATGAGGATCCAGAAAAACCCTGGTGGCGTAAGGAAACGAAACCCGGTGCTTGCGAAGATTCAAAGCCGCTTTGGCAAGACTCCATTCGAACTCCAGACCATTTGGCATTCGCCAATGCACCGTCTGCAATTCCATTCATCGTCGCTTTCTCTCCCGGTTCGTGCAGTGGATATCTGCACGCCTGACGTCTCCCAACGTCCGTCCTAGAATACCACAAACATACCTATAAATATAACTACAATCGTAAACTCCTAAACCGGAACAGGAGATGAAGCTAATTGTTCATACCCTCCGAAGTCACGTGACGGGCCTTTCCGGCGTCTTTCCCATTTCCGCGCAGAAGGCCAAGTACTCGTCCACCGCTGCTTGAAGGTTGGACTCCAGGCTGTCCACGTCGGTCCCCTCGTAAACAATGGCGTCGCGAATCCCGAGCAACTGTCCGTGCAAAACATGATCGTCGGCGCTGTACTCGACGGAGCCGTCATAGCCTTTGTACTGAAGTGTTTGACTCATCGGTTCCCCCGAACTGCTCAATCTGTCAAAGCCACCATCCGCTGCATCAGGCGTACCGCTTCTGATGCCAAATCCACGCCGTGCGGACAATCTCGTCCAGTTGCGTGTACTTCGGCTTCCAGCCCAGTTCGCGAATGGCCTTTTCCGAGCTGGCGATCAGCACCGCCGGGTCGCCCGCGCGCCGGGGGCAGACTTCCGCCGGGATCGGATGGCCGGTCACGCGACGGGCCGATTCAATGACCTCGCGGACGCTGAAGCCCTGGCCGTTGCCCAGGTTGAAGATCAGCCGGTCGTGGCTTTCCAGCGCGTCCAGAGCCAGCAGATGCGCATCCGCCAGGTCGGAGACGTGGATGTAGTCGCGGATGCAGCTTCCGTCCGGGGTCGGATAGTCTTCGCCAAAGATCTTGATCGATTTGCGGCGTCCCAGGGCCACGTCCAGCACCAGCGGAATCAGGTGCGACTCTGGCTCGTGGGCCTCGCCGCGCGTCACGCCGCCGGGCCCCTCGGGCGCTCCGGCCACATTGAAATACCGCAGGGAGGCATAGCGCAGCCCGTGAATGCGATTCAGCCAGCCGAGCATGTGCTCCACCAGCAGCTTCGATTCCCCATAGGCGTTGGTCGGCAGCAGCTTCGCATCCTCTTGAATTGGCACGGATTCCGGCTCCCCGTAAACGGCTGCGGTGGAGGAGAAGACGAGGCGTCGCGGACCGTGGGCCAGCATCGCCTCCAACAGCGAAAGCGTCGAGGCGGTGTTGTTGCGGAAGAAAATCTCCGGCCGCACCATGGATTCGCCGGCCTCGATGAGCGCGGCAAAGTGGAGCACGCCATCGAACGGCTTGCCCTGTTCCTTGGCGGCGATGAAAAGGTTTTCAAGCGCCGGCCGGTCGGCCAGCTCCCCCTCGACAAACCCCACTCCCGCGGAAATCAGATCCCGTCGGCTGTGGCTCAGATTGTCGAAAACCACTGCCGCGTGCCCTTTCTCCGCAAGCAGTCCCGCGACTGTACCACCTATGTACCCTGCGCCTCCTGTAACCAAGATCTTCACAAAAAAACTGTCCTTTCCCGAACGGTTTGGTTTACCTTGAGTCTATTACAGTAGGGCTTGGCTGGGGACTTGTTGCCGCCGGCCGTGAGACCGCCGCACAGGCGGCCCGCCGCACTGAGAATGTTGCGCAGATCCATGAGTTTCCCGAGCACTGGAAATTTTGGCGCCCTGAAGTGTGATCCACCTGAGGGATTTCCAGCTGCGGATTGGAATTTGAGAGTTTTTTGCCGATGCCTTGGATGTGAACTGGAGCGCCCGAGTGTCCGAGGTACCTACGGCTGACAATCCGTATCGCGCAGTGCATCGCAAGCCGCGGCTGTGTGGTGAGTGTGTCTGCTTGCCCAAGCCGTCTGCAACTGCTGTGAATAGAACAATGAACCTTCCCTGCATCCGTACTGCGAATCGGCGCCTTCAATCGGGTCTGGTGGCCGGTCGAGGCGCAGTGGACTGCTTGCGTGCAGCTCCCTCTCGCCGCCGCGAACCGGAAAACCCCTCACATCGGCCCGGCCGCGCTGGACACGGACCGCGGTCTTTGAACAAACGCCCCCAGCACTTTGACCTTTGCTCTGAGTTCCGGCCACAGATCCACGATTCCGGCGCGCCTCTCCATCCGGCCGTCGCCGCCTCCGATCCTGCCGGCTCCCAAGCAGCGGCAACGCGCCGCCTCAACCGCAATCGAGGACTGAAAACATGCCGGTGAACCAATATCCTGTGCGGGCCAGCTTCGGTTTGCTTCCCGAACCCGAGGGCAGGTCCGCGTCGTTTATCACCAGTGCGGTGATCAACGCGATCGTGCTCGTCTTGGCCATCTTCATTGGGATGACGGCCAGGCACGTCATGATCGAACACAGGTACGAACAGACGGAGTTGATCGTCCCCAACACTCCGCCGTCCCCACCCAAGGTCAAGCTCACAGAGCCGCCCCCCATGCCCGAGCCGCCCAAGCTGCCCGATGTCAAACTGGAGGCGCCCAAGATCAACATCCCCAAGCCGGAGCCCAAACCCGATCTGAAGCCGATCCAGATTGAAGCCAAGCTGGCGCTGCCGGCCATCAAGGTAGCCAAGCCCGCCGTCATTCTTGCGCCCCAGCCCAAGGCGGCTCTGGCGGCTGCGGCCATGCCGGCGCAGGACAACCGCGTCAAGCCTTCTACGGCCCCGGTGCATCTGGGTCAGACATTCGGCGTCACGCCCAATCCCAACGCCACCCGGCCGGCCACCATCGCCTCGATCGGCAACCCCTACGGAGGCTTGAGGGGCCCGGCAATCGCACCGCATGGCGTGGTGGGATCGACCGGTATCGGCAATGGACTCAAATCCGGCTCGAATGCCGGAGTGGTGGGCAAGGTGGCCTCCGCCGGCATTCCCGGAGCCGCCGGCAACGGAACCAATGCCTACGGCAATGGCAGAGTGGCCTCGGCCGGCATCCCCGGAATGGTCGCCGCCGCGCCCGTGCAAAGGGTCGCCGCCGTGCCCGTCTCCACCAGTATCGAGGTCCTCTCCAAACCGCCCGCCCAGTACACCAACGATGCCAGGCAGGCAAAGGTCCAGGGCGATGTCGTCCTCCGGGTAACCTTTACCGCCACCGGCCAGGTGGTCGTGCAGGGGGTGGTGCGCTCGCTGGGACACGGACTGGATGAAGAGGCCCGCCGGGTAGCGCAGCAGATTCGCTTCCGTCCGGCCACGCGCAATGGACAGGCAGTCGACCTGACGACCAACATTACCATCACTTTTCAGTTAGCGTAGCATCGATATTGCCGATAGAAGAAGGCGGTACTCAGCCGCGCGATGCCGAAACGGTGCTTGCGGCCCGAGAAAGACTGGGAAGAACTCACTCTAGGAGCTTGACATGACGTTTCGGAAGATCTCCCTCACCTTCCTGATCATTACCCTGAGCGCGGCCTGTGCGTACGCAAAGAAGCAGCCCAAGTACGAACAGGCGCACCAACTCACCGCCGAACAGGCCGCTCTGGTCGAAAGAGCCGTCGGGCGCGAAAAGGTCCTGATCAAGAATATTCAGCAGCGTACGCCTCTGGTGGAGACCTATATCCAGAACACGCGGCCCGACGTGAAGCTCTACCAGGTGCCGGTCGAGGATCAGTACACCCTCAGCCGCGTCGATTTCGGCAGAAGCTTCACCGACAAGGCCTACGAGCCGCGTTCCGCCGCCAAGCATGGCTTCTTCAAGGGTTCGTTCGCGGCCATTACCGGCCTCACCAAGGCTCTGGGTCTCGAGCGTTTCACCTATTCTGCTACCGGCTTCATGCAGATGATGTTCCTCGACCCCACCGGCTTTGACACCCAGCACTACGTCTTCAGCTTCGTGCGGCGCGAGTTTCTCGGCTCGGTCCGCACCTGGGTTTTCGACGTGCATCCAAAGGTCAGCGGCATGGGCCGCTTCTATGGCCGCATCTGGATCGAGGATGAGGATGGCAACGTCGTCCGCTTCAACGGCACCTACACCGGCCCCAGCTCCGAGGACTCCTCGAAATACTACTTCCACTTCGATAGTTGGCGCATGAACGTGCAGCCCGGAATCTGGCTGCCGGTGGCCGTCTACGTGGAGGAGACCACGCGCGTCGAAGGCGAAAAAACGGTCGGGCTCAAGGCCCAGACGCACTTCTGGGGCTACTCCCTCAAGCTGCCCACGCGGGACAGCGAGAACGTCAGCGTCAAGGTGGACGACGCCGTGGACAAGAGCGACGACTCGCAGGACGTGGGCCCGCTCCAGGCCACGCGCGCTTGGATCACCCAGGCCGAGAACAACGTGATCGATCGCCTGGTCGAGGCCGGCCTGGTGGCCCCGCTCACTCCGGGCGGCTACGAGAACAAGGTCCTGGATCAGATCGTCATCAACCTCGTCGTTCCCAACAACCTGGCCTTCACCGACCAGTTGCACACGCGCATCCTGCTCTCGGACACCATCGAGACCACCACCGTCGGCAACACCATTCTGATCAGCAAGGGGCTCATTGACACCCTGCCCAACGAGTCGGCCATCGCCTCGGTGGTCGCCATGGAACTGGCCCACATCGCCATGGGGCACCATATCGACACCCGCTACGCCTTCAACGACCGTCTGCTCTTCCCCGACGAGTCGACCTTCCAGCGCATCGACATGTACCACTCCGACCACGACAATGCCGAAGCCGCCAAGAAGGCCATGGAATACCTCCAGAACTCCATGTACAAGGATCAGTTGCCCGCCGCCGGCCTCTACTATGCGGAGTTGGTTGACCGGTCCAAGGTGCTCAAGGCGCTCAACTCTCCCAAACTGGGCGATTCGCTCCTCAAGGCCGATGGAACCCCGTGGATGTTCGATCTGCAGAGGATGGCGCCCAAGCTCAACTGGGACGACCTCACCCAGACGGCGGCTCTGCCGCTGGGCAGTTGGCTCAAGACCGATCCCTGGGACGACAGGGAGCACATGCTCAATGCCAAGCGCTATGCGCCCATGAACGCCCGCGACAAGATGCCCTTTGAAGTGACGCCCATCTTCTACAAGCTCCAGCGCTACGATGCGGCCCACGTCGATGTTCCCACGGCGCCCGCCGCGGCCGCTCCCGCGCCGCCGCCTGCCGCAACCGATCAGCCTGCCCCCGATACACAACCGCCGGCTCAACCCGCCGCGGGCGCCGCTCCGCAACAGCCCGCGGGCAACGCGCCCCAGCCACTCACCGGCACTTCCAACCCTCCGCAGCAGTAGCAACACAGCGAAGCTGCAGCCGCAACGCGCCGCAACGCGCTTCCCGGCTGCAGCTTCTATAATGGGTTCCGGCTGAAGTCCACCCCTCCGTAGCTAAGATTCTCCCGGATTGGACGTACTTTTACCCATGAAAAGATCGTTCGCTGCTCTGTTCTGCGTCGTGCTTGCCGCCGGATCGCTTTCTGCCCGCGCACAAGTGGTTCCATCCGCCACGGGTCGGCCTTTTTCCCTCACCGCCGGCGCTCTGGCCTCCGCCTTTCAGCCCGATTACATGGGAGGAGGCATCGCGCAGACCAGCACCAACCGCCTCTATGGCGTGGGCGCCTATGTGGACGTGAAGTTCACCCGCTGGATTCAGGTGGAGGCCGAAGGCCGCTGGCTGCGCTTCAACCAGCTCGCCAACATCTACCAGGACAACTACCTGATCGGTCCCCGGCTTCCCATCCCCCACGCGCACATCTGGCGGGCTACTCCGTATGCCAAGGTGTTGGTCGGCTACGCCAACATGAACTTCGAGTTCAACGAAGTGCATGGCCGCTTTACCGATATCGCCTATGGCGGCGGCGTGGACATCAAGCTGACCAAGAGAATCAGCGTGCGGGCCATCGACTTCGAGTACCAGCAGTGGCCCCAGTGGCTCAGCAGCTCGCTTTCGCCCTATGGCGCCAGCGTAGGCGTCGGCTACCGGATCTTCTGAGCCGCCGAAACAACCCCACAAGAGCGTTGGCTCTTGGAACGAACTAAAAACCGGCATGGAGTGAAAGGGATAGGTTTCAGCCCGTCCCCTTCATCCTTCATCGTGTTTGCCAGGCTCTTCGGCTGGGCTTGACCAAGCCACGGGACCTGCCCACCGGAGCCCCCCATGAAGATAGGCGTCCTCAGCGATACCCACGGCCTGCTCCGTCCTCAGGTAGCACCCGCTCTGGCTGGGGTCGAGCGCATCCTGCACCTGGGCGATGTCGGCGACTTGGCTATCCTCAAATCTCTGGAAAAGATTGCTCCAGTCACCGCGGTGCGCGGCAACGTGGACCGCACCGGCCCATGCAGCGAGTTGCCGGAGACCGAGGTCCTGCTCGCCGAAGGCCGCTACGTCTACATGCTCCACGACCTGAACACGCTCCACCTTGACCCCGCCGCCGGAAAATTCGCCGCCGTCCTCTTCGGCCACTCCCACGTGCCCAACTTCTACAAGCGCAAGGGCGTGCTCTACTTCAACCCCGGCTCCTGCGGCCCGCGGCGGTTTCGGCTGCCCGTTACGGTCGGATTGCTCACCATTGGCCAGGACGGCGAAGCGGAAGCGCAGATCGTTCCCCTGGATTGCGATTAATTGTGGATGAATTCTGGCCGCATCGGCTTACAGCGCCGGCAGCAGCATCCGCAGCAGCAGGAAGGCCCCCACGCCCGCGAAAAACACCAGCGCCATGTGGATGCCGGGCTCGCGGTTGACCTCGGGCACCAGGTCGGTGGCGCCCACGTAGATGGCCACGCCGGCCGAGATCGGCAATCCGAACTGCAGCCAGCTGGGAACCAGCTCGATCACCAGCACGCCGGCCAGGGTCGCCCCGGCCAGAGCAGCCGAGGAATACAAGGCCGCGGAGCGGCTGCGTCCGCTGGCCAGCATCACGCTGGCCATGGTGAAGCCCTCCGGCGCTTTGTGCAGTACGATCGCCAGAAAGATCAGCCAGCCCAGCCAGTTCGAGACCAGAAAGCCCGAGCCGATGGCCACGCCGTCGAAGAGCGCGTGCAGGCTCAGCCCCGCCATCACCGAGTTGCCGGTATGCCGGGAAACGAACTCGCCCCCGTGCGTCTCCTCGCCAAAGTGGAAATGGGCGTTGATGGTGTGCTCCAGCAGATGCACCACGCAATAGCCGGCCATGATGAGGGCTGGACCCTGCAACGGATGCATCTGATTCAGCTTCAGACCTTCCGGCACCATCTCGATCACCGCCGTGGCCATCAGGAATCCCGCTCCCAGGGCCACGAAATAGCGCAGGTAGCGCTCCACGCCCTGGGCGCGCACCAGCACCAGCCCGCCAACCACGTCGGCCAGCGCGGCAATCGTACCGAGAATGAGAGATATCTTCAGCATCCGTCTTTATCCGCTGTGCCTTATGTGCATCACGTCGCCGTCCTGCACGATGTATTCCTTGCCTTCCAGGCGCAGCGTGCCCTTGGCGCGCGCGGCGGCTTCTGAGCCGGCCTCCAGCAGCGCATCCCAGCGGATGGTTTCCGCGCGAATGAAATGATGTTCGAGATCGGAGTGAATGGCTCCCGCGCCCTGCGGCGCTTTGGAGCCTACCGGAATCGTCCAGGCGCGGCACTCGTCCTCGCCGGCGGTAAAGAAGCTGATCAGCCCCAGCAGCTCGTAGCTCTTGCGGATCAGCCGCACCAGGCCGCTCTCGCGCAGTCCATAGCTGCCCAGGAACTCCGCCGCCTCCTCGTCGTCCATCTCCGCCAGTTCGGCTTCGACCTTGCCGCAGATCGCCGTTGCGCCGGCGTTGGGCCGGTGGGCAACCTCGTCCAGCTTGAAGCGGCTCACAGCCGCCTCCAGGTCGTCGCCCAGCGTGGTGCTTTCGCCGATGTTGAGCGTGTAAAGGATAGGCTTCTGCGACAGGAACATGAAGCCCTTGATCAGCTTTTTCTCCTCCGCCGTCATCTCCAGCTCGCGCAGCGGAATCTCTTTTTCCAGCGACTCCTTGGAACGGATCAGCAAAGCCTGCTCGCGCTCCAGTTCGCCGGTGCGCCCCTTCTTCAGATCCTTTTCCAACCGTTCCAGCCGCTTCTCCACCTGTGTCAGGTCGCTGATCATCAGGTCGAATTCGACATTTTTGATGTCGCGCAGTGGATCGATGGGGCCCACGTGCGGAATCGCATCGTCCTCGAAGGCCCGCAGCACGTGAATCAGCGCATCCACCTGGCGCAGGCTGGCCAGGAACGCGGTCTCTTTCAGCGCCTCCTGCCCGATGGCCGCAACGTCCACAAACTCAACCGAGGCGAAGGTGGTCTTCTTGGGCGAATACAGCGCCGACAGCTTGTCCAGCCGCTCGTCCGGTACCCGCGCCACGCCGATGTGCTCCTGGCGCGAGTGGCCCCGCTCCTCGAGCTTGGCCTTGGTCAGAATCTTGAACAGCGACGTTTTGCCCACCTGCGGCAGGCCGATAATGCCAGTCTTCATGCACTTCCTATGGGACCCTTGCAGGATAAGATACGCGTTTCAGGGCCTCTTCGATGATACAAGAGCAGGGAACAGGGGTCAGGGAACAGGGATCAGAAATTACGAAAAGCCTTTGGGGAGCACGGAGTAGGGAGCAGGGAGCTGGGCGCAGGGAACGTCCCTCCGGGCCGATCAACCTGGGCGCCGCATCCTTGTCGCATTGTTGTTCCTGAGGCAAGGGTAGGAACGCACAAATTCAAGCAGGCCGCCGCCCACTGTTCACTGTTCACTGTTCACTGTCCACTGTTCACTGTTCACTGTCCACTGTCCACTGTCCACTGCCGTTACAATGAAGAAGGAAGTCGGACCCCACCCAACACATGGCGGAAGAAGAGCGGAACAAGCCCAAAAATCCCGATCCGAAGAAGCGGGATGAAGACCCTGTCGGCAAAGTCTACGACTCCCGGCTCATCCGGCGGCTTGCCCAGTATCTGCGTCCCTACTGGATGCAGGCCACCATCTCCGCCCTGTCCATCAGCCTCAAGTCTCTGAGCGATGTCACCGGTCCCTACCTGGTCAAAGTGGCCATCGACCGCTACCTCACCGGCAAGCCCGGTCCGGCCACCAGTTGGCTCACCCGCCATCTTCCCACCGATCCTTACCAGGGCATCACCCGCCTGGCCGCCATCTACATGGGCGCCCTGCTCAGCGCCTATCTCTTTCAGTTCATCCAGACCTACCTCATGCAGTGGACCGGCCAGAAGATCATGTTCGACCTGCGCCGCGACATCTTCCGCCACATGCAGCGCATGCACATCGGCTTCTTCGACTCCCATGCCGTGGGCCGCCTGGTCACCCGCCTCACCTCCGACGTGGACGCCATCAACGACATGTTCACCGCCGGCGTCCTGGCCATCGTGGACGACTTTTTCAACCTCGTCGTCATGGCCTCCGTCATGCTCACCATCAACTGGTGGCTGGCGCTCATCGCCTTCGCCGTGCTGCCGCTCATTCTCGTCGTCACGCGCCTCTTCCGCGATCACGTCCGCGAGAGTTACCGCCGCGTCCGCGCCGCCATCGCCCGCATCAACAGCTTCACCCAGGAGCATGTCTCGGGCATGAGCGTGGTGCAGCTCTTCAACCGCGAACAACGCGCATTCGACGACTTCGAGGCCGTCAATCGCCTGCACATGATTGCCTTCAAAGACACCATCTTCGCCTACGCGCTCTACTACCCTGCCGTCGAACTCCTCTCCGCCATCGCCATCGCGCTGGTGGTCTGGCGCGGCGGATTCAGCGTGCTGGCCAATGGAACCGTCACCATCGGCGTGCTCGCCATGTTCATCCAGTATTCGCAGCGCTTCTGGCGGCCCATCCAGGATTTGAGCGACAAATACAACATCCTGCAGGCCGCCATGGCCGCCTGCGAACGCATCTTCAAGCTGCTCGACACCGAGCCGGAGATCGTCACCCCGGCACATCCGGTCACCGGCGACGGCTCGAACCGCATCGAGTTCCGCCATGTCTGGTTCACCTATCAAAAGCTGAGCGAAGAGCAGCAGGCCGCCGTCGCCCACGCAGACGGATCGCCGTCGGGCGCGGCCGCTCTGGCGGCTCTCGCAGGCATCGAATGGATTCTGAAGGACGTTTCTTTCACCGTCGAGCCGGGCCAGACCATCGCCATCGTGGGCCACACCGGCGCTGGCAAAACCACCCTCACCAGCCTGATGATGCGCTTCTACGACGTCACCGCCGGCCAGATTCTGCTCGACGGCGTGGACCTGCGCCAGCAGGATGTGACCGCGCTGCGCCAGCACTTCGCCGTGGTCTTGCAGGATCCCTTCCTCTTCACCGGCACACTGGCTGAAAACATCCGTCTGGGCAACGAGGAGATCACCGAAGCCGGCCTGCGCCAGGCCGCGCACGACGTCAACGTCCTCGACTTCGTTGAAACCCTGCCGGGCGGCTTCGACGAGCCGGTGCGCGAGCGCGGCAACTCGCTCTCCACGGGCCAGAAACAGCTCATCAACTTTGCCCGCGCTCTGGCCTACAATCCCCGCATCCTCATCCTCGACGAGGCCACCTCGAGCGTGGACACCGACACCGAACTGCGCATCCGCGGCGCTTTGGAGCGCATGGTCGAGGGCCGGACGAGTGTGCTGATCGCCCACCGGCTCTCCACCGTGCAGCGCGCCGATACCATTCTGGTCATGCACAAGGGCCAGTTGCGCGAGATGGGCTCGCACCAGCAGCTGCTGGCCAATCGCAGCCTCTACTGGAAGCTCTACCAGCTCCAATACAAGGACCAGGAACAGGCGCCGGGGGGCACCCAGCCCGGAGCGGCCAGCTCGATGCGGGAGCCCTCGGTCGCGCCCGCGGTGTAGGTATGGAGTTTTGGGTGCCCCACCCTCGCCGCGTTCTTGTTCTTGCGGCTACAGCATTCTTGCTTTTTCTCTAGACTCCCGTGCCCCATCCTTTCCGCTTTTTTCTGCGGAAAGGGTGGGATGCCGATAAAACTCGCATCTACACAATTTCCGAAACGCCCTGGGGTGGGATAAAAGCCACCCTCTACAGCAACAGGAGAGATGCCCTCGGGTTGCGCATTTGCCTGCTCCCGGCGGACGGCGCAATAATTGTCTTTGATCAACCAGAACAACTTGGAAACTGCAACTCTCAATCCGCCGCGGAGTGAGGCCGTCCAGGAGTATGTGCGGTCGAAGGATGGAACCCGGATCGGCTTCAAGCGGATCGGCGACGGTCCTTCCGTCGTCTTCGTGCACGGCAGCCTTTCCAAGGGCTCCGATTGGCTGGGCGTGGCCACTTGCCTGTCGAGTCAGTTCGCCTGCCTCATGATGGATCGCCGCGGTCATGGGCGAAGCGAGCCCGGAGCTTCCGCCTATTCCATTGGCCGCGAATACGAGGATGTGGTCGCCGTGCTCGCTGCCGCCGGCCCCGATGCCAGCCTCGTCGGCCATTCCTTTGGTGCCATCTGCGCCTTGGGCGCCGCGATGCGCACTTCGGTGCGCAGGCTTGTTTTATACGAGCCGCCCCTGCCGATCGGCGGCCTCATCGCCGGCGAAAATCTGGCCCCCTATTGCCACGCCGTCGCCGATGGCCGCCTCGACGATGCCCTCGAGATCGGGCTCAAAAAGTTTGTGCGCCTCCCCGGCGAGCGCGTCCATGCCATGCGCTCGTCTTCCGGCTGGTCAAAATTGGCCTCTCTGGCCCCCACCTGGCCCCGCGAATTGAAGGCCATGGATGCTCTGGCGGGGGACGTCGATGCATACGCCGCGCTCGCCTGCCCAACCTTGCTCTTGCTGGGCACCGAGAGTGCCGAGCACCCCTTCCGCCACGCCACATCGGCGCTCTCGCAAACCTTGCCCAATGTCCGCACCGCCAGCCTCATCGGCCAAAGTCACATGGCCATGCGCTCGGCCCAGAATCTTCTCGCCCAGCAGATCTCCGGATTCGTCGCGGGATAAGCCCTCCTGCGGCTCAGGATTCCTCCCGCTCCGGCTCCCACGGGTCTGCCTCGCCCCGCTCGATCCGGTCCTCGCGCTCCTCGCGCGATTCCAGTTCGCGGCGCTTCTCCCGTTCCTCGCGCTCTTCGCGGCCGTCGCTCATCCAATCGCCCTCATCTTCAGTGTAAAAGCAGAACCCCGCCTGAGACGCGCCGCGCATTCATGGGGAATTGAAGAGGCTCGGCTTCGAAATCTCCAAGCGCAGCTGCTGAGAGGGATGCGACAGGTACCTGGGTCCCTGACCGCTTGTTGTTGTACCAACGATGGGTGCCCCCGGTCCCCCTCGCGAGGAACCGGGGGCACCCTCATCGTGGTTGGGAACCGAGGCCACCCGCCATACAGGTTCAGCGTCTGAGGGTCTCCCAACTTTGCGTACGGTACAGGCTCGACTTGCGCACTCCAGTCGGGCGACATGAAGCGGCCCATGCTGCTGCTGTAGTACCTCGCCCCGAAGTAGTCGTTTCCTGATTCGGTGTCTCGTTCTTTGCCGGTAGAACGAGGCCACTGAAAACGCGTGTTCGTTTCAACATGCGCGGACGCGCGTCGTACGAATGGCACCGCAATCGTGCCTGTATCCCAGGTCCCAAAAACGAGACCTGGGGCACGCCCGTGTTGTGGATCACTCAGCATTCTTAAGACCTGGGCCACCCGCGCCCATCGCCATCCTCTTGAAAAGAGGGCGATATACGGTAAAGAAATATACGACTGATCCAAGAGGCCAAGTCGCCAGAAACAGGATGAACCAAAGCACTTTGACCCCGAATCGCGAATGATCCCGAAGCGCACAGAAGATTGCCATGCCTAAGGAAACAATAAGCGAACATGGGATTGTCAGGACGAGCAGCGTTCCAAATAGTATCCCCAAAGCATTATTAGCCGATGAGGAATTCAAGAAGTTTCGGATCCAAGGCACCGCGAATGAGAAGAAAGATGCAAAACAGATTAAGCACACCACAACTGACCAGAAAAACAGCCTGGAAACCACTTTCGATACGAGCCAACTAGATTTCACAAACTCACCCTTCGCTAAAACTACTTGTCAGTACGAATCGTTCATCGCAGGTCCGATCAACAGCAATCGATGGATCTGCGATGCGCTATTTGGGGGCGATTGTCATGAGTTCATCCAATGAGCCTGGCTGTGGGGGCGGGGTATTCTTCATAAGATCTGTAAAGGCTTTGCCTGCCTCAACGCCGCCTTCAATCGAACTACAGGTACCGTGGCAAAAACCAGCGGTGACGCCAACCTGACCACCCGAGGAACCTTCAACACCTTCGCGACCTCCTGAAAACTGCCACTTTGGCTTGGAGTCTTCGCCTTCCACTGTTCTTTCGAGCCCGAAAGAGAACTTCTCGGCAATTTCCAATTTGAAATGGAGATTACTTTTGATCTGCTTCTCCTCTCTGTCGCCATTCAAATGTCGTGTAACTTCCGTTCCTTCTTTGTGACCGGCTTCGATTGTGACGACTCCTTTGACCCCGACTTTGACTTCATCGCCGCTTCCTTTAAAGCCCTTCGCATAAAAATAGCTACCCGCTTGGTTAAGAAATTTCTGGGCACTTGATCTCATTGCCTCTCCAGCCTCCATTCCACTGCTCACTGCATCTCGAATCGCCTTGCACAACTGAGGCGTATCCTTGCATCCCAGATGTCCATCAGCATCCAAGCGAGCCAGAGGATTGTTCTCAACGTAGCTGTACAGATTCAGGCTCTGCGGGTCGTCCAGCTTGGCATAGGGCACCGGCATGACCTTCGCTGACCAGTCAGGACTCAGCCAGCGGCCCATCGTAGACGCATAGTACCTAGCCCCGAAGTAGTCATTCCCTGATTCGGCATCCCGTTCTTTGCCGGTAGAAATCGATGAATGGGCAGACGCTGCGCTGAGAAGACAATCGACGGGCGGCGTCATAAATGTATCCAGCATTCGAATTGAAGTCTGCGCTTGCATCGTATCAATACCCCCGGTCCCCAAAGGCGAGGGACCGGGGGCACCCTCAT
>Ga0181520_10000536_pt1 | contig 82845 bp, 77 predicted proteins | sample PEATcosm2014_Bin_29_FD_132451 | JGI IMG/M metagenome (GOLD analysis project Ga0181520, IMG submission 132451) | Peatland microbial communities from MTU Mesocosm Facility, Houghton, MI, USA - PEATcosm2014_Bin02_30_metaG | ecosystem: Environmental > Terrestrial > Soil > Wetlands > Peat | place... | reverse complement strand
CTTTTGTAAAGAGAAGGTCCCCAGTCCGAGTCTGGGAGGCGGCTCAAGATAAAAGGCCTCAGCAAAGCTGGGCCTTTTTTACTTGAGCCGCCGACAATTAAGTAAGACGGCGTTTTTGCATTTAAATTTATTTAATATCCGCTCGTGGAGGTTGCAGAGGTAGAGGTTGAGAGCGTGGAGAGCTCGGGGATGAGTGCTTGCATGCTTTGCAGGGTTTGCGGGCCGTACACGGGGACTCGATTATTAACAATGACCGCAGGTAGTGTGTCTTGTATATTGTGGAGCGATATAAGTGTTTTTAAAGCCGAGAGGTCGAGGTCGTAATCAAACGAGTACACACGCAGCCCCGGATACTCGCCGCGCAGATAGGTAAGCACGTCGCCCACATTTGAGCAGTTGGTGCACGTGCCGTTGTTGGTGTAAAAATACAGCACATACACCGGTTTTACGTGGCATTTTTCGGCGATGTTTTGTAACAAAATATAATCCTTGATTTCCAAAAGTGAGTATTGCTCTTTAAGCTGTATTACCTCCCCGTTGCTGTCGCCTAAATTGCTCTCGGCGACCGAGAGCTGGCTTGCAAGCGAGTTGAGTTGGTCGGAGAGCACCGGATTTTGTGCAATAGTGTTGCAATCAAGATTGCCTAAGAGCTCAAACTGCGTTTCGCTCGAGAGTATGTCTATCGATATTGAGTCTTCGGTAGCGCGGATGTTTGCAATGCGCTCACTGTCGATCTTAGACGCAATATAAAACGCCGTGGTAAAAATAGCTGCCGTAATGCCAAACGCCAAAAAGTATCGTTGCCATTTCATATCATTATAAAGAGGTTAGCGCCACTTACTCTCCCTCGCGCGGACGGTGCCCCATGCGGCGCGCATGAGCCACAACGGAGCGATAAACCCAAACAATGCAAAGTAGGCTATCAATGCCTTTACTCCTAGGTTGGTTTTGGCAATGCGTTGGCCGAGGATAATAGCCGTGGCAGTGCCGCACAACACGGCAATGATAACAAAGAGCATCATGTTGGTATTGATATAAAACCAGCTCAAGTGCTCGGTCGGTATATGCGGCGGTATGTGTGTTGCGGATATTTCAGATATCTTGTTCCATGCATATACTCCGGTGCGATATAGCGTATAAAGAGCGGTGTATATACCGCCTAAAAACGCCAACAGCGCGAAGGGAAGAACAAGCATGCCAAAGTTGCCAAAGCGCCGATTAAAGTACATGTACGAGTAGTCCTGCGAGTTTTGCAAAAATCCCTGCGACCACCGCGTGCGCTGTTTGATAAGTGCCCACGGTGTTTTTGGCACCGTCGTGTAGACAAACGCGTTGTGTGCATTGGCAATCTTGAGTCCATGTGCGTGCATCCGAAACGCAATCTCCATGTCCTCGGTGTTGTGTGCGTGTTTAAAGGGACCGATAGTCTCAAACACCTCGCGCTTGTAGATAGAAAACGGCCCTGGCAACACGTTGAGCGCCGCCAGGTTGTCAAACATTTTTTTATAAAAAATACCAAAGGTATACTCAACCGCCTGCATCAGCTCAAGCACCTTGCGCGGGTGGTACACCTTCATGGCGGGAGTAATTGCCATGGTAGCCGGGTCGGCTTCAAACCGCTTTACCACCTCGAGCATGGCGTCGGGCGCGACAAACGAATCGGCGTCTAGGCAGCCGATAAGCTCGGCCCCTGTTCGTTCGATGCCAAAGTTCATAGCGGTGTATTTGCCGCCGTTTTCTTTATGCAAAAAGCGCACCTGACGGTGTTCCTCAGCAAGCCGTTCGCCTATAGCGCGGGTGCCGTCTTTGGAGCCGTCGTCGATGATAAAAATGTCTAGTTTCTCTTTAGGATAATGGAGCTCCAAAAGCGAGCGTACCGTATGCTCCAGCGTTTTTTCTTCATTAAAACAGGGCACGAGTATCGATGCCGTGGGGTAGTAGTTTGGCAGGTCGTCGGTTTTTTCGGAGGGTTTTTTTTCGAGATACGAGATGAGCAAAAAGACCTCAAAGTAGAGTGCTATAAAGAGGCATATGTAAACACCGAGCGCCCCGAAATCCATAAGCTATACTATACCATTTTTGCCTTTTTATCGCACCTGCGCACCATATTGTGCCACGGTTGCTTCCTCAAGCTTTTTATGCAGGATATCAACCTCGTTGTTGGTAAGTGTCTTTTCAAGCGAGCGGTATAAGATGCGGTAGGTGTAGCTTACATTACCCTCGCCAAATTTTTTTGGATTGGCGTACGTGTCCAACAGTTTTACCTCCTCTACTAAATCCTCGCCGACGGTTTCGCGGATAAGGTCAAAATAATTGTTGGGGCTAAAATCACTTTTAACGATAAACGATATGTCCCGTACAACGGCGGGGTATTTGCTGACTTCTTTAAATTTTTTATCCAACTTGAGTTGCGATATGACGCGCGGGTCTTGCGACCACAAGAGCCGGATATCCGGCAGTTGCATACTAATAATCGCGAGACGCTCCAGCCCGAAGCCGAATGCCCACCCGTTGTATCCGGTGACTCCCATGTTTTTTAACACGGTTTTTTTAGGCATGCCGCCGCCCAAAATCTCTATCCAACGATCGCCCACCTTGACCTCTACTTGCAAGCTCGGGTCGGTATACGGGAAGGTGTCATCCAAAAAACGATATTCTGTTGCTTTGCCAAAAAGTCCCTCAACGACTTCCGACAATACTTTTTTGAGCTCATCGAGCGGCATAACACCCATGCTGTCGGGTTGCAGATACCAGCCGCCAAACTGATGAAAGACGTTCATATGGCGGCTGTCTATCTCGTCTTTCCGGTATACTTTGCCGTAACAGACGCACCCAACCGGCTCATGGCGCGCGATGCGCTCTCGAACCTCGGGGAGATGAAGATAGTAGTACCACATGACCGTGTCATGAGGGCGCAAAATATTTTTTTCATCGGTCCAGTAGGTATCCGACTGGCTGCGTGCCGGGTGGTCGGGCGCAAAATCAAAGAGGTCAAATGCCAGGTCCGCAGGCACTATCTCGGGGATAATAATATTGTCCAAGTTTTTAAGCGCGGAGGTTGCGCGTGCGCGCTCTACCAGCTCCTGAAGGGGATGTCTCGGTGTGCGTGATAAATCGGGGAGCTTCAGATTGCGATTCATGCGCAAAGCGTCGGTGTCCTCCCTTTTTTCGAGGCGCTCCCGTATCTTCTTTTCCTCATCAGTCGAGACAACATATTCCATACCGATACCATACCATTATGGCCATATTTAGCAAGCTATTTTGTCACCTTGACCCCTTTCAAAAAGGCCGCCTATTTGGTACAATACAGAGGTGGGTATGGCTGAAGAAAAAGTTAAAAAAGGCAGTTATAGCGCTGCCGATATTACGGTGTTGGAAGGCCTCGAAGCGGTACGTCGCCGCCCCGGCATGTACATCGGCACCACCGGCCCCGACGGCCTGCACCATTTGGTGTGGGAGATTTTTGACAACTCACGCGACGAAGCGATGGGCGGCTTTGCCGACGACATCGAGGTGGCGCTCCTGCCCGGCCCTTCGACAGGCTCAGGGCAGGCAACCATCGTCCGTGTTGCCGACAACGGCCGCGGCATCCCGGTCGACATCCACAAACAGACAAAAGTATCGGCACTCGACACCATCATGACCACGCTCCATGCGGGCGGTAAGTTTGGCGGCGGGGGTTACAAAGTGTCCGGCGGCCTCCACGGTGTTGGTGCATCGGTGGTCAATGCGCTCTCATCTTTTGCGCGTGCCGAGGTACATCGCGACGGCGGCTCATATGTGCAAGACTATGCCAAAGGCAAGCGCAAAGCCGCCGTAAAAAAAGTCGGTTCGTCCAAACTGCACGGCACGGTTATATCCTTTGTACCCGATACGGAAATTTTTACCACGGGCACCGAGTTTGATTTCGACAAAATAGTCGCGCACTTGCGCGAGCAGGCATACTTGGTAAAAGGCCTGCGCATCACCATCATCGACGCGCGCGAAAGCGGCATCAAGTTTACCGACGTGGGCCGTGAGTTGTACTTGCGCGAGTATCTCACCGGCTCGCCTTCGCAAACCTTTTACTTCGAAGGAGGCTTGCGTTCGCTTATCGCTTTTTACAACCGCTACCAAAAGCCGATACACAAAAATATTTTTTATGTTGATAAGAGCTACACGCCACAGGGTGGTACCGAAAAAGATAGCGTCGAGGTGGAGGTGGCGCTCCAATATGCCGATGATATTTCGTCACGCCTGTTTCCGTTTGCAAACAACATTTACAACGCCGAGGCAGGCACGCACATTACCGGCTTTCGCGCGGCGCTCACGCGTACGCTCAACGCCTACGGCCGCAAAGCGGGCATCATCAAAGACAGCGACGAAAACTTTACTGGCGAGGATGTCCTCGAGGGTTTAACGGCGGTTGTCTCGGTAAAATTGCGTGAGATACAGTTTGAGGGCCAAACAAAGGCAAAACTCGGGAGCGTTGAGGCGCGCGGCGCCGTTGAGGCGGTCTTTACCGATGCGTTTAACGAGTTTTTAGAGGAAAACCCGGATGACGCGCGCTCCATTGTGAGCAAATCGGTCCTCGCGCTCAAAGCGCGCAAGGCCGCCAAAGCCGCCAAAGACTCGGTCATGCGCAAAGGTGCCTTGGAGGGCATGACGCTCCCGGGCAAGCTCGCCGACTGTCAAAGCAAAGACCCGGCTGAGAGTGAGCTCTTTGTGGTGGAGGGCGACTCGGCCGGAGGCTCGGGCAAACAAGGCCGTGACAGGCGCACGCAGGCGATATTGCCGCTCCGCGGTAAAATCCTCAATGTCGAGCGCGCACGCCTCGACAAAATGCTCGCCTCTGAGCAGATAAAAAATTTGGTAGTCGCGCTCGGCACCGCCATCGGCGACGTGTTTGACTTATCAAAACTGCGCTATCACAAAATAATCCTCGCAACCGATGCCGACGTAGACGGCGCGCATATCCGCACGCTCCTGCTTACGCTCCTCTTCCGCCACTTTAGGCCTGTCATCGACGGCGGATATATTTACATTGCTCAGCCGCCGCTCTATAAAATACAAAAAGGCAAAGAGGTGCGGTATGCCTACACCGACGAAGAAAAAAATAAGATCATCGGCAAAGAGGAAGTCATCGAAGAAGGTGCCGGCGACGAGCAAGAGATAGAGCCTACCCCGACGCTCGAAGAGGTCGGGGCCCCGACCTCCGGCAACGCCGGAGCGTCGGGGAAGTCAAAGTTCCGCATCCAGCGCTACAAAGGTTTGGGCGAGATGAACCCCGAGGAACTGTGGGAAACCACGATGGACCCGGCACGCCGCGTACTCAAGCAGGTAACCATTGACGATGCGGCCGATGCCGACAGAGTATTTGATGTCTTAATGGGCGAGGATGTGCTCTCGCGCAAATCGTTTATCCAGTCCAACGCCAAAAACGCGACTTTGGATATTTAGTACACCTGCACCACGATGCTTGCGGAGTTGTTGCTTTTGTTTGACTCTGTAACGTAATTGAACGGATCGGCAGTGATAGTAACCGTGCCGGTGTACGACGGCATGCCGTTGTAATTGTAGTAGCCGTTATTACACGAGTTATTGGTGCAGTTATTGTAATAATTGTTGTAGCCATACGGAGTCGTGCAGTTGTATCCGTTGCAGGTGTAGCCTCCGGTGGTGTAGGAACTTGCGCCGGTATACCCATACCCATAGTTTGGATATTGCTGGTAGGTATTTTGTCCGTACACGTTATCAAACGTAAGCGCGTAGACAATTTTGTCACCGGGATAGAGCGCCTGTTGCGGTTGGCTTGCAAATGTGTACGAGCCGTTTATCGGCAGTGTCGCGTTAAAGGTCCATCCGCTAGCCACAATGTTGGTGCCGACGTTTTGTATGACAAATTCCACCGTCGTGCGCGTACCGTTTGGTGTTGCCGAAAGTATCTGTACCGCCAAATCGGGATAACCGTAGAGCGCTGCGCGTGTGGTTGCCGGATAGTAGGTTGCACCGGTACTCGATTTTGTCGTGGTGGTGTGAGCAACGGGAGTAGTGGTTTGTGTTGCAGTACTCTTGCCGCTCGGAGCAACAGTCGTGGTAGAGACTCCGGTTGCGGTAATGGTGCCGGTCGAGAGCTCGGTTGCCGTTACGGTAATAACGAGCGGAGCCGAGGAGCCGCCGGTTAACACCGGTATCACGGTCATGTGCGCGCCGGCGTTAACGTAATTAAACGGCGTGTTGCACGCAACGGTTTGGTAGGAGCCGGTCGGTACCGGTGCGCCGAGCGAAAGGCCGGTTTGGCATGCGTACGAAATTGCGTACGAATATTGCGCGCTCGTATCGGCATTTGCATGCGTCCACGACACTTGCAATGTTTGGCCGGAGGTAATAGTAGCGGCTGTTGAAACGGTTACGTTCTCTTGTGCGTTTGTGCCCGAAAGGAGAGAAGAAGTCCCGGAACCGAGGTTACTAAAAATAGCCGGGATAGCGACCGCGAGCTGGATAATGCCCCACGCACCCAAAATGAGCACCGCGATAAGCCCCAACACGGCAATAGTGCGCAAAAACATGTCAATAAAGGGGGACCTCTTTTGTACCGGTTCGTGTGTTTCCATGGCACGAAGGTACCACAGACAGTGTATACTTGTCAAGCGCGCCAAAATGATGCACTATACTAGTATCGTATATGTCGGCAAATCATCCGCACACTAAAAAAAATCGGGGCGTGATACCCGAAATAGCCGAGCATCCAATTAGTTTCGCGGTTGCATTTTTGGCGTTCTTTTTTCTCTCCGTTGCGTTTCTATCCGCGGTGGGCGACACGCCTAATCCTGTTGTGAGCGACGTCAACGCCGTGCCCGTAAGCAGCGGAACAGCGGCCACCACCGCCATGCCGGAGAATGCAGTGAGGTTAGTTGCCAAAGATATCGGGCTTGATGTAAATGTAGTCAATCCAAGTTCCACCAATGTTGATGACCTCGACCAAGCGCTCACGCAGGGCGCGGTGCATTATCCAACTTCGGCGCCACTCGGCGTCAACGGCACGGTGCTTATCTTTGGTCACTCGTCTTCTTTGCCGGTGGTGATACATCAATATTACAAAACCTTCGACGGCATCCAAGATTTAAAAACAGGGGAGATCGTGAGCGTCTACTCGGCTACCACCGAGTATCGCTATAGCGTGACCGGCGTGCGCGTGGCCGACTCTACCGACTCAAGCGACAATCAAATCCCGCTCCCGAGCGATGCCAAATACCTCACGCTGGTTACCTGCGACTCCTTTGCCGCAAAGAGCAATCGTTTTATAGTCACCGCAAGCTTTGTGGGCGCCTATGCTTTATCTCAATAGCATAGTTTCCGAAGCCTTGACAAAACTTTAATTGGTGCTATCCTGTTTGTGGACTAAGTTCGCCACATGCACTTTATAAGCGCCAACAGAGGGAATATGAGCGATGGCAAAAGCTCCTGTGAGAGACGTGTTTCGTAATCCCAAAGGTCAATGGGTTGCGCTAGATGATTTGGGGTCCTGGAGAGTGTGCAATCTTCGTACGGGGAAACTCGGGGCTTTTGCGGAAAAGCCCGACCCGGTAGGAACAATTCCTCCGGTTGTCCCGGCTACGGCGCCTGCCGTTGCTGCACCACCGCCTCCGCCGCCTGTTGCTCCGGCACCTGCAGCAGCACCCGCTACTGCAACGCCTCCGCCTGTTGCTTCGGCCCCGGCTGCGCCAGTTGCGCCGCCGGCTCCCAAAACACGTCGCGATTTGATTGGGCTTTGGGCGCGCCGTGTGGCAGTGGCCGTCATACTTTTGGTTGCTGTCGGCGGTAGTGTGTACGTTACCCACAAAATTGATGGTTGGTGGAATTCCTCCACCAACAGTGAGGTTATGTCCCTCAAAACCCAACTCGAACAGGTCAAGGCGGACAAGGGGACGGCTGAAACCGCAGCGGCAAAGGCAAAGGAAGAGCAAAGCAAGGCAGAGGCACAGCTTGCTGTGGCTAAGGCCAATCCGGCCGATGCTAGCGAGGTTGCAGCTTTGAAGTCTGAGCTCGACAAAGCTCAGGCCGATCTCACTGCAGCTCAAGCGGCGGCGAAGGTGAACCCTCCGGCTCCGCCGACACCTACGCCGACAGTGGCGGTTCAACCTCCGCCGGCGCCACCTGCGGCAGTTGCTCCGCCGCCAGCTCCGGTTGTGGCAGCCGCGGCACCACCTCCAGTTGGAGAAGTGATGCCAAAGCCTAAAATCAATGGGCGCGCCGGCACCCCAAAGCACGTCCGTATAGAGCATCCTCTCCCAGGTAAATCTCATCGTTGTGTTTACAGCGGACCCGATGCGCAGCCTCTCGATGAGCGAGGCACCAACGCCTGGTGTAGCGGCTAACACCCACTCGTTTCGACGGAGCGCACACAAAGCGCTCCGTCGGGACAATTTTTTTCGTTATTTTCTAAATGCTTATCTAACAGAAGGTTGGCATCTAGATTAAGGTGAAAAAGAAGGGGACTTGACAAAATTATATAGGGTGCTATGATGGTAAAGACAGTACATTTTATAGCCCTAATCTCGGGGCACGGATAGAAGGGGTTCACGCCATGTTGAAGAAGATTCTGTTGGCTACGGCGGTCGCGGCTTTGGCTTCTGCCCTCGGCGGTTGCGGTTCCGCTGGAATGTTCCCCAATAGGGGAATGGTGGAATCCGGTCCGCAGGCATATGTTGGCGGGGCTCCAGCGGTCATCGAGGGATATCCTCAGACGCAGCGACGAGTTGGCCGACCCGAAGCTCCTATACGCCTCACTACCGAGCATCCGCCGGGTACACCTAACCAGTTCCGTTGCGACGCTACAACGGGACAGCCCACGGGCGGCCCGGGCACCGGCAACGCCTGGTGCGATTGAACACCGACTCGTTTCGGCGGAGCGCGCATAAAGCGCTCCGCCGGGACAAATTTTTTCGTTATTGTTCGCTTGTATATCAACACTGATATATAAACGAGCTCTCACGAGAGAGCGATGCACCTGTCTCAAGAAGGAGATCACAGTGTATAAGTACCTTCTCATCGCATTGTTGCTTGTTCTCGGTTTTAGTTCTTCTGCTACACAAGCAGGAGAGGCGGACTGCGACAGCAAATGCCAAGCCTACAAGCACGCTGCATCGACCGGACCGGTCCCATATAACGGACCGACCATCTGCGTCGCGTTTAAACAGGCGAAGGTCGACAACGTCGTCATTCGCTTCTACGACGCGACGGGGAAGGAACTCGATCCGAAAGATCAGCTCCACAGCCGCAAGAACGCGGCAGTGGAAGATAAAATTTGCCCGGCGGCCCATTGGTTTGAAGAGGCTGCACGTGCGGAGTTGTGCAATAGTTACGAAGGCCGATGGCTCGAGCCCGAGCACTTGGCAATCTTGCTGCAGCTCAAGGGCATGCCCGAAGGCAAGTTCGTCCATCTGGACAAGCCTCGGTGAAAACGTTGGGTCGCGGCGGAAGAAACCACCGCGACCTGACAAATTTTTGTTTTTAGTAAACTATTGACATTAATAAAATTATAAGTATAGTAGTACCGTTATTATGAAAACCGATATGAAAAATAAGAATATATTGCAGGCCCTTACCGGCATCTTCGTCGTGTCAGTTCTCATGATCGGGGCACTCTCTATTGCACCTATCGCGCGCGCCGACGATAACGGTGATGATTTTGGTGGTCCTACCGATAACTCTTGTTGCACAGTCAGTCCGGATACGGTAATCAGTCCGGATACAGGTGGAACTATTTATCCTGATACATACAGTAATGTATATCCGGATACCTATTCAAATATTTATCCTGATACGTACAGCAACATTTATCCTGACACCTATAGTTATTCAACTCCTTCGTATGGTTACTCGACCGGCGGCTACAGCATGGGCGGTTACTACAGCGGTGGTTATGGATACTCGACCGGTGGTTACCGCTACACTCAGCCGGCTTCGAATATTTACGCTCCTACTACCGTAACGACCAACAACAACACCTGCACCAACAACTCTTGCAACACTAACAACAACATCACCAATCCTGCGCCGGTGATCAACAATGTGATTGCTTATCCGCCTACGCAAACGCAAGTCCAATATTGCGCGGCCGGGTATTCCGGTACGTATCCTAACTGCTATCTCAATCAGCCGGTTGTGTACAACACTGCAACACCGTACGTTTCGCTTACGCAAGTTCCGTACACTGGTCTCGACTTGGGCTTTTGGGGCACGATAGCCTACTGGGGTGCGATGGTACTCTTTGCACTCGTTGTTGCCTACCTCATTGTTATCAAGCGCGTACAAAATATTATTGCGCTCCGCCTCAAATACTTCCTCTTCGGTAGCACTAATACTCATGAGGAGAGCGAGCAGGAGACAGTAGTTACTTATGCTCCGGTTGCGCCTAAAGTATATGCAACGGTCCCCGCTAGTGAGGACATTGTTGATAGCTTTATTCTCTCGCAAATCAACCGTCCGCGCCGCGCATAAATAATTGTTTAATTTCTAACACAAAATCCCGCCTCAAAGCGGGATTTTGTGCTTTTGACATATAGTAAATGAGTGTCTTCATGTGTTGCTCATCCAGTTTCGTTACTATACTCTAGAGCCTAGAAGGCCAACTGGCATAAGGAGAGACGCCATGATGCGTTTATCTACAGTTCTTCTCAGTCTAGCGCTTGGAATAATGGGCTTGGGCTCGGCTCATGCCGACTACTTGGTCAAGAATCCTTGCCGTCCTTGTGCTCCTCACAAAGTAGAGGAGCCTCGGGTCACAGCCTGCAAGACATGTTTGGTTGAGGTCTATGTGAATATGTGCCTCCCACCTGTAGTCTTCGCCAAGTATTATAACGGTGAAGTGAGTGAAGGGCTCCAATTTACCCGCAACAACGGTACGGGTTATCTTCAGGTGCCGTGTGATAAGGTCTTCGAGATTGATTGGATTTGCTTGAATGATAAACACAAGAGACATCCTGAAGCCCTGTGGATGGATCGGGCGCGAGCCATTCTCGAGCGTGGAGCGCCCGGCGGGAAATGCGTGGTTAATGCTGACCACCCCGTGTGGTTTGACTATCCAGAAGAATAGAGCAGAGAGGCGGAGTGCGCAGTTGCGCACTCCCACCTCATTTTTACTTCAACATTAATAATTAGTAATACGTTATGAACAAAAAAGAGAATTTTTTATCTAGGACAGTACACGATACATCTATTGTGTTGCTTGCCGGCGTTGCCGTGCTTGTACTTTTATATATGTTTGCGCCTGCTATGCAAATAGCAAAACAAACAGGAGTTGCATCTCTTTTTGCTTCACATATTGCCCATGCCGACGATGGAGGCGATGGTACTAGCGGAGGTGATGGTGGTTGTTGCGGAGACACCGGCGGTGGCACTGGCGGCACGGGAGGCGGTAGCGGTGTGGGCGGGGGTGGCGGTGGAACATACGCTACGCCTCCGCATATGTGTCCGATAAACGCTAACGGGATATCTCCAACTTGTTCCCCTATACCGCGTCGTTGTCCAGTCAACACAACGGGGACATATCCCAATTGTCTTCCGCGTATATGCCCGTTAAACACCACCGGGACCTATCCCAACTGCGTGCCTATTGTGTGTCCGGCAAACACGACGGGCACGTATCCAAATTGTGTTGTGATAGTGACAGGAGGCAACACAAACAATAATTGCGTAGACAACAGTTGCAACACAAACAACACCACCAATAACAACAATAATTACAGCTACAACAATACGTCTAACAACTACAATAATAATTATTCGGACCAATACTACCAGCAGCAGTATGTCCGGGGCATGTATCACAACGACAATCAGTACTACTATCCTCCGCAGCAATACTATCCGCAATATCAACAAAACTATTACCCTCAGCCAATTGCTTACCAACAGCCGGTGATATATCAAACACAGCAATACGTGCCTTCCTATCAACCTCAAATAACACTCTCAGAGGTGCCGTATACCGGCCTCGACTTGGGCTTTTGGGGGACGCTCGCATATTGGGGCTTTATATCGTTTTGGGTATTTGCCGCCGCATACCTCGTGATGTTTAAAGGAGTACTCAACCGCGGCGCTCGCTGGGTGATGAGCGTGTTGTACGGAGACGAGTGGGCGCTTAGCTAGTACCATTTAGACCTTTCGCAACGTAGTAAAAATAAAAATCCAGGTGGGGGCGTGCCGCTTTTTAAGGAGCAAAGCGACTATAAAAAGTGGGGTTAAAGATTTTTATTTTTACTACTTGCGATGGGTTATCTCTTCTTTGAGTTTTTGGGCAATGTCGGCAATGGCGAGCACACCCACTTTGCCTTCGCGGCCTTCGAGCGTTGCGGTTTTGGCCGATACCTCGGCATCGCCAATCACGAGCGTGTAGGGGATCTTTTGTGTTTTTGCTTCGCGGATTTTTTTGCCCAAGGTTTCGTTGGAGTCGTCGAGGTCGGCACGGATGCCGGCAGCTTTGAGCTGCTCCATCACATCAGCGGCAAACGCCTTGTGTGCGTCGCTGATGGGCAAAACACGGGCCTGCACCGGCGAGAGCCAAAGAGGGAAGGCACCCACATATTTTTCGATAAGGAAGGCCATGATGCGCTCGATGGCTCCGATTGACGAGCGATGCACGACAAATGCGCGCTTCTTTTCGCCACTCTCGGCAATGTAAGTGAGGTCAAAGCGGTCCGGCATACAAAAGTCGTACTGCACGGTAAAGGCAGTGTCCTCTTTGCCGTTGGCGTTTTTCATTTGCACGTCGATTTTTGGGCCATAAAACGCGGCTTCGTCTTTTGCCTCTTCAAAATTGGCGCCGCGCGCCTTCATAAGTTTGCGGAGCAAGTCCTCGGCCTTTTCCCATGCGGCATCGTTTTTGTAATATTTTTCGGTATTGGCACGATCGCCAAGTGAGAGCCTAAATCTAAAATCGGTACCTTGTTTGAGCCCAAACACACCGGCCATGTGGATGATAAGGTCTAGTGCACCGCTCACCTCCTCAACGGCTTGCTCTTCGCTCGCACATATAATGTGCGCGTCGGCTAAACAAAACGTGCGCACCCGTTGCAAGCCCATGAGCTCTCCTGACTGCTCGTAGCGGTATAGCTGTGCAAGCTCGGCAATGCGCATAGGGAGCTCACGATGGCTGTGTGGTTTGTGAAGATAGAGTTGAAAATGATGCGGGCAGGTCATCGGACGGAGCATAAACTTTTCCTCATCGATCTCGATGGGCGCGTACATTGATTCTTTGTAATGAGGATAGTGTCCAGATTTTTCGTACAGCTCGAGCTTTGCAAGGTCGGGGGTATGTACGTGCACATAGCCGCGTTTTGTCTCCTCCTCTATAACAAACTTTTCGAGCTCGCGTTTTATGATAGCTCCTTTGGGGAGAAACATGGGCAAACCTTTACCCACGGTTTGGTCTATATAAAATAAGTCTAACTCCGGTCCTAATTTTTTATGATCCCGCTCCTTTTCGCCCCCTGCATCGTTTTGTGCTTCCATATCAAGCTATAGTACTACTTGCAATTTTTTATGCAAAAGAAAAAGCAGCCCGTAGGCTGCTCTAGATACCGCTTAGGAATCGTTGTAACTCAGCGACTCGTTCGAGAGATATCTCTCCCAAAATTAAAGCCGCTGGTTTGGGCTGTGGTTGCCCAGGTCGCTCCGCAGGCTTTTTCTCTTCCGGTTTCTTTTTTGTAATAGCTTCAAACTTCTTCATGGTCGCTCTCCCGAGCTTGTAGCACGCCAAACTTCCGCCAAAAACAATAACACGTTATAAAATATTGTGCAAGTACTTATCCACAATTACTCACATGGCCTTGAGAGCTTCGGCGACCATCGAGAGCTCGCCATTGCGGCTGGTGAGTTTGCCTTTGAGGGCTATACAACTTTCGGTCTTTAAAATGTTGCGATGCTCGGCATAATTTTTTGGGAACACCACTGCCTCCATAGAGCCATCGAAGTCGGCGATTTTAATAAACGCCATTTGGTCGCCGCCTTTAGTGAGATGCAAACGGATTTCTTGTATCATGCCCGCCGCAACCACCATCATGCCGGGATGGATTTTTGTTTTGAGCTCGCTCAAGGTCATCGGGCGCTTGCTGAGCTTCTCTCTATATTTATCGAGCGGATGTCCCGATACATAAAGGCCAAGCAACTCCTTTTCCCATGCGAGGCGCTCTTCTTGGCCGGCCTCTTTGGCAGGCGGAAGCTTGAGCTCGCCCTCGGCACTGGCGAGCCCGGCAAAAAGCGAGTCTTGCGATTGTTCGTGGCTTGAGTCGCGATGGTATTGGAGGAGCAACTCTATCGAGGCGAGCATCTGACCTCGCTCGCCCAAGCTGTCGAGTGCGCCGCATTGTATCAAACTCTCGAGTCCGCGCTTGTTGAGCGTTTGGTCTTTTACCCGCGAGAGAAAATTGCCGAGGCTTGTAAACTTGCCATCGGCTTTGCGCTCTTTGATGATGCTGTCGGCGATGCTCGAGCCAAAGTTTTTAATTGAGTAAAGGCCAAAGCGTATGGCATCCTCCTCGGCATCGCCCGCAAGCGCCGCGGCTTTTTCGGTACGCTTGGCGCTCTCGCCCAATATCACTGTAAACACGCCAAAACTTTCGTTGACGTCCGGCGGCAACACGGGCACGCCCATCCGTTTGCACTCATTAACCATAATAGAGACAGTGTCGATGTCGCCGGCCTCGGCGGTGAGCACGGCGGCCATGTACTCGACCGGATAATTTGCTTTGAGATATGCGGTTTGATAGGCCACTTTGCCGTAGCTTGCGGCGTGCGCCTTGTTAAATCCGTATGCCGCAAACGGCTCTATCCACGCCCACACTTCTTCGGCTTTTTTGCGCGGCCACCCCGAGTGCTCAACGCATCCTTTGATAAACTTTTCTTTTTGGGCCTCCATCTCGGCGGGGATTTTTTTGCCCACCGCTTTGCGAAACTTGTCGACCTCGCCCCACGTGTAGCCTGCGAGTTCGTGCGCCATGATCAACAGGTCGTCTTGATACACCAAGATGCCGTACGTTTGTTTAAGTATTGGCTCCATTGCCTTGTCCATGTAGCGGATAAGCGCCGGATTGTGTTTGCGCTCGATATATTGCGGGATAAATTGCATCGGGCCGGGGCGAAAGAGTGCCACCATCGCGTTGATGTCGTGTATGGTACTAGGCTTCAACTCTTTTAAAAATCGCGTCATGCCCGAGCCGTTGAGTTGAAAGGTGCCCTCGGTTTGGCCGCTTGTGAGCATGTCATATGTTTTTTTGTCGTCGATTGGGATTTTTTCAATATCGATATGCTCGCCGCGCGTTGTTTTAATAAGTTTAACTGCCGAGGCAAGGATAGAGAGGTTGCGGATGCCAAGGAAGTCAAACTTGGTGAGGCCGACACCGTCTTCGCCAACCGAGTACATGTCGTACTGCGTGATAATTTTGCCGCCCTTTGGGTCGAGCTGGAGCGGCGCATACTCGATGAGCGGCTTAGGTGCAATCACCACACCCGCCGCGTGCACCGAGATGTGTCGTGCGCAGCCTTCGATTTTTTTACCAAGGTCGATGATGTCTTTAACGTCCGCCTCGGCTTTGTACATTTTGCCGAGCTCGGCGTTTTCCTCCAGCGCACGCTCGAGCGTCATCGGGAAGCCTTGCGAGCCAAACGGGATTTCTTTTGCAATGCGGTCGCCAACGCCGTACGCGTAGCCGAGTGCGCGCGCCACGTCGCGCACAACACCGCGCGCAAGCATGGTGCCAAAAGTTCCAATTTGCGCCACTCGGGCCTCGCCGTATTTATGGCGCGCATACTCAATCACCTCGTCGCGGCGGTTGTCGGCAAAGTCCATGTCGATATCGGGGGCCGACGGGCGCTCCGGATTTAAAAAGCGTTCAAAGGGGATGTTGTAGGCCAAGGGGTCGATGGTAGTGATATGGAGCAAGTACGTGGTCATCGAGCCGGCCACCGAGCCGCGGATGGTGGTGTAGATGCCGTGCTCACGCGCAAAGCGGATTAAATCTTCCACGACTAAAAAGTATGCGGCGTAGCCTTTAAACGCGATGATGCCGAGCTCATAGTTGAGCCGCTCGAGTACATCCTGCCGGCCCTCGAGCCCGCGGCGCGTGAGACCGCTCATACAAAGCGAGTGCAAATGTTCGTCGGCCGTTACACCTTTGAGAAGCGGGAACTCGGGGAAGATAAATTTGCCGAGCGTGAGCTCAAGATTGCACCGCTCGGCTATCTCGAGTGTTTTTGCAAGTTGCTCTTCAGTAAACTCTTTTTCCATTTGTCCGCGGGCAGGAAAGTAATACTCTTCTTCTTCCTCGGCGGTGAGGTCGCTTGTGTCACCGCCAGTATCCGCACCGCGATTCTCGATTGCTTTGAGCGTTTCCCACGCACGGCGGTCGTTTGGCTCCATGTAAAAAATTTCGTGCAGGGCCACATCGGTATAAAAGTTTTCTGCTCCAAAAATATCTTTGTACTCGGCGGCATGCGCCCCTTTACTGCGCGGCACCGCGGCAATGAGCCCTTCGTGATGGCGCGCGAGAATTTCTTTGGTAACCGTGGGCTTGCCGTCATGCGGTGCAAAGTACGACTCGGTTACTATCGCAAGCAAATTTTTGTAGCCCTGCTCATTTTCGACATACAACAATATGCGCGCATCGTTCTCTACCCGCGCCTCGAGGCCAATGATGGGCTTGATGTCGGCATGTTTGCACTCTTTGTAAAACTCGATGGCGCCGTAGAGGTTGCCGAGGTCGGTAAGCGCAAGTGCTTCACACCCAAAAGAGGCGGCACGCTCAACGAGCTCGGGTATTTTAGGCAAAGCGCCGAGGAGCGAGTAGTGCGAGTGCGCGTGCAGGTGGGCAAACTTTGCGGACATGCAAAAAGTATACTCCTCGGCTACTCACTTGAGCCAATTCATTTAGTGTTGTATCAGAAAGTTAACCTGTGAGAATGTTCGAGCCTCTTGGTCCAACATTTTCCATAATTGGTGAGGTCTGTCATGCAGCAATCTTCTCAGGTCGCACAAGGCCTAACAGGCACGGAAGTCGCTCAGCTCGTGGCTGTTTTGGTGTTTCTCGCGGTGTCGTATTTTTGGCTCTTTTGGGGTCAGTTCTGGTGGGAGAGACGCCAGTTTTTGCGGAAGGTAAAGGGGAAGTCGTTCGACCTCGACGTTACCGAACCGTGAAAAACGCTACTGCTAAAAAACAAAGTCCCGGCGCTCCAAAAGCGCCGGTTTTTTCTTTGCCTAAATGTTCGACTTCGTAAGTCGAACACCTACCTTATTCGAGTATATAAGCTTTCATTTCTTCTATTTCTAATGTAGTTAAATAATCTTTAAGCTGTTTTGGGTAGTTTTGAAAAACTTCTTTAAAAAAGAGAGTAAAAGTTATGTTGAGAAACTTTACATCCTGACAATAATCATGATAGCTACTCCACTGGTATTTATCGAGATAAGCAGTGGCGTGTGTTGCATTGCTAATTTTTCCTTCTCGCCAATTGCGAAAATCGCGATGGTAGTCGAGAGGATTTAAATGGATGTAGTTAAGAATATGTAAAAAATGCGGATCAGTCTCGATACGGACTTTTTTAGTCCTACCTTGGAATAAAGCGCCTGATCGTTTGTACTTCTCATTAAAATATTTTGAGTAACCGATATTTAATTTACGGATGAATTGAGTTATACCATTTTCAGCTTTTTCAGATACCAGTAAATGATAATGGTTACGCATTAGGCACCAGCCGTGTATTTCCACAAGCTCCTCCTTGTTCGACTTCGTAAGTCCAACATTTCTATGTATATTGTCTACCGATTGAATGTCATTAAAAATTTCTAGTCCCAATACAAAACGTTTACGATCTTGGTCGTCAAGAAATATAGTACGTTTATCGACACCTCGATTAAGCAAATGATATAGATCCATGTCGGGTATCTTAGTTGTTCGACTTCGTAAGTCAAACATTTGATACGATGAGGTTGTGAGAACCCAATTTATTATTGGCATAGACGAGGCTGGCCGCGGACCTCTGGCGGGGCCCGTGGCTGTAGGTGTGGTGATGGTACGGAGCGGATTTAACATCCGCCGGGCGTTTTCAAATGTTGCAGACTCCAAAAAACTCTCCGAAAAAAAGAGGGAAGAGATATACAAGCTCCTCCTTGCGCGCAAAGTGGCTGGCGACGTTTATTTTTGTATCCGTTTTGTCGGCAACGCATATATAGATAAGCACGGCATTACGCGTGCGGTGCACAACTCTATATATAAAGGAGTGCGGCTCTTGGCGCCGAGCCCAAAAGGCGTGCGCATTGTGCTCGACGGCCTTTTGCATGCGCCGGAGGAGTACAAGCAAAAAACAATCGTGCGCGGTGATGTCACTGAGCCGATTATCTCGCTTGCATCGATTGCCGCAAAAGTGGAGCGCGACAGGCTGATGAAAAAGCTGGCAAAAAAATATCCAAAGTATGGCCTTGAGGTGCATAAAGGCTACGGCACGCTCAACCACCGCAAAGCCATAAAGTGCTTTGGCCTCTCGGATATACATCGCAAAACCTTTTGCAAGAATCTCATATAAGTGGTATAGTACTAAGTCAGTTAGTTCTAGAGTGTTAGTGCGTACAAAAAACTTGGTTTGGGGAGAGAAACGTGCCGAATGGAAAAGATTGTTCCTGTGTTGGCTGCGAAAGAAACGCAGGACTGTTTCCCAACAAGAAAGAGGTTGCCTGTTTAGTTAAGTTGAAAGAGGAGGATCCCAGTCCGACCATACGGCCGGCGTTCACTCGGCGAGTTCCGGAAGGAAAATGTTTGGGCCGAGTGTTGAAACCAATACTGACGTTTGAGTCTCAATCTGTGCGTTATGCGCAGACCGTCGAGGCCTAGCCGCCCAGTTTGAGCCAGTCGCCACACGACTGGCCTTTTTTATGCTTATTTGCTATAGTGCCAGCATGGTCGTGAGGATGAGACATACCAGGGCGCATACGGCTAACCGCCGTTCGCACCATGCCCTTGCTGCCCACTCGCTCGTAAAGTGCGAGTGCGGCACCATGCGTGTCTCACATCGCGCCTGCCCGGTCTGCGGGCGTTACAATGGCAAGGTGGCAGTCGATGTTGCCGCCAAGGCGCAGGCTCGCGCCGTGCGCCGCACCAAAAAGGCCGAGCACGATGGAAAGGAAAAGTAGTATCGATACGTTTTGCGAGGCGGGTGCGAGTTCAAAAGTTCTTTTTCACCTATGGCAAACAGGCACCTTTCAAGGTCGGTAGTGTTGCAGACACTCTTCGAGTGGGACTTTCGCACTGTCAATAATGAACTTGGCAAAAACAGTGGTAATGCGATGGACATACTCGAGCGCAACGCGGAGGAGTTTGCGCCTGCGGCGGGCGATATGCCTTTTATGCAAGATTTGCTTAAAGGCACCATTGCGCGCGAAAACGATTTAGATTTAGTGATAACCAAGGCCGCGCCCGAGTGGCCGCTTGAGCGCATCGCACCGGTCGACCGGAATGTTTTGCGGCTCGGGCTTTACGAACTCCTCTTTGCCGATAGGGAAAAGGTCCCAGCTAAAGTTGCCATCAACGAAGCGATAGAACTCGCCAAAAGTTTTGGCGGCGAAAACAGCGGACGTTTTGTTAACGGCGTGTTGGGTGCCGTGTACAAAGAGCTCGGCGAGCCGGGCAAAGACGAAATCTCAAAAAAGAAAAAAGAGGTTCCGTACGAGCAGATGCCCATCGAGCGCCTCGGCGGCGCAGTAGTGTATGCCAAACACGGAGGTGAGATATATCTTGCACTTGTGCATGACATCTTTGGCCACTGGACGCTCAGCAAGGGCAAAATCGGCGACAAACCGGAGTTTGCAAACGAGACTGTTGAGGAGGGAACCATCCGCGAGATAAAAGAGGAGATGAATCTCGACATCACTCTTAAAGAAAAAGTCGGCGACAACGAGTATATCGCCTCCGACCCGGAGGCTGGTAAAAAGCGCAAGCAAGTGGCATACTTCTTGGCCGAGTCGCCTTATGTCGATGTGAAGCTCAAGCAAACCGGCGGCCTCGACGACGCACGATGGTTTAGGCTTAAAGAAGCGCTCGAGCTCAACTTGTACGAAGACGTGCTCCCCATTATTACCAAAGCAATGCAAAAGCTCGATGCAGAAAGATTTTAAAACGTTTGAAGACAATGTGGGTATTACGTTTAATGACGCGGCGCTTTTGCGTCAGGCTTTTACGCATCGCTCGTATGTCAATGAGCATCGCTCGGAGAGTGCGGGCCACAACGAGCGCCTCGAGTTTTTAGGCGACGCCGTGCTCGAGCTCATTGCAACGCACTATTTATACGAAAAGTTCCCGCACAAAGACGAGGGCGAGCTCACCGCGTATCGCGCGGCGCTCGTTAACGCCACCACGTGCGCCGAGGTGGGGAGCGAGCTGGGCATCAACGAATATTTATTGCTCTCACGTGGCGAGGCCAAGGACACCGGCCGCGCGCGCGGCGTACTTTTGGCAAATGCGTTTGAGGCGCTCATCGGCGCAATTTATCTCGACCAAGGCTATGGCGCCGCGCGCGCGTTTATCGAAGCGCATCTTTTTCCAAAAATAGACGGCATTGTACAAAATCGCCTCTGGCAAGATGCCAAGTCGGCCCTGCAAGAAAAATCGCAGGAGACGCATGGCGTTACGCCGCACTACGAGGTTATAAAAGAGACAGGCCCCGACCACGACAAACAGTTTGTTGTAGGCGTGTACATCCAAGATGCGATTGTTGCCGAGGGGCTGGGCAAAAGCAAACAAGAAGCCGAGCAGAGCGCGGCCAGAGCCGCGCTCGACAAAAAGGGATGGTAAAATAAGCGCAATGCGGTTAAAGAGTATTGAACTCGCGGGGTTTAAGTCTTTTGCCAAAAAGACTCAGCTTGTCTTTGGCTCGGCCATTACCTCGGTGGTGGGCCCTAACGGCTCCGGCAAAAGCAACATTGCCGAGAGCTTCCGCTTTGTTTTGGGCGAGCAATCGATGAAGAGTATGCGCGGCAAGCGCGGCGAGGATTTGATATGGAACGGTTCAAGTTCCTCACCACGCGCGGGCCGCGCTTCGGTAAAACTTATTTTTGATAACAGCGACAGGGAGCTTACGCTCGACTTTGACGAGGTGGCCATCGAGCGCGTGGTGTATCGCGACGGCGCCAACGATTATTTACTCAACGGCTCTATCGTGCGCTTGCGCGACATTGCCGAGCTCTTGAGCCAAGCCAACATCGGCGCATCGGGACATCATATTATTTCGCAAGGCGAGGCCGACCGCGTGCTCACCGCAAGCATTAAAGAGCGTCGCGAGATGATAGAGGACGCGCTCGGCCTCACGGCATTTTTGTATAAGCGCGAGGAAGCCGAGCGCAAAATGGAAAAGACTGCCGAGAATGTCCGCGAGATTGAGAGTCTGCGGCGCGAGCTTGCGCCGCATGTAAAGTTTTTGACCGCGCAGGTTAAAAAAATCGAGGAAGGCTCGCGCCTGCAAAACGAGGTCGCCCTGCATTATGCCGAATATCTAAAACGCGAGAGTGTGTTTATTAAGGTTGAAGAGGCAGAAATTAAGAGTGCCGAAGAAGAACCAAGGCGCGAGCATGCGCAGTTAGAAGCGTCTATTTTGCATCTGCGTCACGAGCTCAATCAAAAGCACGGCGAGGAGGAGCCGGTGCGCGAGCTGATGCGGCTTGAGGAGGAAGGCCGGACACTCCGCGGCAGGCGCGAGGAAATATCACGAGAGCTTGGACGCATCGAGGGTGAGCTTGCGGCGTCGGCGCGCATCACGCAAACCCTCTCTGGCACTGTGCCCGCGGCGCAAGCCGAGGAGTTTGCCACTAGGGTGTTAAACGAATTAAACGAAACACTTGCTCTTGGTGAAGTCGAAAAGCTCAAAGCCAAACTCAATGCGCTTGTGGTGTTAGCCACCGAGTTTATGCGTCGCCTGCAAATCTTACGGCCCGAGGCGCATGTGCGCCAAAGCGCCGATGAGCTTGCCACCAAAAAAACGGCGCTGGAGCGTGAGCTTGCAGAGCTTGCACACAAAGAGGCTAAGGCGCGCGCAGAGGTTGATGCTTTGCGCAAAAAAATCGAAAGTAAAAAAGACGCCTCGCGCGAGGCGGAGCGTGAGCTCTTTCAAGCGATGGCAAAACGGAGCGAGCTCGAGGTCACGCTTGCCGGTATGCGTGCCCGCGCCGATGCTCTCGCAAGGTTGAAAGAAAACTTTACCCGCGAGCTCGGCGAGGCCGGAGCGCTTATTGGGCGCGGCGTCTCCGAGTATGGCAGCTTCACGGTACTTGGCGCGCACGGGCAAGAACTCTCCGATAAAGAGATTGCCGAGGAGCCGCGCGAGGCGCAGGAGGAGCGCCGTCGCAAACTCGAGCGCGGCAAGATAAGGCTTGAAGAGCTCGGCGCCGGCAACTCGGCGGAGACACTCAAAGAGTACAAAGAGACAACAGAGCGCGAACAATTTTTGGCGCGTGAGCTCGCCGACTTGGAGGCAAGCGCCGCCAAGTTGCGAGAGCTCATAGAGGAGCTCACCAAAACGCTCGAGAGCCGTTTTGCCGAAGGTGTTGCAAAAATAAACAAAGAGTTTGACGAGTTTTTTAAACTCATGTTTGGCGGCGGCGGCGCCTCGCTTGCGATTGTCGAGGAGCGAAGTTACCGCCAAGGTCGGTCCTTAGCTCAGGGCTCTCCAAGGACCGACCTTGAAGACGATGCCGATGTGGAGGTAGAGGAGGGAATAGAGATTACCGTTAACATTCCGCACAAACGCGTTAAAGGCATCCATATGCTCTCGGGCGGCGAGCGCGCGCTTATCTCGATTGCGCTTATTTTTGCGATGAGCCAGGTTAACCCGCCGCCGTTTTTGATACTCGACGAAACCGACGCCGCGCTCGACGAGGCCAACTCGCGCCGCTATGGCGACATGATAGAGAACCTTTCCAAAAAATCTCAGCTTATTTTGATTACCCACAACCGCGAAACTATGTCCCGCGCAGGCGTCCTCTACGGTGTCACGATGGGCTCCGACGGTGTTTCCAAACTCTTGAGCGTCAAATTTGAAGAAGCATTGGCGGTTGCTAAATAGGTAAAGAGTGCTAATGTTTTAAACGGAATGTAAAGGGAGGCCCCGACTATGGTGCTCGAAGCCAGCGCAGGAGACTATCGTTTTTTACTCCAAAGGAAGGAGGATGGAACTTTTAAGTGTTTCCGCACTCCTATTGATTCAAACGGTGATCCGGCCAATGCCGAAGAGCTCACCGAGTGGTCTCAATTGCCGCTCATGATCTTCCAAGTCTTTACCAAGGCAGTCGAAAGCTTGCCTCGCCCGGCGGCGTCTCCTACGAGACAAGCTCAAAATCCAACTGCCGCGCATTAAGGTCGGCAGCAATCAATTTCACGCGCACTCGGTCTCCGAGTGCGTATTTTTTTTTCGTACGCTGGCCCACCAGTGCGTAGTCTTTGGCCACATAGTTATAAAAATCATCGCCAATCGTGCGCATACGCACGAGGCCCTCGGCGGCGCTCTCTTTCTCCTCCACATACAAGCCCCAGTCGGTAACGCCGGATATCACCGCATCAAATGTTTTGCCAATTTTGGGGAGCATATACTCAACCTGTTTATATCGGATGCTCTCGCGCTCGGCGGCAACCGCGTTTGCCTCTTGCTCGCTTGCGGTGATGCACATACGCTCCAAGTTGCTCATCTCGGTGCGTGTTATCGGATTGCCGCTTAAATGAGATGCAAGGATACGATGCGCGAGCATGTCGGGATACCGGCGAATAGGCGAGGTAAAGTGCGTGTAGTACTCAAATGAAAGCCCAAAGTGCCCAATGTTTTTTGTTGAATAAATTGCTTTGGCCATGCTACGCAGTGTGGCGGTGCGTATCAAATGCTCCTCGGGTTTGCCCTCAATTTGTTTAAGCAAATGTTGGATGTCTTTGGCTGTTGGCTTATTCCCCGACGCCTTGGTCGGGGTCCCGACCTCAGAGCGTCGGGATTTATTTGCAAAGTCGTATCCCATGGCGCGCACAAAGGTGGTGAGCTCCATAATCCTATCTTCTTTAGGCTCGTCATGGATGCGATACAAAAAGGTATACTTTTTTTCGGGCACGCGCTCGGCGAGTTTGGATACAAAGAGCGACACCTCGCGGTTGGCGAGGAGCATAAACTCTTCGATTAAAAGGTTGGTCTCGATGCGCTCTTTGCGCACCACCTTGAGCGGCACGCCACGCTCGTCGAGTACAAAGCGCACTTCGTTGTCGCCAAAATCGATAGCGCCCTTACGTTCTCGCTCTTTGCGCATGATGCGTGAGAGGTTTTTTAAAACAGTGAGCTCCTTTATATACGGGCCGCGTTGCTCATCCAAAACTTTTTGTGCCTCCTCGTAGGTAAAACGTTTATTGGAGCGGATAACTGTTTTTGCAAATTTCCTGTCGAGCACATTGCCTTTGTTATCGATGCGGAATATTGCCGAAAACGCGAGCCGCTCGACGCCCTCTTTGAGTGAGCATACGTTGCCGCTAAGTTCCGGGGGGAGCATCGGTATCGTTGTGTCTACCAAATACACGCTCGTGCCGCGCTTTTGCGCTTCGTCGTCGATGGCTGTGCCCGGTACACAAAAATAGGTTGCGTCGGCGATATGTACACCGATTTCATACTCACCGTTGGGCAGCTCTTCAACCGAGAGCGCGTCGTCAAAATCTTTGGCGTCGGCCGGGTCGATGGTAAAAGTGACACTATCGCGATAATCCAAACGCTTTGGTATCTCCCGCGCAATAGTTGCCGCATGCGTGTCTTCAATTTTTTGTGCCTCGGCCTCCACTGCGGCAGGGAAGGTTGTCGAAAATCCGTTTTCGAGCACGATGGCGTTCATCTCCGTGCGGTGCTCGCCGGCTTTGCCAAGATGGTTGATGATAGTACCCACCGGCTCCTTGCCGGCATCAAACGAGATGAGTTTTACCACAACCTTCTCGCCCTCAACGTAGTTAACACTGCCTTGCAAAGTTATCGGGCGGTAAAACTTTTGATCATCGGCTATAGCGACGAGTGCACCCTGAGTTTTTCGCAGAGTTGCAACAAACTCGCTCTTAGCGCGCGAAACTATTTTTACTACCTTGCCCCTGGCCCTGGGATGCACACCGACAAGCTCTGCCTCCACGGTGTCGCCGTTGAGCGCGCCTCCCAGGTTTAGCGTATCTATTTCGATATCTTCGAGCCCTTTTTTATCTCCCAAAGCAAGCGGGAAGGGCAAATATCCCACGCCTTTGCGGGTTATCTGGACGATGCCGGTTATATGCTTTTTAGCGGTCTTTGGGTGATCCGCCTTCTGTCTCCGAGGCATTAGTGGGCTTACTATAGCGTATTTATTGACTTATAGCCAGCTTCTGATACAGTACTCACACGCCCCGCTTCGGGGTCTTCTTTTCGAAGAAAACATAAAAATGATTACTATCCGCCTCACACGCGTTGGCAAAAAAAACGACCCGAGCTTTCGGGTTATTGTCGTTGAGAGCAAACGCAAGCCTCAGCCGGGCAATTACCTCGAGATGGTAGGCTCGTACGACCCCCGCACCGACCGCACAGAGCTCAAAGCCGACCGCATCAAACACTGGATGAGTATGGGCGCGCAGGTTTCGGATACCGTGCACAACCTCCTTGTTTCTCAAAAAATAATTGACGCTAAAAAAATAAACGTACTTCCAAAAAAGACAGTCGCTAAAGTAGAAGAGCCTGCAGCCGTAGTCGCGGATGTTACGGATGCGAGCGCCGAGTCTTCGAAGGGGAGCGAAGTGACATCCGCGACGGAGGAGACTGAGGATAATTAAAAGGCGGCCCCGACGCTTTGGTCGGGGGGCCGACTGTTAACACGTCGGCCTTGCAGACGAGACTCCTGCAGAATAAACTGGAAGTAGGTTTTAACAAATTAAATATACCGAAATGGCAGAAAAAGATCAGGAATTTTTAGAGTTCGTGGTTAAGGGCTTGGTAGAGCATCCGGATGATGTAAAAATTGGCCGCGTTGTCGATGAAATGGGCGTCTTGCTCACGCTCGACCTCAATGGTGACGATATGGGCAAGGTTATTGGCCGCTCGGGCAATACCGCCAAGGCAATCCGCACACTACTCCGCGTTGTGGGGATGAAGCACAATGCGCGCGTCAATCTTAAAATCAACGAGCCGGCAGGCGGCTCACGCGCCGGCGGTCCAGCCTCTGATACAGGCGGCACGCAAGCACAAGGTTGGGACGGCACGCACGAGGCTCCGGCCACGCCCGCCATGAAGTCGATAGACGAAGCGATGGGCGACCTCTCCAATTTTTAATTTAAAAAACTGCCCCGAAGGGCAGTTTTTGTTTTGTGTAATACTATACTTGTATGACAGACAAATTGTATCCACTCGACCAGTACGAAAAGTTTCTTGCAACATTTTCGGCTCACGCAATCGAGTGCGACGGCGTGTGGTATCCAACGGTTGAGCATGCGTATCATGCAAGCCGCTATACCGACGTTGCTATAAAAGAAGAAATCCGCCAAGCAAAAAGCCCCTACCTTGCGTGGGAGATTTCGCAAAAGCATAAAGCAATACAGATGGCTGATTTTGATGCCAAAAAAGCCGAGGTGATGGAGGAGCTGTGCCGGCTTAAACTTGAGCAACATAGGGATGTGCATGCTGGGCTCCTAGCATCGGGAGATGATGTAATTGTTAAAAATTATCCCGACCCGTATTGGGGCATCGGCAAAGATGGCATAGGCAAAAACATGATGGGCATCATTTGGATGAAATTGCGCGCAGAGCTTAAATAAGTTACAAAGAGCATAATGAAATTTCACGTTGTTACCCTTTTCCCCGAGGTTATAGATGCTTATGCACAAGCTTCTATCTTGGGGCGTGCACAGCGCGAGAAGATTTTAAGCATACAAAGCTACCAATTGCGCGATTTTGTAGCAGGCCCCGTAAAGCCGAAAAACGGCCACGGGGCAAGCGAGTGGTCATACAAAAAAATTGACGAGCGGCCGTATGGCGGCGGCCCCGGTATGATTATCCAAGCCGAGCCGGTCATCCGCGCAGTTGAGAGTATCCTAAAAAAAATTTCTAAGAAAAAAAAGAGTGGATTGATATATCAATCCACCAAAACAAAAGTTTTAATAACAGCGGCGGGCGGGAAGCCTTTGACCAATGCTTACGCAAAAAATTTGAGCAAAAAATATGCGGAGGTGATTATTGTTTGCGGCCGCTACGAGGGGTTAGATGCGCGTGCTAAAAAAGTGTTAAAGGCCGAGGAGGTCTCGGTTGGCCCCTACATTTTGACCGGCGGCGAGGTGCCGGCGCTTGCGATTATCGACGCAACGGCGCGGCAGATACCGGGTGTGCTCGGCAAGCTTGAGTCGCTCGAGGAAGGGCGGGTGGCAAGCCACGAGATGTACACGCGCCCAGAAATTCTCACATATAAAGGTAAAAAATATCGCGTGCCAAAAGTATTGCTCTCGGGCAATCACAAGCTCTTGGATGCGTGGAAAAACAAAAAACGCAGCAATCCTAAATAATATAAAGGTGTACAACCTCTATTGACCAAAAAAGCATTCCATCTTAAGCTCTCCTTCAGACTGGTTTTTGTTGTAGTGCGTACCAAAAGCCCAAGGGAGAAAGATTGCATGTGTAAGCCAATTGCTGGGAATCTGGTGCGGCCCAAAGAGGACTGCATTGTAATGCCTCTCGTAGGATCGAGCGAAGGTCTGGCTGGCGAAGCAATCCCTTTGTCGAAAAACGTAGAAGGGATAGCCGAAGGACCCGACCCGAAATTTCCTGACTATTTTTTCATTCTTTTCGAACACGGAAGCATGGGAAGCATGCTGGTGCGTATGCACCACACAGCAATCAAAGGAGTTGAACGGTCCGCCTCACGTTTCTAGCCGCCTCCGGCGGCTTTTTTCTTTATACAACAGGCATTTTCATGCTATTAACAGGTAGGTTTGACAGACTTTACGGTTCGCGTATACTGAGTATCGAAACCAAAAGCGGGCATCCCAAAGCAAGGAAGCTAAGGGATCGAATGAGTTTTGAGGGCTAGGGGTTTCCAAAACTTAATAGAGGCCATAGGCCACCTAATCTCAACTTAAGGCAAGCTGAGTAGGGGAGCGTTTTACGCGCCCTGATTTTTTGCGTATTAACCGACTCGTTCTCATTATTACGTGTCTAAGCATATAACCCCCTATGCGTGAAAAAAAATACTTCGCCCGTTATCGCCCCGCACGCGTTGAGACGCCCAATTTGGTCGCCGCGCAAGTCGACTCCTACAAACTCCTGCTGGAGGAGGGAGTCAAAGAAGCTTTCAAAGAGTTTACGCCCATCAACGACTACTCGGGCAAAAAATTTGACCTCGAGTTTTCCAAGATAGAGCTGGGGGAGGCAAAGTACGACGAGCACTATGCCAAAGAGCAAAAGATGTCGCTCGACATCCCGCTCCACGCAATCGTCAAGCTCAAAAACAAAACGACGGGCTCCGAGCAGGAGCAGGAAATTTTCCTTGCCGATTTTCCTTTGATGACGGGCCACGGCACGTTTATCATCAACGGAGTCGAGCGCGTTATCGTACCCCAGCTCGCACGCTCCTACGGCGTGTTTTTTACATCCGACGAAGTCAAAGGCAAAATACACTTTGGCGCAAAAATAATCCCGCAACGCGGCGCATGGATTGAGATTGAGGCCGATGCACAGGGCGAGCTCCAAGTGCGCATCGACCGCAAGCGCAAGTTCCCGGCGACCTCGTTGCTCCGCATTTTGGGTGCGCGCTATGACAGCGACCTTAAATCGCTTTTTGCTTCAAACCCGCTTGGCAAACACTGGATTGAGGGCGCCATAGAAAAAGACCCGGCCAAAACCGCCGAGGATGCCTATGTTGAGATACACAAGCGCTTGCGCGACGGTGATTTGGCAACAGCGGCAAACGCGCGCGAATATATTGACTCGATTTTTAGCGCGGACCGCTACGACCTCTCGCGCGTGGGTCGCTTCCGCTTTAATCAGCGCTTTGACGGCTCACTCGATGAGAAAGAGCTTGGCCGCAAAACGCTTTCCCTTGATGACCTCGTGATCGTGCTCAACAAAGTACTCGAGCTCGAGCACGATCCGGACGCAATGGAGGATAACATTGACCATCTTGGGAGCCGCCGCGTGCGTTATGTAGGCGAGATGCTTGCACAACGTTTGCGCGTTGGCCTCACGCACATGAAGCGCAATATCCAAGACCGGATGTCGACGATTGATGCCGACGCTTCACTGCCACAGCAGTTTGTAAACCCGCGCCCGCTCCAAGCGCGCATCAAAGAATTTTTTACCACCAACCAGCTCTCGCAGTTTATGCAGCAAACGAACGCGCTTGAAGAGCTCGAGCACTTGCGGACGCTCTCGGCGCTGGGCCCCGGCGGCTTAACACGCGAGCGTGCCGGTTTTGAAGTGCGCGACGTGCACCCCAGCCACTACGGCAGGCTCTGCCCGATACACACTCCCGAAGGCCCCAACATCGGCCTTATTTTGCGTCTCGCACAATATGCGCGCATCAACGCGTTTGGCATGATCGAAACTCCGTACGTAAAAGTAGAGAAGGGAGTTGTCACAAAAGAAATTCATTATCTTAACGCTGCCGAGGAAGAGAAGCAGATTATCGCGCACGGTGCAACGCAAGTAGACGACAACGGCCATATCCTCGAGGATATTGCCGACGCGCGTTTAAACGGCAAGCCGGTGCAGGTGCCTCGTGAAGAGGTTAACTATATGGACGTGTCTCCCGAGCAGCCGTTTTCTATCGCGACGACGATGATCCCGTTTCTCGAGCACGACGATGCCAACCGCAGTCTCATGGGCTCCAACATGCAAAAGCAGGCAACGCCGGTCATTGCGCCCGAGGCGCCTTTGGTAGCTACCGGCATCGAGGAGCGCGCAGCGCATGACACCGGCCGTCTTATTTATGCCGCCGAGGCAGGCGTTGTAACCCACGCCGATGGCAAGCGTATTGTAGTGAAAAACGAAAAAGGCAAAGATGTTGAGTATGCGCTTGTAAACTTTGTACGCACCAACGGCTTTACCGCGCTTCATCAGCGCCCCGCAGTTTCGCCAGGTACAAAAGTTAAAAAAGGCGATTTGCTCGCCGACATGTCATCGTCCGACCATGGCCAGCTTGCGCTCGGCCAAAACGCACTCGTTGCGTTTATGTGCTGGAGCGGTGCCAACTACGAAGACGCCATCATCATCAGCGAGCGCCTTGTTAAAGACTCCAAGTTTTCTTCGGTACACATCGAGGAGTTTGTGTGCAACGTGCGCGATACCAAGCTGGGGCCCGAGGAAACAACGCACGACATCCCCAACGTTTCCGAAGCTAAACTCCGCAATCTCGACGAGGACGGCGTGGTGCAAGTGGGCTCCGAGGTGCGCCCCGGCGACATTTTAGTAGGAAAAATTACGCCAAAAGGCGAGACTCAACTCACTCCCGAGGAGCGTTTGCTCCGCAGTATCTTTGGCGACAAAGCGCGTGATGTTAAAGACTCGAGCTTGCGCATGGAAAACGGCAAGCGCGGTCGCATCATCAGCGTAAAAGTATTTTCGCGCGAAGCGGGGCATCATCTCGACTCGGGCATCATCAAGCGCATCCACATTGAGGTGGCGCAGTTGCGCAAAGTGTCGGTGGGCGACAAGCTCGCCGGTCGTCACGGCAACAAAGGTGTTATCTCGCGCATCTTGCCGGAGGAAGACATGCCCTATATGGAAGACGGTCGCCCGGTTGATGTGATACTGACTCCCTTGGGCGTGCCGAGCCGCATGAACCTCGGACAAATTTTGGAGTTGCATCTCGGTCTTGCCGCTAACACGCTCAACTATCAAGCAATCTGTCCGCCGTTTGTCGGCGCAACAGAGGAGGAGATCCGCGCCGAGCTCAAAAAAGCAGGCTTTAACGAAAACGGCAAAATGCCGCTGTACGACGGCCGCACGGGAGAGAAGTTTGAGCAAGACATTTCAGTCGGCTACATGTATATCCTCAAGCTTCATCACATGGTGGAGGACAAAATCCACATGCGTTCTATCGGTCCGTACTCGCTCATTACGCAACAGCCCTTGGGCGGCAAAGCACAAGGCGGTGGTCAGCGCTTTGGCGAAATGGAAGTGTGGGCACTCTTAGGTTACGGCGCGGCATACACGCTCCGTGAGATGCTCACGATAAAGTCTGACGACATTATGGGACGCTCGGCGGCGTTTGACTCAATCGTGCGCGGCGAGCGCATCACCCAGCACTACGCGCCGGCATCCTTTAACGTGCTTCTCCACACGCTCCGCGGCTTGGCGCTCGATGTTGAGCTGATGAAGAGCGGTTCGTCGGTTGTAAACAGCCGCAAAACGCCGGGTGCCGAGGCATCCGACTTTGACGCAGTGCGCATCCGCCCGGCCAGCCCCGAAAAAATCTTGGAGTGGTCGCATGGCGAGGTTACCAAGCCTGAGACTATCAACTACCGCACCCAGCGTCCGGAAAAAAACTCTCTCTTTGACGAAAAAATCTTTGGTCCCGAGCGCGACTACGAGTGTTACTGCGGCAAATATCGCGGCATCCGTTACAAAGGAATCATCTGCGAGAAGTGCGGCGTCGAAATCACCCGCGCCATCGTGCGCCGCGAGCGCATGGGTCATGTCGACTTGGCTGTGCCGGTGGCACACGTGTGGTTCCTCCGCGCGATACCGTCGCGCCTTGCCTCGGTGCTCTCCATTGCCTCCGGCGATTTGGAAAAGGTCGTGTACTTTGCCGGTTACATCATCACTAAGGTGCACAAGGCCGAGCGCGAGCGCATTGTGGGTGAGCTCGAAGCTGAGTACAAAACCAAACTCAAAAATCTCCAGGACGATAAGTCGAAGGATAAGATGAAGGAGCTTTACCTCGAGGCCAAGCGCGACATCGAAAGTATTTTTGTCGGTTCCGTACTCGATGAGCCTCGCTATCACCGTTATGCCATTAAATATGGCGCAATGTTTGAGGCCGGCATCGGTGCAGAAGCGCTCTATGACCTCTGCAAAGGTCTCAATCTTAAAGATATGGTCGCCGAGACTGAAGTTGCGCTCGAAAAGACCAGTGCCGCTAATCGCGAAAAATATTCGCGCCGTCTCTCGGTATTGCGCGGTATGATCAAAGCCAACGTGCGCCCCGAGTGGATGTTCCTCACGCGCATTCCGGTTATACCGCCGGGGTTGCGCCCCATGGTTGCACTCGAAGGCGGCCGCCACGCAACCTCCGACGTCAACGACCTCTACCGCCGTGTCATCAACCGCAACAACCGTCTCAAAAAATTACTCGAGATACACGCGCCGGATGTTATCCTCCGCAACGAAAAGCGCATTTTACAGGAAGCCATTGATGCGCTTATAGACAACTCTATTCGCCACGGCGGTGCGGCGTTTTCGGCAACGACACAAGCACGCACACGCCCGCTTAAATCGCTCTCCGACAATCTCAAGGGTAAGCACGGTCTCTTCCGCCAAAACCTGCTCGGCAAACGCGTCGACTACTCGGGCCGCTCGGTTATCGTTGTCGGTCCTGAACTAAAACTTTCCCAATGCGGTTTGCCCAAGCACATGGCACTCGAGCTTTTCCGCCCGTTTGTCATCGGCAAACTCTTGGAGAAGGAGCTTGCCTACAACATCCGTGGTGCCGGTCGTCTTATCGACGAGGGCGTGCCGGAGGTGTGGGCAATTCTCGAGGATGTTATCAAAGACAAATACGTGATGCTCAACCGCGCGCCAACTCTGCACCGCCTCGGTATCCAGGCTTTCCAGCCGGTACTCATTGAAGGCAATGCTATCCAACTCCACCCGCTCGTATGTCCGGCGTTTAATGCCGACTTCGACGGCGACCAAATGGCCGTGCACGTGCCGCTCTCTCCCGAAGCCCAGGCCGAAGCGCGCGAGATTATGGCCGCTCCTAAAAACATCCTCAAACCGGGCAACGGCGAGCCGGTAGTTGCCACCAAACTCCTCGACATCTTGCTCGGTTCATATTGGATGACCAAAGAGGTCGAGGGTATGCAAGGCGAAGGTATGGCGTTTTCTAGCCCCAACTCCGCAATACTCGCGTACGACTACGGCCACGTGGGCTTTCAGGCAAAAATAAAAGTGTTGCCGAGCGAGAAGGAAAAATACGCGCAGTTTGGCGGTCAGCTCTTTGAGACCACGGTGGGCAGGCTCCTCTTTAACACCGTCTTCCCGAGCGACTATCCGTTTATCAACTACGCTATCGACAAAAAATCAATGGCTAAACTCGTTGATGACCTCATCAGTCGCTACGGCCTCGAGCGCATCCCCGACATTCTCGACAAAGTTAAAAACTTCGGCTTCCGCTATGTGACCAAGTCGGGCATCACGTGGTCATTGGACGACATCCGCGTCCCACCGGGCAAACAAGCCATCATTGACGCCGCCGACCTAAAGAGCGCACAAATTATCCAGCACTGGAAGGAGGGTTTGCTCTCCGAGGAAGAGCGTTATCGCATGAACATCGAGGTATGGCATGCTGCCAAGTCGCAGGTGGAAAAACTCATTCCGCTTTCGTTGCCTAAAAACGGTTCGGTGGAGGACATGCTCCGCTCCGGCGCGCGCGGTTCTCTTGCACAAATGACACAAATGGCCGGTATGAAGGGTCTCATTGCATCGCCAACCGGCGAGACAATCGAGCTCCCCGTTACCAAGTCGATGAAGGAAGGTCTTTCGCCGATTGACTACTTTACCACTACGCACGGCTCGCGCTCGGGGCTCGCCTCAACCGCGCTCTCAACCGCCAAGGCGGGATATCTCACGCGCCGTCTCTTTGACGTTGCGCAAGATGTGGTTGTTTCGATGGACGAGTGCGGCACCAAGGAGGGCATCAGAGTGTACCGCCAGTCCGCGTCGGGTATCGGCACCTTTATGGCAAAAAATATCCAGGGCCGCTATCTCGCGGAGGACATCGAGCAGGGCAATGTCTCATACAAAAAAGGTCAATTGCTTACGGAGCACGATGCAAAGAGTATCGAAGAGAGCGGTATCGAAAGTGTGTATGTGCGCTCACCAATCAGCTGTAAAGCGGGCCGCGGCGTATGTGTCAAATGCTACGGCTCCGACTTGGGCACGATGAAGCCGGTTGCAATCGGCGAGGCCGTGGGCACCGTTGCCGCACAGGCAATCGGCGAGCCGGGCACTCAGCTCACCATGAACATCAAGCACGCCGGCGGTGCCGCGAGTGCCGAGGGTGATGTGACACAGGGCTTGCCGCGCGTTGAGGAAATCTTTGAGCGCCGCGCCCCGCGCAACCCGGCCGCTATTGCGACCGTCTCGGGCGAGGTTGTCGAAATAAAAGTTGAAGGCAAAGAAAAAATAATCGTTATAGCGCCGGATTTGGAGTATCGCGGCAAAGGTAAAAAAGAGAAAGAGACAATCGAGTACGAAGTAAGCTTCCGCCGCATCCCGACCGTTAAGGTGGGCGACAAAATCGAGAAGGGTCAATTCCTAACCGACGGCTCGGCCGACCTCTCGGAGCTCTTTGCTTATGCCGGTAAAGAAAAAACGCAGAGCTACATCATCAGCGAGGTGGTAAAAATCTACGAGCTCCAAGGAGCAAGCGTGTCTACCAAGCATCTCGAAACCATTGTGCATCAGATGTTTAGCCGTGTGCGCATCAAAGAGGTGGGCGACACGGAGCTCTCGGTAGGCGATGTGTTGAGCGAATCCGACATGAACATTGCAAACGATACGATGATTGAAAACAGCGGCGCATCCGCAAAAGGCGAGCCGCTCATCATGGGCATTCTTGATGTGTCGCTCTCGCGCGCGAGCTTCCTCTCCGCGGCATCGTTCCAAAACACGACACGCATGCTTATCAAAGCGTCTGTCTATGGCGCAGTCGACAAGCTCGAGGGCTTGAAAGAAAACGTCATCATCGGCCGGCTCATCCCGGCAGGCACGGGCTTTAAAGGCTCGCCAAAGGAAAAATTGGTCAACAAATATGCACCCGTTTCTCCCGAAGTAGTGGGCGAAAAGGAAATAGCGTAGTATAAAGAACGAAATATAAAACCCCGAGGCGCAAGTCTCGGGGTTTTATATTGGAGTGTACACTAGTGGTATCTATGGCAGACTCTGAGGTGCAGGATATAAAGGACAAACTCTCCATCAACGAGGTGGTGGGGCAGTATCTCACTCTGCGGCGCGCGGGGCGCAACTTTGTGGGGCTGTGCCCGTTCCATAAAGAGCGAACGCCCTCCTTCCACGTGAGCCCCGAGCGCGGCTCGTACATGTGCTTTGGGTGCGGCGAAAAGGGCGACATCTTTAGCTTTGTCGAAAAAATGGAAGGTGTCGACTTCCCAACTGCGCTCAAGCAATTGGCCAAACAGGCCGGCGTGACGCTCAAGCCGCGGCAGTTTAACGTGCACCAGGATGAGGACAAAAACAAAGAGGAGCGTTTGCACGAGGCGTGCGAAGCGGCGGCGAGTTTTTTTGAATCAATACTAAAAAACAAAAAAGAAGTGCAGGAATATTTGCATACGCGCGGCGTGCATGAGGACACTATTAAACACTGGCGCTTGGGATATGCGCCTGCCAATTGGGAGGAGCTTGCTACCCATTTGCAAAATATTGGCTTTACCAAAGATGAAATTGTCGAAGCGGGGCTCGCGGCGCGCAGCGAGCGGAAGCCTGGTGAGATATATGACCGCTTTCGCGGGCGCATTATGTTCCCGCTGTTTGACGCGGGCGGCAGAGTCATTGCCTTCTCCGGCCGCTTTTTTGAAAATATAAAAGGGCACGAGAGTCCGCCAGCCGGCGGAGACCCTGCCAAATATGTAAACTCGCCCGAAACTATACTGTTTAAAAAGTCGCGCGTGCTTTATGGTTTTGACCGCGCAAAAAATGCTATACGCAAAAAAGATTGCATCTTGCTGGTTGAGGGTCAGTTTGATCTCGTGCTCTCGCACCAGTCGGGCCTCGACTATACCGTGGCCGTTTCCGGCACCGCGTTAACTCCCGAGCATCTTTCTTTGCTGGGGCGCCTAAGCAAACGTCTTGTGCTTGCGCTCGACGGCGACTCGGCGGGCATACGCGCCGGCCTCAAGAGTGCCGTCATGGCATTTGGTATGGGGTTTGATATAAAAATACCCACCTTCGAGGACGGCAAAGACCCGGCCGATTTAGCAAAAGAAAATCCGGAGCTCCTCAAAGCTGCAGTGCGCACCTCCAAAACAGCCGTGGAGTTTTTCCTCGATGTGCTCCGGCGTGGTGCCAAAGATAACCGCGCGTACAAACTCCTTGTGCAAAACCAAGTACTGCCGCTCATTAAAGCCATGCCAAGCCGCATTGAGCAGTCGCATTTTATCGGCATTGTCGCGCAAAGGCTCGAAGTGCCCGAGGACGCCGTGCGCTCCGAGGTGGCAAAAGTACGTAGCACTCCAGCAGACATCTCCGACGATGCTAAGACGCCGGTAGCTATTCCTCAACAAGAGCTTACGCCGCTTGAGCGTGCCACAGGCATGCTGTTATACCAGTTTGAAGGAGACGGTGATGTGCAAACCAAGCTTACGAGCTTGCTCGGCGCCGAGCGCATCGCCGCACTTAAAGAGACGCTGGCTCTTCATGCAGAGCGCCTGCGCTTTGAGTTTGACGCGCTTGGTTCTGTAACCAAAGAGGAGGACGAGGGTGACGAAAGTGTGGTCGCACAAACTTTGCTCGAGAGTGTTGAGCGGATATTAATAGAAGAGGAGATGCGCGCCCTACGCCAAAAGCTTTATGCCGAGGGTAGCACGGATACGACTATTGGCCAGCGGCTGGCCGAACTCAAAATGAGGGAGCAACAATTGAGAAAATAGCAAGTGTGTGGTATATTGTTGTCAATGGCAAAAAAGAAGGCTAAGCCCCGACGCAAGGTCGGGGTCCCGACCAAGGCGTCGGGGAAAAAGTCCCAACGCTCAAAAAGTGTTGTAGCAAAAGCTAAAAAGTTCCGCACGGCAGCCGCCAAGCGGCGCGCTAAGCTCTCGCCTAAATCCCGACGTATAGTCGGGACCCCGACTAAAGCGTCGAGGAAGTTTGTTGCCGCAAAAGAAAAACAATTTAAAAAGAACGACGAGCAAGGCAAAAAAGCAGAGGCATTGATGGCGCGCGGCCGCCAACGCGGCTTTGTCACCTACGACGAAATCCTCAAAAGCTTCCCGACCATCGAGAGCGATGTAACATTTTTGGAGGAGCTCTACGACAAGTTCCAAACCGCCGGCATCGATGTGCTTGAGGGCGGCGGCATGCTCGAGATAGCCGAGGACGCGGCGCCCGAGCGCGGCTATGCGCGCTCCGACAGCCAATATGACTCGATACAAATGTACTTGCGCGAGATAGGCAAGTACCCGCTCCTCAATGCTCAATCTGAGCGCGACTTGGCCAAGCGCATTGTCGACGGCGACGGCGAGGCACGCAACTTGCTTGCACGTGCCAACCTGCGCCTTGTGGTCTCCATTGCAAAAAAATATGTTGGCCGCTCGCCCGACCTGACCCTCCTCGACCTCATCCAAGAGGGCAACCTCGGCCTTTTTAAGGCGGTTGATAAATTTGATTACACCAAGGGCTACAAGTTTTCGACCTACGCCACGTGGTGGATACGCCAAGCTATTACCCGCGCCTTGGCCGACCAAAGCCGCACTATCCGCATCCCGGTGCACATGGTGGAGACAATCGCCAAGTACAAACAAGTGTCGCGCCGCCTCTCGCAAGACTTGGGCCGCGACCCACTGCCGGAGGAAATCGCCCTTGAGATGGGCGTTGATGTCGACAAAATATATCAGATAGAAAAAATCGACCAAGACACGGTCTCACTCGAGAGCCCGGTTGGCTCCGATGATGATGACGGCAAGTCGGTCTTGGGCGATTTTATCAAAGATGACAAAATCCTCGCGCCCGACCAAGAAGTGTCGCGCCGTATTTTGGGTGACCAATTGCGCGAGATACTCGACGAGCTCTCACCAAAAGAGCGCGAGATATTGAAACTGCGCCACGGGCTCGAAGACGGCATCTACCACACGCTCGAGGAAGTGGGTAAAAAGTTTGGTGTCACGCGCGAGCGTATCCGCCAAATAGAGGCTAAAGCGTTGGAAAGAATCCGCACCCACGACAAAGCCAAGCGCCTCCGCAGCTACTAATTTTTGATTCCAGCCAATTTTAAGAGGCAGTAAAATAAGGCTCAACTACAAGCCCTCTTGACACATTGACAAAAGCGTTGTTAAGGTGTACGCTTTATATGTCGGTTCGCTGACCCTGCATGGCCGTTCCTCCCATGGACGACCGAAGGCATTTCGCCGGCAGGAGCTCTCAGAAGGAGCATCACATGGGTAGCAAACAAGAGTACCTTCACAACGTCGCGTCGTCCGTCATGGGACAACTCGGAATCGTTTCCTTCTTTGAACCATGGGGCTCGGAAGAAATCGGTTGCGACACATTCCCTCGACTCCTCTGGAACTGCTACGGTTCCAAGGTGACGGGCGTACTCCGCAAGATGGGGCCATCAGCTCGCGGCAGAATTGCTGCGTGCGGCGTCTCCATGGACCATCCAGGCGTGCTGAGTTTCTGGAAGGTCACTGGCGGTGGCGGCCTCGGCATTCCCGACAAAGAAGGCGACGACGTCCTTACGTTGCTCGCTTCCTATGTTGTCGTAGCCGCTATCGTTGACATCATCAGGGCGCAAGCCCAGAGGATGTGCGAGGGGTGGGACGACCAACGGTCGGAACACGAATTGATGGAGGAACGGGCTCGGGGCATCTACGGCTCCATGGCTGGTTAACCTTCGTCTCGGTGAAGGCGGTTGAGCGAAAGCTCCTGCCTTCACCACTCTATTGAGTCCACGAATTTATCGCGGTTTCATCGAGGGGAAATGGAGTCAGGTATATTTTTCTACTAAATTTACCCATAGAGTATACTGTTGGCATGGCTAGGACGCCGGCTATATCTTTACCTATCAAGCACTGGAGCCATAGCTCTTTGATGGCTTTTTTGCGTAATCCTTTGGCTTGGTACAAACGCTATGTGGAGCTGGTGTACGACATGCCGTCGTCGCCATCCGGCATCGTGGGGCGTGCAGCACATACTGCTTTGCAGCATTTTTATGGCGGGATAGATAAAGAGGGGGCGATTGCGCTCGGGCTTGAGTATCTCAAAAACGTACCCGATTTTGAAATCAACTTTGGCAAAAAGGTACAGTCTAATCGCGCACGCAAACAAAAGCGCGAAAGTATGGAGCGCGAGTATTTGCAAGCAGTTGGTTTTTATTTAGAGCGGCCGCCTCGGTACAAAGTGCTTGGGGTTGAGGTGGCGGCAGTTGCCAAAGTTGAGGGCTTGCCGCTCCCAATAAAGGCGGTCTCCGACCTTGTTGTGCAAAGCAAAGTCGACCCGCGTGGCGTTGATATTGTCGACCATAAGTTTGTTGCGGCGTTCAGCCCATACAAAGCCGACAAATCACTGTTTATATTCCAAGCAATCTTTAATTACTACACGGTTAAAAAAGAGTTTGGCAAACCGGTGCGGCGGTTTATCGTGCACGAGTGCAAAATATCCCGCAATGCCGACGGTTCGCCGCAAATGCGCCGCTATGTTATCGATTTTAGGCAGTTTCGCGAAGAGTTTATTATCTTTAACCGGCTCGTGCGCGATGCAACCACGGTCTTAGCCAACACAAAAGTGTTTTTACCTAACCCCTCTGATATGTTTGAGGGGGAGAACTCGCTCGATATTTATCGCATCAATCTTGAGCCCGAGGAGTACGACGCTCACTTTAGGCCCGACCAATAGCTTTTACTGTGGTAGCTTGCCTCGAATCCTATTGAGAGGTAGTGGAGGCTGCACCTGTTGGAGCGGCGGTGCCGAGGAGTTGGTCGATTGCCGCGCGCATCGAGTCGTACGGCTGTGCACCCTCGAGCGTAATCGCGTCGGTCGAGCCCGCTTTCGTGATGAGGATAAACGGCGTACCGGTGCCACCCTCTTTAATGGCCTCATTGTAGCTGTCTTGCACCTTTTGTGCATACTTGCCGCTGTTTAAGCAGGTGTTAAAGGTGTCGACATTAAGCCCAATATTTTTTGCGAATACCGGCAATTGAGTAAGGTCGAGGCCGTTTTCGAGCGGGGAGTTGTTGTAGATTTGGTCTATGTAGTTAAAGAACGCCGTGTTTCCACCTTGGTCGGCTGCGCACTCGGCTGCCTCGGCCTCCTCCGGCGCTTTGGAGTGTATCTGTGTGAGCGGGAACGGGCGATAGGTCCACGATACTTGGCCGCTTTGACCGTAGTAGCTCATTATCTGATGCATCGTTGTCTCAAACTGCTTGCAGTATGGACACTCGAGGTCGGCATACTCGATGACTTGCACCGCGGCGTTGGGGCTCCCCAGCGTGTGGTCGGTAGAGTCGACAGGGCGGAAGCTGGTGGACTGCGTCGTGCCGTTAGGGGTCGAAGGGGTGCCGCTTTTAGCGCTCAAAAAGACCGCGCCGGCAATGATCAAACCGGCAACGACAATGGTTAAAGGAAGCAAATATTGTGATTTCATAATGATTTTGGTTATAAAGCTATTTTAACATAGGTGTCGGCCGGCAAGCTAGAAGGGCAAGGTGTAGGTTATGCCACCTTTTTCGTCCGGAGTTTCCCATTTACTCGTGTCGAGTTTTATTTCGCGGACGCCGTCGTAGTCTCTATATTTGAGGCTGCCGTTCTTTTTTGCATATTCGTAGATTTCGTTGGTAATCCGCACGTCGTCTAAGCAGTAGTCGCGGACTTTATCGCGCAGTCCCTCCTTCCACCACACCACCGCCTCCGCGCCGTTGCCGCTTTTGTTTTTACCGAGCGTGGCCTCGGCGAGGTTGTCGAGCTTGAGCCGGCGGCCGAGCACATTTTTAACCTCCTTGAGCAAATCGACGCTTTTTATTTTGGTGAGGTCGCCCGCATAAAATTTGTTGAGTATCGGGATGTCAAAATGCTCGGAGTTGTAACCCACCAACATGTCGGCGCTCTCAAAAATTTGCCAAACTTTTGGTAAATCTTCTTTAAAGTAGCCGGTAACTTCGCCGGTTTCGGAGTCGTGCAGCCCCACGACGGTAACATCGAGATTTGAAAAGTCGCCGTTAGTGCCAAAGTCGCCCGTGGTCTCGATGTCAAAGGTAATACGCTTCATTTATTTGAGAAAGAAATGTGCTAACTCGTGTTTGGCGAGCGGGGTTTCCTCGCCGGTTGTGAGATTACGCACCACAAACTTGCCCGATGAGAGCTCGTTGTCGCCCACAACAATAAGATAAGGTATAGCGTGCTTGCTCGCCGTTTTTATTTGGTCGCCGAGCTTTTTGTCGCCAAAATCGATTGCCACGTTGACGCCTTGCTGGCGCAATTCTCCGGCAAGAGTTTGTGCTTGCCGTGCAAGCTCGGGTGCTGTAACCGCAAGGTACACCTGCGTTGGCGGCACATATGACGGCAGGAGGCCCCGCACCTCAAGAAAGTCGCGCATAGTAACGTCGCCCATGCCAAAACCGACGCCGGTAATAGGCTCGTCATCAAACATTTCGGTGAGGTTGTCGTAACGGCCGCCGCCAAAAAGCGCGCGATTATTGAGAGGGTTTGTATCAAACACCTCAAACACCATGCCGGTGTAATAGGCAAAGCCGCGCACAATTGATGGATCCCATACGATGTTGTTGATGCCTGCATCGCTAAACTCTTTAATCATGTTTGCAATATCTGCCGGCACATCTCCCGAGAGCTTTTCTTTTTTTATGCCAAGCTCGGTAAGCTTTGTATTAAACTCCTCGCTTGGCATTTTTGCGCGGCGGTCAAGCAAAGCAAGCAATACTTTGCCGTTTTCTTCGGAGAGGTTTGCCTCGGCAATAAGCGAGTTTACAAACGTGCGGCTCCCAAGCTTTATTACAAAATCTTTTTCGGTAGCGCCAAAAGCATGCATGATTGCCTGCGCAATGCCGATAATCTCGGCGTCGGCATAGGGCGAATGGCTGCCAAAGAGGTCGACATTGAGTTGCCAGTGCTCGCGCAAACGTCCGCGCTGGGGCCGCTCGTATCTAAAGAGGTTGGGGATAGAGTATAGCCGGAGCGGGAAGCCGAGCTCGCGGCGCTTGGCCGCAACCATGCGCGCAACGGTCGGCGTCATTTCGGGGCGCAGTGTAGTTTCGCGGCCGCCGCGGTCGACAAAGGTGTAGGTTTGTTCGTTGACCATCTCCTCATTCTCGGCACCCTTGGCTTTGTATAGTTCGCTCGGTTCCAAGATGGAGGCCTCATACTCGACATAGCCAACTTTCTCAACTGTTTTGCGCCAGATGTCAAAAATATATGAGAGTGTCGCGTAATCGGGAGGATAAAAATCGCGCACGCCTTTGTACGGCTCGACCGACAATTTCTCCTTTTTTGCCATGATAGTGTACAGTGTAGCAGAAATGCCAGAGGAAAAAAGTGCCGCAAACATGTCAGGTAGTGTGGTTAATCTGTATAAAAAGCTGGGTGAGACCCCGCGTGAGCGCTTAGAGCGCCTGCGTCTCCAGAGGCCGCATTTCGAGCACGAGGTGCTCTCCTACGCCGGCAGGCTCGACCCGATGGCCGAGGGTGTCATGCTAGCCCTGGTGGGCTCGGCCAATCATCGGCGCGAAGCGTATCTCGACATGAGCAAAGAGTATACACTCGACGTGCTGTTTGGATTTTCGACCGACACCTACGACGTGCTTGGCAAAATAACCGAGAGCGGCGAGCCGCTCGGCGTCACGCGAAAAAAAGTCGAAGTCGCGCTCAACGAGTTTCGCGGGATGCTTTCTCAAGAGTATCCGCCGTACTCGAGCAAAACAGTCGAAGGCAAGTCGCTCTTCCAATGGGCGCGTGACGGCGTCATGGATGCACTTATTTTGCCGCGACGCACGGTCACCATTTATGACATCAGCCTCACGCACTTGTACAAAGTAAAAGAGCCGCAACTCTTGGCCTACATACAAAGCGGCGTTGAGAAAGTAAACGGCGACTTCCGCCAAGAGGAGGTGTTGCGCCTCTGGAAGCGCCAGCTCAAACTCACCGGCGTGCGCGAGTTCCCGTGTGCCAGCATTGCCATATCGTGCTCGTCGGGCACCTATGCGCGCTCGATAGCTAACGGCGTGGGCAAGCAACTGGGCATCCCGGCGCTCGCGCTCCACATCCTCCGCACCAAAGTGGGCGAATACAGTGTAGAAGATTCCTTGCGGTAAAAGGGAGCAGTGATATTCTGATGAAGAAAGGAGGGTAGCTCCATGTTCTTCGCAAAGCTTGAACGAACCACTGCGCAAGAGTTTTTAGGAGAGGCTGTTGTCGCCCTCCTCAACCCGGCCACTGTGGTCGTGTGTGTGTTGATCTACCTTTTCTTCTTTATGAAGTGAGGTAGATTTTTTTACCAATCGAGCTCGCCGGTTTTGTACTCGTTGAGGTGGATTTTAAGGAGACCTTGACTTTTTTGCAATAGTGGTATAGATTAAACCCGTTATGAAAAATGTGCGCAAACAAATAACTATTACCAGCGGCCAGGATCGGCTCGCATCTTTTGATGTGCGTCCGTATGTGGCCTTTACTGGATATAACATTTTGCGCAGTGTTTTAAGTATTTAAACTTTCCCGATTTTAAATCCTTTCAACGCCGCGTAAAACGCGGCGTTTTAAGTTCTTTGACGAAACGAAAAAGAAGGAAACCTTCGCTATTGCACAGCAAGACAAGCGCAACCCGCTTTTCTATCTCTTTGCCCAAACGTGGAAATATTCGGAAGGTAATCATCGGCAGCTCCTCTGCTGCTGGATGATGTTCATCGCATCACATAGCATTTACTTATTTGGGCAACCGTTCGTGTGGGCCCAGGTAATGAATACCGTGCAGGCGCAAGGGGTGACACCGGAGAGTATTAAAACCCTCCTGTGGCTTCTTATGGCGACGTTTGTGATAGAGGTCGTCGGTTGGGCATTCCATGGACCAGGGCGTCTTTTGGAGAGAGCCAATGCCTTTGGCGTGCGCGTCAACTATCGGCGCCATTTGGTCAAGGGCACCATGACACTGCCTCTGGAGTGGCATGTTGACCATCATTCGGGCGATACCATAGATAAGATAGAAAAAGGTGCGAATGGCCTCTATCAGTTTGCAAGCAGCGCTTTCGAAATCATCTATGGCTCTATCCAACTTGTGGGGAGTTATTGCGTACTCGCATATTTCTCGCCACCTGCGGCGGTCATAGTCGGAGTTATGGTCTTGCTTACTGTGTGGATCGTCATGCGATTTGATCGTGTGATAGTCGAGCAGTATCGAGAACTAAGCCGTGCCGAAAACCGCATCTCGGAGAGTGTGTTTGACGCGGTCAGTAATGTTACTACTGTCATCATTCTTCGGGTCGAAAAACTTGTATTCGAGTCCATCGTGCACGAGATAGAAAAACCTCGAGGCTTGTTTAACCGTAATGTGCGGCTCAATGAGTGGAAATGGTTTTGGACCAGCATGTGCTGCACCGTTATGCCCATTGCCGTCCTCGGCGTCTATTTTTGGCAACATATGGGCGCGGCGGGCGGGATCTTGATAGGCAGTACTTATCTCTTAGTACAGTATCTCCAAAAGATAGGCGAGACTTTTTCCCGGTTTACCACCATGTATGGCGATGTGTTGCAGCGTCGGGCGTGGGTAGCAAACGCGGAGCTTCTTGCTAATGACTTCAGGTCGGAAAGTTTTGCTAATCACGTGCTGCCGCGCAACTGGCAGCAGCTCGAAATAGAAAACCTTAGTTTTTCCTATCTTGGTAATCACAGTAACTCGCATCTCAGCGAAATCAATCTTGCAATTGAGAAGGGTGAAAAGATTGCTTTTGTGGGTGAGACCGGTAGCGGCAAAACGACCCTGCTTAAAGTTATGCGTGATCTGTACCATCCACAGAGTCTCACACTCTCGGTGGACGGGAACATCATCCCACATGGTTTCGAAGGTATATCTCGGGCCATTGCATTGGTGCCGCAAGATCCAGAAATCTTTGCAACGACTATTTTGGAAAACATTACACTCGGCGCACGGCACCCAACAGACTTTGTGCGGCGCTTTACTGACATGGCCTGCTTTACCGAGGTTGCTGATGGTTTGCCAAATGGATTTAACTCCTCGATTAAAGAAAAAGGAGTAAACCTAAGCGGCGGCCAGCAACAGCGTCTTGCTTTGTCTCGCGGGCTTTTGGCCTGCCACGACAAGGACATTGTGCTCCTCGATGAGCCTACCAGTAGTCTCGATGCCATTACAGAGATGAAGGTCTATAAAAATATATTCTCTGGGTTTGTGGGCAAGACAGTCATATCATCGATACACCGACTCCACCTGTTGCCGCTCTTCGACCGAATATGTATGTTCGAAGGAGGAAGGATAATAGCCGAGGGCACACTTCCGGAGCTCTTATCTGTATGTCCCAAGTTCGCTTCTTTATGGGAAGCGATGCAGAAAAGTCTTAGCCAATAGCTTCGACTATAGCAATCCGCCAAGTTTATCTTGGCGGATTTTCTTTTACCCTTCGACTGTGCTCAGGGTGATTTTACTCTAGTAAAATCACCAATCGAGCTCGCCGGTTTTGTACTCGTTGACGCGCGTTTCGAAAAAGTTTTTCTCTTTAGGCATGTCGATAATTTCGCTCATCCACGGGAAGGGGTTGTCTTTGTGATACTGGCGCTCAAGGCCGATGCGCTCCAGGCGCCTGTCGGCAATGTGCTCCACATACTGTTTGACGCTTGCGGGCACGAGCCCCACCACGCCGCGCGGGAGCGCGTCGTCGGCATACCTATTTTCGAGCTCAACACCGCGCATGATGTTTTTGGTGAGTATTTGCTTAAACTCCGGCGTCCAAATCTGCGGATTTTCCTGCACAATGGTGTTGATAAGGTCGGCGCCAAAGGCCAAGTGCACCGACTCGTCGCGGAGGATAAATTGGAACTGCTCGCCAATACCCACCATGCGGTTTTTGCGGAGCATGCTTAGCATCATGGCAAAACCCGCGTAAAAGAAGATGCCTTCCATGATAACGTAGTAGCCCACAAGGTCGTGCACAAAGCGCTGGATGTTTTCGGTACCCACGGTGTTAAAGGTCGGGTCAAACACACTCTTGGTCATGTCGACGACAAAGTCGTCCTTTTCTTGTATCGAGGGAATCGTTTGATACATTTTGTACACCTCGTCGGGGTTGAGACCGAGTGTGTCGCAACAATAAATAAACGTGTCGGTATGCACGGCCTCTTCGTAGGCTTGGCGCAAGATATATTGGCGCGCCTCCGGGTTGGTAATGTGGCGATAGATGGCAAGCACCAAATTGTTGGCGGTGAGGCTCTCGGCGGTCGAGAAAAACCCCAAGTTCCACATAATCATGCGGCGCTCGTCTTCGCTTAAACCGCCTTGTTTCTTCCACAGCTCGACATCTTGTTGCATCGAAACCTCCTCGGGCACCCAGTTGTTGGCAACGCCTTTTTTGTAATGCGTCCGCGCCCACTGATACTTCATCGGAAGTATTTTGTTGGGGTCAGTGCTCGAGCCTCCGTTGATGATTCCCATATATTTTTATCGAGCGCGCTCGAGATTAACTAAACGACGCCCATGTGATCTAAGCGTTAAAGAGTCTCTCGAAACTGTTTTTGCAATAGCATCGACATCTTCTTTTACGGTTAATACATCTTGTTCCATATTGCGCACAGTTGTTTTAACATCCTTTACTTCTTTATCAATCCGAGTCAATTGATCGTTCATAAGACCAAATATGCGCTCATGTTTATCGAGTTTTACTTCTACTTTCTCAAACTGAGTTTTAGTAAAGCCGACAAAATCAGTAAGCACTTCGTATACGTCTTTTAATGTTGGTTCCTTTTCTATTTTTGCCTTCGCCATAGGTTCTCATTATGCGCTCCAGCAAGCGACGTAGGCAAGGGGATTACATACAGAAAAACATTTCATAAATAGCCGATAGGTTGACATGATACAAATTTATAATTATTGTATTATCTACGGGCAAGTTCTTTTGAGGAGAGACCAGATGGCCGTACTTTTACAGCTATTTGACCCAGAGGGTAAGCCTGAAGATCCTTTTGAGTTTATCTTCAGGGAGCTTACCGCAGAAAAATTGGGCAAACTACCCAACGATATTCTGAATGTCAGCGGTCGTCCTTATGTCGTAATTGAGGTCAAAGCGGGCGAGGCCGATGACCTTTTTCAAGCGCCAGTCGACACCATTTACGTCAAGAGGAAGGCCGACCAATAATCGAGTAGAACCCGCAACACAAGCATTGCGGGTCTTTTTATATTTTTATGCCGAACAACTCTCGCACGCTTCGCCGATTATTTCTATCTTTGGCCGGTTGGTAACTGCGGTACTCTCTTCGCCAAATTTTGGCACACCTGCCTGGCCGGTAGGCAGGCCTTTTGACACCACGGGCTCTGCCACTGCAAGGATAATGGGCGAGAGCACCGAGCCTACTTCGCTAAAGCTTCGAAGGCCAGGCTCAGCGGGTTTACCCTCCGTAGCCTTGGCGAAGGAGGGCTCCTCGTGCGATTGGCGCGGCAAGACAGCTATGGTCTCTTCAATAATGACCGCCGAGGCAATAGGCTGATTGTTAGAGACTGCGTTGTCGCCTGTGGAGGTGCCGCCAAATTTGGCCAAGTTGACGGTTGATTTTTCGATGCGCGATGCGCCCATGGTGCGCAGGTAGTAGGTGGTTTTAAGGCCCATATTCCACGCATATTGGTATATTTCGGAGAGCACTTTGCCGGAGGTGCCGCCATAAAAGATATTGAGCGATTGCGATTGGTCAATCCATCGGCCACGGTAGGCGGCGGCTTTGATAAGCCACTGCGGCTCTATTTCGAAAGCCTCTTTGTACTTTTCGCGCAAAGGGAGCGGTATCTCGCTTATCTGTTGTATCGAGCCGTCGTAATATTTTATTTTTTCGAGCATGTCGGCGTTCCAGAGGCCCAAGCGCTTCAAGTCGTCAACCAAAAACTCGTTGACCACCATAAAGTCGCCGGCCATGTTGCTCTTAACATAGAGATTTTTGTAGATGGGCTCCACGGTTGGATAGCAACCGGCGATATTGGCGGTTGAGGCGGTTGGCGCGTTGGCCATCGTGTTGGAGTTGCGCATGCCCCACGTACGCACTGCTTCGCGGACAAGCTGCCAGTTGAGCGTCTCGTGTCGTGGCACTTCGATAGTGGTGCCGCGCTCTTGCTCGAGGAGGGTGATGGTATCTTGCGGCAAGATACCGCGGCTCCATTTGGAGCCTTTGTAGGTTTCGTAGGTGCCGCGCTCTTTGGCGAGGAGAGCGGAGCCCAAGATTGCGTGGTAGGCGATTGCCTCCATGCTCTCGTCGCTAAAGCGCACTGCCTCGTCGGTGTCAAAATTAATGTTGAGCATGTAGAGCACGTCTTGCAATCCGCGCAGCCCTAGTCCAACCGGCCGATGGCGCATGTTGGAGCGGCGTGTGTCCTCGGTGGGGTAGTAGTTAATGTCGATAACATTGTCGAGCATGCGCATCGCAATCGGCACAACGCGCGCCACGGCGTCGCGGTTGAAGTAAAAGCCGTTCCCGCCCGAATGACTGGGGTCATCCAGTCGGGCGGGCTCGACAAATTTGGCCAAGTTGAGCGAACCCAAGTTGCACACCGCGGTCTCGTGGGCGCTCGTGTTGAGTGTAATCTCGGTGCAGAGGTTGCTCGAGTGCACGACACCTACATGGTCTTGCGGCGAGCGCACATTGCTCGGGTCCTTCCAGGTGACCCACGGATGGCCGGTTTCAAAAAGCATGGTTAAATGCTTTTTCCACAAATCGGCGGCGCGAACTTTTTTAAACATGGGGATTTTGCCTTCCTCGGCCATATGCTCGTAGCGGACATAGGCCTCGTCAAATTTGCGGCCGTAGAGGTCGTGCAAATCGGGCACATCGGACGGCGAGAAGAGCGTCCAATAGCCGTCCTCCTGCAAGCGCTTCATAAAGAGGTCGGGGATCCACGTGGCGGTGTTGAGGTCGTGCGTGCGGCGGCGCTCATCGCCGGTGTTTTTGCGGAGCTCGATAAAGTCTTCGATGTCGGCGTGCCAATACTCGAGATACACCGCGGCGGCGCCACGGCGGCGGCCCGAGCGATTGATAGAGATGGTAACGTCGTTGGCGATTTTAAGAAACGGGATAACGCCTTGGCTCTCCACGCCGGTGGTTTTAACAATCGAGCCGGTAGCGCGCACGGGTGTCCAGTCGACACCCAAGCCCCCTGCATATTTAAGGAGTTGTGCGCCGTCGGAGTAGTTTCTAAATATTTCATGGAGGTCGTCGGAGACAGTGGAGAGGAAGCACGATGAGAGTTGCGCGCGCACGAGCCCCGAGTGGTAGAGCGTGGGGGAGGACGGCGTGTAATACATGGTGCTCATCGCCTCGTAAAACTCAATGGCGTAACGGTTGCGCTCTTCCGGAGTTTTCTCCGCCAAGGCAATGCCCATCGCCACGCGCATCCAAAAGATTTGCGGTGTCTCGAGGAGCTTGCGATTGCTATGCTCTTTAGAAAGATAGTTGCTCTGCAAGGTTTGAAGGCCGAGATATTTAAACTCGCCATCGCGCTCTATGGCGAGCGCATCGGCAAGCCTAGGCAAATCAAACTCGGCCATCTCGGGGTTAAACTGCCCGAGCTGCACGCCGCGTTTTATTGTTTGTATAAATGAGCTCTTTTGTGCCTCTTCAACTTTTGCAGGCTCATGCTCGCCAAACACTTGGCTGTACATCGACTGCAAAAGCAAGCGCGCCGCCACGGTGGAGTGCGCCGGGTCGCGCTCAATCATCGAGCGCACCACCATGATGAGTACCTCATGTATGTCTTTGGTTGAGATGCCTTCATAGAGCTCGGTGCGCACACGGCTAACGATTGCAGGCACATCGACAACGCTCTCGTAGCCGTGCGCGGCGCGGAGCAGGGTGCGCGTAAGCTTTGCCTCGCTAAAATATTCTTTGGCGCCGTTCCTTTTGGTAACGAGAAGGGCGTTTTCTTCTATTTTTTCGGCCACTTCCTGCTTTTTTTCCTCGCGTTTTTTTTCGTGCTCGTACCTATATATAATGTAGTCTTTGGCGACGTTAAAATAGCCGCGCTCCATGAGCGCCGTCTCCACCAAATCTTGGATATCCTCGACGCCCGGTATAAAAGCAGTGTTGCCAAACTTGAGGTCGATAGCATCGACAACCACGCGCATGATGTCGGCGGCATCGGCATCGTGCGAGTTGCCGAGCACGGCGGCAAATGCCTTTTGTACGGCAATCGTAATTTTTGCGGGATAAAAATCCGCTATCTCGCCGTTGCGCTTTTTAATCTTTTGTGTAATTGCCATACATGTTGCCCTAACTTAATAATGGTTTAAAAAATTTGAGGGGGAATCTTAATTATACCTCTCCGATGCATTAATTTCTCGTGTGTATAAGCCAGTCGGAAATGTTTTTGCAAAAAATCAACACTTATTTTGCAAAACGGCCACCGGCAAGCGTGTTTTGAGTGATTTTGTGATGAAATAAGCCCAAAAACATACCCCATTTTCCCACCGCAAAAAGCGTTTGATTGCAACAATTTTAAACCTATTGACTAAACAGCTTTTTATATTCAAAACAGGGGTTTTTCTTTTCACAATTTGTTGTAAAATATCTTCATGGACACACATCACGAGAATGATGGGCAAAATTTTTGGAACTTTATTTTTTCTATCTTTTTTATTGCCGTGCTCGCGGGTGCTTTGTGGCTCATGAAGACCGTGCGCGGCGGCTATCTCGTTTCCGTGCCGCCGTTTGACGCACTCCTTATGGCGCTTGCGTCGTTCCGCATTACGCGCCTCGTGGTGTACGACAAAATCAGCCGCTGGTTCCGCGATTTATTTGCACACGCCGAGACGGGCGTGATGCGAACGATACGCGATCTCTTGGGTTGCCCGTGGTGCATCGGATTTTGGTCGGCGCTCGTGATTGTGGTGGCCTATTTTATTTTCCCGTGGGCGTGGTCGGTTATCTTTTTCTTGGCGGTGGCTGGCGTGGGTTCGCTTATGCAACTCTACGCCAACCAAATAGGCTGGCGCGCCGAAAATTTAAAGCTTGACGCCAAGGAAAAGGAGGAACGCCTGAGGGCCGAGGTAGACCGCACCTCGCTCGGCAACTAGCGCGTATACTAAAGAGTAATGAAGGCCACCGGTAAGGGAGCGTTTGTTGGAGGAGCGCTTTTGCTCGGGCTCTTTTTTGTGTGTGGCGGTGCGGCGCCCCTTGCGCATGCGCAAGTTACCTCCGACGGCCTCAATGATGTTGTCACCTATGTTAAGTCGCAGGTTTTGAGCGTAGGGAGCACAACCGTCAAAGAAATTCCCGGCACCGACACCAGCTCGCCGTACCAAACCATTAGAGCAAAGTTGCTTGAAGGTCCGAATGTGGGGCAGGTGATACAAGTCGACAACGACTACCTGATGATGAAACCGGGCGACGTGTTTTATTTTAGGCACACGGTCAACACGGGCGAAGGCATCGACTTTTACGCGGTGTCCGACCCGTACCGCCTGCCGGTGTTGGAGTTTTTAATCGGGCTCTTTGTCGTTTTTCTTTTTATCATTGGCGGCAAGCAAGGGATACGCGGTCTTTTAGCTTTGATAGCCAGTTTCTTTTTTATCGGCTATCTGCTTTTGCCCGGCATTTTGCACGGCTACTCGCCAATTTTGGTTGCGGTAGGTGTGTCGTCGCTCATTATTATATTGGGTTCCTACATAACGCACGGGTTTAATCGCGCCACCACTGCGGCGGTTATCGGTATGATAGCCACAATTATCATAACCGGTCTTTTGTCATATTTTTCGATACATTTGGCGCATCTCTCGGGCTTTACCAGCGAGGAAGCGACCTATCTCAACTTTGACACGCGCGGCTCAATCGACTTTGTGGGCCTCCTCCTCGGTAGCATGATGATCGGTCTCCTCGGCGTGCTTTACGACGCGGCCATCAGCCAAGCCGTGGCAGTTGAGGAGCTCTTTGCCATGGGCACAAACGATGGGGAACGCGCAAATGCTCGCCACGTGTTTGCACGTGCGATGCGCATCGGCCGTGAGCACATCGGCGCGCTTGTTAACACGCTGGCAATTACCTACGTGGGCGCCTCATTACCTCTCATTTTGCTTTTTGAAGAGTCACAATTAAATTTTTGGGTCACGGTCAACCAAGAGGTATTTGCCACCGAGATTGTCCGCATGATGATAGGCTCAATCGGCCTCATCCTCGCGGTGCCCATCACCACGCTCGTCGCGGTGTATATGCTTGCAGGAAGAAAAGCGTCTGCCGATGTTATCCACAGGAGTCACCATCACTAATTGCAAATAATTTGCGTTTGTGATAGGGTAGCGGTATGAAACCTACACCTGATTTTGCCGCATTGCTTCGTGCCCGGGATTTTAAAGCAACTCCGGGCAGAGTTGCACTGTTACATGCGCTTTGGCCGGCAAAGCGGCCACTTACGGTTGACGAAATAAGCAGAAAGCTCGACCTCAATGTGGTAACCGTATACCGGGCGCTCAATGATTTTGCACACAAAGGTCTTGTGCTAAGAGGTATTGGTGCGGCAGGCATTGACGGTGATATGCGCGGCGACATACGGGCGGCGCACTTTTTGTATCCAAGAGGTGTGCATCATCATCATTTAGTGTGCGCAGATTGCGGATTTATTAAACAGTGCGTTAATTGCCATTAAAAATATGACCCCATTTCTCATTGGTTGTGCGGCGTTTTGCTCCACCATGCTCGGCGGCTCTTTGGCGCTCAAGTTGCGCGACCGTTTACACCTTGTGTTGGGCTTTAGTGCGGGCGCGGTGGTGGCCGTAGCTTTTTTTGACCTTATGCCGGAGGCGCTCGACTTGGCAGGTAAAACTCACGCGCTCTCCACGGTAGTGTCATGTGTAGCACTCGGCTTTCTTTTGTATCTCTTAATGGATCGTCTCTTGTTGTTGCACGGGCACACGCACGAAAGTGCGGATGTCGATCATGTGGAGTCACGCGGCCACGTGCGCGCAGGCTCGCTTTCGATACATAGCTTTCTCGACGGCGTGGGTATCGGGCTCGCGTTTCAAGTTTCGACAACGGTTGGACTTGTGGTTGCTGCGGCCGTGCTTGCACACGACTTCTCCGACGGCATCAACACGGTCAATGTGGTAGTGCGCCACGGCGGCCAATATAAAAAAGCTTTACGGTGGCTCTTAGTTGATGCGCTCGCGCCTGTCGCGGGTGTATTGGTGACGCTCCTCTTTTCGGTTTCCGAGGACTCGCTCGGACTCCTCCTTGCGCTCTTTGCCGGCTTCTTCTTATACATCGGCGCGTCCGACCTCATCCCCGAGAGCCATCATCAGCACCCCAAGTTTATGACCACAGCTATGACCCTCCTCGGCGCCGCAGTCCTCTATGTAGCCATTCACTTCGCCGGGTAGACAGGCAGTATTTTTTTGGTATAACGGTGGCGCTATGCGCGACGCCACCATATCTGTCATTACACTCGTTGATGACATCTTGGGCGAGGCGCACCGGCTTGGCGCCTCCGACATCCACATCGACCCGCTCCCTAATGCAGTGCGCGTGCGCCTACGCGTTGACGGTGTCTTACATGACACGCACGAGTTTGCAAAAAACATCCATCAGGAGGTGATAGCGCGCATCAAAGTGCTCGCGCGCTTGCGTACCGACGAGCATGCCACGGGCCAGGATGGTCGCTTTCGTTTTGAGGTTGATGGCGAGTATATTGACGTGCGCGTTTCAATCATGCCCACGTACCATGGCGAAAACGCGGTCCTTCGTTTGCTGTGTGCAAAAGCAAAACAATATTCGCTCGCCGACTTGGGTTTTACGCCGCGCAATCAGGAAAAAATTACAAACGCGATACAAAAACCCGGTGGCATGGTGCTTGCAACCGGCCCTACGGGGAGCGGTAAAACAACCACGCTCTATACCTTGCTCGACATGCTTAACGAGCCCGAGGTTTCAATCGTGACGATTGAAGACCCAATCGAGTACGCCGTCGAGGGTATTGAGCAAATACAAGTAAATCCGCGTGCGGGGCTCGCGTTTGCACACGGGTTGCGCTCGATTTTGCGCCAGGATCCCAACATTATTATGGTGGGCGAGATACGCGACGCCGAGACGGCGGCTATTGCAGTCAATAGCGCGCTGACCGGGCACTTGTTGCTCTCGACACTCCACACCAACGACGCGGCCACAACGCTCCCGCGGCTCCTCGACATGGGCATCGATGCCTATTTAGTGGCCTCGACTATCAATCTCGCGGTGGGACAGCGGTTGGTGCGCAAGATTTGTGCACAGTGTAAAAAGCGCATGCGTGACGGCTCATACAAAGGAGTGGGATGTGAAGCGTGCGGCGGGAGCGGCTACAAAGGGCGTGTGTGCATAAACGAAGTGCTTGTTGCTGACGATTCGATACGCGAAGCCATCGTGCGCAAAGCATCTGCCCTCGAGCTCCGGAATATTGCGATTGGGAGCGGCATGCATACTATGCAGGAAGACGGTTTTGCAAAAGTAAAAAAGGGCGAGACAACGCTTGAGGAGGTCTTGCGCGTCATCCGCGAATAACCTCTATGCATATAAAAGAGCAAATTTTTTTGTGCAAGCGTTTGTCGTATTTGATGAACGCCGATATTTCGTTGGTAGAGAGCTTGGAGATATTACGCGCACAAGCGGGAGCACGCAACCAACGCGTGTTGTTTGATCGTGTACTTACGGAGGTTGAAGAAGGGCGCGCGCTTTCGCGCGCTTTTGCCGCGTTCCCGCGCGTGTTTGGCGAATTTTGCGTTTCGATGATACAGGTGGGCGAGCGCAGCGGGACGCTCCCAGCGGCTCTCGAGCATGTGGCGGTCGAGCTTGCAAAAAAGCAGCAGCTTCGGTCAAAAGTGCTCGGCGCCTTTATCTATCCGGCAGTGATTGCTCTTGCCACACTCGGCATCACCATATTTTTGATGCTATTTTTGTTTCCTAAAATCATGCCGATATTTAAAAGTCTCCACGCTGAGCTACCGCTCAGCACGCGTGTGGTGGTTGCCGCAAGTTCTTTTCTCTTGCACGACTGGCTCCTGTTACTGATAGGCATGGCGCTCATTGCGGCGGGGAGTGTCGTTGCGTATACACGCAACGCGCGCGTGCGGCTCATACTCGAGCGTGCACTGCTCATGACGCCCGCGTTTGGCTCGATGCTCAAGAGCTACTATATTTCAAACGCAAGCCGCATGCTTGGGTTGCTTTTACAAAGTGGCATGACACTCGGAGATGCCGTGGCGGTTGCGGCAGAAGCAACTCGCAACTTGGTGTATAAGCGCGAGCTTGCGGCGCTTGGCGCGGTCGTTGCGCGCGGCGAGTTGTTATCGACGCATCTTGCGTCACGCACCACATACTTCCCGCCGCTGTGTGCACATATGGTGGCTGTAGGCGAGCGGAGCGGGACACTTGCCGAAGCCCTCGGCTACGTGGCCGACCTTTACGGCGGCGAGGTAGACGAGCGCGCCAAAATACTTTCCGCGCTTGTCGAGCCGGTGCTCATGGTGTGCATGGGGCTCCTGGTTGGGCTTATCGCCGTCTCCATCATCACTCCTATATATGGCATCACGCAAAATCTCCATACCTAATAAACGCGCGCGCCTGCCTGCCGGTAGGCAGGGATTTACGCTCATTGAAGTGCTCGTGGTGCTGGGGATGTTTGCCCTGGTGGGAGGATTTTCGCTCGTGACGGGTATGGAATGGTATCAAAGAAACTCTCTCGCCGACGATCAAGCGTCGCTCATTTCTGCTCTCCAAAAGGCAAGAAACCAGAGCCTAAGTGCCATTTGCATAGGTAGTACTTGTACGGCCGGCATGTCACACGGCGTGCATATTACCGCCAAACAGTTAGTTATTTTTCAAGGTACTGTGTATAACCCCAACGACGACAGCAACGATTACATCCCTCTGCAAGATGCCGCACTTGTACCGAGCGGTTTAAATGACGTGGTCTTTGCCGAATATTCGGGCGACGCAAACATGTCGGGAGATATTGTGATGTCTGATGCATCAGGACATGTCGCCACAACCTCGATAGGCGCCGACGGACAAATACTATGGTAGTAAAAAAAGGTTTTTCAACAATTGAAATGCTGGTGGCAATGACCATCATGGTGTTGGTACTTTCGGCTGTGCTGCTCCTCTCTTTTGGAAGTCAGTCGTTGCTTGCGGACAGTGCCGGCCATAGTGAGGCGCTTTCGCTCGCAGACGAGATGCTTGATAACGAGGAGGCGCTCGCGCGCAAAGATTTTAATTTAGTAACACCTACAACGGCCATTACAACCATAGGCTCTACGGCATACACCGAGTCGGTTGCCGTTCAAACACAAAACAACTCTTTAATTAAAAAAATTACCGTCATCGTGTCGTGGACAGGCGAGTATAGTCGTGCCGAGCAAGTATTGCTTGCCGCATATGTTACCGATTTTGAAGATGCTTTCTCAAGCGACACCTGTAACACGGAACTTTCGGGCAACTGGGCGGCTCCCAGCGTGGCAAATGCGATACAAAACTTTGCGCAACTTATAGGTGACGCCTCCGGCACCTACACCCTTACCGATATAAAAGCGCGCCAAGGCAAGCTGTATGTGACGGCAAATAACAGCTCATCCAATAAAGAAACTTTTTTTATTTTTACTCTTGCAAATAACACTCCGACTCTGCTCTCCAAGCTCGACAACGACACGAAACACAACACCGGTCTTGCGGCGGTGGCGCTTTCAAACACCTATGCATATGTCGCGGGCGGGCTTTCGAGCGACCAGCTCCAGATAATCGACATTAGCAATCCTAACAACCTGACAAGCTCTAATATTGTTGCAACCTACAAAATCCCCGCAAGCGATGTGCCAAACGCGGGCGCCGGCAACGCTATTTTTTATAAAAATGGCTACGTATACCTTGGCCTCGTCGCAAGCGGCGGCGGCGAGTTTAATATTGTCGATGTGCACAACCCGCAAAGCCCGGCTTGGGTGGGGGGTTACAGCGTCGGTAATACGGTCAACAGCATATATGTAGAAGGGTCATATGCCTACCTTGCCACCCCAAATACAAAAAATCTTATTGTGCTTGATGTTAGTAATCCGGCAAATCCTCAGCTTGTTGGTTCGTACACGCCTGCGACGAGCGCTAACGGCGAGCGGGTTTTTGCACTAGGTACCACAGTGTATCTTGGTCGCACTTATGGCACCAACGAGCTGTATGTATTAGATACCAGCACGCCAGCATCAATTTCACTGTTTGGTTTAAAAGATTTGGGAGTGGGGACCAACACCAGCGTCAACGGCATGGTGTTGCGCTCAAATATTGCTTTTTTGCTTACCAACAAACAACTCGTGAGCTATACCGTAAGTAATCCGGCGGCCATATCGGCATATGGCACGCCGCTTACACTCCCCAATGCCCTCTCCGGTGCGGCGCTCGCATGCGACGGAAACATGCTTTATGCGGCGGCTAACGATGCAAGCGTAGGCGGTCACGGATATTTGTATGTAATACAACCCGGCGTATGAATAAAAAAACGGTACATGGATTTACGCTTATTGAGGTCATCATCTACCTCGCGCTTTTTAGCATCTTGATGGCTGGCTCACTTTCGGCCGCTTTTGTGCTCTGCGAGAGCAGTGGGCACGAGCGTACGCGTGCACTTTTGTCCGAGGAAGGCAACTTTATCGTCGCCAAAACCGAGTGGGAGCTCTCGGGCGCCGAGCTTGTCACCAGTCCAAGCGTCGGCAACTCCGGCACCACACTCTCGATTGAAAAGGTTGCAGGATACGACAACTCTGGCGCTCCTATTGCAAACGCTGTGGTATTTGATCCGGCAACACTGATTGGAGGCAGCGTTTTGCTTACCTCCGTGCGTTTTTATCACGTTGCCGATTCGGGTGTTGGTGCCAATCCCGAGAGTGTTGGCATACATTTTACGCTTGCCATGCGCACCGAGCAGGGCGCACTGATGAGCCAAAGTTTTTTTAGTACCACGACGCTTAAAAAATAATTATGAAAAAACGGGGATTTATTGCGCTCATGTCTGTCATCATACTCTCGGCTGTTTTGCTCGGGATGGCGGCTACCGCAAGCACGGCAGGATTTTTTGCGCGGTTTAGTGCGCTCGACAGGGAGTACAAAAAAAGCGCCGACGCGCTTGCCGACTCGTGCGCTAATGTCGCGCTTCTTAACCTCGCGCAAAATTATGCGTATGCACCGACTACGCCGGTTGTGGTGTCGCTCGGCACCGGCACGTGTACCATACAATCGATAACCGACCTCGGCACGCCATCCGCCTCCTCGCGCACAGTGCTCATTACCGCCGCCGCTCAATACAGGCAGGCCTTTAGTGCGGTCGAAGTAAATGCCACGGTTGCAAACCCAGGCTTTTCAAGCCTGTATCCCATCACCATCAACTCCTGGCGCGAAGTCGAGTAACCTGCTAAAGTGCTGGCCATGAAAAATATAAGAAAAGGCGTGCGGGGTTTTACGCTTATTGAGATTTTGGTCGTGATCGGCATCATCGCCATTTTGGCGGCCATTGTGATAGTTGCCGTTAATCCTGCGCGGCAGTTTGCCGAGGCGCGCAATAGCCAGCGTCAAAGCAATGTCGAGTCTATTTTGAACGCGGTCGGACAAAATATTGCCGACAACAAAGGTCTTTTTGTGTGTGCTGCGGGTACGCTCCCAACGTCTGCCACCATTATAGAAAACACCGGCGGCTATGACCTGCGCGGCTGTATTGTGCCAACCTACATGGCCGAGATACCGGTTGACCCATCAACCGGCACCATCTCGAGCGACGGCGGCACCTACAACACCGGCTATACCGTCATGCAAAGCGCTACCACCGCGCGCATTACGGTGTGCGCGCCTGGCGGCGCGGAGCCTGCAATCCAGGGGAGTCTCGCCATTTGCGTTACGCGATAACCTTCGGTATCTTTGGGGCGGGGTTTGAGGGGCCCGATAGGATTTATTAGGAGTTTATTTATAAATAATATTATGAACATCACACGCACCGGTTCGACATTTATCGCGGGCCTGGCTTTAGGCCTCACTGTTTTTGTAGGTGCTTCTTCCGCGGTGATGCCAACGCCGGCTCATGCAAGCCTCGGCGGAGACATTGTTTGTTTGGTCTTTACCGACCTCAACATGTTCGGTCAGCCTATCCCGCATCTGAGCGCCAGCGATTGTCCGAGTGCGCCGTCATACGGTACGGGCATACTCACGGTCATGAAAATCGTTGTGGGAGGTACTGCGGTATCTTCTGATTTTAGTATTCATGTAAAAAGTGCAGGGACCGATATCTCAGGCAGTCCACAGCCGGGCTCGGTGAGCGGGACCTCATACATCAGCCTTGTGCCGGGTACTTACACGGTGAGTGAGACAGGAGGGCCGGCCAACTACACCGCGTCTTTTACCGGTTGTAACTCAAGCGGCGTTATTGCTATAGCTTCGAGTAGTGTCCCATCCGTGTGCACTATCACCAACATCTACCAAACGCCTGCTGTATCAACGGCTACTCTCACCGTCACCAAGGTGGTGGTCAATACCGGCGGAGGCACCGAGCAGGTCAGCAACTTTCCGCTCTTTGTAAACGGCATGTCGGTTACCTCCGGGGTAGCAACCACCACGCTCCCGGGCACCTATACCGTGACTGAAAACAATACCGATGCAAACTACGCCGGCGTCTTTAGCGGCGGTTGCGACTCGAGTGGCCATATAACGCTTACGGCAGGGCAAACCGCGAATTGCACACTTACCAACACTTATACTGCCTCCGGCGGTGGCAGTGGTAGCGGCGGCGGAACTAGCACCAGCACTTCGGACATAGCCATCTCTAAAACAGTCGACAATAGCACTCCCAATATTGGTGACACCGTTACGTACACCATTACGGCAAGTGATAGCGGAGCAAACGCGAACGGCGTTGTCGTGCAAGACATCCTGCCCTCCGGTCTTTCCTTTGTCTCAACTAGCACCTCCGACACGGTGGGTGTGTACAACTCGACCACCGGCAATTGGACTATAGGTGCTTTGAGCAGTACGACATCCGCCGTGCTCCATATTATGGCTACCGTAAACAGCGGTTTGGGCAACGGCACGGTTATCACCAACACGGCCGCGGTGACCGGCGGTGATACTTCCTCGAATAGCGAGAACAACTCTTCTGCGGCGCCAGTAACCGTGACTATCCCTACTACCTCAAATACTTCCGGTAATGGAGGAGGCGGCGGAGGAGGAGGGGGCGGTGGTGGCGGAGGCATCATCAGCGGGCCACTGTCAGTGGGATTTACAAACGGCGGGGGAGGTGTGGTACTCGGTACCTCAACCGAGTCTGGTGCTCCAACATCATGCGGTACCTATCTCACCAGCTATTTGCGCATGGGCAGACCAAATGATTCCGGACAAGTAAAAAAACTTCAAATATTCCTCAATACGTATGCCGGCGCAAAACTTCCGGTTACCGGCTTCTTTGGCAAGCTGACCGACGCGGCTGTGCGCAAGTTCCAGGCGCAATATGCCGCGGACGTGCTCGAGCCGTGGTTCTCGCACGGTCTTCCTGCCAATACGACCACGGGCTATGTGTACAAAACAACACAGCGCAAAATTAATCTTATTGTGTGCAGCGCCCTCAACCTTCCGATGCCGATGCTCCCTTAAAGAGCCTATTTGACATCACTACAGCACAAAGTAACATAACCCGGCTGAGCTACGCTTGGCCGGCGGGCTCCGCACATTGGTACGACCTTTAGATGGGTCCAAAACCTTCCGGCTTCACGCTGGTTTCCCAGGAATTTGGACCCATCTAAGCGTCGTATCCATACAGTATATGCCTATGATAATGAACATTTTTTGAAGAGTGCGTATTGACGGAAAATCTTTCCCGTTTTCCGGTCATGGCCAGAGAGAAAAATCATTGACACCAAAAGTGCATCAACGATAATAGTACATACGTTCAAGAGACACATGTGGTGCTCTCGAGAGCAGGGAAACCAGCGACAGCCACATGACTGTTGTTATTCTTTCTTCACCACAATCAAATTGGTTCGAAATTGAAGCGAAACGCTGCATAAGTGTTTCGCTGTTTTTGTAAACAAAAACAAGTATCAGAAGAGCGTTGTTTATTGACACTTCATGTAGAGTTCAGAGTGTAGCCGCACAATACGACATGTGAGGCTGTACTGTGAGCTGTACAGGTACAGTCCACAAAGGTCGATGCCCCGACATCGCGCTCACCGTACGGAGGCGAGATGCCGGAATTACAAATTATTTAATTTAAAAGTTTCAGAACTCTATGAACAAACTTATTGCAGTAACAACAGGACTCGCAATGCTCGCGGTAGCTTCTCCGGCGTTCGCGTCGGTCAATAGCAGCTCGATCAATATACAGAACAACAACACGGGCACTATCGTCAACACTACTTCTTCGACAGCACAAACCGGCGGCAACACCGCAGGCGGTAGCCATGCCGGCAACGGTGGTAACGGCAGTGCTGTTATCTCAGCTGGCACTAACAGCAGCGGTAGCGCGGGCTCTACAGGCGGCGCAGGCGGCAATGGCGGTGCTTCCGGCAATGGCGGTACGGTTACTTCGGGCTCCGCAACGTCTAACTCGGGTTCAGCCAACGTGCTCAACAGCAACGTCGTTACGGTGGCTGGCGGCACCCTCAACAGCTCTTCGGCGGCAGTTGGTAACGTCAACAACGGTACTGTTGTAGATGATACAACTGCAGGTGCGCAGACTGGCGGTAATCATGCTCATGGCACGACTGCCGGCAACGGCGGCAATGCGGGCCTCATTGGTTCGTTTGGCACCGGCAGCAGCGGCAGTGCTGGCTCTACGACCGGCAACGGCGGTAATGGCGGCAACAGCGGCAACGGTGGCATGGTGACCAGCGGCGCTTCAAGCGCAACTTCAGGTAGCATCAACGTGCAGAACACCAACATCGTTCGCACACACTTCTAAATCGCTGGGAGTTATACGAGTTTGTTCGTGTACTATAGCGATTCTTTGGGGGATCGGGAGCTCTTGCTAAAGAGGCTCCCGCCCTCGGGAGAGTCTTTTGGGAAAGAAGGTTGTCCGGAGGGTCATTAGTAATTAACAGCTCATTATAAAAATTATGAAAAAACTCCTTACAAGCCTCGCGACCATAGCGGCGGCTGCGTTGTTCCTTGCCTCGGCAGGGCTTGCGTCAGCGTCATCAATTGTCGATGTCTACAACTTGCAGCCAGATTGGGGAGCAGTCGGTGGTGGCGGTGTCTATTCCGTTTACTACGGTCCGAACGACGGCTATGCCGGAGACTCTCCTGGTTCGACAGCTGTCTATCTCGGCCGTGCAGCGGCTCCTATCTACGCGGGCGTCAATCCGAATACGCTTGCTGCTGACCCAAGCACCCCCGCTGGTGTCTATGAAGATCAAGGATTGTTTGCGTTTAAGCCGGGCGATGTGCCGGTTGCAACATTTGCGACACAGCCGTTGACCTATGACTTCGTCAATCAAACTGGTGTAAATCCGGTTTGGGTCTACATCGAATTAAACAAGGGTGCCACAGATGGTAGTGACGTTATGTACCAATATGTACCAACTTCAAATCCGTCTGGTTGGCACACCGAGGATGCAGCGACAGGGACTCACTGGCTGAAATGGACCAATCTCACAGACGGCATTACCACGGGTCCGATGATGTCGCTCGCGGATATCGCTGCCGCGAATCCGGGTAAAACTGTCAGCCGCATCTATCTCACTGAGGGTATGGGTAACTCATACAATGTAAGCCCAGGCATCGGAACCGAAGCGTGGGTTGACACCGTCACGATCGGCGGAACGACGTATGATTTTGTCCTTCCTCCGTCAGCAACGACGAATCCTGCGACCGGTGTCAGTGAATCTGGCGCAACTCTAAACGGTACTAATGGGTCTGTGGCGGCAGCCGATACTTCGTTCTGGCTGGGGACAACATCCGCTGGTCCGTTTACACCTTCAACAAATCCCGCCGCGGAACTTCCAAGCGGTTGGGCTGGCGTTGATTCTCTAACTCAACTTGCTAATGCTCCGTTCAGTTATGCTTATACAGGCCTTACTCCAAGCACCGAATACTACTTTGTAGCATGGTCTGAAGTCGATGGCACCTGGTACCCGGGTGCAGTCTTGAACTTTACGACAACAACTCCACCGCCGGATGTGACTGTCACAATCGATAAATTCATCGATGGAAAAATGGCGACTGCGGCAAGCGCGAATAGTTCCGCCTTCCCGATGAACGCAACATGGAGCGCGACGAATATAGGATCTGGAAGTGGTTCATACAACTTGAGCACGACCGGCTTCAATAGTGCGAATGCATATGAGGCCGTAACTGCTTCGATGACTTCCGGCGCAAGCTACAGCACCAATGAGGTGACCGGCGGTCCGATCGTCGGTGCAAGTTGCACCACCGGCCAGCCGTATGCGCTTGCCGGCTATACGACCGGCACGTCGCTCGCCGCCGCGGAGGCCGCGACGCCGAGTGCAACCATTCCGAGCTTCTCGAACATAACGCAAAATGAAGTCGTCATCGTATGGAATAAAGAATGCCTATCGGCACCGGTTCTTGCGAGTCCTGCAAGCGGCACGGTTACAACAACCGCAGGCCTCACCGGTACGAGTTGGAACTCCGTAACAGATCCGGCCGGCGGCATCACGTATGTCTATCAATCCTCTAATTCTTCGGCACAAAATCCTGACGGTTCGTTCACAACGCCCGCATATACCTCGGGTGCTTTGACCGCAACTAATATCCCGACACCGGGAACTCCGGCAGGAAACTACTGGTGGCATGTGCAGGCTAAGGATGCCGATGGCAACGTGAGCCCATGGAGCTCGGTGTGGACATTTACAGTAACTAATCCACCGCCTTCTCCTATCCTGCCGATTTCCTGCACACTTACCGCTGATAAAACAACTATCACGCGGGGTCAGGCGGTTTTGCTCAACTGGACTTCGGTAAACGGTACAAGCTGGGCTTTGACGGAAGACACCGGCAGCGTTTCCGTCCCAGCCGCCGGGAGCGTCTCAGTTCATCCAACCGGCACCCGCCCGTACCTCCTGAGCGTCACTGAAGTGGTGCCCAAGGTAGGAGCGGCCTTCAAGCAATGCACCATACAAATAACCGTTAATCAGAAGTAACTCAGCGAAGGTAGGGACGAGGCAGGAAAACTGCCACAATCGTCCCTCCTTCTCATAAAGCCTTATGTTTGGTATAAGAATGAGGCTTTAGAGAGGGAAGACCACTTAAAAAAATACATTATGCATATACTGAAAAAGAATTGGGCATTACCGGCAGTCTTACTAAGTGGTTTTTTGGTAGGTTTTCTCGTGGCTGCTTCTTTTGCTCTTTCGGCGCATGCCCAAGCGGTGCCGACCGTTGCACTTGCTCCAATTACGAGCCCCACGGTCAACGTTGGAGACGTCGCCAGCTTTACGGCGAGCGCTACCGACTCCGATGCGAGCGGCACTATTGCCTACAGCCTTACCGGTGCACCAACCGGCGCCGCTATCGACCCGACCGCCGGCACGTTTTCGTGGGATACAACCGGCGCGGCAGCCGGCACCTATCCCTTCTCGGTAGTGGCTACCGGTTCAACCGGCGGGTCGGATACGCAAGACGTTTCTATTATCCTTGATGCGCCGCAAATGCAGGCGGCCACCTCGACCGATGGCACCGGCGGCACCGCCACTACAACCGGCGGCACTATCATTACTGGCGATGCCACCGCTTCAAGCACGGTCGATAACTCACTCAACATAACCTCGAGCGATCTACCAGATTCCCCCTGTGATGGGGCCAAGAATAAGTGTACGAACTCCTCTCATCTAAATGATATTAGTACTAGTACCGGTGCGCTCGACAGTACTGCAACCTCGTCTGCCGATACGGGCGACAACACTGTAACCGGCGGCCAGGGGGCTAACGTTGTCATTACTGGCGACGCCGTTTCAACCTCCAACGTCATCAACGAGGTCAACACCAACATCTTTAACTCCGACGGTCTTATCCTTTTTATCAACCAGCTCTTTGGCGGCGGTTTTGACATCAATGACTACGACCTTTCATATTTTTTTGCAGGCGGCCCGGGGATGTCGGAGACAACCAACCCAACCACTAACGCTTCATGCACCCTGCTTACCTGCCTTAATAGCAGCCAGCTTAACGTTATAAACAACAATGCAGCGACGGTAACCAACAGCGTTATCGTGCGCTCCTCTACCGGCGACAACGTCGCATCATCGACCGGCGACGCCAGCATCAACACCGGCGATGCGTACGCCGCAGCCAACGTGGTCAACCTTGTTAACACCAATATTGTGAACTCAAGCTATCTTCTGCTCTCGTTTAATAATTTTGGAGATCTCAACGATAGCATCACCCTGCCGGGCAACGACTTCTTCCAAAAACTTTTTGCAAACGGCGAGGCAACCTCCTCGATGAACGCGAGCACCTACACGGTAAACAATACCAACGACGTTACGCTCACAGGCAGTACCACGGCTGATGCGGCAACGGGCGGCAATATGGCATCGACCACAACCGCCGACGCCTCGACAACGCCGAGCGGCAGCGGGCTAGTCACCACCGGCGACGCATATTCATCCGCCAACACCTACAACCAGGCAAATACCAACAACGTCGGCGGCACCTCCGTCTTTATGCTCTTTCGTGTCGCGGGCAATTGGACCGGGTCGGTCATCGGTTTGCCAGCCGGCATCACCGAGTCGGTGGTGCCCGACGGCAATGACCAGCTCATTGAGTTTGTCTCGACCGGAGCCTCAACGACACCAGCGACCGATTGGCTACAAAAGTACAACGCGTCACAATTTCTTGCCAGCTCGACCAATACTGCCACCCTTAACAACAATGTCAGCGTATCGGCGGACACGGGCAGTAATCAGGCAACCACGGATACCGGCACCTCATCCGTTACCACCGGCGACGCCTATGCGGCGGCGAGCGTGGTCAACCTTATAAACACCAACATCGTCGGGCAAAATTGGATATTCTCCGTCTTTAATATCTTCGGCAATTTGAACGGCAACATTGTCTTCGGCGGCAGTCCTGCTCTCTCGCTGAGCGCGCTCACGTCGACCAGTGATACCTCTCCCAGCTCGGATGTGACCTATACCTTTACGGTGACCAACTCGGGCAACGCAGACGCGGGCAACGTGCTCTTAAATGCAACCTTTGACAACACCTTGCTATCGTTTGCGCCCGCAGGCATAGACGCCACATCGACTCCCGCGGGCGAGTCATGGGACCTCGGTCTTATTCCGCAAGGACAGAGCCGGACGTACAACTTTACGGCACATGTCGGGACTAATTTCCCCGCCGGAGCGGCAGGTAAAGTTACCTTGTCTGCGGCAGCAGTGAACAACACCATTACCAGTCCGGCTACCAGCAATACTACCGATGCAACGATAGTGGTCTCATGGCCGGGAGCTACCAACACCAGCGATGGGAGTGGTGGCGGGGGAGGAGGCGGTGGCGGAGGCGGAAACGGCGGCGGCGGCGTGCTCAGCAGTTCAAATCCGCTCAGTTCGTACTCCGATGACCCTAAGCTCACTCTTACCAAGACAGTATCTGTCGCAACCACCACGGCAACTACCTCCGTTGATTACCAAGTGATACTTACCGACGACAAAAGCGCGGGACCGCTCTTTAACTCATATCTTACCGACACGCTCACCGACCCTTCCGGCAAAGTGATGATGCACCGCTCGTGGGATCTCGACACCGTCAACCCGGGCGACGAAATAAATCTTACCTACTCGATAGTGTATGCCGCCACCTCAACTCCGGGCCTCTACACCAACGTTGCGGAAGTGACCGGATATAAAAACTACAGCGGTCTCGCATACGGAACCCTCATCAATCCTCTTGCAGCCACCGGCACCGTGATGTTTACCGATGATGGCCGCGTTGTCCCGTCGGGCACCTCGCAAGGTATTGTCCTCGGTGCATCGACCTCTACTCCCTCAACCGTTACTCCAACAACGTGTTCGCCCCTCCTTTCTACGTTCCTCCGCCCCGGCATAGGCAACGACACCGGTCAAGTAATGAAGCTCCAGGAGTTTCTTAACGATGAGATGGGAACTTTGCTCCCCATTACCGGCATCTTTGGCCCGCTCACTGAGGCTGCGGTAAAAGCATTTCAAGGCAAATATAAGGACCAGATACTCACCCCGCTTGGTCTGACCACTCCAACCGGTATAGTACTTTCCGCGACGCAGAGCCGGATAAACGCTTTATCATGTAGTTCAGCCGGGTTGAGTGCACTCTTTGCCAATCCGGAGCAAGTGTCGAGTGCGCCATCGCTCACGATAGCGCCGGTGTATGTACCGAGGCCGCAAGTTGCCAAAACGCCGAGGGTGCCAAAAACAACGGTCCCTGCAAGTGTGTCCACCACTCCTACCGCACCAAAAGCCGGGCTTGGGGGATGGATAAAAAGCCTGTTTTCGTTCTAGTATGAAAAAAATAATCTACACATTGCTTGCCGTCGTTGCATGTGCGCCTGCAGTCGCGGGTGCGTATACCATACAAAGCTCAACGGTTTCTTCCTCTCAAACCGGAGGCGTAACGGCCAATGCCGGCGAGAATATATCCACCGGTTCGTCTGACGCGTCTGCCGAGATACACACGACCATCACGGGCAACAGCAATGGGGGCACGGCTGACGTTGAGATATACACGGAGGACAATGGCGTGAGCAAGACGGAGACGCACCATTATGATATCCCGCCCAGCAACACTATTGTTGTTGAAGCAAGCTCGAGCTCGGGCACTCACGCGGGTATACCAGTGGGCACCAGCACGGTACGGGCGCATGTGTGGAGCAGTGTTGCAAGCTCGAGTGCTTCATCAACTCCTCCTGTTGTGCATGGTTTAAAAACACGTATATTCAGCAGGCTCTCTAGCTTTTTCCACAGTTTCTTTAGTTGGTTTGGTAGGTAAAAATAAAAAGGGTATATACTAAGGGTATGAAAACTCGCCTTTACTACGGGTCGTTTTTTGTTCTCTTTGTTATGATTGTTGCAGGATCGTGTGCTATGGCTCCGGCCGCAAAGGCGTCGGATATGATAAGCGGCAAAGCTATTGCCGATTCGATATTACAAACTACTAACGCTATCAGCGACTCAGTGGTCAGCCAAGATGCGGCGCTCTATACCAAGCTCAACATTGCCGGGCGGTTTGGTGTCACTTTTAAGCCGCACATCGCTGTGTGTGCCGGCACACCGGAAGGAGAAGCACACTGCAATGCACGCGTCGTTATCAACGCGCAAGGTGTTCCTGCCGTCACTCCCGATACACTGTCCACCCAGGTAACCACAAAGGCACTTCCGGCAGGGTACGGACCCGCACAACTTCTCGGTGGATACAACCTTACCGGGCAGGCGAGTGGACATCCGGTTATTGCTATTGTCGATGCGTATGACGACCCAAACATTACCAACGACCTCAACACGTACAGCACAACCTTTGGCATTCCTGCCCTACCAACCTGCTCGGGCGCAATTGCCAATAGCCCGGTGGCTTGTTTTGAAAAAATAAATCAGAAAGGTCAAATGCGCGCCTATCCGCAAAGCAACTCGGGCTGGGCGCTCGAGATAGCGCTCGATGTTGAAGCGGCGCATGCAACCTGCCAAAATTGCAGCATTGTGCTTGTCGAAGCAAGCTCGGCAACATACTCCAACCTCATGGCGGCAATTGACCAAGCGGTAGCGCAAGGTGCAAAAGTGGTGTCAAATTCATGGGGATCGTCGGAGTTTTTGGGCGAAGCGTCATACGACAGTCACTTTAACCGTCCGGGCGTTGCATTTACGGTGTCTGCTGGCGACGGCGGCTACGGCACGGAGTATCCGGCCGCTTCACCCTATGTGACTGCCGTCGGCGGCACGAGCCTCTTTCTTACCAAAAACAGCAACGGCACATACTCGTATAATAACGAGATGGTATGGGGTGGGACGGGAAGCGGTTGCAGTTCTTACGAGTTGCAACCTTCGTGGCAAACTGCTCTGGGCCTCTCGGGATGTTCTAAACGGATAGTTGCTGATGTTTCGGCAGACGCCGACCCTAACACGGGTGCTTCAGTATACGACTCGGTGCGCTATGCGGGCATGAGCGGGTGGTTCCAAGTGGGCGGCACAAGCTTAGCGTCGCCTCTTATCGCCGCGGTTTATGCGCTTTCGGGCAACATCCCAGCCAATACGTCTGAAAATTCTATTCCCTATAAAAACACGGGCAATTTGCACGATGTAATGTTGGGCAGCAACGGCTCATGCGGCGGCTCATACCTCTGCACGGCTATGTCCGGCTTTGATGGACCCACCGGCCTTGGCACGCCAAACGGCACAACGGCGTTTTAGGATAGCTATTGTGCTAGCACGTCTTTGATAAGCTTTACGGTCTCAATCGGGCCTGATACTTCCTGTGTTTTAACGCCGGTAGGTATCACCACCGCGTCGTTGCCGCCCTCGCCGAGCGCGTCGCCTACATACAGCATCTCATTGATTGGGATGCCGCTCATTTTTGAGAGTTCTTCAAGCCCATAAGCTTTAGTGATGCCTTTGCGCGTGATGTCGATAGTAGTGAGGCCGCCTGTGGCGTTTGCAAACTCCGGTAATTCTCGCGTAAGTGCCGCATGAAGTTTTTGTCGCGTATCGTCATGAATTTTGTGCCACATCTCTTTTTCTTTGAGAGGAGCCTGTTGCCCCAGGGGAGAAAATGCTATTTCCGCTTCGCGGTCTTCAACGCGCTCGCCCCATACGCGCACCGGCGCATGTGAGAGACCCACCTCGGCAAGCGCATGCGCGAGGACGCCCATAATGCGTTCTTTCTCTTCGCGAGTGAAGGCTTTGTTATAGACTGTTTGCCAGGCGTTGTTTTTATACTGCCAACATTGCGCCGCGCTATCAGGAAATATGTACAGATTGGCAACATTGGCGTCTCCCGGGATTGCAGGCAAAAACTGCTTTTCAAATTGGGGGAAGCCTGCTCCCGACATCACGGCGACCGGCATTTTTTGTAGGAGCTTTGCCAAGAGTGCACCCATCTCGGGGGTTACAGGCTGCTTGCTCTCGGCGAGCGTACCGTCGAGGTCAAAAGCTACAAGTTTTGGCGCAACATCCATGAGGAGTTAAAGGTTGTCGGGCAGCAGTATTTTTAACAATTTTTTGAGCGATATTTTTGCAACGCACACCACCGTGTCGGCACCGCCGTAATACACGAGGAGCGTGTCTTTGCGCAACACCACCCCGCACGAAAACACCGCCTTGGGCACCACACCCACGCGCTCGTACGCCTCGATAGGTTCGAGGATAGTGTCTACCGAGCGCGAGATGACTACCGAAGGATTTTTTAAATCAAGAAGCACCGCGCCCAAGCGATAGGTCGATGTTTTCGACACGCCGTGATAAATAAGCAGCCAGCCCTTTGGAGTTTTAATGGGCGCTCCCGCGATGCCGATTTTTACCGAGTCCCACATGCCGGGGCGCGGATTCATTACCTCAATACACCGTGTGAGACGCGTTTTGGTAAAGTCGAGTGTATCAAGAAAGTCGGCGCACAACTGCGGGTCGATGCGGTGCAACAGCATGTATTGCCCTTTTATCTTTTCGGGGAAGAGGCACGTATCTTTGTCGTTGACATTGTCGGGTGTCGTGAGCATCGGCTTTTGCCACTTGTCCCACCGCTTGGCCAAAAAATCTTTGACCGATATCGAGGTAATGGCTACGCGCGTCGAGTCGACGCCGTCGTAGGCGGTATACATCATGTATATCGTGTTACCAATCCTCGTGATGCGCGGATCTTCGCAACCGGAGTTTCCGCCGCCTTTCTTCATTTCAAAATCCTCGCGTGGTTTGTAGGCGGGTCCCTCATCGCGCTCGATAATTTTGACGCCGTCTTTAGTTGCCGCGTAGCCGAGGACTGAGGTATTGTCGTCGCCCATAGCGCGATACAAAAGATGTATGGTGCCGTCTATATCAAGCGCGGCGGCATTAAACACAGCCTTTTTTTCCCACGCGTGAGCCTGGATTGGCTTCAGGATTGGGTTTTCTTTGGCGCGCACGGCAAGCTCCACGCGGCGTTTTGGCACCATCGCGTCGAGCAGGTCGGGCAAGTTGAGTGAGGCTCTCGCGCACACCGTATCGGCGCCGCCGTAATAGATGTCAACACGGCCATTTTTTTGCAATAGTGCGCCGGAAGGGAAGACGATGTTGGGCACGATACCATATTTTTCGTAAATTTCTTCCGGCACCATGATTGGCCCGTTGGTACGCCCGACAATGTGCCCGGGGTCTTTGATGCCGAGCAAAAGCGCCTCAACGCCAAACACGCGTTCGCCGCCGCCGAAATAGTTTTGTATGTAGGAGTAAAACAAAAGCCATCCGTCTTTTGTTTTGATAGGCACCGAACCCACCTCCACATGGTCGTGATCAAAACGCAAAGGGTTTATGATGTGAGACTCAAGCTCCGCATGCCACTTTTCCCAAAAACCCAGGTCCCAGAGTTGCTCAATGCGGTCACATTGCGCAATGGCAATATGTGCCGGAGGTTCGTCGGTATGCACGGTCACGATAACAGTGATTTTTCCGCCAATGCGCTCCGGAAAGAGCGTCATAGCTTTTGCATTAAACGGAGTAATGAGATGTTTCTCTTCAATCGACTCAAGATTTTTTGAAATAGCACAGGCAACTTTGATATTGCCCGGGCCAAACGGCATCCCGCCGAGTGCCGTATAAAAAATGTAATATTTCCCCTCAAAAAAAGTTACGCGCGGATCCTCGCAGCCGTATTTGTCCCACTCCTCGGAGGGCACAATAAACTGCTGGCGGTTTTGAAAGTGTCTGTCGTCTATCGTGAGTGCTTTGCCGATAGTCGAGATACCGCCGGGGGCGAGCAAGGCATCGGGACGGCTTTGTGCTCGGTATAAAACATAGGTAAATTTGCCAACCCGCACCGGGCTTGGGTTAAACGCACCACGAGACTCCCACTGCCGGTCGTTGGCGGGAGCGATAAATGGATTGTGTGAGCTTCTGCGGATAACGTACATAGTTTCAGTATACGGTGTTTTTTATACTTTATTTTCGGGACGGGTCAGTTTTGCCAAAAATTCATCGAGATTTATTTTTGCCGCGGCAATACGCTTGTCACCGCCGCCATAATACACCAAGAGGTCATTGCCAAACACGACACCGCCCGAGGCGTAAATAATACCGGGCTTCCAATCGTTTTCGTACCAGGCATCGGGCGAGAGTATCGGTTTGTGCGAGCGGTAGAGCACTTTAGTCGGATCGTTGAGGTCAAGCAAAAGCGCGCCCACTTTGTAGCGCCCCTGGTCGTCTTTATCCATGGCGTGATAGAGCAGTACCCAACCCTTTTTGGTCTTGATAGGCGGCGAAGCGGCACTTCTGGTGCGATGATGCCAACCGAGAACGCGGTCGGGCACCTGCTGTGGGTCGGGGCTCTCATGTTGGAAGGGTGCCTCGTCCATCGAGAGCTTGTCCATGTAGGCGATTTTTACTTTGTCGGCATCTTCGTCGTAAAGATTATGAAAAAGCGCGAACTTACCGCGTATTTTTTCGGGGAAAAGCACCCAGTTTTTATGTCGCTCGCCCGGGCGCGAAAGATAGGTAAATTTACTCCACAACCACTTTGCGCGCGTGAGATTTTGCGCGTCAATACTGGTAAGCGCCACGCGCATAGAGTGCCACCCATTAAACATATTAAAGGTAAGATACACGCGGCCGTCGATTTTTACCGCGCGCGGGTCCTCACAGCCGCCCCAGCCGCCGCCCGAAGGGTTGTTGACGGTGTCGTAGGTGAGCCGCGCCGGCGAAGTATACGGATGATGTTCCTTAGCCTCTGCCACATTCTCGGCGGCATACACGGGGAAGGGGAGCCGCTTATCAAAGTGGATGCCGTCGGCGCTTGAAGCGTACCCGATGCGGGATATGCCGTCGCGCCCGAGCGCGCGATAAAAAAGATGCACGCGGCTGTCCTCTACCACCGCAGCCGGGTTAAACACCGCCTCCGACTCCCACCAATTGAGGGCAACAGGCTCAAGCACGGGATTTTCCGTGATACGGATGAGGTTGGGGACAGCAGGGAGTTTTTTGCCCGACGGCCATAAAAGAACGACCAGCAGCGCCAGTACAAGAACCAATATGACCAACATAAAACTGATCATGGCATGTAATACTCCTTACGCTCGCCCATACTTGTCTTCAAAGCGGGTAATATCATTTTCGTCGAATTGTCCCAGAGCAATTTCGAGAAACATAAGACCCTCGGAGCCACCGGCTACGCGGTGATGAGTATGTCGCGCGACAAAAAACTCGTCACCGGGGCTCACTGCGGTTTTTGTATCACCAACCGTGATCGTGCCCGAGCCTTTGAGTATCTTCCACTCCTCATCCCGATGCTCGTGTTGTTGCAAACTAAGCTCCTGGTTTGGGTCGACGGTAATTATTTTAACGGTAGAAGGCTCGTTAAGCGTAAAACGCTCAAAGGAGCCCCATGGGCGCGCCTCTTTATAGTAATGAGAAAAGCCCTGCATACACGTAGTATACGCCACTTTCGTCCCATAGGTGCATGTCCATAGAGGACTTATACACAGGTTACTGCGGCCAACGTTCCATGGCTTTTAACAAAAGTCGTGCACCCAAAAACACTATCACCAACGAGATGGCGTAGAGCACAAGCCCGACGGAGAGGACCTCTTTTTGTTGTAAAAATAATACGGCAGCTCCAAGGAGGAGGCCCGCGCCCGTCATGCGCCACAGCCACATAGACGCATCACGAAATATCATGGTTGGATAAAAATCCCTACCCCTGCGACCTATCGACTCCATAGTATGCAAATCGGTCACGTGTATAGAGACGCGCACCATAGGCCACAGTATGGCCCCCGCAACTCCGTATGCCATGAGCGTTATAAGCGAGATATGCAAAGCAAACAGTACGTTTGCGACAGCGAGCGCAAGGGTCGAAAAACCCAGTATGAGCAAGCGATTTTTGGTCGTGCGGTACTGGGAAAAAATCAACACACATACCGCCCCAAAGAGCGCAAACGCGGTTGCGTACAATCCCACCTGTATCACGCCGCCCAGTACAAACAGCACCACGAGCGGCAATATAATGGTTGTAAATATTTCCTGCAAGGCCGTGCCGGCAAGGTACGGTTGGGTCGCGCGATTTTTGCGCTCGGTCATAAAGTAGGTGACATCACGCCACTCAATAGGCATGGGCCGATATTCGTTGAGATTGCCAAAGCAAAAAAATCCGAGGAGATATATGAGCGGGGTAAGCAAAAAGAGGAGCGTATAATCTCCCCAGCCCAAAAGGGTCCCCGACACATATACAAGCCCGGTGGCAATCGCCGGCCCGAGTACCGAAAACATCACGGTGCCGGTGGTGAGGAGCGATGAGTAAAAATCGCGCTCCTCGTCTTTGGTTTCGGAGAGTTCGAAGGTGTGGATAGTGAGCCAAAAGAGTCCGTTGCCAAGGCCGTTGATACCCATCGCAATGTAGGCCAAGAGTGTGGTATCGCTATTAAGGAGCACGATGAGCGTGACGCCCATAAAAATAAAGCTCCAAAAAAATCCATACTTGATATTAAACCGCAAGTGCGAAGCAACAAATCCAAAAATGCAAAACGTGATAAAAATGCCGCTGTCAAAAATGGCGGTGGCCGCTACGTTGACAAAAAAACTCGAAAACTGCTGGTACAGGAAGAGTTGGATAAAGACGCTGGTGAGGCTTGTGGTAAGGGTGTAAATCCAAAAGAGCTGGACCAATGAGCGGACCGGCGGGCGCAAGGCCTTAAACTGCGCTATGATTCCCTTAAGCATGGGGCTATTCTACCACCCGTATGAATTTAAGCATTGTCATACCGGCCTATAACGAAGAGAAGTATATTGTCGCTTGTTTGGAGAGTATCGTGCAAAATGGCAATGAGGTGGCGGAGATTATCGTCGTTGACAACAACTCCACCGACGCCACCGCTACGGTGGCGGCGCGGTTTGCTGGTGCCTCGCCCGTGGACGGTCTACGGCCGAGGGTGCGGGTGGTCCGAGAGCCGATAAAAGGGACCTCAAGTGCGCGTCAGCGCGGATTTTTAGAATCCAAGAGCGAGTTGGTCGCGTTTGTCGATGCGGACACCCGCATGCCGGAGGGGTGGGTCGTCAAAGTGCGCGCCGCTTTTAAAAAAGACCCAGAGCTTGTGTCTATAAGTGGCCCGTATGTATACGACGAACTTTCACCGCTGACAAATTTTTTATTTAAGATGTTGTGGATATGGCCGAGCGTTCCTGTGTATTGGTCTACGGGATATATGATTTGGGGAGGGAACTTTGCGCTCCGCCGCGAAGCGCTCGCGGCGGCGGGCGGCTTTAACACCGGCATTGTTTTTTACGGTGACGAGGCCGATTTGGGTCGGCGCCTTTCCAAAGTGGGGAAAGTGCGTTTTAGTACTTCTTTAATTATGTATAGTTCTCCGCGCCGATTTCTCAAAGAAGGCATATTTGCCACGTGTACGCGCTACGGAGTCAATATGTTTTCGCAGATTTTTTTACGAAAGACTATTAATCACGGATATACCGAGGTTCGTTAACTACATGAAAATAAGTTTTGTCATACCGGCGTATAACGAGGAGGCATATATCGGCGCTTGCCTCACCTCTGTCCAAAAAGAGCTGGCACGTGTTCGACTTACGAAGTCGAACGTAGAGGCTGAAATTGTCGTGGTTAACAATGCGTCAACCGACAACACAAAGATGCTTGCACAGCGTTTTGCGAGGGTACGCGTAATCGACGAGCCTCATAAAGGCCTCGTGCGCGCACGCAAAGCGGGTTTTGATGCAACATCGGGCGAACTTGTGGCAAACATCGACGCCGATACTATCGTGCCGGAAGGCTGGCTCACAACCGTGCTTACAGAATTTGCCAAAAACAACAATCTCGTGGCACTCTCGGGGCCGTATCGATATTACGACCTTTCAAAGTGGCGCCGCCTACAGGTGAACGTCTTTTATGTTTTTACTTGGGGCTTGCATGTGATTAATCATTACGTGCTCGGGGCAGGCGCAATACTCCAAGGCGGCAATTTTGTCATCCGCCGCGATGCGTGGGAGCGTGCGGGCGGATTTGATACCTCGATAGAGTTTTATGGCGAGGACACCGATGTGGCAAAGCGCTTAAGCAAGCAGGGCCTCGTGGTGTGGACGTGGCGGCTCCCGATGTACACCTCGGGGCGACGCTTAGCCAAAGAGGGTACGCTCCGCATGGCCTTCACATACAGCGCCAATTATTTTTGGATGACCTTTTTAGGAAGGCCATTTAGTAAAACCTACATCGACGTCCGCTCCGAGCGCGGCAAGGAGTAGCTTACACCACATATCGGTTATCCCCGCAAGGCTTTGGCAGGGGTATTGCGCTATTGCATAAGCTGATACACTATAGCTTGATTACTTATTAGATAATTAATTTACGTTTTTATGGTTAGAACCGCAAATCCGGCATTATTAAAACCGATGAAGCTTTCACCCGAGCTTGAGGAGGTGGTAGGCAAGGGCCCTATGCCCCGCTCGGCCGTTGTTAAGGAGCTTTGGGTATACATTAAAAAGCACGACCTCCAGAATCCTCAAAATAAGCGCAATATTTTAGCCGACGATAAACTCAAGGCGGTATTTGGCGGCAAGGGCGAGGTTACGATGTTTGAGATGACCAAGCTCGTCTCTAAGCACCTGAGTTAACACTACCGTTTGGATGAAAAAGAAAGGCAAATTCGAGCCGGGCAACTTTAGCTTGCGCGTCAAACGTTCGCGTACGGGCCTCGGGCTTTTTACGGTCGGTCCTATCAAAAAGGGCGAGTGCATCATTGAGTATAAAGGCAAGCGCCTTAGCAAAAAGGAGGAGGAAGAAACCGAAAATCAGTATCTCTTTGATGTTGGCAATAAAAAGTACCGTACCATTGACGGCTCGCCGCGATGGAATACCGCGCGCTACGTTAATCACTCATGCCGCCCCAATTGCGAGATAGAGATACGCTTGGGGCGCGTGTACGTGTTTAGCAAGCGTGCCATCAAAGCGGGCGAAGAGCTCAACTACGACTATGACACCGAGTTTTTTGACCAGTACATCAAGTCTAAAGGGTGTGTGTGCGACAAGTGCCGCGGTATACTAAAAGCATGATTTCATATTTTCAGGCGGCAGTGCTCGGGTTGTTGCAGGGTGTCACCGAGTTGTTCCCTATATCGAGCTTGGGGCACAGCGTCATATTCCCTTCGCTTTTGGGATGGAATATCGACCAGGCATCGGCCTCTTTTGTGGGCTTTGTTGTGCTCACACACTTGGCCACGGCGTTGGCGTTGTTGGCATTTTTTTGGCGCGACTGGCTCAACATTGTGCAAGGTGTTTTGCGCTCGTTATGGTTGCGCCGTATTACCTCGCACGATACCTACGCAAAACTTGGCTGGCTTATTATCATAAGCACCATCCCGGTAGGAATACTTGGTTTTTTGTTTCAAGATCCGCTCACGCACCTTTTTGCATCACCTCGCCTCGTGGCTGGTGTATTAATCCTCAACGGTCTCGTGCTGTATGCGGCAGAAAAGTTGCGTAGAAAGGCGCGCCCGGGAGAGGGGAGCGATGTAGCGCTTGCTCAACTTTCCTTTACGCAGGCAGTGGGCATAGGGTTGGCGCAATGCTTTGCATTGATACCCGGCTTTTCGCGCACCGGGCTCACCATGACCGGCAGTTTGGCGAGCAATCTCAGCCACGAAAACGCCGCACGGTACGCGTTTTTGCTTGCAACGCCGGTTATTTTTGCGGCGGCGGTGCTTAAGGTGCCGCATGTGTTTAAGGAAGGCAGTGCCATGGGTCCCATGCTTTTTGGCGCATTGTGTGCGGCGCTCGCCGCTTACGTCTCGGTACGGTTTCTCACGAAATACTTTAAAACAAATACACTTACGCCTTTTGCCGTGTATTGTGTCGTCGCCGGTGCGGCATGCCTCCTCTTGCTTGCCTAGCCGTTACGTCGCATGATGCTCGGTATGCGTACCGCCTCGCGCACGTATCTTATTTTACTGTTGCTCTCGCTCGGTGCGATGGGTGCCGTTTATGCGGCGCTCTTCCCCTCGCAAGCACGCTCTGTCCTTGGCTTGCCGGGGCCGGAGCCAACACTCGCAACCCTCAACACCGCGCCTGTTGGCTCCATCTCGCTCGTAGTTGAGCCGCAAGACGGCATCACCCCCGTACTCTCGTTGATACAAAATGCCAGTACGTCGGTTGATATGGTGATGTATGAGCTCACCGACCCAGAGGTTGAGCAGGCGCTCCTTGATGCAAAAAATAGGGGTATTGCGGTGCGTGTGTTGCTTAACGAAGGATATTACGGCAAACAAACGGGCGACTACGGCGCACCCGTGCCTGTCAATCAACCGGCGTACGAGTATTTAGAGTCGCACGGCATCGCGGTTAAGTGGACACCCGTATACTTTGCACTGACACACCAAAAGACGCTGGTGGTAGATGGAAGCGAAGCGCTCATCATGTCTTTTAATTTGGTGCCGCGCTACTACGCTACCGGCAGAGATTTTGGCATTGATGACACCGACCAAGCCGATGTTGCCGCGATAGAAAAAACTTTTAACGATGACTGGGCGGGAGAGCAAGATGCCGCGCCGCAAGGCGACGATCTGCTCTGGAGTCCCGGTTCGAAGGATATAGTGCTTTCGCTCATCAGGGGTGCAAGCTCAACACTTGCGATATACAACGAAGAGATGAACGATCAAGATATTGTCAACGCGCTTGAGGCGGCCGCTAAAAGAGGTGTCGAGGTACGGGTGGATATGACATACGCAACCAACTGGAAACCGGCCTTTACCGAGCTTGCACAGAACGGAGTCTTGGTGCGTACCTACGCTTCAAGCTCCAAGGATCTCTACATCCATGCCAAAACGATTTTAGTGGACAATCGCATTGCATTTATCGGCTCGGAGAACTTTTCGGCCGGCTCGCTTAACGACAACCGCGAGCTCGGGATCGTTCTTTCGCAAAAAGACATACTGGCTTCTTTGCAGGATATTTTTAATACCGATTGGTCGGGGGCTCGTCCATTTGTGTCGCAATAGGAACATAGCGTATTATTACAGAACCCATGTTTTCAATCATACGCCGCATACTCTACTTCCTCGTGCCGTTTTCTTTGGTGTTTTGGTATATCCACGAACTGTTCGAATCGGTCATTGCACGTTCCATCCAAAACGGGCTGGCGGGGTTTTACTCCGTCGACGGGATTATTTTTGGTCTCATTTTGGCTTTTGTCATCCAGCGCGAGTGGGAGACCTGGACCAAGCTGTCGGAGTCGGTGCGGACCGAGATAGACTCGGTACGGGAAATGTGGAAATGGAGCAACTATGCCGAGGCGTCTTTGTGTACAAAAGCGCACACGCATCTCGAAAACTATTTACAGTTGATTATTTCCGAGTGGAACGACAGCGATAAACATACGCGGAGCGAAAGGGTCGACGCGGAGCTCGACGGCCTGCGCGGCATACTGGTTGCTATGTCCAGCTCGGTCGGCAGTCTTGCCGAGCCCTTGCGCGATGCTTTTATTAATCTTATTAACGCACGCAATCAGCGCCTCAACTTTAGCAACGAACACATGCCCATTATCTTAAAACGCATTGTGTTTTTGACGGACATCCTTCTCATTATTTTGTCTCTGTTCATTGCCGTTAACAATGTATATTTGGATTACATTTTTACCGCTTCGATAGGCCTGCTCGCATTTGCGCTCATTATCGTCGTCGATGATCTCGATAATCCCTTCCGGCCGGGTACCTGGCACCTCACCGCCGAAGGATACGAGCAGTTGCTAGAAGAGCTTAAAGATTGAAATAAAAAAATTGATCGTGCTGTGAAGGAGGAAACTCCCCATGGACTCGGTTGGCGTGTTGGGAGGGACAACTACTTGCGTCTCCGGTGTCACATTTGGCGTTGCCGGCGGCATGATGTCTGTCGAGGTTGTGGCAGTAAAAGAAATTGCTTGTGTTGCGAGGGGTGCACCGGCCGAGGCTTGTGTGTTTTTTTTGGTGCTCACTGTCGATTGTGTTTGAGGCGCGGTTGCCGGCGCCACAACAGGCATTGCTGGAGACGTAGTTTGTGTGGCTTGAGTTGAGGAGGCTGACGTAACCGTCTGCGTTACGGGTGTTGCCGAGGGAAGCAACACGGTAATGGCAACGGTTGTCGTTCCACTGCGACCGGTGCTGTCGGTCGCGGTAATGCTGATAGCATGCACCCCAATATCGTTATAAACAGGTGTCCAGCTTGCTTTGCCGGAGGCGGGATCGATAGTCATTGTCGACGTACCGGTGCTGTAAAAAGCGTCTTTTACCGTGTAGGTTGGAGATACAAACCCCGTTGAAGTTGCGGTAAAGGTAAGCGTGCTGTTTGCGTTGACGCTTGCGCCGGGAGCCAATTTTATAAGAGATACCGTTGCAATGGGCAAGACGCTAATGGCGGCCGAAGTGCTTGCGGTGTTTCCATACGGATCTTTTGCCGTCACGATAATGATGTGAGTGCCAATATCTTGGGCAATGGGCGTCCAGGTAAAGTTACCCGAGGGACTGAGCGCATAGCTCTGCAGTGATGAATTAAAAAAAGAATCACTGACCGTATAGGTCGGGTTTAGGAGCCCGGACGAGGAGACCGAAAAAGTAACCGGGTTGCCGATGTTTACGCTCGCGCTTGGCAACAACGACTGTATCGAGATACTCGCCGTACCATCAACCACTATTTGTTGCGATGCGGTAGCACTGTCGCCTTGCGCGTCGGATACGGTAATGGTAAGCCCATGGGTGCCGACATCGTCTTTGTTGGGCGTCCACGAAAAGTTGCCCGAGCTGTCCACATTGATGCTCGTAACACCGCCGGGGAAGGAGTCGACGAGGTAATAGGTTGGATTGGTAAAGCCGCTCGTGATAATCGAGAAGGTAACGGTGGCACCGATGGGGACCTCAGCGGCGGGGTAGAGGCCGGCAATGCTTGCGGTGCCGTCGGCATGCGCGGGATTTTGTGCTAATGCAAAGACGCACACAAATACCAGAGCAGTCGCTATGTATAGTAGAGCTCGGCGCATATGCTTTTTAGTGTAACGCATAAAAAAAGAGGGCCGGGCAGGCTCTCTTGTGTGCGCAATCAAGCCGCCGACTCTTTGTATCTGCGAACGGCAGAGAAGGGTTTGGGTACAACATCCCCCTTTACAAATTTAATAAATTCACACGGCCGTCCAAAAAGCCCTTGCGGTAGAATAACCTTTACATCTTCGAGCAGCTCGCAACAAACACGAAGCCCCTTTACTCCAACAACTGTAGCAGAACACCAGTGCTTTCCAAAACGCACTTCAACTGGTTCTCCGTTCTCCCACTGTGGTTCGAATCCATACTGCGCGATAGTGCCGTGCATGTTATCCGTCTCCTCTAACGACGAACGAATCCTTTTTGATAGTACCCTGCAGGCTAACAATAGTCAACTTTGGCGGCCTTTCTGCCACCAGGTTGCAAGTGCGGTCGAGGTGGGCATGGCAATAATAAGTCCGATTACTCCGACCAGCGTCCGTATAATGTCGCTCACCAGAGGTTCGTAGTTGAGTGCACTGGTTAAAGAGCTACCGTCGCCGACATAGACGATAAGCAAAGGCAACGAGACTCCCGCGTATACCAAAAATAGGGTATTGATGATTGAGCCGAGGTGCGCGATACCAACAACATACGACTGTCTGTATATTTCTCGCATAGGTGCATTGGGGCTTGCGGCCGCAAACTCCAACACCGTAGCCACTTGTGTGACCACCATTTCGGTCAACATGCCGAGCGTACCGAGCATAATGCCCGCGGTTAATAATTGCTGCAGATTTATTCCTGCGAGGCCCAAAAAACTATCGTCGGTTGAGGTGATACCGGTTAAATGTGCCGCAGAGACAGCGCCGTATACAACCGCGCTTATACATAAAAAATTTAACGCAACACCCGCTACCGAAAGATGCGATAGTGTTGTAAACCCTTCGGTTACATACACTATGCACACTACTATCGGCAATGCTACCAAAAGCACTACGAGCTCCGGGTTGTAGCCGCCGACGATAAGCGGAGTGATAACCCACACAAGCGCGGCGATGGTTACAAACAGCGAAAAAATGATTCGAAATCCTTTTTTACCGCACACAAAAAACACGAGCGCTAAAAAAATAATCGACAATAATATGACTACCGTCTCCATCGTTATGTTTGGCCCGCCACTAATGGTAGCAGATTGTAGCGGACTATAAGGTCGGACGCCTTGGTGTTCTTCACCTGCTTGTTCCACAATGTCTGGCAAGAGGTAACGGGCAACGGCGCGAGTGCGGGGAAGGTGGTACACGTGCCGTGCTCAAACGTGCCGTCAACGGAGCCGGTATATTGCATATTCGAGCCCATAATAAATTTTATAGCTCCTGTCCCCGGCACCCGCTGTGTTACCACCGGCGTCTTGGTGGTAAAAAGGTCCTGACCGAGCGCCGTAATGGGATATTGGATTCCCAACAAATCGGCGACCGTTGGATACAAATCCAAATGGCTCCCCGGAATCGTATCTACCCCTTTGGGTAAAACATTCCCTGGAGCAAGGATGATAAGGGGCACATGCTGATTTTGCGAGTCGGGAGTGCCGATAAAAGCG
>Ga0181520_10000534_pt1 | contig 82894 bp, 67 predicted proteins | sample PEATcosm2014_Bin_29_FD_132451 | JGI IMG/M metagenome (GOLD analysis project Ga0181520, IMG submission 132451) | Peatland microbial communities from MTU Mesocosm Facility, Houghton, MI, USA - PEATcosm2014_Bin02_30_metaG | ecosystem: Environmental > Terrestrial > Soil > Wetlands > Peat | place... | reverse complement strand
CGGCGAACCACCAAAGACATTGGAACAATACTATTCACGTCTTGAAGGACAGGTAGATGCAATATTGAGCCGTCCTAATGTCTGGGGCTACTGTTTTACACAGTTAACAGATGTTGAGCAGGAACAGAACGGAATTTATCTATACAGCCGGTCATTAAAATTTGATATGAACAGGATACACAAAATATTCAGTAAGAACCCGGAATTTAAATAGTATACTTAAGTTACACAGATATTAAAAATATTATTAAGCTATCCCCGAGATAAAGAGAATGTGTGCAAATTTGTTTTGTAAGAATAAATTTACTAAAAGTACATTAAACTAATTCATGTGTAGGATTTGGTAAACTGTTCCTCCAGAGGCGGACAGGTAAAACAGTTAAGAACAAGTTTCTTAATATCATTAACACCGCGATTCATCGCGGTGTTAATGATTAAAAGCCAAAAAGTATTCAACCGTTTTAACGGTTTACATTACTTTAAATATCATTTGTGTAACTTCAGTAATTAACTTGAAGTCTATCGTTATTTATTTTGAATGGGGCTGTTTATTAAAAAACAGCCCCGGATATTTAATAAAGTTAGAATAGACCTTCTATTGAAAGATATCTTTCACCCGTATCATAATTAAAAGTAAGAATTCTTTTACCATTTGGAATATCTTTCAGCTTCTTGGATACTGCCGCAAGAGCTGAGCCTGAAGAGACACCGATAAAGATACCTTCTTCCTTAGCGGCTCGTTTGGCGAACTCGTAAGATTCATCTTTATCTACCTTGATCACACCATCTAAAAGCGCTGTATGAAGATTTTTAGGAATAAATCCTGCACCTAATCCCTGCAAAGGATGCGGGCCGGGAGCTCCACCTGAGATAACAGGTGATAATGAAGGTTCAACAGCAAAGACTTTAGTGTTCGGGAATTTTTCCTTTAATACCTGGGCAACTCCGGTGATATGCCCGCCTGTGCCAACGCCGGTAATAAGGTAATCAACTCCTTCAGGGAAATCTTTAAGTATTTCCTGCGCGGTGAAATTAACATGTGCGTCAATATTTGCGGGGTTATCAAACTGCTGAGGGATCCATGCTTTTTTATTTCCGCCAGCAATTTCTACCGCTTTAGCAATAGCGCCTTTCATACCGAGTTCGCGGGGAGTAAGTTCAAACTTCGCGCCGTAAGCAGCCATTAATCTTCTTCTTTCAATTGACATGGATTCAGGCATAACCAATATAATTTCATAGCCTTTTACTGCGGCAACAAGCGCAAGTCCAATGCCGGTATTACCCGAAGTTGGTTCTACTATAACACTGTCTTTTTTAAGTATTCCTTTTTTTTCTGCATCTTCAATCATCGAAAGAGCAATTCTATCTTTGATACTTCCGCCGGGATTTGCTCTTTCAAGTTTAACCCATACTTCATGAGTATTGCCGAATAAATTATTTATTCTTACATGAGGAGTATTGCCGATGGTTTCAAGAATATTATTATATTTCATTTTATCTCCTTATTATTAGTTTGTGTTTAAGTATTAAATAAATGTGATTATCCTTGTTTTTAAGAATTATCTTTAAAACAAAAAACCCTTCTCAACTGGAAGGGTTTTTGCTAAAAAAATAACTAAAAATAAAAGTCAGGCAATATCCTCCGCAGTCAAATTATTTTTTATCTGACAACAACAGATTACTGCTCCGAAAAAACTATTATTTGAATTTTTCATGTTCATAATTATATTACAAATGTAAAACTTTACATTTAGGATGTCAAGTCTTTAAGTTGATCTGAATCAAAATCACTCCAATTCCACCTAAATTTTTAAATAACAAATTCAATAGTATTAAAATAACTCTCATTTGATCTTACTTTTACCTCAACTTTGCTGTAGACAACAGAATTAGGCGGAACACTTTGAGTTATCCATGAATTACCTCCTATAATGCTATTCCTGCCTACTACAGTTTCACCTCCAAGTATTACGGCCTGGGAGTATATTATCACATCATCTTCAATAGTCGGATGACGTTTTTTATTGGCAAGAGATTTATCAACGCTTAATGCTCCCAGAGTAACTCCCTGATAAATCTTGACATTTTTGCCGATATTTGTCGTTTCACCAATTACTATACCTGTGCCGTGGTCGATAAAGAAAGGTGAATCGATAGCTGCACCCGGATGAATATCAATACCGGTAATCTGATGCGCACGTTCCGTGAATATCCTCGGAATAATTGGAATTTTCAATTTATAAAGTTCATGAGCGAGCCTGTATATAGAGATTGCCATAAATCCCGGGTATGCCAGTATCACCTCATCAATACTTTCCGCTGCAGGGTCGCCTTTAAAGATTGAATCGGCGTCATTCCATAACATATCGTGAACTGCCGGTATTTGAGAAATAAATTCGCACGCTGTTTTTTCAGTGTCGGCTTCGCTGTCTTCGCACACAATCTTTAAAAGTGAAATCATATTGCGTTCCAGAAGCTGCATTTTGGCAATAACATCTTCAGGGGAATAATAAATTTTATTGGAAAAATGCGGGAAAAGAAAATCTATTAACTCATCAAGAAGTTCTATAGATTCTTTCTTAAGCGATGAACTGCATGAGTGCAATTCTCTTTTTACAAGCAGCTTATTAGCAAAATTAAAATAAATTGAGTCTTTTTTAAGTTCGTTTATCATAGTTATTCCTTATTGTGCTTATGCTTTAACTTACACATTTTTAAATCGAATTGTATAACTTAAATGTGCAATTTTAATAAATAAATCTATTAAAACTTTTTGAAATTAAATACTTATAAATCTTAATATGTCAGGAAATTATGTGATACTCACTTCAAAAGTGAGCCTCGCATAGCTAACCTCACATATTGAATCCCATATAAATTTAAAATATTTAAGGAGAACAATAATGAAAATGAATTTTCTGGGTAACAGTGGAATCAAAGTTTCAGAACTTTGCTTCGGCGCTATGACCTTCGGCGGAAAAGGATACTGGAGAACAATTGGAGAAGTTGAGCAGCATGATGCAAATGATATTGTTGCTATGGCAATTGACGGCGGAATAAATTTTTTTGATACTGCAGATGTTTATTCCGAAGGCTTATCGGAACAAATTTTAGGAAAAGCGCTTGGCCCTAAAAGGAAAGAAATAGTTCTAGCGACAAAGGTAAGAGGCAGAACGGGGAAGGGACCCAATGATATCGGTTTGTCCCGGTCTCATATTATAGAAAATTGCAACGCCAGTTTAAAACGGCTTGGAACAGATTATATAGATCTTTACCAGGTTCATAACTTTGATGCTTTTACTCCGCTGGAAGAGACTCTAAGCGCGCTTGATAACCTGGTATGCGAAGGAAAAGTAAGGTATATAGGCGCTTCCAATTTTTCAGGGTGGCAGTTAATGAAGGCGCTGGCAGTCTCTGAAAAGTATAACCTGGAAAAGTTTGTTACACTTCAGGCATTTTATTCTTTAATCGCAAGAGACCTTGAAAACGAATTGGTTCCACTTTGCCTGGATCAGAATCTGGGAATTCTTACATGGAGCCCGCTGGGCGGGGGCTTTCTAACCGGGAAATACAAGAGGGGGGCGAAGCGTCCTGAAAATGCAAGAAGGGCAGACAGGGAAAATCAATTTCTTAAATTCGACGAAGAGCAGGGTTTTGATATAATTGATGAACTTGAAAAAATTGCAAAAAATCAAAATGCGACCGTTGCTCAATGCGCCTTAAATTATCTATTAAGAAAGCCGGCAGTTACATCAGTAATTATCGGAGCAAAGACTAAAGAACAATTGGCAGATAATCTTGGTACATCAAAATGGCAGATGACACCGGAACAGGTTAAACGCCTTGATGAAGTAAGTATACTGCCGAGGGTCTATCCTTACTGGATGCAGCATATGATGAGTGCCGACAGATAATCAGCTAATGTGTTCTTAATCATTTACACTAACAAGCAATTTGCTAATAAATAAAATACTGTATAATTTCATCAAGAAAATTTGAAAGGCAGTGCGTATAGAAATTTGTTAAAAGTAAAACTCATTTTTTTCTCCAGTTGGATGAGTTTGCTTTTAATGATTTTTTATACGCCTGCCTTTTTTTCATTTAAAAACAAGAGAGGAAAAATGAAAGAAGAGAGAGAACTTTTTTCGCCGGCTATAATTGGCCAGTTAAAAGCGGGACATAAAAATTTTCCAAATTTCAAAATGTCAAATCTTGATACTTTTTTATTTTTGTTACTTGTCCTTATCTGTTCGCAAAAAATTTCTGCACAGGAATATACTATGCGGACTGAAACGAGTACCCGTCTGAATGAAACATTTAATTTATTCCCTGCCCCGGATACAATAGAAGCGGAGAGTACAGCAATGACGGATTCATTACCCCCGCCGCCGAAGACACATCTTTTGCCGGAAAATATTAGTTTCGGTGAAAAACTTTTTTGGGGTGAGAACGGAATATTCAGATCTGTAGGTATAGCAGGGCCTCTTTCCCCCGAAGAACGCAAGAATGAACTTGATGTGAGGCGCTTTATGCTTACAACACATCAAATAAGCGGATTTGTAACTCTTGCCTTAATGATGACTGCCGCGTACTACGGCCAGCGAACAATAGATAACAACGGCAGCAGAACTTTTGGGGATACTCACATCAAATTTGTGGATGCTACAATAGCGACGTATTCACTGACAGCTCTTCTTGCGGTTTTATCGCCGCCGCCATTAATCCGCCGAGATGAAGAAAGTACAACTACTCTCCATAAAACTCTTGCCTGGATACATGCTGTCGGGATGATTGTTACACCGATATTGGGTTCGTATGTTGAATCAAGGCGCCATCTGAATATAAATGATGCACATTACCACCAGGTTGCCGGCTATATCACAACGGGTGTATTTGCGACTTCATTGATTGTTATTACATTTTAAATAGGAGAAAATTTATGAATCCGAGATATCATTTCGTATTATTCCTGATTTTTATTTCTGTAGCGATAAGTTTTGCGCAGCCCCGGCAGTTTCAGGCTGTTAAGAAGGAATCTTATGTTACATATAAATTAACACATCCGCTGCATGAAATTGAGGCTACAAGTAAAGATATTTACTGTGTTGCTAATATTGACCCGGTTAAAAAAGAGATAAAAAATGTTTCAGTTCAAATTGATGTAACAACTTTTGACAGCGGGAATTCCAACAGGGATTCTCATGCCATGGAAACCGTTGACGCTATCACTTATCCGGATGTAAGGTTTATAAGCTCCTCAGTATACCAGGAAGGCGACAGTTTAAAAATTCACGGTAAGCTTACATTTCACGGAGTTACTAAAGATATATACGTTGCCGCGGCAGCAAAGTGGGCGGACAGCAAGCTGATAGTTAATGGAAATTTTAATATAAGTTTAACGGCATTTAAAGTTCCGCGGCCTGCATTATTGTTAATTCCCGTTGATGATACACTTAGATTTACATTACAGCAGGTATTTAATCTCTAAGTTTTATTGTGCAAAAGCACAGATTTGAGCCCCCGGAATCGCAGCAATAAATCCCATTTATCATATCCGGATGAATTATTAAATTAATATAAAGAATCAGGTTTGATCTATAAGATTATTCAAATAAATCTTATATTATTAAAGACTAATTATTAAAGTTAGTTAATAAATTATTATTCTAAATAAATGATCGAATGTGAAGACCGGACAATGATTATAGTTCTTTGTAGTTGGCCGGATTATGATTGACAGTCTTGAAAAAAGCGCAAGGTAAAAACTGTAAGAAATAACTAATTCCGGGAAGATAAAGGTAAAAAAGGGAATTTTATGAAAATGAAAGATACTTACGGCCAGTTCTTTGCAATCCGCCTTTCATTTGCATTCGGAATAATAATGCTTACATTAAAGTGGTATGCATACATCATTACCGGTTCATCCGCTATTCTTTCAGATGCTGCCGAATCCGTTGTTCATATTATAGGGGTAGGTTTTGCCGTATTCAGCTTGTGGCTTAGTATGCGGCCGGCAGATGAAAAACATACATACGGGCACGATAAAATAAGTTATTTCTCTGCAGGGTTCGAGGGGGCATTAATTGTTTTGGCCGCCTTCTATATACTTTATATCTCATCCCGCAGGTTAATAACAGGAGTTCAATTAACAAACATTGACCTGGGAACTTATTTTATTCTTGCTGCGGCGTTATTAAATCTTTTCCTGGGTTTATTTTTATTGCGCAAAGGGAATACAACCAATTCGCTTATACTCAGCGCCAATGGAAAACACGTGCTTACAGATTCCTGGACAAGTTTTGGAATTGTTGTAGGATTAATATTAACACGGGCTACGGGCTGGCTGCCCTTCGATCCGATACTGGCAATACTTGTCGCCCTGAATATTCTTTGGTCCGGAAGTAAATTAATCAGAAAATCTGCAGGCGGGCTGATGGATGAAGGGGCTGAAAGCATTGGTAATATTATCAGGGAGAGTATAAATGAAAAGATCCGGGAAACAAATTTAAAATATCATGAACTCAGGTACCGTGAAAGCGGAAATGTTGTCTGGGTGGAATTCCATTTATTATTCCCTAAAGACGCACTTCTAAAAGATGCGCATCATTATGCTACAGAAATTGAAAAAAGTATCAAATCAAAATTGAAAAGTAATGTCCATATAACAACTCATTTAGAAACCCTTGAAGACCATCAGGTTGAGCATGAAGAAGTATCCTGAACAAATAAAAATTCTATAATTCAGTTTTTTATTCATTTATTACTACAAGCATTTCACCGCTATACGACTCCGGAAATATACTATTGAAGACTGTAGTAAGTCCCGATGCATTGCATAGGGGCCAACTTAACAAAGTTCGATTCATCGTTATTTTATTTGAACACAGTAGGTTACAGCATTAAATAATTTTGATTAATTAAACGCCTACTTCTGTGTAACGGCTATACTGCTTTGCAATTTTTCCAAATTGATTATACTACTAATATGCTGCTGCTATTCAGCTACAAGCATGCCGGTTTGCTACAAGGCACCATGTCACCGCTCTGCGGTTCAAACTGATTGATCGACGAAAAATTTGCTACAAGCATACTGCTGCTCTGCAGCTTTGAATGCTCCCGACCTTCAGAACAAATTTGGATGTTATAAATTTCATTCATAGATTTAATTAAAGATTAGGAACGGAATCGCGACTATTATATGATTAAGCTCAATAAATGGTTACCCTGGCTGTCCATAAGGAGCAAACTGATAATTGCTTTTGTCGGGCTTTCCGTTCTGCCGATTATCTTTGTGGGGATCTACGGAATAATCTCCAACACAAAATCAATGAAAAATACTGCAATCCAAAACCTGGACCACGACCTCTCCTTAATGCAGGAAAATACGGCAAATCTTTTGGCAAGAATAGAACGGGATTTGATGCTAATTCAGAATTTATATATTGATAACCAGGTCCATGCAGTTATAAGTAAAGATTCATATTCCATCAGTAAAAATAATATTAAAGAATTGGATAATGAGCTGTTATCCTTTACGAAAACAAGAGAAATTTATTACCAATTAAGAATACTTGATAATGAGGGGAATGAAATTGGCAGGGTGCAATGCGATTCGTCCGATTCTGATAATCAGGCGTTTAGCATAATTCCTCAAAATAAACTGAGCCGTACACCTCAAATATTTTACACTTTAATGGCAAAAGATTTAGTAAAAAATCAGATAGCCCTTGCGCCTGCAGAACTTATTAATCAGAATAATGAACCTGTACCTGTTATAAGCTTTTTAATGCCGGTTTTTTTAAAAGATAAAAAAGCCGGTATCCTGATTGCCGATGTTTTTGTTAAAAACCTTTTTAGAACACTCCAGACTTATAAAACTCTTAATCCTTCTGAAAAAGTTATCCTTGTCAGCGGCGAAGGGCATTACCTGTATCATTCACAAAAGAAAAAAGACTGGAATAAACTGTTAGCCGGAAGAAATGAATTTAACCTTCAGCATGACTATTCTACCTCAACGGTTAACCAGATACTATCGGATAAAAAATCATCCATAATTGACGGCAGTGATGATATAATTGATCATGCACCTCTTTTTTACGGGTACTCTTCTATTTATCATTTCAGCATCGAGCACAATTTTACGATCCCTCTATTTTTATTTGTTGCCATCCCGAAATCAATTATTATGGAACCGGTTCACTCATATGAATTGACCTTTGCAAGTATATTGATTCTATTTTTAATCATTTCGATCGGGTTAAGTTTGTTGGCAACACGGCATTTTACTTTATCAATCGCCACGCTAACGGAGGGAGCAGAAACTATAACAAAAGGGGATTATAATCATCGTGTTAATGTTGAAACTCATGATGAAATCGAAAAGCTTGCCGAGCAATTTAATCTAATGGCGAAAGCCCTTTTTGATCATGAAAATGAAATTCAGCAATACAGGACCCAACTGGAAGAAATGGTAAGTTCAAGGACTGAAGAACTTTTTGCAGAAAAATCGAAGCTGCAAGCGATACTGGATAATGTACCGAGCGCCTTCTTACTGCTCGATAAAGAACTACGTATACAGACAGCCAGCGCCGCAATAAATGGAATCACCGGATTTAATATGGGTGATGTTAGAGGACAGACATGCACTAAAATTTTAGGTGCAAGCGGATTCTGTACCGAATGCATCTGTCAGCAGGCAATTTTGAAAAATAAAACAGAAACCTGTATTATTCATAAATCCGAGGGTAAGCAGGATGAGCGCTATATTGAACATATGGCGATACCGATGAATAAAAATGGTGAAGTAATAGCGGTATTGGCTGTAATAACCGATATTACGAAGCGTAAAAAGCTGGAGAACGTGCTGATAAAAACAGAGAAACTTGCAGCAACGGGAGAAATAGCTGCCTTTGTTGCTCATGAATTCAGGAATTCTCTAACATCAATCAAGATGATACTGCAGCTTCTTATTGAATCGACTAATCTTGAACGGTCTGAAAAAAAATCGGTTTCCGTCGCTCTTAACTCATCCAAAGAAATGGAAGATATAGTTACAAAGCTGCTTAATTATGCTTATCCTGCCCCCATGAAATTTCAGTTTACGAGCATAGAAAAGATACTAAATGAAAGCCTGGCATTTGTCCAGCTTCGTTTTCAAAAGTCGAATATACTGATGAAAAATGAAATTGACCCGGCAATTCCCGAAGTACTTCTGGACGCTCCTCATTTTAAAGAAGCAATCATAAATATACTTCTTAATGCCGTTCAATCCATTGATGAAAAAAGGAATTCCTCCGAAAATTCCGGTGGTGATATGGAATCTTTAAATGAAATCTCTATTATTGCACAAGTAATAAATCTTAAGAAGACTTTACACGATTACAGGTTAGAAGATGCCGGTGATTATTCACATATCGAGAATTCCGACCGCAGCAGGTATGAGATCATATTGCCAAAGGGAACCGGTTGTATTTTTGTTCAGATAACCGATACAGGGAAAGGAATCGAACGTAAAAACCTGCCGCGAATTTTTGATCCTTTCTTCACTACAAAAGCAAACGGAACAGGTTTAGGTTTACAGATGGTTAAAAGAACAATAAATGCACACAGGGGAATTGTTACCGCTGAAAGTAAAAAAGGTTCCGGTACGGCTTTTAGTATTTTTATTCCTTTAACGAACGACATTAATTCACTTCCACAACATATATGATACTTTTTTTGAGGTGTTAATTTGACCGACATAAAAAAAAGCAAAGCGAAAATACTTGTCGTAGACGACGATCCCAAAATCTTATATGCGTTTCTTGAAGTATTAAAGAAAGACGGTTATTCCGCAGTAACGGCCGGCGACGGTGAAGAAGCCTTAAGGACAGCAAGTTTGGAAAATATTGACCTGATATTTATGGATATTACTTTACCGAAATTAGACGGACTGGCAGTCCTAAAAAAATTCAGGGAACTGGGCATAAGCATTCCCACCGTCATTATTACGGGTTATGGGATAATGCAAAATGCAATTAAAGCTATGCAGCTTGGCGCGTTTGACTACTTAACCAAGCCGCTTGATATCCAGAAAATCAGGGAAATAACTCAAAAAGTTTTTCCAAAATCATCAGACACAAATACAATTAAAGAAAACCACCCTTCACTCAATGCCGATATTGTGGATCGCTATGACCTGATCGGGGGAAGTGCGGAGATGCAGGAAATTTATAAATTGATTGGATTAGTCTCAACCACACCTAATACTGTTTCCGTTTTAATTACGGGTGAAAGCGGAACGGGTAAAGAACTTGTTGCCAGGTCAATTCATAACAGTACTCTGGGAACCGGTTATCCCTTTATTGGAATAAATTGTTCGGCAGTTCCTGATAATCTCCTTGAGTCAGAATTATTCGGATATGAAAAGGGAGCCTTCACCGGCGCAATAGATCGTAAGCTTGGTAAATTTGAGCTTGCGCAAAACGGGACTATATTTTTAGACGAGATAGGCAATCTTTTTTCAAATTTGCAGCAGAAACTGCTGAGAGTTCTTCAGGAACGCGAGTTTGAGAGATTGGGGGGAGGTTCCCCTATAAAAATTCAGGCCAGATTTATTGCAGCCACAAATCAAAACCTTGAAACGGAAATAAAAAAAGGAAATTTCCGGGAAGATCTTTTCTTCAGGTTGAATGTAGTATCCATTAAACTTCCTCCGCTTAGAGAACGAACAGAAGACATTCCGCTTCTTGCAAATTATTTTCTTGCTAAATACAATGAACATCTAAATAAAAAAGTCAGGGGCTTTTCATCAAGGGCTATGACTCTGCTTGGTTCATATCAATTTCCAGGGAATATAAGAGAATTGGAAAATTTAATTGAACGTGCAGTTATGCTGGCAAGGGGAGACGAAATTACACACGACTTGCTTGAAAAGATGCTGAGTTTAAATTCAATAAAAATTGCTGCTTTTCCTATTGTCGGTACAACTTTTAAACAATCGAGGGAGCACATCCTGCGGATGTTTGAAAAGCAATTTGTTGAAGAAAAACTTTCTTCGCACTCCGGCAACGTAACTTCCGCAGCTAAATCTTCAAATATGACAAGGCAAAATTTTCAGCGAATGATGAAAAAATATAATATCAAAGCTGAAGAATTTAAGAAAAAATAGCAATTTATGTTTTTGGTTCATTTCCTTTCCAACATTACTGCATATGAGAAACTTCAAATCCTCTTGATAAAAATTAAGTTGACCTGGATACGCGGGGATGCAGAAGAAGCTTTGTTGGGAGGAATGTTATGATATAAACCTGCCTGTAATAAGATTATGGTGATGCCAAAGTTTTGGATGCAAGCAAATTTATATTATGTAACATGAGTTAATAAATGTAAAATAAAATTTTACACATGCCAAATAATAATTGGCAGATTTTTTTTGTCTTAAACCTCTCCCGGGTTACAATTATAACATTATGATCAATTTTCAATACAATTTTTTTTAATTTTTTACCGGCACGGTAGTTGTTTAAAAATAAGCAAATTAAGCGGATTAAGAAAAGTGATATACATGCCCCGGATATTGGTAATGGATAATGATGAAAATATTCTTTCTGCTTTTGATGACTATTTAAAAAAGAAGAATTGTTATATGGTAGGAGTACCAACTGTTGAAAGCGGAATAAAAAAAATAAAGCAGCAAAATTTTGACCTGCTTATCACTGATGTAAGAGTCAGCTCTGATTCCGGAATGAAATTTATTTTGCAGGCAAAAAAACTTCAATCTGACCTTCCTATAATAGCAATTACAAGTTACCCGGACGAGATAAACCAAGCAAATATGAAAAATTACGGTGCAGATTATTTTTTCATAAAACCTCTTGAGCTTAGAAAGCTTGACAGAGCAGTAAGCCGTTGTTTACAATTAAATCATAAAAAAATTTCTTAACAAATATGCCGGATAATATTTTTATTAAATAATCAGGAGTTATAAAATGGAATCAATTGTTTCTGTATTCTTAATGAAAGCTGCCCCGGATAGAATAAAAAACGGGGCCTGGCTTATTTTAGTGTTGGCCGGAATGTTGACGGCAATTTTTAGTCCCAGGGATTACGCTATACCAAGCTTTGCAAGGCAAACCAATCTTTCCTGTAATTACTGCCATTATACCTTTCCGGCTCTTAATTCTTTCGGCAGGATGTTTAAATTGAACGGGTATACATTAACCAACATAGAAACTATTGAAGCAGTTTCAGCGGACAGCGAGCGTACGAAACTGAAAATCTTAAATTCACTCCCGTTGTCTGCAATGATTCAAACTTCAGTAACATCAATTGATAAAGCTGTTCCCGGAACAAGCAGTTCCTTTGCGCAATTACCCCAGCAAATCAGCCTGTTTGTTTCAGGTGAAATAACTCCGAGAATCGGAAGCTATCTTCAGGTAACTTACGACCCGACAGTCGGGACATTCGGCCTTGACATGATAGATGTAAGATACGCAAACCATACAACTCTTGGCTCAAATGATTTGCTTTACGGGTTAACGCTGAATAATAATCCGACAATGCAGGATGTATGGAATAGTACACCAGTGTGGGGATTCCCATTTTCTTCATCAAGTTCTGCACCTTCGCCCTCTGCCAGTACACTGATACAGTTAGCTTCCGGAAATGTTGCAGGCCTGGGCGCTTATGCGTTATACGACAAATTAATTTATGCTGAGATCTCTTTTTATCATTCTACCCCGCAGGGAGCTGAATATCCGCCCGATTCAACATGGACCGGTAATATAAAAGGAGTATCGCCATACTGGAGATTAGCACTTCAACAGCAATGGCAGGGCGAATACCTGGAAGTCGGTACTTTCGGCCTATCCTCAGCGATGTATCCGTTGGGAATAACAGGCATGACAAATAAATATACCGACATCGGTTTTGACGCACAATATGAAAAGAATCTTGAAAACGGAAGTTCACTGATTTTACATGCTGCATACATTACGGAAAAACAGAACCTTGATGCCGGATATAATACAGGCAGCTCAGCCAATGCAAGCAATAATCTCGGCTCATTTAAAATCGACGCCACTTATAATTTCCCGGAAGATGTCGCTCTATCGGCAGGATACTTTTTAACTAACGGTTCAAGCGATGCGATCCTTTACCCGGTTAATCCTGTCAGCGGGAGTAACAATGCCTCGCCGAACAGCAACGGCGAACTTTTACAATTAACATATCTACCGTGGATGAATACACAGTTTGCACTTCAATATATAATTTACAATCAATTCAACGGCGGCAGTAGTAACTACGATGGTTCCGGTAGAAACGCATCCGATAATAATACATTGTACCTTATGGGATGGTTTGTTTTTTAATTAAGAAAAATTATTCATAAATAAAATTTACGGAGAAAAGAAAAATGAAAAAAAGTTCAATAATTAAATTTGTATTCTGTATATCGCTCATCAGCTTGTTTGGTTTTGAAGCGAACAATTCCGGTTTTATAAAACCGGAAGAACAGCAGAAGAAAAATAATTCAATACTTGATGACAAAGGTATCGGACCGGTGAAGGAAGTTAAACTTGGCAGTGTTGATCCGAAACTGGCGGATAAAGGCAGTTCAATATTCAATGATAAATGTTCAGCCTGTCATAATATAGACGATGTAAATTTAGCTCCCCCCCTGCGCGGAATAACAAAAACATTATCACCGGTTTTCATTATGAACTACCTGATGAATACTGCCGAAATGCAGAAGAAAGACGCTAATGTAATGAATCTCATTCAGCAGTGGAAAAAAGTACCTATAATGAAAGATCAGAAACTAAAGCAGAACGATGCAAGGGCTGTGCTGGAATATCTCAGGTCGCTTGATAAATAATAAATGAATTTTTAATATTTCAATACGTGGAACCTAATCTGATTTGTATGACTAACTTAAGTTACGCATATATTAAAAATTTTATTAAGTAGCCCCGAGTTTTTGGCACAGCCATCACTATGTGAAACTCGGGGGAATAATTAAGCCAAGGTTTTATTGGATTTAGCCACAATTATCATATCATTTTGGCTAAAGCCGGACATGTTCTGCAATTTATCGATCCCCGACATAAATGTCGGGGCTACTTTAAATATCATTTGCGTAACTTCAGTTACTAATTGGTTTGAATGAATCCGGAAATCAGGAATTAATTGAACAACATCTTATGAAAAATAAAATACTTATTCCTTTAGTTTCTTTAATTTGCTTTGCCGCCGGTTATTATATCTTCTATAACCATGCATCACATAACGGAGAAATAACGACAGTATCGTTCAGCCATTATGTACATACAAAAGAACATAAAATAAAATGTACTAATTGCCATCGAGGCGCTGAAACTCAGATGCGTGCCGGTATACCAAACACAGATTATTGCAGCATGTGTCATTCAACTTTAATAAATCCTTCTTCGGAAAGAGAGAAGGTAATTTATCAAATCGTGAAAGACAACAAGACAATTCAATGGCAGACATATTTTAACCTTCCGGATTATGTTTACTTTTCACACAGAAGACATGTTAATCTTGGAAAGCTTGAATGTACTGCCTGCCATGGCGATATGAGCGAACAAACTTCACCGGAGCTAAAAAACTCCAGCCCTATAAAAATGCAATTATGTTTTAATTGTCACGAAGAAAAAGGAATAACAACGGACTGCGGTAACTGCCATCATTAATTTTGATAAATAAAGTTAAGGTTCAAAGGAGATTTATTTGAATGGAAATTAATAGACGCGATTTCATGAAACTTTTAGGCGGTTCACTAGCCGGACTTGCTTTGGGCGGTGCTGCCGGTACAATGATAAAGCTCCCGGGCTCGATGGAAAAAGTTCTTTATTCCGGTCCAAGAATAGAATCCTGGAAACTTACTGCATGTACAAAGTGTCCCGGCGGCTGCAGCCTGAAAGTACGACTTATTGATAATTTCCCGATCCAGGTATCCGGTAATCCAATCTCACCTGTAAATATGGGTGGAATATGTTCAATGGGACTTGCATCAATTGCCGGCCTATATCATCCTTCGCGCCTGACAGGCCCCGTAAAAAAGGAAAACGGCAAGTTTATTCCTATATCATATGATGAAGCATATAAAATACTTTCAGATGAATTAAACAAAATTATTTCTGAAAAAAAACAGGATGATGTATTCCTGATTGCTCAGACCGAATCCAGGCTTCGTGCAGGGATGTTCAAAAAATTTTCAAAAGAAACCGGTTTTAAAAATCTCATACTTGATAATTTCGGGATGAACAGTAATTCCGCTTACAATAAAATTTCCGTTGAGGCACCTGATTTTATCGATTTTGACAAATGCGATTACATCCTGAACTTCGGATCACAAATGATTGAGAATTCTATAAACCCTCTTTACTATACCCGCAAGCTAATTGAACACAGGTCAAAAGGATTTAAGATTACTTCAATTCAGCCAAAGCTTACTCCAGGCATTACAAAATCAGATAATTGGATTCCTCTTCTTCCAGTTTCATATGCCAGCCTTGCAATGGGAATTGCATATATTCTTTTAAAGGACGAAAAGTATGATAAAAGCTATGTCGATAAGTATTTCTCAGGATTCAGCGAATTTAAACAATATGTACTGGATAATTTTTATCCTGATAAAGTTGAGGAGTTAACCGGAGTCCCTTCCGATAAAATATTACAAACCGGCAGAGAATTTGAGGATGCATCTGCGCCTGCAGCATATTTTGATGAAGCGGTATTATATAATTCAAACGGCACGTATAATGCATTGGCAATAATTGCTTTGAATGCACTGAAGGGCTTTAAAGGCTTTGCCGCGATCAAAGAAAATTTTTTATCATCATTATTGGAGAATGAGAAAGAACCTGCTGAAACTATTTCCTTTGTAAAGTTGAAAGACCAGCTTACCGGTAACAAGCCCGTACAGGTATTAATTATTTCAGGCAGCAACTTTGTTTTCAATAACCCGGGCCAAGATGCGTTGAAGAAACAATTAAGCTCAATTCCTTTCGTTGTAAGTTTTTCTTCGTTTGTTGACGAAACTTCAACATTCGCACACCTTATTATTCCGGACCATGATGATTTTGAGAAGATTGATTTATTATCGGACGAATCGATGGGTATACCTGTTATAACGGCACAACAGCCTGTTGTAAGCCCGTTTTATAACACGATTGATACATGCGATATATTAATCTCCTTAATGAAAGATCTTAAACCCGGTATTAAACTGTCTTTTCAGAATTACGCCGATTACATAAAGCAGGCTGCACAAAAAATATATTCCGGCCATGAAGGTATTTTATTAGATCAGGAGAAACCGACTGTCATTGAAAAAGGTTTACAAAAAATCGGGTGGAATACGGAACAATATACAAACTTCGATGATTATTGGGACGGCCTTTGGGGAGCCGGGGGCTGGTGGAATCCATTTGCCTCAAAGGAATCTTATAACGCGAAAATTGATTTTAAAGAAACATTCACCGAAGGTTCTTTCTTATCAAAGAGCCCGATAAATCCTTTAAAAAACAAAAAGCTGCATCTCAATATTTACAAGAAAAACCTGGATTACAAAGGGAGCATGAGCATATACGCAGTTTTAGTGGAACAATTCGGCAGCCGGTGGTCGCTGTTCTACCAGTTGTGGGCAGAGATAAATCCTGATACTGCAGCCGGGCTTTCGGCAACCGATCGAAGCAAGGTAATATTAAGAACTAATAACGGGAAATTTCCGGCAGTTTTAATTTATAATCCTACCGTAATGCCGGGAAATATAGATGTTCCGTTTGGATTGGGGCATACTCTCATCGGAGATAATTCCGGAATTAACCCGCTGGCATATTCGGATGATTTATTTGACAAACAATCCGGTTTGGCTTCATTCAGCGAAACACCGGTAGAGATTTTAACGGTTTCACAAGGCAGTTCTCTCTCAGATTCGCAAGTAATAACGAATGAAAAAGAATTGATAGAGACTAAAATAAGGAGTATTTATGCCTAGATATGGAATGGTAATAGACCTGAACAAATGCACAGAATGTGAAGCTTGTATTACCGCATGCAAGCTTGAAAATAATGTACAGATAGTTTCAAAAGAAAATGCAGATATGGGTAGAACTATGTACTGGATGAAAATGCTTAGTACCGATGTTGAAGGAGTCTACCCTGATGTAAGACCTGTTAATATTCCGATGCTTTGCTTTCAATGCGATGAGCCACCCTGTACAAAAGTTTGTCCCGTCCGGGCAACTTATAAAAGAGAAGACGGAATAGTTGCCCAGATTTATCCCCAATGTATAGGATGCAGATATTGCATGGCAAACTGCCCGTATACCGTAAAATCATTCAATTGGTTTAAAGATGAACAAAAAGTTGAAAACGAAAAGTGCAATAATATAGATGTTTCAGTCCGGCCAAAAGGTGTAGTTGAGAAATGTACTTTTTGTATTCACCGTTTGCAGAAAGCAAAAGAAAAAGCAAAATCCGAGCACAGGAAATTGCAGGAAGGTGATTATGTACCTGCCTGTGCAGAAGTATGTGCAGCGCACGCAATTTATTTCGGAGACCTGGATGATCCAGAAAGTGAAGTTTCAAAAGTAAAGCATGACTACAGGAAATTTACCTTACAGGAGGAACTTGGAACGAAGCCCAAAGTTTATTACCTCAGCGCTAAAGCGGAGTGAAGATTTTCATTTTAAATTATAAAGGTTTTAATGATGAATAATCATCAGATTATTGATGAAGATGAAGTTTTATTTAAGCCGATTTATCAAACCGGCAGCGGATTTTATTTTTTAGCTGCTGCGCTTTTTACCGTGTTATTGTTCGGCGTTATTATGTATATACGCCAATTTATATACGGACTAGGGATGACGGGTATGAACGAACCTGTTACATGGGGATTTTATATCATTAGTTTTGTATTCTTTATAGGAATATCACACGCCGGAACATTGATTTCAGCAATTCTCCGTTTATCTAAAGCAGAATGGAGGCGCCCCATTACAAGGATGGCCGAAGTTATAACAGGAATCGTACTATTGATAGGCGGCCTGCATCCGATTATTGATCTTGGCAGGCCGGACAGAATTCTGCATATCTTTGAAAGAGGCAGACTGCAGTCACCCCTGCTTTGGGATATGACAAGTATTACGGCTTATTTCACTGCTTCAACAATTTATCTTTATTTACCGTTAATACCGGATATTGCACTGCTTCGGGATAGAGGAGGAAGATTTAATAAACTCTACCAAATACTATCCTGGGGCTACGAAGGTACCGAGAGGCAGAAACATGTATTGGAAAGAGCTATAAACATTCTCATGATAATGGTAATTCCTATTGCAATCTCGGTGCATACAGTAATTTCATGGATTTTTTCAATGACATTGCAACCGGGATGGCACAGTACGATATTCGGACCTTATTTTGTTGTGGGTGCAATCTTTTCGGGCATTGCTGCACTGATCATTGTTATGATTGTATTCCGAAAAGTTTTTCACTTTGAAGATTACCTAAAAAAAATACATTTTACTTACCTGGGTACGCTTTTGCTGGTGATGTCATTATTGTGGTTTTATTTTACTTTTGCTGAATATCTTACTACCTATTACGGGCATGAACCAACGGAGATGCGCGTTTTCCTTTACAAATTTACGGGAGGTTATTCTCCTTTCTTCTGGCTTATGGTAATTTGTAATTTCATTATCCCCTTAGTTTTTCTAAGTAATAAAAAATTGAAAACAATTCCGGGAATATTAATTGCATCAATTGCAGTAGTAATAGGAATGTGGCTGGAAAGATTAATAATCGTTATACCTTCATTGGCAAATCCAAGATTGCCATTCCCGACCGGGATATATGTACCGTCATTAACAGAGATTTCACTTTTAGCCGCTGCTACGGCTGCTTTTATTCTCGGGTTTATGGGATTTTCAAAGCTTTTTCCGCTTATTTCTATTTGGGAGATCAAAGAAGGGCGAGAAGAAAGTGTGCATGTAGTTTCAGAACGGCTGAATGAATATTTACCCTCAAAAGGGCATATAAGAAAATAATTTATACGAGGAAATTATGTCAGGTAAATTTAAACGTTTTTTTGGAAAGCTTATTTTTATTCAAATAATATTATTATCCTTTTTGTGGATGCTTGCTTCAGGGATGACTCTTATGCTGATAAATTTAGTGCATGTATCCTATGAAGTTAATGATCACCAATCTGCTTCAATTGCTATTAGTATCCTCGGTATTGCAGTCTTCTGGGTATTGGCAGGCATTTTAACATACGTTTTATCCGGACTATATAGAGGAAGAAAAAAAGGAGTTTGATAAATGAAAATAAGAATTTTGATTTTTAGCTTCCCGGCAACCTTACTTTTATCTGCAATTATTTTTTATGGTTTTTCGACGGATAATTATTCTACACAGAAGGAAAAATCATCTAAAACAGAATTGCCAGATAACCCTTTGGACGGAAGAATAGTATTTGAACATAAAGGATGTATTAACTGCCATTCCATTTACGGTTATGGGGGCAAAACTGCTCAGGATCTGGGAAAGCATAATTTTTCCGGAAGTAATTTTAATCTAATTTCAGAAATGTGGAACCATTCCGGGGAAATGTTCGGTCAAACGGAGGTAAAGAATTCCGACCAGCAAAAGTTTACAGCTAAAGAGTTTCAAGAACTGCGTATATTCCTTTATTATTTGCGTTATTTAGGCGGCAGCGGAGATATTATAGCCGGAGAAAAACTTTTTTCTAAGATGAGATGTAACGATTGTCATTCAGTGGGTAAAGTTATCCCGAATAAAATCAGATTAGATAAATTATGGAATTATGGTTCTCCATTATCTATTGCTCAGTCTATGTGGAATCACGCAGCCCGGATGCAGAAGATGCAGAAAACTACAAACCTGGAAATTCCAGTTTTCAAAGAAGAGGAATTTACCGATTTATCCTCCTACATTACTTCAGCGAGCGCTTATAAAAAAGAACAAAAAAATTATATGACGCCCGGAAATCCAATCGCCGGGGAAAAAATTTATTCCGAAAAAGGCTGTTTTTACTGTCATGACAAAAAGCATACAGCGCCCGACCTGTCCAAAATGAATTTAAATAAAAGCGTAATAGAGATTGCCGGTTTAATGTGGAATCATTCTGCCGGGATGGAACAAGCAAACAAAAAGGATAATATTCCACTGCCTGTTTTCAAGAGAAACGAAATGGCAGACCTGATATCTTTTCTTTATTTTAATAATAAAAGCGACATTGACGGTTCCGTTGAATCAGGAAAGGAGGTGATCCAGGAAAAGGGATGTATTAACTGCCACTATTCAGGCAATTCTTACGATGCCCCTGATGTATCTGCAATGGGGCCGTATGACAGCCAGGATAAATTTTTTAGTGAATTATGGAATCATCTTCCGCTAATGAAAAAAAATATTTATTTAAAAGGTAAGTCCCTTTCAAAGCTATTGCCAACTGAAATTAAATCTTTGTATCTTTACTTTAATTCCAATAAAGGTTGAGCCGGTTCTGAATGATACAGTTTGTATTTTAAAAATAAACGGGCGATTTATATGAGCTTTAGACCGAACTCCCTGAAATTTTTCCGGGCAAGTATATTACTTCTAATGTTATTAATGAATAATGAAGCTATGGCGGGCGATATAAAAGGTAAAGTTCAGCTATCTGAAAATAAAAATTGTTCCGAAGCATTAATTTATCTTGAACATGTTAATGGTTCTTTCCGTCCTTCGCAAAAACCTGCTCAGATGGATCAAAAAAAATTCATGTTCATACCGGATGTTCTGCCGGTTTTGGCGGGGACCACTGTTAATTTTATGAACAGCGACAGCGTGCTTCATAATGTTTTTACTCCTACAGAATGTGCCGGTAATTTTAATCTTGGAACCTGGCCGAGGGGTGAATTCCGGTCGCACACTTTTAATGATACCGGGTGTGTAGTAACAATACTTTGCGATGTTCATCCTAATATGCAGGCCTGGATAATTGTTCTTCAAAATCCTTATTTTGTAAAGGCTAAAAGCAGCGGCGACTATGAGATTAAAAATATCCCTAAGGGAACGTATAACTTAAAAATTTGGTGCCCCTTTTACAAAACCAAATCTGTCCGGGTGGTAATTAAAGATTCCGGTACGCTGCAGGAAAATTTTTCTCTCAGAAAATAAATATCATCCCCGCATTACCATCAATTTTGCATAATATAAATAACGTAAAAGCTTTATGTCACCCCTAAAGGAGTTCAGGAGAGGGTTTGTTTGGGGGGAACGTTTTGCTACATGCTTTTCGTCCCGCTGGGGCTTGGATACAGTAAATTCAGGATGGTAAAATAATAAATGCGAGTCTGTCTCTGTAGATGTAAAGACGGGGCCACATAGTAGTAAACTATACCCCGTCTTTACGAGATTAATTGAAATTATTACTTATCTTCTATTGTCGTCATCTCTACCCGCAGCATGTTTGTTACCGTGATCTTGTTTATTGCCGTGATCTTGTTTGTCCCTCTGAGGTTGATTTTTATCAGGGTGATTATCGTGTGCTTGCGGTTTTACATACTTATTATGTTCGGGATGATCTTTAATTACAAAATATTTAGAATCGTGGCTGTCACGTATTACTGGCTGATCGTGGCGGTTTTTAAATGAAGCATATTTTATTCTGTAATCTTTATCATGTAAATACGGCTTATTTTCATTGAGTACTACTTTATAACCGCCATACAGGTCATAGTTTGCATATTGTGGAGGTAAATTTGGAGAAGATACCCATCGCCTTCCCGACCTGAAGTAAAATACATGCCCGGGTACATAATAGTATGCATCTATGTCCGGCAAATAATAATATTGAACGGCATCATAACCTGCCGGGCCCCATACCGGCTGACTGCCAATATTTATTCCCACGCTGATACTTACCTGTGCTTTTACAGGTAATGCAAGAAAAATTAAAATTGCGGCTATTAAAATTTTAAAATACATTCTTGGCATTTTAAGATTCTCCTTAAATTATAAATCAATTTTGTGTTTGGTAATTCTACAGGACTAATTTACAAATTATCTTTCAAGAAAGACAAATGATGGAACACATACTGAATAATCTGCCCTGATAGTGCTTTTTAAAGGATGGAATATTTCCCAATGGGAATTATTATGGGTATGAAGTTTGTCTTCTTATGACGTATATTTATAAACTTATTTTAATCAAATGGCTAAGAAATGAACCCGAATAAAATTTTCATCTTCATGTGTTTTGTTATTTTATTTTATTCTTATAATACAATTTTGGGACAAAAGATTAGTGAAAACAATTTAAGCGGCAATTTATATATCGATGCAAATATTAATCCGGCGGCTCTTCCCCAAACTCTAAGTATACAAGCTATATCTAACGTAAATGATTTGGATGTAAAAAAGAAAAAATCTCCGGTCATTGCCGGAATATTATCGGGTATCCTTCCCGGGGCGGGAGAAATATACACGGAGCAGTATTTAAAAGCTGCAATTTTTTTAGCAGTTGAAGCCGCATCAATTACATCGGCTATAATTTATACACATAAGGCTAACTATCAGACCGCATTTTTCCAGTGGTATAACAATCAGCATTGGAGTCCGGTAAGATATGCACAATGGACTTTGAATAATATTAATTCTATAAACTCTTCCGTAAATGCATCACAATTTTTAAGCGGGGGATCGAACCAAGTATTAATTTATAACCAGGCAGGTGTCGCTACCGGAATCAATTGGGGAAATTTAAATGCTTTGGAAAGCGCTTTAGGTACGGAAGGCAGCGGCAGCGGGTATGCACATCTACTGGCGGTTTTCGGGTCGCAGGACTTTTATGAAATAACCGGTAAATATCCCCAGTTTGTTGCCGGATGGGATACATTTACATATCAAAATTATATTGATTTCAATAATTACGTTTTGCCGCAAATGTTGTGGTATGCACATCAAAGAGGAGTCGCAAATGAATTGTATCAAACCGCGAGTTTTTTTATCGGGACGCTTTGTGTTAACCATTTCTTAAGCATACTTGATGCAGTATGGAGTACGCATATTTACAACAGCCGGGTAGCTGTAAACATAAGCATACAAAATTTTAATCCAACTGCCGGAATGACTGGCAGTCCGACTTTAAATATTAGTTACAATTTTTAGCAATAGCTTCATAAAAATTCGTGTTTCCCTTAATTCAGGATGAAGAGCACTTGCACTTTTAATATTATTTTTTATATTAAATAAGTTATTTTAAAATTCTTTCTCTTATCAAGAACGGTCGAGGGATCAGGCCCGATGACGCCGTAGCAACCAGTTTCAGAACCTCATGAAATGTTAGGTGCTAATTCCTGCTCCGCATAGCGGAGACAGATGGGAAGAAGTAGGATCTACTGCTCTGTAACCTCTTCTAATCATCATGAAGAGGTTTTTTTATTTTAAAACAAATTTTAATTTTAAGGAGTAGTATTTCATGGACTTACAAACAATATCCGTTCACGGCGGCGTAGATAAAGATTCCTCATTCAATAGTGTTATCACACCTATTTATCAAACCTCAACATTCCGTTTTGAAGATATCGGAAAAACCAAAGGATATGATTATACCAGAACCGCAAATCCAACCCGTACGGCATTAGAAGAAAATATTGCCGCACTTGAAGGCGGATTACTTGCAAGAGCCGTAGCTTCCGGAATGTCTGCCATAGCTACCGCGCTTCATTTTTTTCGTTCGGGTGATCACATAATATGCACAAACGATTGTTATGGCGGAACTGAAAGACTGCTTCGCCTGTATTCGGAATCTTTCGGCTTTGAAATAACTTATGCAAATATGGGCAACCTGGACGAAGTTAAAAAAGTTTTACGGCCTAATACGAAAGCTTTATGGATTGAAACACCCAGTAATCCTTTGCTGAATATATATGATGTACGCGCGATTTGTAATATTGCACATAACCATAATGCGCTTGCCGTTGTAGATAATACATTTCTATCGCCGGTTAATCAGCGTCCATTCGAACTTGGCGCCGATATTATAATCCATTCAACAACAAAATATTTAAATGGGCACAGCGATGTAGTCGGAGGAGCAATTATAGTGAACAAGCAGGACCTTGCGGAGCGGTTGCATTATATAGTCAACTCGCTGGGGCAGGGGGAATCGCCATTCGATTCATGGCTTGTTCTCCGGGGCATTAAAACACTTTTACCCCGGATGAAAGCGCACGAAGAAAATGCCATAAAGGTTGCTGAATTTTTAGAGCAGCATAAGAATGTACGGAAAGTAAATTACCCCGGATTGAAAAGCCATCCGAAACATGAACTTGCATGTTCACAGCAGTATGGTTTTGGCGGAATGGCTTCGTTTGAAGCAGAAGGCGGCATAAATGAAGTTAATCATATTCTCCGGTCCGTTAAAATCTTTGCTGTTGCAGAATCCCTTGGCGGAATTGAATCTTTAATTTGTCATCCCGTATCCATGACGCATGCATCCATGAATCCCGAACTGCGTGAAAAAGCGGGGATAAATGAACGCGTTATAAGATTGTCTATCGGGATAGAATCAGTTAATGATCTAATTGAAGATTTAAATAAAGCGCTTGAGTTTAATTCCAAGACCTGAATTACGAATTTCACGAATGAATGAAATGGACAGGTCTATATCATCCCTTGGATTTTAATCGTCCTTTTTTTGTTTGCATATGATAGTCTCATTCTTTAAACATAAACTTAGCTGTGGTGATAAACCTTTTAATTTTGTGTAACATAAATACAATAGTTAACTTTAAATACCGATTTTAATTATTAACTGTATAAAACAATGTTTATAGAAGTATTAACCGAAGACCAGGCAGATATAGTTGAAACATTAGCAATAGAAATCTGGAATGAGCATTATATACCTATAATCGGGAAACAGCAGGTTGATTACATGCTGGCTAAATTCCAGTCAAAAGAAGCTATGAAAGAACAGATTAAAAAAGGGTATTCATATTTTCTTGTTGAAGAAGAGGGCAGGAACATTGGTTATATTGGTATTGAACTTAAAAAAGATGAATTATTTTTAAGCAAATTATACATTAAATCATCCGAACGTGGAATGGGTTACGGGAAAAAAGCACTTAAATTTCTTGAAGAACTAGCCCGTGGAAAAAACATTAATAAAATCTCTTTAACTGTAAATAAAAATAATGTTAAATCAATTGCAGCTTATGAAAAAATGGGCTTTAAAAATCTCGGTTCTATTGTAATGGATATAGGCGGCGGTTTTATAATGGATGATTATAAAATGGAAAGAATTATTTAGATCATTACTTATGTAATAAACCTTGTTTATCAAGCAATTCTCTAAGTTCATCTTCTATACCCGCAAGCTTGGCATTCTTTGAAATACTATCCTTAATCTTTTCTTTTATTTCAGTTTCAGGCAATCCGGATATATTGTAAGTAAGCATTTTTGTTATTCTTAAATATTTTTCTTTCTGCCTCCACACGAACCAAATAATAACAAGGGCCGTGATTCCGACAATGACAATCAGCCAGGCTGCATACTTCTCTATAAAATCAGCATTTTCTTTTATTGCAGGCGATAACCCGGTATTTATTTTATAAATTATTGCAGCAGCGGAGGAGTCAATAATAGCCTTAATCCTTGTGTTGGTTTGTTCGCCAAGAAGGGAATCTCTCAGCATACTGATTCTGTAAAGGGTGGAGTCATTCAATAAACCGGGCCCTATTTGAGAGACTAAAATTTTCAGTTCTTTCTGAAGCCTGGCAGTTGTTTTATCATCCAGTATATTATTATTTATAGATTGCGCTGCATTTTTAACAACATTTTGAATCCATATATTTATATAATCATTAAGTACGGAATCTCTAAGTCTGACTAATTGAGTATTGGCGGAAATTCCTGTTTTTGTTACTAAAGAGTCGATAAACTTTTCCAATTTAATTCTTGAACTATCGGAAGTCAGGCTCCCTGTTGCGCCGTTAACCAGGTGGGAACCCATGGAATCCGCGCCGCTTTGCAAGCCGTTTATTAATCCGTTTCCCAGGTTATTGCCGGCATTTTTCAGAGCCGAACATGAATAAAATATTAATAAAAATAAGGTGCAAAAAAATATTATAAAATATTTAGTCATAATTTTTTTTCTTCTTATAGGCTTAATATAAACCCTTCATCCGGAGGCGGACACGTAAAACGGTTAGCGGGTACCGGTTGCTGCATCATTAACACTGCGATTAATCGCGGTGTTAATGATATTAAGAAACTTGTTCTCAACTGTTTTAACAGTTTACAATGCATTTAACAAGGATATAAATGATATACTTTTAGTATATTTGCCTCCGGCAGGGATACTTAAAGCTATTTATTTTCTACAAGTACCTGTGTATCCGCTCTTACGGCGTCATCATTCCATCTTTGCAAAAGTCCGTCAACCGGGGGTTGTAGTATTCCTTCACTGCTCCGCGGGAGATGCAGAAATGTATATGTCTTATCTTCCCTTACATCGGCTGTGCTTGTTTCAATAATAGGTATCCATGTACCGGTATTATAAAATCTTTGTCCGTTGTCGAATAAATATTCACCGGGATTATGCGTATGACCCATAGTCATTATCTTATAGTCCGTATTGTAAAACCTTTCTTTTGCATAGCTGTCAAGGCTTGAAGGTTCATCAAGTTGAAACCAGGCAACTGCTCTCGACAGAAGATAAGATAAAATTAAAAATCCAATATTTTTAATCTGCCCGCCTAAGAATGTGATTACCGGGTTTTCGCTGCCTGACCGGGGAAGAAACCCCAACAGTTTTTCTATTTCAGGAAGGTTAACAATAACCGCTGCAGCAACAGGGGCGATAAACGCAATAAAGAACCAGAACAAATCCTGAAACATAAATTTAACATATCTGAAATTTGTAAGCAGCATTCTTATCATAAACGGAATGTGCTGGAATAAAACTTTTATTCCCAATGGAAAATTTTCTTGCATTAGCATTGGAAGTACGTTGCCTGCCGGCCTCACATTATCAAGAAAAGGAAAGAATAATTCAACACGATTAAGAAGATACCTGTTGAAAAACGAACCGAACGGGATGTTAATCTGTGAAGGATATTTAGGCAGAAGGGGATTATCAAGAACCATGCAGAATTTGTCGTAACGGTGGCCGTGTTCAATGTAAAAAATATTTTCTATTTCCATTGAATCGTCAATAAAAGTTAAATTAGGAAGAATGTTCTTTGATAATATATCCTCAATATTACTGCCTTCATTCAGTCTGACAATCTCTTCGGCAAGGATTAACCTTATATAATTTCTGACTGCAAGCCAATAAAGTTCAAGATCGTGATTGCCTTTCAGAATTACTAATTTATTTCCCCCGGCAAACCAGCCGCCTAATGCTTTAAAAAAAATTGGGTGGCCCGTCCTTACCCTTATTAGTTTATAAACACTTTTATAATCATCCGTATACAGCCCGTATATTTCTTCTTTTTTAGAAATACTATTCTCAAGCTCTTCTATGGATTTGTTGATACCGATCTGTTCAAGTACGCTTTGCCATTCCAAAAACTGGTTCCCGATAATTTCCGGGGCAGGGATTACCGGTTTAGATACCGGATCAAGTTTTAATGCATGTTTCAGCCGTTTAGAGAATCTGACTTTCTTAAGCTTACCGGGGTATTCGGTAATGCGCAGAAAATCAAAAATATCACCGTTTATAATTAACAATGCATTTTTTGTTTTTTTAATTTTACCGGCATACTCAAGAAACCTGCAGAAAGAATCATCGGCAAAAAAATTCTCGGTTCCTTTATATACCCCGGCGTTATTTCTACCCGAGGCTATATGAAGATCACTCACAACAAAAATCTCTTCATCGTCTGCATTATATTTTACAGGTTCGGTTCTAACGGGAGATGATATCCCGAATAAAGAACTTTTTTGTTCTTTATATGTTTCCTGCTGAACAATATATTTTGGCGCAATATTTAATTCTTCACATTGAAGCAATAATTCCGCTATATTTTTTCCCTGTGACATTATTTATCTTTTACTAGCCTTTATTCATTTTAACAAACTGAACAGCATAATCTGCAAGTCCCATTACAGTTAATTGTGGATTAACGCCGAGGCTCGTGGGGAATACACTTGCATCACAAACATAAAGATTGTCATAACCGAAAGCCTTAAACTCAGCGTTCACAACACCGGTCTCAGAACTGCTGCCAATAACATTTCCCCCCTGCGGATGACCTGTTCCTAATGTTATTTCGCTTGGATCTTTAATCAGGCCGCTCATTTTTCTTAATTCGTCTACATTTTTAAATTCGTAGTATTTAAATGTATTAGGCATTACGGATTCGGCCCCGGCAGCAAACATAATTTCGCCAGAAAGTTCAAGCCCTTTCAACAATGTTTGAAAATCTTTTGGTGCGGGAGTATAATCGATTTCTCTGCCGGTTAAACCGGCAATCCTTGCACGCGCATTAGATTCCGAACCTACCAATATTCCAACACAAGCAAGCCTGTCATACCTTCTCATATTATTATAATGATCTTCAAACCAGCCCGGCATTGCAGTCGACTGAAACATAGGGGGGTTAAACCAAGACTCCATAATAAATCCCGTATCCGGCATAACTTTCATGTAATGTGAAATTTGCAGGCCGTCATACGAATCAATTTTATCCGGAAATGCAGCGGTTAATTGTGTCCCAACATTAAACGATAAGTTTAGCCCGGCATTTTTTAACCCAAGTTTCGATTTTAAGAGTAATATGCTGGAAGAAATTGCGCCTGCAGATACAACAAATGTTTTTCCGGAAACTTTTATTTTTCTTCCATTGTTAAACCGGCCTTCAACATAAGAAATTTTTTCTCCGTGCTTATGCAGTTCTATCGCCTCACATCCGGCTATTATTTCAAGGCTTTCCCTGCCAAAATCCTTTTGTATCCCGGGAAGTATTGTTGTAAGCATTGAAAGTTTTTTATCATAATGACATCCTATATTACAATACCCGCAGCCAAGGCACCCTGAAATATTTGCATTTACCGAATCGGTTACATTCGGCGCTATATCATATCCTAATTTTTTACAACCATCTTTAAATAAATATCCGCCAGGGTTTAACCGTATTGTATTTTCATTCTGATGATTTGTCCCGATCATTTGCCAGACTTTATCCATTGATGCAAGAACTCCGGATTTATCCAATCCAACATTCAAACCTTTAGGGTCGTTCCATTTGTCAAGCACCGGCACAGGAATTTTAAAACATACGGCATTATTTACAACTGTTGAGCCTCCTACACAGCTTCCCTGGAAAACGGTAAATCTAAAATCCTTGGCAGCCTGAATTGCGCCGTCCTGGAATAACCTTGAAACCATATCCATTTCATTTTCTGTAAATGTTGCCGGTTGTTCGTGGTTGCCGCGTTCAATCATTACAACCTTTTTTCCACTTTCGACCAAGCCCTTTGCAAGAACAGATGCGCCGGCGCCGGAACCAATTATTACAACATCTCCGTCGACCGATTCTCCCTTTACATCATCCTGGGATTTTACGTACAACGGAGGGGCTTCTTTTACGGGTGATTTACTTAATCTTTCATTCCTGTCTTTTCTTTGAGTAAAAGGCACGTAACCAACTGAGGCGAATGTCCGGCTGTCATTATAATATCCTATATAACACATCTGTTTGGCAATCCTGATCATTCCCTGTACGTATACTTTCCACCACCCGGGGATTAGTCCTAATTCAACATCTCTATAAAATTTATTTTTCAAAAAATTATGTCTGTCGTTTGCTTCAATATAAGGAAGCGGGGGGCGTAGTGATAATATTGGATAGAAATATAACGCGGTAATAACAAGAGCCATCGTCCACTTCGATTTAGCCTCGAAGCTGCTGAAGTATTTATCAACATTTTTAGCAACATCTTCGCTTGAAATAAATTTTTGTTCGCCGTAAATAATTACTTCCGCAAGAGCCTTAAGAGTCTTGAATTGCAGGGGTGAGAAATATTTTAAACCGAATCTTGCCTTTTCCGCTGATGATAATAAAAGAGAAGTAAATAAAGTATTCAGCACACCAAGTGCTAAAATTATTCCCGTTACCGTCCCTAAATCCGTAGAAAACATCCATAATGAAATAACGGGGCTCGTATCCTGAAAAAATAAAATGCAAATCGAAATTAAAGACAGAGCAATTGATGCCCAGATATTCATTTTAACAAGTATTGTAAACCTTCTTATATCGGCAATTGAGTACCAGCATAGCAAAACATGAATGAATGATATTACAATTAACCCGGTAAGAAGCATGTTACCGGGGTTAGTATTATTGAGTGCATTTTCGAAAAAACTTATTGTGATAAAAAGGAAGGTTAAAAAATAAATTCCTCCGAAAATTTTCAAATAAGTTCTTAGCCATTGTTCATTTTTTGTAATCATTTTATTTCGCCATTTTTAATTTTCAAAAAATATAATCGACTTACCACGGCAAATATTTAATCGGCTCTCTTCGTCCAAGCTGGAAATAGCAGTAAAAAATATCTAAAAAAGGAAAGACACGAAGGTAAGCTTTACAGAGCAAGAGCGTATTATCCCCTTCATTAGGCAGCACTACAAAATCTCTTATCACTTTAAAAAAGCTTAAATACCATTTATCCAAATGAGCAATATCGTAATCAAAATAGCCAAGATTTAAATATCTTTCATTAAGCTTAGCCGGCGGCTGATCCCGTACATAAGAAGCTCGGAAATAACCAAGCTGAGTGGGTTTGCCGTCGCTGTTAATATGCTGGTTCCATTCGCCTGCATATCCTGTTTTATCCTGGATAACAATTTCATTATATCCATAATTAACGCCGTCTTTTTTCATGAATCCCTTTTTAAATTTTTTCCCCGATAAATTGCCGATCCATTCATGATTCCAGCCGTAGTAAATAAAACCGTTCAACTGTTCCAGATCCGGCGGTGTACCTGTTAATAAAATGGATTCAAGTTCGGCAGAGCTTGCCTGTGCTAAGCTATCGTAGGTCCAGATTGTAGACGACATAGTATTCTCCGATTATAAATTATTTTAATTGTTTTGATTCTTGCAACATTACACCTTGTTTAGTGTGCGAATATTTATAATTGCAGGGGATTTCTAAATATAGTCGCTTCGACCCACCGCTTCACCCCTCCCCACATAGCGGCGCGGCGAGAGGGGACTTTTTGGGTTTTGATGAATAAACGTTTGAAGCAGCTTATACATTATAATCTCTTAAATTACGATATTGTAAAGTTTTCTATTTTTTATAAAAGTTCTTCTTTTATCGGAGATTTCCAATCAATAATTGCCGAATCATATTTAATAAACAAACAAAAACTAGTACTGTATTTATTTGTACTTAAACGTTTATAAATTTTTTATCCGGTTAAGAAATAATAACCGGCGGGTTGAAGGCCGTGCATATTCTTTACAAATCTGTATTTTGGAAAAATAAAATATTAGTACCCGCAGTATTGAATCAATATTAACAATCATGAAAAAATTAACCGGAAAGCCCTGTATGTATAAAATGATTTAGTTCACTTATCAACAAGTAAATTAATTCATAGAATAATAAAAAATAGTTGAATATTAACTATTCAAATTCCCGCACAAACAATTTTTTATCGTTAAGTTGGAGGATAATATTTAATTAAAGAATCCGCGTCATCTATAGAATAGTAAATCTCTTACATGCATTTAACATAAGATGTAGAATTTTTATTGTCAAGTAAATTTTTTAAGAAAACTTTTGAAGTGATTTGGCGTAACATAAGTATATCCGGAATGGATACTTTAGCATAAGTTCCGTCATGTCCTGCCGGGTAATAAGCAGATCATTAACAATTATGTAACAAGATTTATTAGTTCTTGCTGATGGGATTTTGTTAGTGGTATATGTTCCTATTAAATAATATAATGATAATCCGATTATTCACAGATCATTACACCGGAGGCTATATGTCAGCCAATTCTGTTTCAAACGGAATATCCGAAAGTTCAATCTTAGGAAACTTTTCCCTGAAATAATTTAATGACCATTCGCTTGTAAAAAGGATAGCTGTTCTTTCCGAAGCGTCGTTAACAATAGCGGCGCCCGCAGGCAGAACCATAGCCTCCAGGCTTTCGGCGCTCACTTCCGGGGAAACCCATCTAAGTACTTTCCAGTTGGTCTGTTCCAATCTTGATTCGGCGCCGTATTCACTTTCCAGCCTGAACTGAACTACTTCAAACTGTAACGGTCCCACCGCGCCAAGCAGGGGAACTTTCTGTCCTGAATTTTTTAGATAGTAAGCTTGGATAACGCCCTCCTGCAGAAGCTGATCTAATCCATCCCTGAATTTTTTATAATTTGAAGGATTTGGATTATGCATAAATACAAAATGTTCCGGGGCAAATTTAGGGATCTCTTTATAAACAATTGAAGGGTCTTCAGTAATCGTATCGCCTATACCAAAATTAGAATTTCCAACGAAGCCTACAATATCTCCCGGGAATGCTTCATCAACGGTTTCCCTATCCTGTCCGAACATTTTTTGAGAGTTTGAAAGCCTTATCTTTTTACCGCTGTTAACATGGAAAGCCTGCATATCGCGAGTAAACGTTCCCGAACAAACCCTTAGGAACGCAATGCGGTCACGGTGTTTGGGATCCATATTAGCCTGAATTTTAAAAATAAAGCCTGAGAACATATCATCTTCGGGCTTTACAATTCCTTTTACACTATGTCTTGGCGCCGGCGGAACAGCATAACTTAAAAAGCCGTCAAGCAAAAGCTGAACGCCGAAGTTGTTCATTGCGCTACCGAAGAATACAGGCGTCAGGCCGCCTTCTAATACGGCGGCTGAGTCAAATTGTTCACCGGCCGTATCAAGCATTTCGATTTCTTCAATCAGCTTGTTGTAATTGTTTTCACTCAATTTATCTTTTACCATAGGATCGGATAAGTCGTGAATTGATACCGGTGCGATAAATTGTCCGCCAGTGGTTTTTTCAAACAAATGAATCTCTTTCGAAATACGGTCGTAAACGCCCTTGAAATCCAATCCTGTTCCCAGCGGGTAGTTCATCGGGAAAGCCCCTAAACCAAGTACGTTTTCAATTTCGTCAATAAGCGCCAGCGGTTCAAGTGTAGGCCTGTCAAGTTTATTTATGAAAGTGAAAATAGGGATTGCTCTTTTCCGGCACACTTCAAAAAGTTTTTTTGTTTGTGCTTCAATACCCTTAGCAGCATCAATAACCATTACCACAGCATCAACGGCAGTCAGAACGCGGTAAGTGTCTTCTGAAAAATCTTCGTGCCCGGGCGTGTCAAGCAGGTTAATTTTAAAGCCTTTATAATCGAACTGGAGAACAGTTGAACTTATTGATATCCCTCTTTTTCTTTCAAGTTCCATCCAGTCTGATGTTGATGACCTCTGGTTTTTTCTTGCCGTTACCGACCCGGCAAGCTGTACTGCACCGCCGTACAAAAGAAATTTTTCAGTTAAAGTTGTTTTACCTGCATCGGGATGAGATATTATAGCAAATGTACGCCTTCTGTTTATTTCTTTTAAATTACTCATAATAAGTGTATTTCTCTTAATAAATTTTTTTGTAAAACTTTTGTTATAAAGGACGAAATGATAAACAGGGAAGTGCTAATAGAAGAATTCCGAGATAAGCGAAAAAAATCTTCCGCTTAATGACTGATTATATATCTCTCTCAATTTCATAAAAATATCATCATAATAAATTATCTTAATATAACAAAATTAACTATTTTATCATTATCGAACAAAAATAAAAAAAATGGATTTAGAATCTGCATATATTGAAGCTCTGGAATTCACAAAAAATCATTATGAAAATTTTCCGGTGGTTTCGTTCCTTATTCCCCAAAAGATAAGGAAAGATGTTGCAATTATATACTGGTTCGCGCGGACTGCAGATGATATAGCCGACGAAGGCAACCAGGATCCCGAAGAAAGATTAAGCGAGCTGAATGAATTTGAAAACCGCTTTACTGAATTATTAAGCGGGAATTTTGATAGCCCTTTTGAACAGGCTCTATATACTACTATTCAGTCTAAAAATCTTACCGTGGAATCTTTTTACAATTTACTAAGAGCCTTCAGGCAGGATATAACAAAAAACAGGTTCATTGATTATAACGATCTGCTTGCATACTGCAATAATTCAGCTAACCCTGTAGGAAGGCTTATACTTGAGTTGAATAATATCAGGGATAAAGAAGCGTTTGCCTGTTCGGATAAAATATGTACCGCGCTGCAGTTAGCCAATTTCTGGCAGGACGCGGCAATTGACTACAAAAAAGGAAGAATTTATTTGCCGCAGGACGAAATGACAGAATTTAATGTGGCAGAAACAGTATTTGAGTTAAATGAAAATAATCTTAATTTAAAGGCACTTTTAAAGTATAATGTTGATAGAACCCGTGCCCTGTTTGATGAAGGAAAGCAATTGACAAAGTATCTTAGCGGACGGCTGAAGTTTGAAATCAAATGGACAATTCTTGGCGGGCAGGAAATATTGAAGAAGATAGAAAAAAATAATTATAATGTTCTTCAAAAGCGTCCGGTTTTAAATAAAATGGATTTTTTAAATTTACTATTGAAATCATTTTTTTAATGATGGCTGAAACAGCAAAAGATATTGCAAAAACCAGTAAAAGCAGTTTTTATTATGCATTTAACCTGCTGCCGAATGCAAAACGCGATGCAATGAATACTGTTTATGCGTTCTGCAGGCAAACCGATGATATTGTTGACCAGGAAAATCTTCCCGATGATATAAAGTATGAAAAACTTTTTAAGTGGACGAATGAATTACAGAAGGCTTTAAATGGCCATTCGGAATATACGTTGCTTAACAAACTGGGTAAAACTATTTCACAGTTCAATATGCCGCTTGAGCCGTTTTTTGAATTGTTAAAAGGAATGGAAATGGACCTTCAAAAGAAAAGGTACTTAACTTTTGAAGATCTAAAACTTTACTGCTATAGGGTAGCTTCTACAGTCGGCTTAATGTGTATAGAGATATTCGGGTATAAGCATAAGTCAACAAAAGATTTTGCAGTTGACCTGGGTATTGCGCTTCAGCTCACGAATATATTAAGAGATATAAAAAAAGATTCTCAGAGCGGCAGGATTTATTTACCCCAGCAGGAACTTGCCCGGTATAATTATTCAGACAGCGATATTATAAGTAATACTTATAATGAGAATTTCAAAGAGTTAATGCGCTACCAGGTAGAACGTGCTGAAAATTATTTTATCAGCGCAACAAAGGATTTAAACCTTGATGATAAATACTCAATGTTTGCAGCCAGGGCTATGCAGCATATATATCATAAAATCCTTGAAAAAATTATTGACGCCGATTATGATATTTATAATAGAAATATAAAAGTTAATAAACTTGAAAAAGTGGGTATTTCTATAGGTGTATGGGCTAAGTACAGTTTAGTTTATTGATGAAAAAATGCATCGTAATCGGAAGCGGACCGGCAGGGCTGTCTGCTGCAGCGTATCTTTCCCGCAGCGGAATTCATGTAGAAATTTTAGAAGCATCTCCCAAACCCGGAGGCAGGGCGTATTCATTTAAAGACAATGAAACCGGCACAGTTATAGACAACGGGCAGCATATCCTGATGGGGTGTTATAAAGAAACACTAAATTTCTTTAAACTTATTGGTGCGGGGGATAATTTTATTTACCAGGACGGCATAAAGGTAAATTTTATAAGAGAAAATTTTAAGCTGTTTTCCCTTCAGGCTTCACGGCTTCCATATCCCTTAAATCTTTTGTCGGCGCTGTTGAACTATAAAGCTCTGCCGGTAAAAGACAGGTTAATATTTCTTGGATTTTTCATGAAGCTTCCGTTTATATCGCAAAAAAATATCCGGGATTTATCCGTATATGACTGGCTGGTAAGAGAAAATCAAAATGAAAATATAAGGAAAGCATTCTGGGAGATTTTAGCCGTCGGCGCGTTGAATACAAATATTAAAGAAGCATCTGCCGCAACATTTTCTGTAATATTAAAAGAAATTTTTTTCAGGGGGAATAAAGCCGCTACGATTATTCTGCCGAAGTTCGGGTTAAGTGAAAGTTATTGTACGGACGCCTTGAATTATATTGAAAAACGAAACGGTAAAATAAATTTTCTTGAACAGGTAAGCGGGATTAAAGTTGCCGGTAATAATATTGAAGAAATTGTTACAAGCAAAAGAAAACTAACCGGTTTTGATTTTGTTGTTTCGGCAGTACCCTTATATTCATTGAAGAAATTTTTCCCGGGATTAAGTTCTGTAAGCAATCTTGAACTAAATTATTCTTCAATCCTTTCAATCCATCTTTGGCTGAAGGAAAATAAACTTACTGAGGATTTTTACGGATTGATTAATTCGCCGGTTCATTGGGTGTTCAACCATCGTGATCACATAACGCTGGTGATAAGCGATGCAGATAAACTGATTGATAAATCCAAAGCAGAAATTTTTAATATGGCGGTATTCGAATTGGAGAAATATATTAAGATTGGGAAGGATAATATAATTTCGTACAAAATAATAAAAGAGAAACGGGCCACATTTGTGCCATCAAAAGAAATACTCAACAGCAGGCCTGAACAAAACACTCTTATAAATAATTTTTTCCTCGCCGGGGACTGGGTAAATACCGGTTTGCCATCAACCATCGAAAGTGCCGTGAAAAGCGGAAGAATAGCTGCGGAACTGGTGATTAAATATTAAACTATTTCAGTTAAAGAGTTCTTTTAAACCGGTTAATAGATAATAGCAGCTTACTTATCAGCAAATTACAAGTATAATCAAATACGTTTGATAATAACTATGGTAATTCAGAATTATTTTTAAATTGGGGAAGCGTAAAGTAAAAAGTACTTCCAATTTTTTCCCGGCTATCGACCCAAATCTTTCCCCCATGCCTTTCAATAAATTCTTTACAAAGTAAGAAGCCCAGGCCGGTACTTTTTTCCCCTTCTGTTCCCGTATGCCCAACTTCTTCTTCCATTCGGAACAATTTTTTTGATAATGATTCAGACATTCCGATACCACTATCCTGAATAGCAATTTCTACAATATTATTTTCTTTTTCATTAGAGTAAACTCTAACTTTGCCGCCCCGGTTCGTGAACTTTATTGCATTTGATAAAAGATTGCGTAAAATAGAATTTAGCATTTCTTCGTCCGCATAAACCGATTGTTTTTCGGGAATTTCAGAAATTATATCGACTCCCTTTTGTTCACTTCTTTGACAAAGCAGGCTGATATTCCGGGAGACGATTTCTAATAAAACGAGTTCAACTGGATTAAAACTTATGGCTCCCTGCTGCATGCGCGCCCAATCCAATAAATTTGTTAATAATTTCAAGATATTTTTCACGTTCAGGTTAATTTCTTTACTTAATGAAGACAATTTATCTTTGGGGAAGTTATCGATATCTTCTGCCATTAGGCCTGTTAGCCCAACTAGTCCTTGAAACGGGCTTATATCAATGTTCAGTATTACCAGTGGGTCAATAATTATTTGTATTTATCGGGAAATAGCATAAATCTTTTTTTTAATATTAGTTCTAAATAAAATCAAAATCAAAATGTAAATAAAATATACATTAAAAATAGACATTATGGGATATTACCTGGAATGTTGTGCTCCGGTGTAAGCGAATTTGGCAAAGATTCAGAATTTTTATTTATCTTGTATAAGAATTTTGACTCGAAACTGATCAAATAGTAAACAGTTATAGATACCTAAAAATGTTAAACATTTTAGTAATAATTATTATTTTATTCTAAAATAAGCATTAATATGTGCTGTAAAATAGTAAGTTTACTAAAATGCTGTAGTTTAAATCAATTATTCCATTGACAGTGATATAATATGTAGTTAATTTCTACAAAGAATATTAAATTATCCGTAACTAAACAGAATTTTAATAAAAGGAGGACAAAGGTAAAATAAAACCGGCTATTATCCAGGTTCCTTTTAGTAAGAAAAATAGCTTAATCCTTTGAATTAATTAAAATAATGAGTCAAAATAAAAAATAAACAATCAATAAATAAAGTTATAGAGTGGGGATCAAAATGAATGATAATTTAACACTCGTAGAAACTGCAAAACTTCTTCTTCATGATAAGGAATATGACTTCCCTATCGTAACCGGCGCTGAAGGAGAGCTCGGGATTGATATTACACAGTTGAGGAACAAAACAGGTGCAATAACTTTAGATAACGGTTACGGTAATACGGGAGCATGCCAGAGTGCGGTAACATTTATTGACGGTGAAAAAGGAATCCTTCAATACAGGGGCTACCCGATTGAAGAACTGGCGGAAAAATCCAATTTCATCGAAGTATGTTATTTGTTAATTTTCGGACACCTGCCTGATTCTACCGAACTTGAAAAATTCCAATTCGAGTTAACACATCACAGCCTGATCCATGAAGGCATGAAAAAATTTTATGACGGATTCCCCCCAACTGCGCATCCGATGGGAATTTTATCTTCAATGGTTAGTTCATTATCTGCATTTTACCCGGAAGCGGATTACAATGCGGATATTGAATTAAATATTGTGAGGCTTCTTGCAAAACTAAAAACAATAGCTGCGTTTGCATTTAAGAAATCTATCGGCCAGCCGTATGTGTACCCGAAGAATAATTTAAGCTACAGTGCGGATATACTCCATATGATGTTTGCAGTACCATCCGAGAGATTGGAAATTCCGAAAGTATTTGAAGATGCACTTGATAAATTATTAATTCTTCATGCAGACCATGAACAAAATTGCAGTACCTCAACCGTAAGGATGGTGGGAAGCAGTGAAGCAAATCTTTTTGCCTCAATTTCTGCCGGGATAAATGCATTATGGGGGCCGCTGCACGGCGGAGCCAACCAGGAAGTAATCCAGATGCTTGAGAAGATCAAAACCGATGGCGGCAATTATAAAAAATATATTGAAATGGCAAAAAACAAAGACTCAAAATTTAAACTTATGGGGTTCGGCCACAGGGTTTATAAAAACTTTGACCCCCGTGCTAAAATTCTAGAAGTTTCCGCAGAAAGGGTTCTTAACCAGTTAGGAATTAGAGATCCGCTGCTTGACATTGCAAAGAACCTTGAAGAGATTGCTCTAAAAGACCCTTTCTTTATTGAAAGGAAATTATATCCCAATGTTGATTTTTACAGCGGTATAATTTACCGGGCGATGGGAATCCCTACCAATATGTTTACCGTAATGTTTGCCCTGGGGCGGCTACCCGGCTGGATTGCGCATTGGAAAGAAATGAGAGAGACATTAGGAGCCAAAATTAACCGTCCCCGGCAAATATATACCGGCGAAACAAAACGGCCGTACGTACCCATAAATAAAAGATAAATTTAAAGGCTGTTTGAACTATTCAATTTGAAAATGTGAGGCTCATCTTTAAGGTGAGCCTCACATAATTTAAGCCGAATCAGTTACCCAAAAATATTTACGTTTTTTATAAGAAATTAAGAAAAATTGAGTAAATTTAGCGGAATAATTTATACTATCTACTGAAAATATTGTTTTAGCACAGTTTTTTTAGGTGAATAAAAATTTACCTTCTTTAAGTTAATCTTTAGTTATAAATTTGGCTGTAAGTTTAACTTATTATAATTGTTGATATAAATGATAATTTTATCTATTTTTTGAAATAAAAATGAAGGAGTAAGAGTATAGATAATTATTTACAATAGTTTATATTTATAAAATTCGTGATAAGGGATCCTTATTAATAAGAAAATAATAAAAATGCTTTCTGAAGCTGCACGCATTTTTCTAAGCGGGATAATCTTATTTTATGCAGCAATGAATTTAGGCTTCCTTTCCCCTTACCAGTCCCAGGTTAACCAAAGGATTTGGGAGAACATCTTCTACAAGATGTCCGAGCAGCAAAACTTATCAGAACAACAAAAGCTTCCTGATGAAAAAAAACCGGGCGAAAACGAAGAAGCCTCGCTTCAAAGTTCAGATCAGAGTATTAACCATTTAACAATTCCCCTTGATATACCGCAGGATTCAACACACAAAGGGAATATTTACGAGGTAAATGCAAATCCTGTGCCGGACACCAGCGGAATTAACGATTCGTTAATGGTGAAAAAAGTTATGAGTCTGCAGGGTACAAAGCCGGGTTCCTTGTTAAAAACTTCTTCCGATACTTCTAAAAGCAAAAGTAATTCAGCCCGCTTAAAAACGGCTCTTGCAAAGGATACATCCGGGTTTAAAGATTCGTTGGCTGCCAAAAAAGACACCGTGAAGATAGATTCCATGGCAATCGATTCTACGGCAAGACTTAAATATTTTAGATACAGCGCCCAGGATGTACCCAACGTACAATTAGATCAGCCGGATCAGCCTGACTTATTGGCTAAACCCTCCGATGCAGTTGTAAAAAGAATTATTGCAGTTGATTCAACCGGTCAGTATGTAGAAATTAAAGACGTAGCCGGAACCGACGACAGGAGAATCCTTTTGCGAATGCCTCTTGACGACTATATAAATCTACAGGTTGCTTTAAATGAGAACAAAATTTGGGACAAAACTTTTAACGGGCTTTATGAATATAAAAGTTCCAAAAAAGAACTTGGCGAACTGATTAAAGATATTACCAGTTTTGAGATCCCGCTACCAAGGATAGGCGTACTAAGTATATTCGGTAAACCTGTAATCAAACTTCAGATAGGCGGCTCGGTTGATATCCATGCCGCATGGGATAATACTACAACACAGGGCGTTACAACCTCTGCGTTGGGTAATACTCAAAATACACCCAACTTCCAGCAGCAGGTACAGACAAATGTAACCGGTATGATAGGTGATAAACTTAGTATAAATGCAGATTGGAATACACAGCGTACTTTTGATTATCAAAATCAATTGAAGATTAAATATACGGGCTATGAGGATGAAATTATTCAAAGCATTGAAGCAGGCAACGTTTCTATGCAGGCATCCCCGTTAGTCGGCGGAAGCGACGCATTGTTCGGTATCAAAGCGCAGCTTAAACTGGGGCCAATAGAATTAACAACTCTTGCCAGCCAGCAGAAGGGCCAGATGAAGACAGTTGCAGTAAACGGCGGTACGCAGTCGTCAACATTTACACTGCGCGCTTATAATTATGCTACAAATAATTTCTTTATAGATACGGTTTATGCAAGTTCTACTAAAAATCTTTTTTATAATTTTTATGGACAGGCGGTTCCTCAGGTTAGTTATCAATATAAGGTTATTCAAATACAAGTATGGAAAACCCTTAATACCGTGCTTGTTGATTTATCAAAAGAAAGAAATGCAAATGCATATTTAAATGTGGTTAATTGTCCCTTAAACGGAACGTACGCGGATACTTCTTTAAGATCAATTAATATTAATCCGATTCCCGGAAGCAGTATTACCGGAAGGTTTGTACGACTTACTGAAGGCACAGATTATATAATGAATTACGAAACAGGATACATTACATTTCTTACCACAGTAAATGATGCCGATGGAATTGCTGTTGCTTATACTTATGGTAGTGGCAATTTTCCAACACAACAATATGGCGAGTTTGTAAATTCCCCGGCTATAGATACGAATACTGCAGACAGGATTGTATTAAAATTAGTAAAACCACCTTATCTTAAGCCGCAGTTTACACAAGCCTGGTCATACATGCTTAAAAATATTTATTCTGTAAATGCCACAAATATTCAGCAGACCGGCTTTACGGTGCAGATAAAATATGATATTCCAGGGCAAACTCCTGTTACAACATACTCTGAAAACGGCGCCCAAATTCAATTACTAAATGCTTTCGGGTGGGATAAATACGATGCCGCCGGAAATCCCAACCCGGATGGATTATTTGACTGGCGTCCGGCGCTTACAATTATTCCTGCCGCAGGAGAAATTATTTTCCCAACTTTGGAGCCATTCAGTTACCCTAATCTTTATAAAAATGGTTTAACAGACTCAGTCCTGGCATTCCAGGCGGTTTATGATACATCGTCCACTTATGCAGCGCAGGACCAGGTTCATGATAAATGGGAAATTGACGGAACATATACGGGTAATGCAACATCCGTTTATCAGCTCGGGTTTAACGTGGTGGAAAATTCTGTTAAGCTTAGTCTTAACGGAAAAGCATTAGTAGCGGGCACAGACTTTACAATGGATTATAACACCGGGCAGTTAACTATACTAAACAGTAATGCTTTAATACCGGGAGCAGGTTTGAGCATTACTTTTGAGCAGAATGACCTGTTCACTCTTGCGTCCAAAACGATGCTCGGGGCAAGGGCGGTGGTTGACTTCTCGGATAAGACCAAGCTTGGTTTTTCAATATTAAATCTTAATGAACAATCATTGAACGATAAGGTAAGAATAGGCGAGGAACCTTTCAGCAATACGATGATGGGAGTTGATTTAACTACGGGCGGCGATCTTCCTTTTATAACGGATGCTCTTGATAATGTAATTTCTACCAAGGAAAAATCATCTTTTACTTTATCCGGTGAATTTGCGCACATGGCTCCCGATCCGAATACGATAAAGAGTACTATCACCGATGACGGTGGGCAAAGCGTAGCTTACATTGACGACTTTGAAGGTTCGCAAAAATTAATCCCTATCGGAGTTGCATATTCCAGTTGGCATGATTTAAGCGCGCCTGATTCGCTTTATAAATTAAACGGGTTTAATCCTTCTTCATATACAGTTGATTCTACGAATAATTATTATCAAAACCTGCTGCCCTTTAAAGGAAAGAGCTGGTGGTTTTCAGTTGCACCATCAAACGTAAAAGTAAGCGATATTTATGGCAGTAAAAAGCAGGTTGCACAAACGGATGAGCAGGAATCCGTCATGGATTATTGTTTTTTACCAGATACTCCCGGTATTGATAACATGAATCCTAAAAACATGAACCGATTTCAAACGGGTGTGAATCTGAATAAAAACTGGGGAGGGATGATGAAGGTACTTTCCACTACTGCAAATGACCTTCAGGCGCAGAATATGCAGTATATTCAATTCTGGCTGTGGGTTGATCCAACTACTCCCAAGGGTACAATGCTCTATATTGATCTGGGCAGAATAAGTGAAGATACATTTGGTGACAGAACCCTTCATACAGAAGATATAAACCATAACGGTATTCTTGACCAGTCGGCGGATCTCGGTTTAGACGAGATGAATGATGTCGCGGAAAAAGCTTATGCAGCGGCTCACGGCTATTATACTCAGAGTAAACCAGATCCGGATAATGATGATTTCAGTCTTAACAGCCCTAATCCCAATGATAAATACAGTTACTTTTATGTAAACGGTACCGAAGGCAATGGAGCGAATACGGATATAGGCAGAATTCCAGATACCGAGGACCTGGACAATAACGGCAACCTGGATATTGTTAACAGTTTTTTCCGTTACGAGGTTCCGCTTGATACAAATGCTGCATATAAATTAAATTTAATCAGCGCTCCCAATACAAGTGAAGGCTGGCATTTATACAGGATACCCTTACAAAATTATTCCGATTCAATAGGCGCCCCGTCTTTATCTAATGTTGAAACTATAAGAATATTTTCTACAGGCGTGGATACATTAGTGCATGTAAGGTTTGCGGAGTTCAATCTTGTCGGCAATACATGGCAGCAGGTAATACCTTATGATACAGTAATGGTCTTATCGGTAAAAAACCTGGAGGATGATCCTGATTATTACAGCCCTCCGGGTCTTCAAAGAGAATTAGACCGCACGGTAACTACGGCAACGGTATATATGAATGAGCAGTCGCAGGATTTAATTATTAAAGATCTCAGGCCCCAAGATAACCGCCAGGTAGTGGATTATCTACCGCAGCCGCTTGACGTATTTAATTATACCGAGATGAAAGTATTCTTTCACGGCGACACAACTACATCTCCGGGCGTAAATATTTCAGGCACTACAGGCGGAAAAAGTAATGCGTATGTATATTTGCGGTTTGGAACCGATACAAATAACTATTACGAATACCGTCAGCCGATCACTAAAGGCTGGAATGATGCCAATATTATTTTTAAAGACCTTACGGCAATAAAAGAAGTTCAGAAATCAAGCAACGATACAACTCTTCATTTGCTTTTAATCAGCGGCTTCAGCGACCGTTATTATGGAATAAAAGGAAATCCTTCCTTAACTTCTCTAAGCTTTTTTAATATAGAAATTGTGAACAATACAAGTATTACGACTTTAAACGGGGATGTTTGGGTAGATGAATTAAGGGTAGTAGGCGCTGACAGCCATGCGGGAAATGCGTATACTTTTGCAACTTCAATTAAATTTGCCGATTTGCTTAATCTTAGTTATAATATGAGTTATACAGATCCTTATTTTCACAGCCTGGGAACACAATTCGGCAACAGGAACGATACAAGAAGCTGGAGCATGTCCGGCAGCCTAAATATATTAAAATTGCTGCCTTTTAATATGGGGACGGGGAGCAACCTGGGATTAAGTTATACACATTCTGAAAGTATTCAGAAGCCCCAGTATCTGCCGGGAACAGATATAGCTGTTGCTTCCTACGCTGCAAACGCAAACACAGATACATCTTCAACTGCACATCTGACCGGGGCCCAGATTACCTCGGCATCAGAGACGATTAATACTTCGGACACCTGGTCACTAGGTACAATTGCTCTAAAAATACCCACATCTTTATGGTATATAAGAGATACATTTAACTCCCTGTCTTTTACATTTAATTATAATAAAACATTTGGGAGGAACCCTGCTGAATTATCGCTGTCATCATGGGTATGGAATGGAGGTCTTAGTTATTCCGTTAGTTCAAGTCCCGATAATTTCTTTATGCCTGTAAAAATTCCTCTTGTTGGCTCTGTGCTTGGATTTTTAAGCGATTACAGGGATCTGAAAATATATTATGCACCTCAAACTTTTGCATTTAACTTTTCAGCCAACAGAATGCGTTCCTTCACTTCAAGCCGGCCAACTATCGGTTCAACCGACAGCACTTCTACGGAATCGACAACTATTTTCTCGCATGATTTTACTACCAACAGGGGATTTAATTTCTCCTGGAAAATTACTGATGGTGGGTTTATAAATTTATCAACCGACTACAGTGCAACTATTAATGGTACTTTAGCTTACCTGGAATCCGATACAATCAACCATGTTAATACTTTGCTTCCGGAAAGAGAAATATGGCGGAGTATTTTTACAGGCGGATATTTTGGAAAGGTATCTTCATTTCAACAGAATTTAAATTTCAGAGCTTCACCCAAGCTCCCCTCGATCTGGGACATAGATAAGAATTTTAATTTAACAGCCAGTTATTCGGCAAGTTATCAATGGGCGCACAATTTTAGCGCTACAACCTTAGATTCTGCTACAAATCAGAATGTAGATGCTGGAAAGAGTGCGGGCTACTCAAACAGGTCGCAGGTTGGATTAAGAATATCACTTAAAGCGCTGATGGATCCGTTATTTAACAGCGGAGATGAAAGTTCATTGCAGCCGAACGGAGCCAATGCACGCGGGAATAATCCGGAAGGGCGTACGCGTAATTTCGACAAGGAAGAAGGCGGTAAAATTCCTGATTTACAAGCCGGGCAGAATGGTCAGAAAGCCGCAGCAGAAGGTAAGAAATCACCTTCGGATACAACAAAAAAATCGGATTCTGTTTCCATTGTTAAAAAGGGTATAAAATCCTATCTCACTCTTAAAAATGCAGAACTGGTATTAAGCACTGTTGCCAGGGCCTTATTTTTTGATTACGAAACTATTACCATTAACTTCACCAACAGCAACACTGTATCTAAATCTGCATTAGCTGCCAATGGCACCGGCTTTACTAATTTCTGGGGATTTAGTTTAAATGAGAGCGCCGGCCCTTCAAGATTATTTATGTTAGGGCTGGATGCGGATCCCGGGGAAAGGGTGGCGGGTTTGGGTACCATAACGGATGTATATTCACAAAGTAATAATCTTGATCTTTCAACTTCACGACCTTTGTGGGAAGGTGCAAAAATAGATTTATCATGGAAGTTAAGCTGGTCGTCAAATACGAGCACTCCTCTGAGTACTCAGTATGGTACCTTAACAAGTGCGGGACCAATAAGCTCAACCGGGACATTAAGCAGGTCATTCCTGTCTTTACCGCCGGTATCACTTTTAAGTGTATTTAAAAGCAGCATAGATCAGGTTAATACTCTTTATTCGCATAACCCTAATCTTTCAGCCAATCCTTCTCTTGCGCTTTCACAGGCTTTTATACAGGGATTTGAAACGCTGCCCTGGCTCTCCCAAACCAGCGTTTTGGAAAACTATGCAAATTATATCCCCAGGCCTAACTGGTCGATTACATGGGACGGGCTTGAAAAACTCTGGCCGTTTAAATATGTAGCCGATAAAGTTTCATTGGATCATGCCTACTCTTCAAGTTATACAGAAGGATGGTACATTGACCCCAACGGCAATAAGGTAACACAATCTCAGCAGATAAATTATGCTTTTGCCCCACTAATCGGGCTTAATATGACATTCGGAAAACTTTGGGGCGGGGATTTAACCGGCACGATAAAATACGCCACAAGTTCAACCTTTGCATTAGGATTATCAACTTTAAATGTTTCACAAAGCGCTACAAAGGATATTGGATTATCTGCATCTTATCATAAAGCCGGATTTGAACTTCCGATTTTCGGAGTTTCACTGAAAAACGATATTGAGTTTACATTCGCTTATACTTACAGCCTGAATTCAACTGTCCTTTATGATTTTACGCAGAGTCCATTTTCGGATGCAGGCACTCCCCAGGACGGGCAGACGAGGGTTTCTATAGAGCCGAGAGTGAAATACACGATAAGTTCAAAAATTACTATTTCTATTTTTTATACAAGAACTACTGTGCAGCCCGAAGGCCAGTCAAATGTTATACCCACTACCTCCAACTCAGCCGGGTTAGATGTGCATTTAGCAATAGGCGGATAAATTTTTATTTTCAAAATATGTGAACGATAAATTTTTCGATTGGCTGATAAATTTAAAATATTATTGATATATTTTTATTTCGGGTGTGATATTAAAAGCAGATGTTTAGTAATTTTTAAATTATTATCTTTAATTATTTGTCCAATTAACACCGCGATTAATCGCGGTGTTAATGATAAGGCGGCTGGTACTTTCTAACCGTTTTAACGGTTTACAATAAACTTGTAAGGAGAATGGCAGAACAAATTATTTACTATGTCCCTGGTAATTTAACATTAAAATAAAAGAGAATTATGAAAAGAAACAAAATTTTATGGGTTGACGACGAAATAGAACTCTTACGTTCGCATATTATTTTCCTGTCTGAGAAGGGCTATGAGGTTGATACTGAAACGAACGGTGAAGACGCAATTTCTTCAGTTAAAGAGAAAGAATACGATCTGCTTTTTCTTGATGAGATGATGGCAGGCATGGGCGGGCTTGAAACTCTTGCCCAGATAAAAGAAATTAAACCGAATCTGCCTGTAGTTATGGTAACTAAAAGTGAAGAAGAAAGCCTGATGAATGAGGCTATCGGCGGAAAGATTACCGACTATTTAACAAAGCCGGTGAATCCGAGCCAGATTTTATTGGTTTGTAAAAAGATACTTGAAGGTAAAATTATTTCAGGGCAGTACGCCGCAAAAGATTACCTGCTTGATTTTAACGAAATATCGCGCGCCTTTTTAAATGAAATGGATTTTGCCGAGTGGATTGAGATTTATACAAAGCTTGTGAACTGGGATATAGAACTTGATTCGCACCCGGAAATTGATTTAAGGCAGACGCTTAATGATCAAAAAAAGGAAGGCAACAAAGAGTTTTCAAAATTTGTTGAAAAGAATTATCGTAATTGGTTAACCTCCGTTGGCGATCCGGATACTCCCGTACTTACTACTGAAATACTTCCCAGATATGTTCTGCAGCATGTGAATGATACAAAATCACCTGTATTCCTGTTTGTGATAGACTGTCTTAGGTTAGATCAATGGCTGATAATGGAGAAGCACTTATTGGATTTTTTTAAAATTGAAAAAGATTATTATTATGCAATCCTGCCTACTGCAACGCCGTATGCCCGTAATTCATTATTCGGCGCTTTGTTTCCATCGGAAATAGAAAAACATTATCCCCAGCTTTGGAGTTCCGGCGATGATGATGAAAACAGCATGAACAAATATGAAAAAGAACTGCTGCAGTTCTTTTTAGACAGGAAAAAAGTAAAACTAAGAAATGAACTAAAATATATAAAAATAATCGATCCTGAAGTAGGGCGTAATTTTGAACAGAATATTTTATCTTACAGGGACACGCATTTAACCGCAGTAGTAGTAAACTTTTTAGATATGATTGCGCACGGCAGGTCGGATTCCGATCTTCTGAAAGAAATAGCCCCCGATGAACCGGCATACAGGTCTTTAACAAATACATGGTTCAGCCATTCATCGCTTTTATCTACTTTCAAAGCAATTGCAGGAATTAAGAATGCCAAAGTAATTATAACAACCGACCACGGCAGCATAAGGTCTATGAGAGGCGCTAAAGTTCTAGGCGACCGCGAGGCGTCATCAAATTTAAGATTTAAATTCGGCAGGAACCTAAAGGTTGATGATAAACATGCTATTTATATTAAAAACCCGGAAGAATACAAACTGCCCAAGCGCGGTATTACAATAAATTATATTATTGCCAAGGAAGATTACTATTTTGTTTACCCGACCGATTACCATAAGTATTTAACATATTACAAAGATACATTTCAGCACGGCGGTATATCGATGGAAGAAATGATTTTACCCGTAATAACCATGGAACCAAAATAGCAGTGAGCTTTTTATTTGAACAAATAATTAATTCCGAGGATGAAACTATTGAACTTGCTTCAAAGTTTTCAGCCAAATTGGAACCCGGGGATGTAATAATACTTAACGGAAATTTAGGCGCCGGGAAAACATTTTTTATACGGCAGGCGCTTAAGAACTTAGGCATTGACAGCGTAAGCAGCCCGACTTTTACTTTAGTAAATGAATATACCGGTAAATATAAGATTTACCATTTTGATTTTTACAGGATAAATAATTCATCGGAACTTTTTGATATAGGATTTAATGACTACCTGAATGATGATGAATCCGTTATTTTTATAGAGTGGGGTAATTTAATTCCCGGAGTCCTGCCGCACAGGAGGCTGGAAATAAGTATTCAAATTGAAAGTGAATTTTCCAGAAAATTTGTATTTGAAAAATATGATTAATGATAAACCTGTTTTATCTATAGAGACATCTGAAATATTATGCGGCGCCTGCGTATATTTTCACGATGATAAATATTTTGAAGCAAGCATTCAGTTTAAAAATATTCATGCTGAAAAGCTGTTTGAAACTATTGACTATGTAATTAAAACCGCGGGTATTGAAGCCAAAGATTTAAGGGCAGTTGCCGTTTCAGCGGGGCCCGGGTCATTTACCGGGTTAAGGATCGGGATGTCAGCCGCAAAGGGCATTGCATTCGGTTTATCGCTGCCTGTTATTCCAGTGCCCACTTTCGAAGCGCTGGCTCTCCAGGTTTCGGCTCAGCTTCCCGATGGGACAATTTTTGCGATTGCCAATAAAGTTAATGTGGAAGAAATATACTGTTCAAAATTTCAAAGGGTTTCAAATTTGAAAGACAGGGGTATTAATTATATATTTGTAGAGAAACTGAAGATAATAAACTTATCCGATTTTCAGGATTTTAGTAAAGATTGTATTACATTTGGGAACGTAAACCCGGAATCCGCCGGGAAAACAGCCGGGCAGAGTATAAATATACGAAACAGCAGGATTGGATTAACTGCGCCATCACCCGTTTTTGTAGCAAAATGGGCGGATATATCAGGCGCTGAATTATTAACAACAAATTATGATTATCTTGAACCTAATTATCTTAAAAACTTTATCGTAAGGGAGAAGTAAAATGATTAAAAGAATACTTTTTCTTATCCTTTTCTTTTCGGCATTTGCGGCCGCCCAGGCCATTGGGCCTAAAGTAACTATTCCGCAAATTAATTATGACTATTCACAAGTACCCGAAAATACTACTTTTCAGCACGATTATATGATTTATAACGGAGGCGGGGGTGTATTAAAACTGTTGGGTGTAAGCTCTTCATGTAAATGTATTACTGCAAGTGTAGATAGGACTACACTCACACCGACTGATTCCGCAAGGCTTGATGTCAGCTTTTCAAACACCGGCATATCCAAAGGTACTGATAATTTTATAACTCTTAAAACCAACGACCCTAACAACCCGGAATTAAGAGTTTTTATTACGAGGGCAGTTCCCACAGGCGCCCCGACTTTATCATCGATGCCTGTAGATACAGCAGGCGGTGCGGTGCTCGGACCCGTGATTTTTCTGCCTGAAACGGAGCATGATTTTGGGAAAATGAAACAGGGCGATATTGGCAAGTATACATTTAAAATTATAAATAAAGGCACCGGTTTACTCAGAATTAAAGATATTACTACTTCATGCGGCTGTACTGCTGCGGTTGTTAATGATAAAGATATTCCTGCCGGGAAAGAAGGACTGATATCGGTTCAGTTTGACTCATCCGGAAAAATGGGAAAACTTTCGCGCAGGATTACAGTTTTTTCGAACGACCCTAAAAGTACATATAAAAATATTACAATTTATGCCGATGTAGAAACTTCGAAAGAATAGTTATGGCTTGGTTTAAAAGATCCAAAGAAAATATTTCACCTGATTCGCAAAAAAAGGATTTACCTGACGGACTATGGGAAAAGTGCCCAAGCTGCGGTGAAATAATACATAAGAAACAGCTTGAATCTAATTTGTGGACTTGCGTTAAATGCTCTCATCATTTTAGGATCGGCAGCGGAGAATATATAGATATACTCCTGGATAAAGGCACATTTAAAGAAATGGATAAGAGGATGCGTTCGGCCGATCCTCTTGGTTTTGAAGATACAAAAAAATATACAAGCCGGATACAGGAAACAATTAAAAAGCTGGATCTTAATGATGCCGTAAAGACAGGCGCCGGTAAGATGAACGGAATGGATGTTGCATTCGGCTGTATGGATTTTAAATTCATAGGCGGTAGCATGGGTTCCGTAGTCGGAGAAAAAATTGCCCGTTTGGTAGACCGCGCCTATAAAAATAAAATTCCTTTAGTTATTGTTTCCGCCAGCGGCGGGGCAAGAATGATGGAAGGCGCTTTTTCATTAATGCAAATGGCAAAAACAAGCTCCCGTCTGGCAAGGCTTGCCGAAGCTAAAATTCCTTATATATCCGTTCTAACAGACCCTACTACGGGAGGAACTACTGCCAGCTATGCTATGCTCGGAGATATTCATATAGCCGAACCGCATGCACTAATCGGGTTTGCAGGGCCGCGCGTTATTAAACAAACTATCGGGAAAGACTTACCGGCCGGTTTTCAACGCTCGGAATTTCTTCTTGAGCAGGGTTTTGTTGATATTATTTCTTCACGTAAAGATTTGAAAAATAATATTTTTAATATCTTAACTTTAATGAGTTGAGGTAATTATCAAACCAGTGTACAGCGCTGAACGTTTACAGCGCCTGCTGACTAAGTTCAAAGCCGGGGGCAAAACAATTGGACTTGTTCCTACTATGGGGTACCTGCACGATGGGCATCTTTCATTAGTAAAAAAATCAAAAGAGAAAACTGATATAACGGTTGTCTCTATCTTTGTTAACCCTGCACAATTCGCCCCTAATGAAGATTTATTAAAATATCCGAGAGATATTGAAAATGACAAAAAGCTTTTGAAAAAAGCCGGAGTTGATTTTGTATTTATCCCTTCAGCACACGAAATTTATCCTGAAGGTTTCCAGACATACGTTGAAGTGGATGAAATTTCGAGACATTTTGAGGGTGAATTCAGGCCGGTTCATTTTAAAGGCGTTACAACAGTTGTTTCGGTATTGTTTAACATCGTAAGGCCGGATTATGCTTTCTTTGGACGGAAGGATGCACAGCAGGCAGCTATTGTAAAACGAATGGTATCGGATTTGAAAATGGGCGTGAAGATTGTGGTATGCCCTATAATCCGCGAAAAGGATGGTTTAGCAAAAAGTTCCAGGAATATTTATTTATCTCCCGTGGAAAGAAACGATGCACTTGTTTTAAGCAGGACTCTTAATACCGCTAAGATGCTTATCGGAAAAGGCCGGAGAGATATACCGGCGCTTATAAATAAAATGAAAGAGGAAATATCATCGGCAAAAACTTCTGAATTGGATTATGTAAGGATAGTTGATGAAGAAAAATTTGAAGAAGCAGAAGTATTATTAAAAGGGAAGAAATATTATATCCTGGTAGCATGCAGGTTTGGAACGACCCGCCTGATAGATAATATTCTTATACATATTTAAAGTTTTCACGGGAATAATTACGGGCGGTTGTTCTTATCGAAGACATTTTTTATACCTAATAATACAAGTTCGGGGACAAATTTGTATTCAAAATCCAGGTACGGAAGTACTTTTTCGGCATTCCCGCCGGTAATAAAAATTTTTATTATTTCAGCTTTCATCCCGGTTTTACAATAATTGATAGTACTTTTAATCAAACCGGCACAAGAGTTTATAACTCCGCTGGCTATGGATGAAGCAGTATTTCTGCCTATGAAATTTTTGTAATACATTTCCGACGCAAGGGGAAGCTGTGCCGTGCTGCTATTTAAAGATTTAAACATCATATTAATGCCGGGTGCAATAATTCCACCTATAAACACATCCGGGTAGGTAAGGATGTTTATTGTAGTTGCCGTACCAAGGTCTACAGAAAGGATAATAGTTTTACCGTCAAAAATTTGATAATCTCCGGAAGCTTTAAAAAGAGAATACGCGCCTTCTGCGGAACAAAGCCTGTCCATCCCGAGAGTATCCGGGGAATCATAAGAAAGCTTTAAGTTGAATTTTACATCTTTAGTAATTATAAAGGGAGAGAAATTTTTAAGTTTTTCAGAGGCTTCCGCCACTTTCTTGGTTATTTCCGGAACAACGGAAGAGACTGCAATAGTCCGAACAGGTATTGCGCGCAGATAAGCCCGGAAAGATTCTAAATTATTAAATAATTTTTTTTCCGTGAGAATATCATCATTGAACAAACCGGTCTTGATATTTGTATTCCCGATATCGCAGGCTAGTAACATTTAGATGTTTACATCTCCGAAGAAAATCTTTTCAATTTTATTTTTGTTTTTTAATAAGAGGAAACCTTCTTCATCAATATCGTCAAAAATTCCATATTTTACCTTATCGCCATCCGTGACTGAAATTTTTTCGCCGATCAGCCCGCATTTTGATTTCCAGTCTTTTAATATATCAGCCGGAGAAGCCTCAAATTTATTTAATGTTTCTTCGAAATTATTAAGGTATTCTGCTAATAATCTTTCCCTGTCAACGGAATCATTTATTTCAAGTTTTAAAGAAGTCGGCGGTATATTATAACTGCCCTGGAAAAGAATTTGATTTACATTTATACCGATTCCTATTACCAGCCTTTCCACTTTGCTCCCGTGGGAAATAGATTCCATAAGAATGCCGGCAATCTTTTTCCCATTAACCAGGACATCATTCGGCCATTTAAGCTCTGTCTTGAGCTGGTAAAGATTTTCAATTGCGTTTGCAACTGAAAGTGAAGCTGCAAAATTTAAAATGTTAAAACTTTTATTCAGGTATTTTTTATTTGTAAGCAGAATTGAAAAAGTTAGGTTATAACCCCTGGTGCTGTACCAGACTTTATTATTTCTTCCGTGGCCTTTGTTTTGTTTTTCAGCAAGCAGCACTGTACCGTCCGTGCTGAACTTATTGGCCTTGTTTAGTAAAAAAGAATTGGTTGATTCAATTTCTTCCGTATATACAAAATTTCTGCCGATAATATCGGTGTTTAATTTTATGTCAAAATTTTCAAGACTGAACAACTTAACCTCAAATTTCAATATTTAAAAATAATTAAATTTTACAACAATTGTCAGATTAATTGTCAATACAAATAGCCAGCACGACAAAAAGGCAGATAATACGTCAAAATAAGAAGAACAAATAATTTGGAATAAATTATGATAACCTATTTAATTATAATTAGTTAAAGGCAAATCTTCTACTTGGCATATTGATTGTTTGTTATAAACTAAATTTTATTTGTAAGGAAAAAGAAATGACATATATTAAATTTGGTCCTGCGAGTGATTTTGATGCGTTTAATAAAAAAATTCATAATTTTTTTGATGAAATGCCAAATATCGGTGTAGATATCAATTATTCGGTAAAGCCAAGAACTGATTTTTACTCTGATGAGTATAATGTTTATATAGACGTTGAAATTCCGGGAGTTAAGAAAGAAGACATAAAAATATTGTTGAAAGATAATATTTTAACACTTTCCGGGGAAAAGAAAGACTTATCAAAGAAAAGTCAAAGCAGCCGGGTGGTTAAATCAGAAAGAACCTTTGGCCCTTTTAACAGAAGCTTTGAGCTACCCAATGAATTGAATACTGATAATATAGAAGCATCATTTTCAGATGGAATATTAACTATAACAATTGCAAAAAAAACACAAAACAATACTCAGGAAAAAGAAATTAAAATTAACTAATAAAACAGCAGAAAAATCCTGCTGATGGTACTTTACATAGAAGGAGTGATTTAGAATGGGAAAAATTATTGGAATCGATTTAGGTACAACAAATTCATGCGTTGCTGTTATGGAAGGCAATGATCCGGTTGTAATCCCTAATTCCGAAGGTGGAAGAACAACTCCATCTGTAGTAGCTTTCACAAAAACAGGCGAAAGATTAGTTGGTCAGCCCGCAAAAAGGCAGGCAATTACAAATCCTAAGAATACGGTGTTTTCGATAAAAAGGTTTATGGGCAGAGTAATTAACGAAGTTCAGGATGAAAAAACCAAAGTTCCTTATGAGGTAATTTCGGGTGATAATAGTTCTGCGCGGGTAAAGATTGGCGACCGGATATATTCCCCACCGGAAATAAGCGCAATGATTTTACAAAAAATGAAAAAGACCGCTGAAGAATATCTTGGTCAGGAAGTAACGGAAGCAGTTATAACAGTACCGGCCTACTTTAATGATTCTCAAAGGCAGGCTACCAAGGACGCCGGAGAAATAGCCGGATTAAAGGTAAGAAGAATAATTAATGAACCTACTGCTGCGGCGCTTGCTTATGGATTGGATAAGAAAACAAAAGATCATATTGTAGCCGTTTATGATTTAGGCGGAGGTACATTTGATGTTTCAGTAATGCAGTTGGGCGACGGAGTATTTGAAGTTAAATCCACTAATGGCGATACACATCTTGGTGGAGATGATTTTGATCAAAGAGTAATTGACTTTCTGGCAGACGAATTTAAAAAGCAGGAAGGGATTGATTTACGTAAAGACCCAATGGCGCTACAAAGATTGAAAGAAGCTGCGGAAAAAGCGAAGATTGAACTGTCATCTTCATCCACAACCGATGTTAATCTGCCTTTCATTACTGCAACACAGGACGGACCTAAACATCTTAACGTAAATTTAGCCAGATCTAAATTCGAACAGCTTATTGATGACCTGGTGCAACGTACCAAGATCCCCTGTGAGCAGGCTATAAAAGATGCCGGCGTATCGGCATCGGAAATAAGCGAAGTTATACTTGTCGGAGGTTCAACCAGGATACCTATGGTACAGGATCTTGTTAAAAAGATTTTTGGAAGAGAACCGCATAAAGGCGTTAACCCTGATGAAGTTGTTGCAATAGGCGCAGCTATACAGGGTGGTGTTTTAACCGGCGATGTGAAAGACGTTCTTCTGCTTGATGTAACGCCGTTATCACTGGGTATTGAGACCCTTGGCGGTGTAATGACTAAATTGATTGAAGCCAACACAACTATTCCTACAAGGAAAAGTGAAGTGTTCTCAACTGCATCAGATAATCAGCCTTCTGTTGAAATCAACGTTCTTCAGGGAGAACGCCCTATGGCAGCCGATAACAGAACACTCGGCAGATTTCATCTTGACGGTATTCCGCCTGCACCGCGGGGTGTTCCGCAAGTTGAAGTGACATTTGATATAGATGCAAATGGAATCCTGCATGTTGCCGCAAAGGATAAGGCTACGGGCAAGGAACAAAGCATAAGAATTACTTCTTCCAGCGGTTTATCCAATGAAGAAGTTGAAAAGATGAAGCAAAGTGCGAAAGAACATGCAGCCGATGATAAGAAAAAGAAAGAAAGCGTGGAAATTAAAAACCAGGCTGATTCTCTTGTATTCCAGACAAAGAAACAGATTGAAGAGTTGAAGGATAAGATTCCGGCAGATGCAAAATCAAAGCTTGAAGCTGAAATTAAAAAATTAGAAGACGCTATTTCATCCAACAATTCGGAACAAATGAAATCTGAAACCGAATCCTTAAATAAAGTTTGGAATGAAATTGCTTCCCAGCTTTATTCCCAGGCAGGCGCCGGACAGCAGCAGCCAGGTCAGCAGCAGAATGCACCGGGAGACCAGGCAGCAGGTAATGATAAAGGAAAAGGAGACGATAAGAATGTACAGGATGCTTCGTATGAAGTAGTAGATGACGATAAAAAATAATTAGCCGATCAGATGTGCAGGCCGGGAAGCGAACCCGGCCTGTATAATTACTTCAAAAAGTTCATAAACGTTAATAAAAAATAAATATAAATAAATGAAAGGGATAACTATGTCCGATTATAAAGAAACCTCAGAAACAGAAGTTCTTGAAGAACAACAATCATGGGAAGATAACTTAAAAAGCGAACCAAGTATTACTCCGCCTGCGGATATATATGAAACAGTTGAAGAATTTGTGCTAACTGCCGGGCTTCCCGGAGTAACTAAAGAGAATGTTCATTTAAAATTGCAGGAAAATTCACTAACTATTTTTGGTAAAGTAAATTATACCGAAGCGTTAGAAAAAAAATACGTACTGAATGAAAGTTTATTTGCAAACTATTACAGAAAATTCAAACTTTCTGAAGGTATTGACGTTTCGAAAATCTCGGCTAAATATGAAAACGGCCTGTTAACAGTTAACCTGCCAAAACATGATAAAGTAAAACCAAGAACCATTAGCGTAAGCTGATAAATCAACACCCCTATGTAAAAAGCCCCGTTACAGCGGGGCTTTTTTTATGCGAATCTATATGTGATCTTAAACTATTTTATCATCTTAGTTGTCTATAAGCAAAAGATAATTTTAATAAAAAGAATATCATTATCCTTTAATTGTTAGGAATAATTTTATAATTTTAAAGTTTAAATAAATTCTGCGATGGAAATGATAAGGTAATGACGCAAAGTTCGAAGAAGAATAGAATAATATTTATTGATTTGATGAGAGCATTTGCGGTAATTCAGATGGTGCAGGGGCATACGGTAGACGTTTTTTTATCCAATGATTACAGGAATTTTAATTCCCCGCTTTTTTCTTTATGGTTTTTTATGAGGGGGATGACAGCCCCGATTTTTTTATTTACTGCGGGCACTGTTTTTACATATTTATTTAAACTGGTAAACGAACCTTTCAATACAAATCCAAGAGTTAAAAAAGGGATTAAAAGATTCTTTTTATTAGTATTCCTTGGCTATTTACTCAGGTATCCCACGCCTTCATTTATAGATTTTTCCGGTGTCACGGCTTATGCCTGGAAAAATTTTTTTGCAATAGACGTACTGCATTTAATCGGTTTCGGAATCCTGTTTTTGCTTGTACTTTTATTGATCGGTGAGAAATTTAAAATAAACGATTATTTAATTTTTTCCGGTGCCGCGCTCCTTTCCTTCGGTTTATACCAGCCTTTCAATGCAATAAACTGGCTTAATTATATGCCTGCATGGATTGCCGGTTATTTCTACAACGGCAGCGGTTCTAATTTCCCGTTAGTGCCGTGGGTGGGTTATGTAATTGCGGGCGGAGTGCTGGGCAGTTACCTGGCAAAACACCCTGCAGTTTTCAAATCTATAAAATTCAGCTATTGGCTTGCAGGCTTTGGAGCGGCATTTATTGTCTTAGCTTTAATGGGTACAGAACTTGAGATTTTATTATACGGACATTCAAATTTCTGGACTACCAGCCCGAACCTGATCTTTTACAGGCTGGGTATTGTGCTGATTCTTAATTCTCTTGTTTCAATGATTGCATTAAAGGTAGAGTCTATTCCAAGAATTTTTATACTTATTGGCAGGAATACTCTGCTGATTTATATTGTTCATCTAACCATTTTATACGGAAGCGCCTGGAACCCCGGATTAATAAGTATTCTGGATAAAAGCCTTGATATTTGGAACACTATAGGCATGGTTATTCTAATGCTTACAGCTATGACATTTATGGTGGTAATAATCCATTGGTTTAAAATTCAGAATAAGCAAATTGAGACATAAATAACAAAAGTAACAATATGTTTGTTTGAATTATTTCATTTAATTTAGTCCGGTAATATTTCTTTAATAAAAATGATATAAGCTTTTGAGAAAATCTGAATCAACAAGCCCTGATACAAACGATGAAGAAAAACAATTTGAACAGTCTCTTCGTCCTCTGAGACTATCGGATTTTTCAGGGCAACCTAAAATTACCGATAATTTAAATGTTTTTGTATCTGCAGCATTAAAGCGCGGAGAAGCGCTTGACCATGTTTTGCTGACCGGCCCACCCGGATTGGGAAAAACTACTCTTGCCCATATAATTGCTCATGAAATTGGAGTTAGGCTGAAAATTACTTCAGGGCCGGTTCTTGAAAAGCCCGGTGACCTAGCAGGATTATTAACCACGCTGGAAGAAAATTCGGTGTTGTTTATTGATGAAATTCACAGGTTGAGTCCCGTTGTTGAAGAGTATCTTTACTCAGCGATGGAAGATTATAAATTAGATATCATGATTGACAGCGGCCCGAATGCAAGATCGGTACAGATAAGTCTTCCTAAGTATACTTTGATAGGCGCAACTACGAGAGCCGGAATGTTAACATCGCCATTACGGGACAGGTTTGGAATAAAATTCAGGCTCGATTATTATGACTCCGATATTTTGAAGAAAATAGTAAAGCGTTCATGCCAGATACTCGGCCTAAACATTGACGATGATGCGGCCTATGAAATTGCAAAACGCTCCAGGGGGACTCCAAGAATTGCCAACCGCCTCTTAAGAAGGACCCGTGATTTTGCGGACTTTGATAATAAGAAAGTGATCGATCTGGAAGTTTCTAAAAAAGCGCTGACAGCTTTGGAAGTAGATGAATATGGGCTGGATGAGATGGATAAAGAAATTATTCTTGCAATTATTGAAAAATATAAAGGCGGCCCGGTTGGATTGAATACTCTTGCCGTAGCAGTTAATGAAGATGCAGGCACTATTGAAGAAGTATATGAACCGTTTTTAATTCAGCAGGGTTTTATAAACCGCACACCCCGCGGCAGGGAAGCAACAGAACTTGCATACAAAAGATTCGGTAAAACCAAATTTGATGATAAAAATATAAGTCCACTATTCGGATAAGTTTTAGAATAAATCTAAAGTAATGTCTTAAGAATAAACCGATTTTGGAACGTTATTCTTAGATGAATACATAATTCTACAGTGAAGATTAACCGAAGCAAAATACTGTTTTGCAATAAAAGGAACTACCTCCCAAAGTATATCTCCGTTCATAGCTTTTGAATATTTGTTTAATACGGCATCGTCAATTTTTTGGCACTGTGATAAAATTTCTTTATCACAATTAAATGCGTCAAAATATCCAAGGACGTTTTGGGCTATCTCGATCTCTCTCCGGTTAAACTTTCCGCCTATACGTTCCAATTCCATTTCAAGTTTATCAATGTTCATTTGTTTTTCATCGGCGCAATTATCAAGGATACTTTTCAGGAATGGGTTTGTAATTTTATCAGACGCAGTTCTGAATAAGAAATGTTCCTCTTTACAGATATTTAATAAATCCTCTAAAATAACTTGTGTAGCTTCTCTTGCGTTTTCCATATTGCATCACCTTTCTTTTAAAAATCGTCGGTCAATACTTATAAATACGTAGCGTTGTATTACTAAGATTAAGAAACCTTCCTATACAACAATAATGGCAGCAAGGGTTTTAATATTTTCCTGAAAAACACCTCCTTTGTTTCATTTTTATTCCTGATAAATTTTAGATGAACATATCTCTTAAAAGCTATTTAGCAAATGATAATGCGCACAATATTCAATAATGTTCTTTAGGGGACGAATTTTTGCACTATTGCCAATTAGCAAATAATATTAAAAAAATTAATTTTTTATTATTAATTATAACAACCATGTAAGGATTTGACGCAAAAGGCTTATATTATGCTCAATAAGAGGTGAATTTTGGTATTAAATTGCCGGGAAGAGAAATATGCCACATGAAAATTTTTAAATTTATTGAAGAAATTGCTTGACATTATTTGCGGGGCACGATATATTTTAGCTATGAAAAAAGGCCAAACTGTAATTCTATTAATTCTTTCAGTTTTTATTGCCACGGTACTTGCAACAGGTACAATAACTTTAAATGCCGGAAGCAATGGTAACCTTTCCTGGTCAGTAACGCAGGATGTACCTTTATCCTCGCAAGACAATTTCATTATTCAAAGACAGACTACAACAACACCTTTTAAAAATGTCGGATCAGTTCCTGCTCAAAGTAATGTTTATTCATATCAATGGACAGATCCAATCTATAAAACTGCTGATGTTTTCTATATTTATCAAGTGCAATTAGTTGATGCTTCGGGTAACGTTTTAGCTACATCCAAATCTTATGGTTCGGATATATCCGGAGTTAAACAAACATGGGGAAGTATAAAGGCCATGTTCAGGTAGCAGTTTATTTTTAATGTCTAATCAAATAAGCAAATCAATTTATCTTTCCGCAAAAAATAATATATTATTAATAAAAATTTTTCAAACATTAACAGTTGCCCCGGTTGATTAAGATGTATAAAAAACTCTGTTATGTTCTATTATTATATTTATTAGTATTGATTCTTCCTTCATGCTCAACATCAGAAAGGCTGACTAAATCACAAAAGAAATATATTCCATCCAACAGTACGCCGATAAAAGTTTTGCTGGCCGAACACGGATTTAATTTATCCTACATCGTAGAAAGCCCGCTGGTTCTCTGTAAGAACGAGAAAGCTATAGCTGTGGTTAAAAACAGGAATACTTTAAAATTTTCTGTCAGCGGAAAAAATCTAAAATTAAAAATAGCTGATTCTGCTTTTGAAGCTGCTTATTTCCAATTAAAACCGGTTGAGGAAGATAATTCGATATTTTATAACGGAAAAAGCTACCGTGGAATTCTGAAAGTTGTAAGAGACGGGAATTCGGTAAAAGTTATAAACCAATTACCGCTTGAGGATTACTTAAAAGGCGTTGTGCCGGCCGAAATGCCGACGGGAAGGGATGACAGTTATTTTGAAGCTTTAAAAGCATTTGCAATTTGTGCCAGGACTTATGCATTAAACCGGCTGAAGAGTAATAGTGAAGTTTTTGATATCTACCTTGATACCAGAGACCAGGCATACGGCGGAGCAGGTGCGGAAAAGGAATCGGCAAGCCGGGCTGTTGATGAAACCAACGGTATGATATTAACTTATGATAATAAACCTGCCAGAGTTTATTATCATTCCTCCTGCGGCGGGCATACCGAAAATGTGAAATTTGTTTTCGGCTTAAAAAGCGTTCCTTACCTTGAAGGAGTTGAAGACGGAGACCCTCCAAACTGTTCAATTGCTTCTAACTTTACTTGGGAGGAAAAATATCCCGAAGATGTTTTTATAGAAAGGCTCAAAGTCTTAACTTTCATCGGCGATAAAAAATATTCCTTAAAAGATATAAAAATTAAAAGTAAGGATGAATCGGACAGAGTAAGTGAACTTGATATTACATTGCTTACAGATAACGATGAGGAAAAAATTATTAAACTTGAGGGCAGTAAAATCAGGACGGTAATCAGAACCGCCGATAATAATGATATTCTGAGAAGTACCGTGTTTGATATTTCGATTGATGAAAATAAAACCGTGATAATTACAGGAAAAGGATACGGACATGGGGTCGGGCTTTGCCAATGGGGTGCAATTCATCAATCGGTTGAAGGCAGGAATTATAAAGATATTCTATCATTCTATTTCCCGGGGACAGAGGTAAGCAGGCTTAAATGATTAAAACAGATATACCAATTATTCTGGCATCCGCTTCACCGAGACGAAGCAAGCTTTTAAAACAGATGAATTTAGAGTTTAACGTATTAAGAGTTGATGTGGATGAAAGATTTAAAAAAGGAGAAAAACCCGTAACCATAGTCAGAAGGCTTTCAAAATACAAATTGGAAAAAGCTTTAGAAATAACCCCGAAAGGAATAATTATAACAGCAGACACAATTGTAGTTATAAAGGGGAAAGTTATTGGCAAGCCGAAGGATAAAAAAGAAGCTGAAAAAATATTGAAAATATTAAGCGGCAGGACACATGCGGTGTACACCGGCTTTTCGGTTTATAATTCCCTTAATGGTAAAACAATAACCGATTATGAAAAGACATTTGTTACTTTTAGAAAATTAGCAGTTCATGAGATCAGGGATTATATAGCAAGCGGGAGTCCTATGGATAAAGCCGGCGCGTACGGTATTCAGGATGATTACGGCGCAGTATTTATAAAAAAAATAAACGGCTGCTATTATAATGTTGTCGGGCTGCCGTTAACAAAGCTTTATCAATCATTACTAAGGATAATTTAACTTGCTGAAAAAAATCAGAAAGAATATATTTATATCTCTTAGCATTGCCGGAATTCTTTATCTTGGATTTACTATTTATGCAAATTTTGATAATGTTATTTTCGCATTTGCTTCATTTAACTGGTTTCTAATCCCTTTGCTTTTGATACTTTCTCTGACGAATTATTGTGTCCGGTTTTTGAAATGGCACTATTATCTTAATGTAGTTGAAGTAAAAATAAAGACGATAGACTCATTTTCTATTTTTATGTCCGGTTTAATCATGAGTGTTACTCCGGGAAAGATGGGTGAATTACTGAAATCCTACCTGGTTCGGGAAGTTACAAAGACACCCGTCAGCAGAACAATTCCTATAGTATTTGCTGAGAGAATAACCGATTTTGTTTCCGTAACTATTATTGCGCTGGTAGGCGCTTATGTCTTTAATTTCGGAAGAGGGGTTGTAATTGGAGTAGGAATATTTTTTATAGTAGTACTTATTTTAATAAGCAACCGCAGCATCGCGGAACCTATTATCGGGCTGTTTGAAAAAAGCAAATTTTTCAGAAAGCATATTGAAAGTATTCATAATGCCTATGAAAGTTCATATCAGATGCTTCGCCCTATGCCGCTGGTTTATATGACGCTTTTAAGTCTTGTTTCATGGTCATTTGAATGTTTGGGATATCATTTAATTCTTATTAATTTTCATATTGGAGTTAGCTTTTTGTGGTCGGCATTTAGTTACGGTTTTGCAATAATTGTCGGGGCTATAACAATGCTCCCCGGCGGTTTGGGAGTAACTGAAGGATCGCTTACATTTATGCTTGTGCGGAATAATTATCCAAAAAACATTGCAGTCGCTTCTACTTTTATAATCAGGGTTGTGACGCTTTGGTTTGCAGTATTTGTCGGAATATTTAGTGTGACAATTTACCAAAATAGATTTGGTAAGATTAGTGTGGAAACTGTTTCAAATTAGATAAGGAGTTGGAAGATGGCATACTCAAAAATTGTTGTTCCACCGGATGGCCAGAAGATAAAAATAAAAAACGGCAGATTAAAAGTTCCGAAAAATCCTGTCATTGCCTTTATTGAAGGTGACGGCACCGGCCCGGATATATGGAATGCATCAAGAATGGTTTTTGATGCGGCAGTTGAAAAGGCATTTAAAGGAAAGAGAAAAGTTGCCTGGATGGAAATCTATGCAGGTGAAAAGGCCTTAACTGTTTATGGGCAGGATCAATGGCTGCCGGATGAAACAGTAGAAGCAATAAAAGAATTTACAGTAGCAATTAAAGGCCCCCTTACTACTCCAATAGGCGGCGGAATCAGGAGCCTTAATGTTGCGTTAAGGCAGCTTCTGGATTTGTTTGCATGTGTAAGACCTGTTAAATATTATAAAGGCGTACCGAGCCCGATGAAAGATCCCGGGAAACTGGACATCGTCATATACAGGGAGAACACGGAAGATGTTTATTCCGGCATTGAATTTAAATCAGGCACACCGGAATCCGAGGAAGTAATAGAATTTATTAACTCCAGGTTTAAGAAAAATATCCGCAGGCCTTCCGGTATCGGAATAAAGCCAATGAGTGAATTCGGAAGCGCAAGGCTTGTTAAAAAAGCTATTGAGTATGCAAGAGACCATAAAAGAAAAAGTGTAACCCTTGTGCATAAAGGTAATATAATGAAATTTACCGAAGGAGCATTTAAAGAATGGGGGTATAAAACAGCAAAGGAAGAATTCAGAGAAATAATTGTAACAGAGGAAGAATTATATAATGAGCATAACGGGAAAATACCGGATGGAAAAATATTAATTAAGGATAGAATTGCCGACAGTATGTTTCAGCAATTACTGCTCAGGCCTGATGAATATGATGTAGTAGCGACGCCTAATTTAAACGGCGATTATATTTCTGATGCAGCCGCCGCTCAGGTTGGTGGTCTTGGAATGGCCCCCGGAGCAAATTTAAGCTACACCACGGCTATATTTGAAGCCACACATGGCACTGCTCCCAAATATGCAGGACAGGACAAAGTTAACCCGGGATCGCTTATATTGTCGGGTGTTATGATGTTTGAATATCTGGGCTGGGATAAAGTTGGAAAAACAATAGAAAAAGCATTAAAAAAGACGATTAAGTCGAAAGTGGTTACTTATGATTTTGCACGCCAGATGAAAGGCGCCAGGGAAGTAAAATCATCGGAATTTGCGGCCGAAATAATTAAAAATATGTAAAAAAACGCTTAGAATTAAAAAAAATATTATCTAAGATGAATCTTACTTTCTTGATTTTCAGGAAGGTGCTTGTTATTTTAAGCGATAAGATTAATTGATAAAAAAGGAGGCTGGTATGTCGGAGAATAATAATGGTAAAGGTATTCTGATAGGATTTCTTGCCGGGGGTGCAATAGGTGCAATAATTGCGTTACTTTATGCTCCCAAGAGCGGCAAAGAATTAAGAAGCGACATAAAAGAAAAAGCAGATGAATATTTGGGCGAAGCTGAAAAGTATATAGCAGAAGCAAAAGATAAAGCCAAGGATATGATTAATGAAGGCAAAAAGAAATCTGAAAAATTAATCAGCGATGCAAAAATTAAATCCGAAGAACTTCTTAAAGATGCCGAAAAAATATTTGGTGAAGCAAAAATAAAAGCTGCAAATACAATAAACATAAGCAAAGAAAATATAGAAAATGAAGGCGGCAGGTTAAAAGATGCGGTAAAAGCCGGAGTAGATGCTTATAAAAGTTCGAAGAATGCCTAATAAAAATAGAAAATAATTATGAATTTAATCTTTGTCTTGTATGTTATACTGTTAGTATGTGCATCGGTATTATGTATTGCATTAGTTGTTTTTTTAGGCCGGATATCAAAAACGGTTAGAGAGATAGAAATCGAAATAAAAGATTTAACTCTTGAGATGAAACCGCTTATTGCTTCTGCAACAAACTTAAGTGAAAAATTAAATCAACTTTCCGAATCTGCCGATAACCAGCTACTGGTAACCCGGAACATAGTTTCCAAAGTAAATAACAGAGTAGATACTATTTTGGATTTGGAAGAAAGAATAAGGAGAGGATTTGAAGGGCCGGTGCTGGACTTTATCAAAGGCTTCTCTGCTATAGCTAACGGGATAAGTGCCTTTTGGAATGCCTACAGAAGAAAATAACCAAAGACTTATTCGATAATCTCACCTTGTATTAAAGGAGGAATTCTCTTGAAAGAATATGGCGCTGAATCATTACGAAATATCGCATTTATAGGTCACGGAGGAAGTGGAAAAACCACGCTTTCTGAAATATTATTATTCACATCCGGAGAGATTAACAGAATTGGAAATATTGCAGAAGGTACTACTGCATCTGATTATTCTCCGAATGAAATAGAAAAGAAAATTTCAATATCTTCTTCACTTCTTCACCTTGAGTGGAATAATATAAAAGTTAATATGCTTGATACTCCGGGTTATTCGGATTTTTCCGGTGACGTAAAAGCAGCTCTCAGAGTTGCAGATACTGCAGTTATGGTATTAAAATCTGCCGAAGGAGTTGAAGTTGGTACAGAAAATGCAGCCCGCTTTGCATCCGAATTAAATTTACCCTTAGCTTTATTGATTAATAAAGTTGATAATGAGCATTCTAATTTTAGCAGAACAGTTCAGCAGGGCAAAGACAGAATTACTCCTAACGCAATTGTAATAACATTTCCTGCCAACGAAGGATTAAATTTTAATACTGTTATTGATATAGTTTCCATGAAGGCTTATCAATACGGTGATACAGGCAGTAAAAAAGTTAATGTTATGGATATTCCGGCAGATCTTCAGTCTGCGGCAGATACATATAGAACGGAACTTATAGAAAAAGTTGCCGAAACTACGGAAGAATTGATGAATAAATACTTTGAAGAAGGCTCTCTTTCCAACGAAGATATAGAAACGGGGCTTAAGATTGCTGTTTCTAAGGGAAACCTTTCTCCCGTATTTGCATTATCATCAACTAAAGCAGTCGGTGTGAACAACTTTTTGGATTTCGTTTCTAAATATTTTCCTTCACCTGCAGATAAAGGCGGTGAGGAAGCTTCATTAAAAGACAGCAAAAATAAAGTTCTTTTAAAACCCGACGCATCCGGTGAAGTAGTTCTATTTATTTTTAAAACTATTTCCGAACAGCACGTTGGTGAACTTTCACTTTTTAAAGTTTTTTCAGGTACGGCTACTGCGGGCCTTGATCTTATTAATCAGAACAACGGTAAAACCGAACGATTAAGCCAGCTTTCAGTATTGAACGGTCATACCCGGACAGATGTTTCAAAGATATCAGCCGGGGATCTGGGGGCAGTTGTTAAATTAAAAGATACACATACAAATAACACACTTACCTCAAAAAACCTTTCTGTTTTAGTGAATAAAATTGTATTTCCCGAGCAGGTTATTAATAGTGCAATTATTCCAAAGGCAAAAGGAGATGAAGATAAAATTGCCACAGGCCTCCATACACTGCATGAAGAAGATCCTTCTTTTTCAGTTAAGTTTGATCCTGAAATATCACAAACAATTATTTCCGGCCAGGGCGAACTTCAGCTTGCACTAGCTGTGAAAAGATTAAAAGAAAGATATAATGTAGAGGTAGATATAGTTGAGCCAAAAGTTCCTTACCGTGAGACGATTAAGGGCAGAGCTGATGACGTTGAATACAAACATAAAAAGCAATCCGGCGGGCGCGGACAATACGGACATGTTCATTGTAAATTTGAGCCTTTACCGCGCGGCAAAGGATTTGAATTTGTTAATGCAATTGTTGGCGGAGTAGTTCCCGGCAGATTTATACCTGCGATTGAAAAAGGTATTGTTGATACGATGCAAAAAGGAGTAATATCCGGGAACCAGGTTGTTGATGTAAAAGTAACACTGTTTGACGGAACATTTCACCCTGTTGATTCAGATGAAATGTCTTTTAAACTTGCTGCATCACAATGTTTCAGGAAGGGATTCCAGGAATCAAAACCGATTCTGCTTGAACCGATCTACACAGTTGAAGTTACAGTACCCGAAGAATTTATGGGCGATGTAATGGGCGATATCTCAAGCCGGCGTGGTAAAATCCTTGGTATGGATTCGGACGGACATTTCCAGGTAATTAAAGCACAGGTTCCATTGGCTGAATTATACAAGTACTCATCCACGTTAAGAAGTTTAACATCCGGACGGGGTATGTATAAGAGAGACTTTTCACATTACGAAGAAGTACCAAAAGAAGTTGAACAAAAAATTATTGATGAATACAATAAATCCAGAGAAGAAGGGCATTAATAAGGCTTTTAATGGTAAGTGATTATGAATAAATTATGGTCGCCCTGGCGTTCTCAATATATCGATACAATTAAAGATAAGAGCGGTTCATCCGGCTGCGTTCTTTGCATGGCCGCTCACCTTGAAGTAAGCGATTCTGAAAACCTGCTTATTGAAAAAGGTAAGAACACATTTACTGTCTTAAACCTGTATCCGTACAATAGCGGTCATCTAATGATTGTTCCAATCAGGCATACAAGTGATTTTTCTTCTTTCACAGCGGAAGAAAATGCCGAGATTATGCAAAAACTTCAGTTAGCAGAACAGGCATTAAGGTTAATTTCAAGCCCCGAAGGTTTTAACATCGGGGCTAATCTTGGTAAAGCAAGCGGCGCAGGCCTTGATGATCATATTCACTTTCATATTGTTCCCCGGTGGAATGGCGACACTAATTTTATGCCCATTCTTGGTGAAGTGAAAGTTATTTCTCAGGACCTTATGGAGACCAAAAAGAAATTGCTGGAAGCTTATTCTAAATTACAATAGAACAGGTATTCATTTATAAAATTGACATATCATCCAAACTTTGCTCTTCTTTCCTTACATTTTAATTGTAAGTTAAATCTCTTTTCAGATCTTTTACGGAAAGCAGTTAATAACTGAAGTTACATAGATATTAAAAATTTTAGTAAGTAGCCCTAAGTTTTAACTCGGGGAATAATAAAGCCCGGGCTTTATTGGCTTTTCCGCCAGAGGCGGATGAGCCTATGGTTCAAGCCACAATTTTCATATTATTTTGGCTGAAGCCGAACATGTTTTGTAATTTAGACATCCCCGACATAAATGTAGGGGCTACATTAAATATCATTTGCGTAATTTCAATTAATAATAAAAAATATTTTATTCAGACTACACATGAGAAAAAATTTAATTAAAAATGTTTTATTAATTATAGCAATAATTTCTTTTTTATTCATTTCAACTGCATTGCTCTCATGCAGGAAAAAAGAAATTACTCACGGAGATTTAACGAAAATAAAGGGTCTGTTATATAAAAACGGCATTAAGACACCTTTTACGGGAAGAGAAAAAGCAAAGCTCCAAGGCAGGATTATAGAATATAATGTAGTGGACGGGGTGAAAAATGGAGATTTTAAAATTTCATACTCGGAAGGGAAACCTGAGATAGTCGGGCAAATGGTGAATGATAAAAATGAGGGGCATTGGAAATATTATTATGAAAGCCTCCAGGTTGAGAGCGAAGGCAATTTTAGAAATGATTTAGCAGATGGTAATTGGATATGGTATTACCCGGACGGGAAAATGAAAGAAGAGGGAAATTTTATCGCCGGTAAAAGAGACGGTAAATGGATAACATATGAAGAGAACGGAAAAGTATCTTCTGAAATAAAATATAAAAACGGCGAACTTATAATTAAATAATACCAAACACATTTATAAAATATTTATTAAATTTTAAGTAGTTAATAATTTATTCATATCAATATGATTTAATAAATTACTATTATAAAACCCGGGAGATTTAAAATGAGAAAAGGAATTGTTTCTGTTTCAACAATTCTATTGTTAACTCTGATTTTGTCCGGCTGTTCATCGGCGCCAAAAATTACTAAAGAAGAAAATCCAAAAGTGATTGCTGAAGAAAAACCAAGACTGCCGCTAATTAAAAATTTGGATTCTGAAGAGAGGATTTTAATTAAATCACAGAATATACGATCAATTAATAAAATTCAGTTCGTTTATAATTCAAAAGGTAAGCTGGCAAACGGTCAAAAAAATTCTCAATTAACGTATGACACAGCCGGTTTTATTACGTCAACGCTATTTTATAATAAAGACGGTAAGGTTGATCAAAAGTATGAATATAGATATGATAATAAAGGAATCAGAACTGAAACAATAAGACTTGATTCAAAGGGAAAAGCAGATAAAAAGTATGTTTATGAATACAATAACTACGGAAATAAAACAAAAGCTTCCAGGTTAAGCAACAGCGGTAAATTAGAAAAATATTATATTTATAATTATGATGACAATGGAAACCTGACGGATGAAATATGGTATGATGCGGCCGGAAATATGGAACTCAAAATTGTGAATCACTACAGCCCTGATGGTAATAAAGTGGAATCTTTGAATTATAACCCGACCGGCGACTTGATATCTAGGTCGATTTATAAATATGATAAAAATAATAACGTAATTGAAGAAGACAGATTTGATGATGACAATAACCCGTTAAGTATTATTCAGTATGTGTATAAGTATTATTAACGATAAATTAATTTATCCAATTATTATAAATATTTAACTATGGTGGAATAGTGAATGTTTGATCAAGTACTGGAGGCTAAGGAACGAATAAAAGGTTTTGCTAATATTACCCCCGTTATGACATCGGGAACGCTCAATAAATTAGTGAATGCAAATATATATCTTAAATGTGAAAACTTTCAAAAGGTAGGCGCTTTTAAATTCCGCGGTGCGTTTAATGCCATTTCAAAATTAACTGATAAAGATAAATCCAGAGGAGTAATTACATATTCATCAGGGAACCATGCACAGGCAGTTTCGTTAGCAGGAAGAATATTTGAGATTAAAACGACTGTTGTGATGCCTGAAAATGCCCCCATCATAAAATGCGAAGCAACGGCTTTTTATGGTTCGGATATTGTTAAATATAACCCTTTTGAAGAACAACGTGAAGAAGTTGCATCCAAAATCCAGGGAAAATCCGGTCAAATCCTGATCCCTCCTTTCGATCATTACGATGTTATAGCGGGGCAGGGAACTGCAGCACTGGAATTAATTGAAGAAGTTAAAAGCCTTGATTATTTAATTGTTCCATGCGGAGGAGGCGGACTTTTAAGCGGTTCGGCTGTAGCGGTGAAAGGGATATGTCCCGAATGCAAAGTAATTGGAATAGAACCTGAAGTAGCTGATGATGCCGTCCGTTCGTTCCGGACTAAAATTTTGCAAAGTGTAAAAAATCCTCCTACGATTGCTGATGGAACACGCACTGCCTCACTCGGGAAAATAACTTTCCCAATGGTTCTTGAATACGTTGATGATATGGCAGCGGTATCGGAAAAAGCAATAATGGATGCTGTTAAATTTTTATTTTTCAGGATGAAACTTGTTGTGGAACCATCGGGTGCACTTGGAATTGCCGCTTTACTAAGCGGAACTGTAAAAGTTGAAGGAAATGCCGGGATTATAATTAGCGGCGGCAACATAGATGCCGAAACAATGAAATTAATATTAAACTCATGATTATAAGGGCTATATGATAGTTTATTTTAACGGACAATTTACAGATCTGGAGGAAGTTAAAATATCACCATTCGACAGGGGATTTTTATATGCCGACGGTGTATATGAAGTACTTAGAACATATTATGGAAGGTTATTCAGGTATAAAGACCACCTGGAACGATTTAAGAACAGCTTAAGTGCAATAAAAATTAATTTTACCGGAATCGATATTCTTGAAAGTAATATTTATAAGCTGTTTGAACTTAATAAATATACCAATCCAAACCTTTCTGTGTACATCCAGGTAACCCGCGGAGTTTCATTCCCGAGGAAGCACTCTTTCCCGGAAGTTGAAGTAACGCCGACCATTTTTATTTCTGCATCACCAATTGAAAATGATAACCATATTATAGAAAAAGGAATTAAAGCAATTCTTGAAGAAGATATCAGGTGGTCAAGATGTAATATTAAGTCTATTTCACTTTTACCGGCTATTCTCGCAAACCAGCATGCGGTTGAACAAAGTGCCGGGGAAGCAATCCTGGTAAGAGATGAACACCTGATGGAAGGTTCACACACTAATTTTTGGGGAATAAAAAACGGTGAAGTTTGGACTGCTCCTCTATCAAATTTAATTTTACCCGGCGTAACACGTACAGTCATCATAGAAATATGCAAAAGTTCAGGTATTAATGTAATAGAGGAGGCTATTAGGAAGGCCGGGATAAAAGAATTTGATGAATTTTTCATTACCGGCACCACAACCGAAATAATGCCGGTCACACAGATTAATGATTATATTATCGGCAATGGAAAAGCTGGTACTACTACTGCTAAAATCCATAAAGCATATTTGGAGTATGTTGATGGTAAAACTTGGTATTGATTAAAGCAAATGACTTCGGCTAAAGTTTTTATATTAACCGGCGAATGGTTTGATATAAAAGGAAAAAATTTAATCCGGTTATACGGAATCTCAGAGGAACTGGGCCCGGTAGAATTAAATTATGACAAAGTAAAACCCGTATTTTTTGTTAATACCGAAATCAGCTTAAACGGCATAAACGTAAATTATACCAGGAAGCAGTTGAAATTAAGTTCATTCGAAGGTAATAAAGTTGATGCCGTTTATTTCAACACCCAGAGAGATTTGAAAATTGCTGCCGAATTTCTGGACTCAAAGAACATTATAACCTACGAATCAGATATTGACCCGGTTAAGCGATTTTTAATGGAAAGATTTATTAATGTTCAGGCTCTGGTAACGGGTGAAGCCCTGAAGAGGGATACTCTTACTACCTTCAATAATCCCAAAATTATACCATGCGATATTACACCTGAATTTGTTATTGCATCGATCGACATTGAGACCGGTATAAAGGATGATGCACTGTACTCAATAGCCGTACATGTTACCGGCAGATCAGGTGAGCATAAAAAAGTGTTTATGATAGGAACCGGTTCAAACAAATTACCTGATTATATCACTCCTTCACAAACTGAAAAAGAGTTACTTAATGAATTTTCTTTGTGGTTTAAAAAAATTGATCCTGATATTATTATTGGTTGGCATGTAATCGGTTTTGACCTGATGTTCCTTGAAAAGAAATATCAGGCATTAAATGTACCTTTTGATTTAGCGCGGGAGGGCGGCAGAATAACTTTAAAAACCAGAAAATCAGGCGGATATTATGCCGTAATACCAGGTAGAATAATTATTGACGGTCCTGTTTCTCTACGTTCATCATTCTTTTCATTTGAAGATTACAAACTTGAAACCGTGGCTCAGGAACTTCTTGGAAGAGGAAAAGAAATTACTCCTGAAAAAAATAAGGTAGGTGAAATTGAAAAGTATTTTAAAGAAGATAAAATTAAACTTGCTGAGTATAATTTGACTGATGCGGTTTTAGTAAGTGAGATTTTCAGTAAAGTGGGATTGATAGGGTTGGCAGTTAAACGCGCTCAAATATCGGGAATGTTGATGGATCAGCTTGGTATGATGACAGCCGCATTTGATCATTTCTATTTACCTAAAATTCACCGTGCCGGCTTTGTTGCTTATAATGTTAAAGATATTATAGGGATGGATCATGCGGCCGGCGGATATGTTTTGGATCCTAAACCCGGATTGTACGATAATGTTGTTGTGCTTGATTTTAAAAGTTTGTATCCCTCAATTATTCGTACTTTTAATATTGATCCTATTTCCAGGCTTTCGTCTTCACTGCCATCCATTAAAACACCTAACGGCTACAGTTTTTCCAGAACAATTCATTTCCTGCCTGAATTTATAGCAGAATTAATGGAATTGCGCAGCATAGCTAAAGCACAAAAAGATATTCAGTTATCACAAGCGATCAAAATACTTATGAACAGTTTTTACGGGGTAATGGGCTCTTATGGATGCAGGTTTTATCATCCGGACCTTCCGACAGCAATTACCGGAACCGGGCAATATTTATTGCTTGGAAGCAGGGATTATCTTCAGAATATTGGTTACGAAGTGATTTACGGTGACACGGATTCATTATTTGTAAAATTGAATAAAAGCGAAGAGGATTGCGGGCAGGATACCGGAAAACAACTTGCAGTTAAACTAAATAGTTATTGGAAAGAAAAACTCAGGAATGATTATGAAATTGAATCGTACCTGGAAATTGAATTTGAAAAATATTATCGTAAATTTATAATTACATCGGCCAGGGGGAGTGATGCAGGTGCTAAGAAAAGATATGCCGGCCTTCTGGTGAAGGGAGGAGTGGAGAAACTTGATTTTGTAGGAATGGAATTCGTCAGGTCTGATTGGACTCATTTGGCCAAAGAATTTCAGGTTGAATTGTACAAGAGAATTTTTAGCGGGCAGGATATTGAAGATTGGATAAGAAGTATAGTTTCCGGCGTGAATAAAGGAGAGTTTAATGATAAACTGGTTTACAGAAAAAGGCTACGGAAAGGGATTAGCGATTATGTTAAAAATATTCCCCCCCAGGTAAAAGCGGCCAAATTGATTGGCCGGAACAGCGGTATTATTCATTATATAATTACAAAGCAAGGCCCCGTCCCGGTTGAATTAGAACCCGGGGATATAGATTATCAGCATTATATAGACAAACAACTTAAACCCATTGCAGATTCAGTGTTAAATTTGATTGGGACATCATTTGATTCCATTATTGGATCCTCCCAGCTTAACTTTTTTGATTAGAATTTATATTAAGTATTAATTTGAATTATGTTTCTGTAAAGCCGGGAAATGCCCTGTCTTTTCAAAGTAAGCTATAAAAAATGAACAAATAAAATCGGTGCCACTGCTTGTGCCATCGCCCTGGCGGGGCAAGCAGGCTGCTCTACGAATTTTATCCATTTAATTGCAATGCGTTTTAATGAAAATAAATAATTAAATTTGCACGGACTAAATTTTAATTTAGGGACTCTTACCGGATTAGAGTATACTACAAAAATAAAAGGAACGATACGCAGTTATAATGGATGAAAAAATTAAAATACTTATAGCGGAAGATGAAAACATAATTGCTAAAGATATCTCAAACACTTTGGAGAGATTAGGTTATCAGGTTTTAGGTTCAGTAAGAACAGGAGACGAGGTTATTGAAAAATGTAAAGAATTAAATCCCGATCTTGTATTGATGGATATTATTCTCGAAGGTAAAATGACGGGAATTGAAGCTGCGGAAATTATAATGAATACTTTTACAATGCCGGTAATTTATCTTACCGCTTTAGCTGATAATGAAACGCTTCAGCGGGCAAAGATTACAGAACCCTTCGGTTATATACTAAAACCATTTGATGAACGAACGCTTCATTCATCTATTGAATTGGCTGTTTATAAGCATAAAATCAACCTGGAGCTCAGGGAAAGGACAAGGGAACTTGAGGAAGAACGTTTAAAATCCGACCGGCTTCTTCATAATATTTTTCCATCTGAAATTGTTAAAGAACTTAAGGATAGTGGTTCAATAAAACCCAAAGAATTCCGTATGGTTACACTTTTACTTACTGACTTCCAGGGCTTTACGGAAATTTCATCCGGGATGCATCCGCACGAGCTTGTCAGCGAACTTAATGATATCTTCAGTAACTTTGATTCGCTCGTTAACAAATACGGGCTTGAAAAATTAAAAACTATGGGTGACTCTTACATGATTGCAGGAGGTTTACCAAGAGAGAACGATAATCATGCTTTATCTGTTGTTCTAGCAGCCTTAGATATGATGGACTATTTGTCACAACGAAATAAGGAATCTAAATACAAGTGGGAAATGAGAGCCGGAGTCCATTCCGGAAACGTTATTGCTGGTGTTGTCGGTAAAAGAAAGTATACATACGATGTTTGGGGCAATACAGTAAATATAGCCAGCTTAATGGAAAGAAACGGTTTACCCGGAAAGGTCAGCGTTACTTCAGCAACATATAACTTAATTAAAGACTGCTTTGAATTTGAATATACCGGCAGTTTTGAAATTACCGGGAATGACAGTGTAGATAAGTATTTGGTTTCCAGAAAAAAAATTGATCCATTAATGAAATTAGGCTAAAGTTACTGATATTATTATCTGAGATGTCATTTTTTATATAATCTCTTCCCGGATCGAAAAAGGTGCAGCTTTCTTCGTGGCAGTCTGTATACTTATTCCGGATTACTAAAAATATTTTTCATTGTCCGGTATTAAACTGCGGCAGACAAAGCGGGAAATTCATTTCGAATAATATTACACGTTAAATGTTTTATGAAATTTCATAATAATAATGTAAATTGGAACTAAGAGATTCGGAGAGATTCAACTCTTGTTGCCGTTCGACGTTCCCAATAGTTTATATTAAATAATATTAACACCGGATATAATGACTCAGAGAAAAACCAAAATACTTATTGCTGAAGACGAATTCATTGTTGCAATGGATATAAAGAAAGTATTGGAAAAGCTTGGTTACGAAGTAACTTCATTTGTTGGAAAGGGTATTGACGTAATAAATAGAACTGAAATTGAAAAGCCCGACCTAGTATTGATGGATATTATGCTTAATGATAAACTTTCAGGTATTGAGACTGCAAAGATTATAAAAAATCGATATGATGTTCCTATAGTTTACTTAACAGCTTTGACTGATGAAGAAACACTACAGCAGGCCAAATTAACGGAACCCGGCGGGTATCTTTTAAAACCGTTTGATGAAAGAGGGCTGCACAGTGCTATAGAAATAGCTCTATATAAATTCAGGATGGATTCCCAGCTTAAAATAAAAACAAAGGAATTGGAAGAAGAAAAAAATAATAATGATATGCTGCTGCATCATATTTTACCGGATGGTATAATCAGGGAGCTTAAGTTAAACGGTGTGGTAGTTCCCCGCCATTTTGAGTCGATAACTATATTATTTACTGACTTTCATGGATTCAGACAGATAATAAACGCTCTGAAACCTGCCGAACTGGTTCAGGAATTAAATGAAATATTCAGTAATTTCGATTTAATTGTCGAAAAGTATGACCTGGAAAAACTTAAAACTATTGGCGATACTTATATGGTATGCGGAGGGCTTTCGGAGAAACCAAATAATCATGCGGCGAATGTAATTTATGCTGCTAAAGAGATGGTTGAGTATTTAAATAAAAAAAATAAGGATTCAAAAGTTCAATGGCAATTACGCGCGGGAATTAACACAGGTCCCGTAGTAGCCGGAATTGTCGGTATGAATAAGTTTACATACGATGTCTGGGGAGATTCGGTTAATATTGCCAGTCGAATGGAAAATAGCTCGGAACCCGGCAAAATTAATATTTCAGGCAGCACATTTGAGCTTGTAAAGGATTATTTTAATTGTGAATACAGAGGAAAACTTGCTGTAAAAGGAAAGGGAGAAATTGATATGTACTTTACAGGTGAATGTAAAGATGGTAAAATAGATTAAATATAAAAAGGAAAATTTACCGGGTTACTGCTTTATTCATTGTTAGATTATATTGAAATAATTATATTATTTTAACCTTTATTTGAAATTGAGGAAGATTATGAAGCTTTTTTTTGCAGCACTGATGATTTACAGTTCAGTTGCATTTGCACAAGAATTAAATTGCAATGTTACGGTAAACCTGGCAAACCTTTCAACTTCTTTAAGACCATTGCTTGCCGGATTTAGTGATGCGGTAACAAGCTATATGAACAGGACCACATTTTCCAACAGCAACTGGCAAAATGATAAGATAGATTGTTCTTTGACAATATTATTATTATCTGCAACAAACGACGGAAATTTTACGGCACAAGTTGTTGTAACTAGTGTTAGAGCGGTTTATCAATCAAGCAAAACATTACAAATGTTAAAGATAAATGACGGCACGTGGCAGTTTAGTTATCAAAAGGGCCAGGGTCTTGTGTCTAACCAGGGTTCATTTGACCCGCTTTCAAGTTTCATGGATTATTATGCAAATATGATTATAGGATTTAATGAAGATTCCTGGAGTAACCTTGGCGGAACGCCTTATTTTAACAAAGCATATAAAATATGCAATTTGGCGATGTCTTCAAGTTCTGCTACAGGGTGGCCGAGAAGCGGATTATACAGCCGGCAGGCCTTAGTGGAAGATGTTCTTGACGGCAAATTTCTTCCATTTCGCCAGGCTTGTTACCAGTTTTACTATGGGATAGATTATTATGAAAACAAGCCTCAGGATGCCGCTAAAGCGCAAAATTTAATTCTGGGTGCAATAAAAACAATTGTCGGTCTTGGAGGCCAGATTGATTTCAGCAGCCCTGTATTAAGAACGTTTTTTGATGCAAACAGCGGTGCAATAGTTAATTACCTGGGAACTTATCCGGATAAAAGTATATTCAGATCTTTAAAACAAGTTGATGCTGCACATACTTCGCAATATGATGTAGTGCTTAATTCATATTAATTTTACACGGAGTATTCTATCTTTTTGTTCAACCCGGTTAATAACTTTAAGCCCTTTTATTATTTTTCCGAAGATTGAATATCTGCCGTTTAAATGCGGATAAGAACCGGTAGTTACAAACCATTGTGAACCTTCGGTATCCTTACCTGCACTTGCCATACCGACAAAGCCGGCTTCATAATTCAATGATGAAAATTCAGAGACTATATCATAACCAGGGCCTCCCCAACCTGTTTTTTCAGGATCGCCTCCCTGGATTACAAATCCGGGTACAACACGGTGGAATTCGCCATTGGTGAAAAAATTTTTATTTGCAAGAAAGGCAAAATTTCCGGCAGAAACGGGTGCAACTTGCGGAAGCAATTCAATAATAAATTTCCCTTTATTGGTAACTATCTCAGCTTTTCTAAATTTGAATGCGTAAATCCAAAAATTATCAAAGTATTTTGCATCCTTTCTAAGATTAAGTGGAGGCCTGCCAAGCATTTTGTAAATAAACTTTTTTAAAGGGTATTCATTCGAATTTATTAAAATATTTAATACCGTATTATAAAACCCGTTGTCTATTTCCTTTGACAGTTTTGCCAGGGACATTATGCTTTCCTGGTAATCAGGGTTATTCATGTATTTGTTTATTTGTATCGGAATTATGGTTTTTAAAGTATCAAGGTTTTTCTTTATAAGGACGGAATCAATACCATCCGCTGCTATGGAAATTAAGGGCGGAAAATCTGAACCGATTGCTCCGAGAATCATTTGTTCCAGCCTGGCGTTGCCCGGAAAATTAGTTTGAAAATCAAGGGAAGACTGTAATATATTAATTTTATTATTATCCGTGTCCTCCCGGTAGTTGTTCAGAAGGAAATCAAGAGCAGATTTAGATGAATCAAATTGATCACATGCGTCATAAAAGCAGCCTTTAGTTACCAGGTGTTCAAATTTATTCCGCTGATTTTCAAAACTATCAGGGAATAATTTTAAGTAACTTATAAATAGCTCATCCTTATTGATTAAATCAGTTTCATGGTTATTCAATCTGTTTAATAATACGGTTTTAAGGTAATTTTTTAAGGCATCATTAAGGTTAATGTTTTTTAGTGAAGCCGCAGCGGCCCGCCCTACATTAAGGTTTGCATCGTCCAGGAGATGAAGATATTTATCAAGTTCCTGCTGATTTTTAAATTTATAATAAATAAGAGAATGTGCGGCTTCCACTTTTGTAGTGTACTCAGGGGAGTTGATCAGCAGGTTAAAAAGATTATTGTCTTCCGGAAAATAGGACAATTTTCTGAGGCAGCCCAATAAATATGGAACCGTTGAGGATGCATAACTATTGCTGTAATTTTTATAAGAAAGAAACCTTTTAAGTTCATCAATCAGAATGAACTTTAACGTATCAGGGGCGGATTTACTGTAAAGCGCAAAAACCGCCTCGAAATTTTCTTGGCACGGGAACCGGTGTTTAATAATTTCATTAACAATAACCGGGACAGCTTCATTTTTGCTTATTATTCCTCTTGTGAAATAAGCGTACATTGCAAGGGATATGCCGGGTATGTTTTTGCTTTTTGAGCCTGTGTAATATTCGGCGATTTGATTAAAGGAATCCAGGCCGCCTGTTTTGCCTATTTCTGAAAGAGCTTCATGAATTAATAAAGGCTTTTGCTTTTTCTCATTTATAATTCTTAAAAGAAAAGTTGATGACCGGCTGCAGGGGCCTAACTCACCGAGAGTAAAACAAATTTCTTTACCGTATCTTGAGAAATTCAGCTTAATAATCTTAGGGACCCAGAGAGTATCTTCGCTCTGAGCGATTGATAAAAGTGCAGCGTTTATTTCCCGGGGATTGCCGGAATTAAGATATTTATCAATTATTCCGCAGTTAAATTCCCTTGTGAAAGTCGTTTTAACCAGGCTGCTGTCCGCTTTAGAGTATTGTGGAAGAATATTGAAGAGTGGATACAAAATAAATAAAGAGACTATAAAGAGGTTTTTCATAGCTCACCGTTTTATTGAGAAAGGAAGAATAAAAGATATTGAGCTTATATTTCAAAGCTCAATATCATAATAAAAAAGATTAGATGTTTATATCATACATACGGTATTTTTTATATAGTTCACCGTTCATAGCAGCAGCACCGCGGTTCATCATATCGTTACTCTCAAGTATCCAGCTAGCTTCGCCCAGGTCAATACCCAGATTATGCGCCCTGTTAACTATTTCCCAGTAAAATACGGAATCCAGCCCGCGCTTTTGAAATTCAGGTATAAGGCCTAATGTTATAATCCGGCACCATTTAATTTTTTTCTTTTGAGTGGATAATTTTAAAAATCCAAAAGGAAACAATTTTCCATTCATTTGTTTGAAAACATAATTATAATCAAGCATCACAAGGGCAAAACCGACAAGTTTGCCTTCTATTTCGCCGAAGATAACAAGTGAAGGTTCAACAATAGGTTTTAAATCTTTAGCCAATGCATCCAGCTCTTCTGCTGTCATTGGAACAAATCCCCAGTTAGGGGCCCAGGCTTTATTATAAATATATTTAACTTTTTCAACTTCAGCTTTGAAATTTTTCATATCAAGCTGGGTAATTTTCAATCCGGATCTTTTTTGAGCAATTTCGGCAACCCGTTTAATTTTTTCTGAGCCAACCACTTTTTTATTCTCTAATTTATAAGCGTATAAATCTTTTACTTTAACAAAACCGTAGTTGTCGCATAACTTAAGATAATATTTGGGGTTATAAGTCATTAAAATTCTGGCTTCATCCTCAAAGCCCTCAAGCAGCATCCCGATTTCATCATTGATAGAAGGATTAGCCGGGCCGCGCATAACATCCAGGCCTTTGCTTTTCAGCCATTGCTTTGCTGCATCAAACAATGCATTAGCAACTTCCTGGTCGTCAATGCACTCAAAAAATCCAAAAAAGCCGACTTTATCGTTATGAGTGGAATTATGCAGATCGTTTTTAATTGCTGCAATCCTGCCTACGAGGCTGCCGTCTTTTTCAGCGAGAAAGTATTCGGCTTCGGCATGTTTGAAGAAAGGATTTTTTTCTTTGCTAAGGATTTTCTTTCTGTCCATTAACAAAGGTGGAACCCAGTATTTGTCACCCTTATAAATTTTCCACTGTAATTTTATAAATTTCATCAAATCCGCCGGGGATTGAACAGTTGAAATTTTTATAGAACCCATAATACCTCACCTTTTATAAATAAAAGGAAACCAATTCGGAGAATTGAAATGCCTTTTTAGTTTAAAATAATTGTAAGCCGGGTTAAAGGCATACCCTCTAATTCCGGCTTATCAGTTAATTAAATTAGTCCTAATTTTTTTCCAGTATCTTTAAATATTTCCAAGATTGAATCAAGATGTTTGTCTTCATGCGAAGCCATATAGCTAGTGCGCATCATCTGTCTTCCGGGAGGAACGCCGGGCGAAATAAATACATTTACAAATACGCCGGCGTCATAGAGCATGCGCCACATTTTAAAAGCTAAAAGATCATCACCAACAATAACAGGTACAATTGCGGTTCTGCCGTCAATAATAGTAAAACCGGCTTCCTTTAAGCCTTTCCGCATTTTATTGGCATTGTTAATCAATTTAGTAACAAGTTCCGGTTCAGCCTCAAGAATATCAAGCGCAGCTAAAGCGGCAGCTACGGATGCTGGTGTAGGTGAAGCGCTGAAAATAAGGGCCGGGGAGTGGTGTTTTATATAGTTAATAGCCTTAGCTTCACCTGCAACAAAACCGCCCAAAGAGGCAAATGTTTTGCTGAAAGTACCCATAGTTAAATCAATTTCATTTTCAAGATTAAATTCACTTGCGGTTCCTCTTCCGCCTTTGCCGATAACACCAACTGCATGTGCATCGTCAATAAGAATACGGGCACCATACTGTTTTGCGATTTTGTTAAGCTTAACAAGCTCTACAATTTCACCGCCTGTGCTGAATACGCCGTCGCTGACAACCAGTTTGCCGGCTTCCGGGGGTAGTTTTTTCATAACTCTTTCCAGGTCGTCCATATCGTTATGTTTATATCTAACGAATTCTGCAGTTGCTCCTTTAGCCATTAAATTTCCAGCCACAATACAAGCGTGGTTATCTTTATCAGAGACAACAAATTCACCCCTCTGAACCAATGTAGGTATGATCCCTTGAGCAGTCTGGTATCCTGTACTGAACAAAAGTACAGCTTCCTTGTTAAAAAATTTTGCCAATCTTTCTTCAAGCCGGATATGAAGGTCCAAAGTACCGGTTAAATAACGCGAACCTGAACAGCCGGTTCCGTATTTTTCAATTGCTTTAATCGCGGCTTCTTTAACTTTTGGATGAGCTGTAAGCCCTAAGTAGTTGTTTGATCCCGCCATTATAACTTTTTTACCTTCTATCTGAACAACGGGCCCCTCATTTTCTTCGATTGGTCTAAAATATGGATAGTAACCTGAAGCTTTAACT